>Ga0102924_1001666_pt1 | contig 25300 bp, 26 predicted proteins | sample PaiPotPPM11metaG_FD_80116 | JGI IMG/M metagenome (GOLD analysis project Ga0102924, IMG submission 80116) | Iron sulfur acid spring bacterial and archeal communities from Banff, Canada, to study Microbial Dark Matter (Phase II) - Paint Pots PPM... ... | reverse complement strand
GGTTACGGTCGCGCGCATGGAACGCGCGGCGGCGGAAGACGCTGCGGCGACCGCAAAATCGGCGCAGGCCTATTTTGCCTTCGCCCAGCGCGCGATCAGTCCTGCCGCAGCGAAATTCATCGCCGTCGGCGGCCTGTCCGGCAGCGGTAAATCGAGGCTGGCGCGGGAGCTTGCGCCGCTCGTCGCGCCAATGCCCGGCGCCGTCATCGTTCGCTCCGATCTCGAGCGCAAGGCGCTGTTCGGCGTTGGCGAAACTGAAAAACTTGCTGAAGACACCTACACCCCCGCAGTGAACGAGCGCGTCTATGCCGCCGTCGCCGATAAGGCGCGCCGCATCCTTGCCGCCGGACATTCGGCGATTGTGGATGCTGTATTCGCCAGGCCGCAAGAGCGTGATGCCGTCGCGAAGGCAGGAGGACCCGTTGCCCTGCACGGGCTGTTTCTCACCGCGAGCTTGGCGGTCCGAATCGGCCGGGTTGGAGGCCGCGCAAGCGACGCCTCCGACGCCGACCAAACGGTTGCCCGGGCGCAGGAACGCTATGATTTGGGCCGGCTCGATTGGATTCAGATCGACGCTTCCGGCACGGTTGCGGACACTTTGGCGCGGGCAAAGGCTGCGCTGGCGACATAAACGGGATGGGGATAATTGCTCGATTGACGAACCCGTGGCACAGCCCACATAAAGGCGCGGCCGCTGCTTGTTCCGGGGCAAGGCGCGGCCGCAAAAGACGGTTGCAAAAGACTTCTCGACACAGGACATGACCATGGCGAGCACTGCATCGGCCGCGACAGGTATCGAACACCCGGAAGACCCGTCGCGCCGCGATTTCCTGTTCATCGCGACCGCCGCCGTTGGCGCCATTGGCGCCGCCGCGACACTGGTGCCGCTGGTCGACCAGATGAACCCCGACGCTTCGACGCTCGCCGCCGGCGGGCCGGTCGAGCTCGACGTCAGCAAGATCGCCGAAGGCGCGCAGGTCGTCGTCTATTGGCGGCAGCGGCCGGTCTTCGTGTTCCACCGCTCCAAGCAGACGCTCGATGCGATGCAGAGCAGCCAGATAACGGCGCTGCTGTCCGACCCGAATTCCACGGAAATGCAGCAGCCACCCTATGCCGCCAACTGGCACCGTTCGGTCAAGCCGGAATACGGCGTCGTGGTCGGTATTTGCACGCATCTCGGCTGTATCCCGCTGTTCTATCCGAACCCAAGCGCGACTGTGCCGGTGACAAGTTGGCCGGGCGGTTATTTCTGTCCTTGCCACGGGTCCAAATACGATGCCGCCGGCCGGGTCTTTTCCGGCGTGCCGGCGCCGTACAATCTGCCGGTGCCGTCGTATCACTTCGTCAACGATACGACGATCAGGGTCGGCGAAAATCCGAGCGACTCGACCTGGGAGTTCGGTTCGATCCGCCAGCTCTGAGAGCGCCCAAAGCGCGGCAAGCCGCGTCTACATCCACAAATCGTGGCAAGGCGTGCTTTCGCGCCGTCTGTCGCCCATAATGCCGCATGGCCTTCGATCTGCGCTCCTTTGCCATCGCCACGGCCGGCTTTTGCGCCTTCGTCAACCTCTACTCACCGCAGGCCCTGCTGCCGGAGCTTGCCGGCGAATTCCATGTCGGCCCGAGCGAAATCAGCGCGCTGATGACCGCGGGCACCGGCGCGATCGCCTTGACCGCGCCGTTCACCGGCATGCTCGCCGATGTCGTCGGCCGCAAGCGGCTGATTACGGCCGCGATGTTCGTGACCGTGGTGCCGACACTGATCATGACGTTGATCGGCAGCGTGCCGGAAATGATCTTTTGGCGCTTTGTGCAGGGGCTCTTGCTGCCGCCGATCTTCACCGTCGCCGTCGCCTATATCGGCGACGAGTGGCCGCCCGCCGACGTTCCCCGCGTCGCCGGCCTTTACATTTCGGGAACCAGCATCGGCGGCTTTTGCGGACGTTTCATTCCGGGTGTTCTTGCCGACCTGATTGGCTGGCGCGCCGCCTATGGCGTGGTGGCATTGCTGACGCTCGTCGCCGCGGTGATCGTCGCGCTGACGCTGACGCCCGAGCGGCGCTTCGTGCCGTCGGGCGGCCTGTCAAACTCGATGCGTTCCATGCTGCGCCATCTGCGCGACCGGCGGCTGTTGGCAACCTACGCCATCGGTTTCGGCGTGTTGTTCAATTTCATCGCCACGTTCACCTATGTCAGTTTTCACCTGGCGGCGCCGCCCTACCTGTTCACGCCGACGCTGCTCGGCGCGCTGTTCATCACCTATCTCGCCTCGACCCCGCTGGTGCCGTGGGTCGGCCGCGCTATCGCGCTGTTCGGGCGGCGGCCGTTTGTGCTTGGCGTCATCGCCGTTTGGATCGTCGGCGCATTGCTGCTGCTGGCGCCGCCCGTCAGCCTGATCCTCGCCGGGCTGACGCTGTGCGTGGTCTGCGGCATGCTGTGCCAAGCCGTCTCGACCGGCTATGTAACCATGACGGCCCAGGAGGGCCGCTCGTCCGCCGTCGGCCTCTACGGATCGATATATTATATCGGCGGCAGTGCGGGCGCCTTCGTCGGTGGTATTGCATGGACCATGGCGGGCTGGGGCGGCTGCGTCGCCACGATCGTCGCCATGCAATTGGTGATCGCCGCAATCGTCGCGGTCGCATGGGAATAGGACAGCGTTAAAAGGGGAACGTCATGGTGTCGGAGAGTCAGTTTTCGTTTCTGCGGTCGATCGACACGCCGACCGTGTGCAACCTGATGGAGATCGTGGCGCCCGAGCGCCGCGGCTCAGGCTACACGGTGAGCCACCTGCACTGCCCGTTTCCCGATCTGCCGCCGATGGTCGGCTTCGCCAAGACGGTGACGATCCGCGCCCGCGACGCCGTCAGCGGGGCAAGCTACATGCAAAAGCGCATGGACTATCTCGATTATGTGGCGGCGGCGCCGCAGCCGAGCGTCGTGGTGATCGAGGACAAGGACGAGCCCGCCGGTTACGGCGCTTTCTGGGGCGAGGTGCAGAGCAACGTCCATAAGGCGCTCGGTTGTCTTGGCACCATCACCAACGGATCGATCCGCGACATCCCGCAGATCGCGCCGGGCTTTCAAATGCTGGCCGGCTCGCTCAGCCCGTCGCACGCTTATGTGCACGTGGTCGAATACGGCGTTCCCGTCACCATCCACGGCATGGCGGTGCAGAGCGGCGACCTGATCCATGCCGACCGCCACGGCGCCATCGTGGTGCCGCTCAATACCATCGACGGCATGAAGGCCGCCGCCGACAAGCTTGCAGCGACCGAGGCCAGGATCATCGCCGCCGCGAAATCCGGCAAGGGCGTCGAGGCGATCAAGGCCGCGTTCCGCGGCTGATCGAAGACAATAGAAGGCGCCGCCGCAGGCCTAGCGCTTGATCGGCGCGAACGGCGCCGGCGACATCAGCTTGCTTTCCTGCTTGACCAGGTAACCGGCCGCCGCGTTCTTTTCCAGATAGACCAGCCATTCCGGGTCCTTGAACAGCGCGGCGCGCTTGTTGGCGCGGTCGGCAAAATCGTCATAGACCCAAATGTGGACGTAGCTGTTGACGTCGCCGGTTTCGCTGACAAGCCAAGCGAGCGGCTCGCCGAAATACCGCTTCTGCGGGCCGAGCCCGAATTGCTCGTAGAGCTCAAGCTGCTTGCGCAGCGTGCCGGGGCGGAGCGTGTAGGTGCGATGATCGAGGAGCATGGCAATCTCTCGTTTGCGGGCGTCGGGTGGCCTGGATGTTATGCGGCGGGATGCTGTTTGTTCTCTCATTGCCTAGCGTCGACAGGACTTGGACCAGCCGTGTCAGGCGGTAGAGCCTAGAACGGCGGTCGCTTTGATTTCAATCAGCGCATCCTTGCGGATCAAGCCGGCCACCAGTACGCCGGTCGCCGCCGGATAGGGCGGCCCTTTGAAGAACTCGCGGCGCACGTCGGCAGTCCGCTTGTATTCGTCAAGAGTCAGGAAATATTCCGTCGTCTCGACGATGTTGTCGAACGATGCCCCGGCCTTTTCCAGGAGCCGCCCGAATTTCTCGAGAATAAATCTCGTCTGCGCAACGATGTCGCCCTTGCCGACAACGTTCTGATTTTCATCGACGGCCGTGGTGCCGGAAATGAACAGCAGGCTGCCGGCGCGGACCGCAGGCGAGAATGTCATCTTGTCCGGCCAGTGGCTGACTTTGATGGCCTCGTAGACCGCCATTTTTCCTCTCTCTCTCTCGGACGGTTTGATCTGATTTCAAATCCTTGAGCGCAATTTGAACCGCTGGATCTTGCCCGATTCCGTCTTTGGCAAACTGTCGATCACCTGGACTTCGCGCGGATACGCATGATCGCCCACGATCCGGCGCGCGATATCCTGGATCTCCTGCACGAGCCGGGGGCCCGGCGCCTGCCCCGGGCGAAGCGTCACATAAGCTTTGACGATGCTGCCCTTCAGCGGATCGGCTCGGCCGACGACGGCGGCTTCGGCAACAGCGGGGTGATGCAGAATTGCGCTTTCGACTTCGAATGGTCCGATGCGATACCCGGAGCTCTTGATGACATCGTCGGCACGGCCTTCGAACCAGAAGTATCCGGCCTCGTCACGCCGCGCCAGATCGCCCGCGGTTATCCAGCCGTGGCGAAAAAGCTGACGCGTTCGCTCCGGGTCCTTCCAATAACCGAGCGCGTAGTAGCCTTGGTCGCTCGGGCGCTGCGTCAAATATCCGACTTCTCCGGGCGGCAGCTCCACGCCGTTGTCATTGATGATGGACATCTCGAAGCCGGGCATCGGCAATCCCATGGAGCCAGGCTTCACTTCGGCATCGAGCGCGTTGAAATTGCCCAGCGGCAGCCCGTTTTCGCTCGACCCGAAATGATCCCTCGGCGTCAGGCCGAGCGCGTCGCGGAAGAAGCGGATGACTTCGGAATTCAGCGGCTCGCCGCAACTGCTAATGCAGCGCAAGCTCAGATCATATTCGGCGAGTTTGCCCGCCCCAAGCGCCATCACGCCGCGCAACAGCGTCGGCACCGTTGCCAAATTGGTCACGCGGTGCTCCTGCAAAAAATCGAGAAAGCTTTCCGGCGTCGGTGTCGCCTCGTAGCTTAGAACCGGCACTCCCATCGAAATGGCCCCGTGATAACACACGAGGCCGTAACCCCAGCCGGGATCGCCGGTGGGCCAGAATATATCGGCGGGCTTAAGGTCGACACCGAACTGCATGTAGGGCCTGATCGCCGCGAGAAAATTGCTGGCGATCGGTACGCCCTTTGGCTCGCCGGTTGAGCCTGACGTGTACAAGATAACTGCGGGATCGCTCCGGCTGCATTGTTCCGGATCGAAGCTGTCATTCTCGTTCCCAATCGCCTGCAAGAAGCTGACGTCGCCTTGCCGCAGGCCGGCGCCGTCAGCGCCGGCGATGGTCACCACGGCGACACCGTTCAATTCGGAAAGGCGGCTGCGGTATTCGTGATGGGTGAAGGCAACCTTGGCTTCACAATCACGCAAACGGAATTGGATGGCGTCCGCGCCAAATCCCGTGAAAATCGGGACATAGACGCCGCCGGCCTTCCAGGTGCCGATCATGACCGCAACGGATTCCGGGATACGTGGCAGGATACCCGCGATACGGTCGCCTTTGCGCACGCCGAGAGAGCGCAGGAAATTCGCGACCTTGTTGCTCAGCGCGTGCAGCTCCCGATAGCTCATCGTCACTCTGGAGCGATCCCTGCCGATCCAGTGGAGTGCTGCTCCATCACGGTTTGCGTGGCGATCGACGATAGTATGCCCGAGATTGATGTGCGCCTGTTCGTGCCAGTCGAGATCCCGCAGGACCGAGCTCCAGTCGAAGTCGCGCACGACATCCGCATAGCTGGGCTTGCGCACGTTACTAAACTCCGCGCGCCTTGGTGCCGGCTCTACTGCAAATCCGGTATACGTGCCGGCCTTCGAGAACAGTCTCATCCCGCTGATTGATCAACCGGACTTTGATCTTGAGTTTTCCCCACTCCATGCCGGGCCGATGGTCGATCGCTTCGATCGCGAATTCAGAGCGCACGGTATCGTCCTTGAACACCGGCTTTTGAAATAGGGCTTGTTGCTCCAGCAGCGCGATCATCGAAGCTTTGAGCTGCTCGGAAAGCGGCGCGGCGCCGAGCGCCGTCAGCGCCATGAGATGTAGACCATGAACGATCGGCCGGCCGAAGCGCGTGGTTTTGGCGTATTCGTCGTCGTAGTGGATCGGATGCTTGTCGCTTGTGAGCGCAGCGAAGGAAAGAACATCCGCTTCGGTAATTGTTCTGCAGTGGCCCGGAAATGTTTGACCTTCCCTGAAATCTTCAAGAAAGAGCTGTGCGGGTTCTTTCTCCATTCCACTCTCCCTTTCGCCGGCAGCCCCTGGGCCCGAGTGCGCACCAAGCCGGCATAGTGGCACAATTCATTTCTTCGGGGAGCCGCACCCTGGAACGCGAAGTCACGCTCTTGGCGGCGCGAGCGGTTCGCCTGTTGTGATGGGCGCGCCCGGCACGCTAGGCTCAGAGACCAGGGGACGCCAGGAGGAAAGCATGGGCCGCAAGATAGCCTTTGTCGGAGCGGGTGCGGTCGGCGGCTATGCCGGCGCCCACATGGTGCAGGCCGGCGAGGACGTGACGTTCATCGATCCCTGGCCCGCTCACGTCGAGCACATGCGCAAGCACGGCTTGCGCGTGACGCACGCCATGACGGAGCCGGAATTCACCGTGCCGGTGCGCGCGCTCCACGTGACGGATGCGCAGCAGCTCGCCAAGGAGCAGCCGGTCGACATCGCGTTTGTCTGCATGAAGTCGTACGACACCGCCTGGGCGACGATGCTGATCCGGCAATATCTGGCGCCCGACGGCTACGTGGTCTCGCTGCAAAATTGCATGAACGAGGAGACCATCGCCGGCATCGTCGGCTGGGGCAAGACGCTCGGCTGCATCGCAAGCTCCATCACGGTCAACCTGCCGGAGCCCGGCCTGGTGCACCGCGGCGCCGCCAAGCACGGCGCGGCGCACACGGTATTTCGCGCCGGCGAAGTGCACGGCCGGATTACGCAACGCGCCGAAGAGGTCTGCCGCCTGGTCGCTTACTCGGACAGCGCCAAGGTGACCGGCAACCTGTGGGGCGAGCGCTGGTCGAAGCTGGTCACCAACGCCATGCAGAACGGGCTTTCCGCCTGCACGGGTCTGGGCGGCGCTGACATGCTCAAGAGCGATCCGATCCGCCGCTTCTCGACACGAGTCGGCAGCGAAGCGATCCGCGTCGGACAGGCGCTTGGCTATCAGCTCGAAGAAATCCTGCACATACAGCCCGAAACGATCGCGCGCGCCGGCGAGGGCGATGAAGCCGCCGCCCGCGCGTGCGATGAGCAGCGCTTCAAGGACTCAGGCCGCACCGCGGCAGGGCAGCGTCCCTCGATGGGCCAGGACATGCAGAAAGGCCGGCGCACGGAAATCGAATTCCTCAACGGCCTGATCGTGCGCGAGGGCGAGAAGGTCGGGCTGCCGTGCCGCGCCAATGCGGTGCTGACCGACATCGTCAAGCGCGTCGAGAAGGGTGAGCTAAAACCCGATCCGCGGCACATTACGGAGCTAAGGTTGAACTGAGCGGGGGAAGTTTTTATTTGAAATACCGCACTAGCCTGCTGGCGAGACGTACAGCCGCGGAAACCAGCGATCAATAATTGCGGCGGGGAATCCAAGGCGGACAGCATCGCGCGGTCCTTCGGATGCAAGATACCCCTTATCAACGAGTGTGTTGAGCACGGTTCGCGCCTGGCGAGTTTCGTAGCCGGTGATTTCAGCGGCACGGCCGCGCGAGAACTCGCCTGACACCACAGCCTCCTTAAGTAACGGCCATGAGCCGCGCGGCAGCCTTTTCGCCCGCGTTTCTTCCTCGCACCAGATTTCGATACGTCTAAGTAGCTCCGCAGGCTCCAGGAGGCTCGCCATGAAGGAGACCTGATCAACACAGGCACCGAGAAAGAAATTGCAGAACTCGTCCAGGCCCTGTTGGGTAAGGTTTCCACGACCGTCTAAGTCACCGCGTCGTGGCTCATCGGCGACAGCCAGCATTTTCTTATACTCATCGATTCGGCGCGCCAGCCCCCGCGAGATCGCCCACAATTCAGAGCCGATACCTAGCTCGCGAAGCCACGCGTGAGAAAACAGTCTGGTCACGCGTCCATTGCCATCCAAAAACGGATGAATCCACAGCAGACGATGATGCGACGCGGCAATGCCGATCACTTTGCGGAGCTTCGACAACGTTGGGCTGTTGTAGGCTTCGGCAAAGCGATTCAGGAACGCCGGAATATCGTCGGGATCGACAGGAACGAGACGACCAACCTTGACGTGGCGCTTGCGAAATTCTCCGGGGACCACACGCAGCCGTTCTTTCGTTTCCGGGTTTTCGACCCACAACAGATCATCGGGTAGCCGCTGGCAGAACTCCCGGTGAACCCAAACGATGAATTCGGTGGAGACGACCGGCGACGGCGCTGCCCCGCGATCGATAAGGCGCTGTACCTCGATATGGGCGCGTGCCTCCTTTTGCAGGTTTCGACGTTCCGGCTCCTGCGCATAGTCGTTGTTCATGGCCCGGTCGATATCGACCAGAAAAGTGTGATGGCCCTCGATCAGGTTCGAGTAATAGCAATTCATCGAGCGGACCAGATTGCCGATACCTGCCGCCAGAATCGGATTGAAGCGCCCTGTCAGGGCGCTGGCCTTGGCTACGAGGTCTGTCCCATAATCCTCCAAGCCCTGCGCCTCCTCGGGCAACATCGGCTCCATCGCAGTAGTCGCAGTCATTTTTGCCGCTTTCTTTGCCGCTTAATGTAGAGCATGTGCAATGGTTTATAGCATAATCTGTGGCTGAATTTGCCGCTTCTTTTGCCACTTCTCTTGTCTCTTGCGACGAGCAGCGCTTCAAGGACTCAGGCCGCACCGCAGCCGGGCAGCGCTCCTCGATGGGCCAGGACATGCAGAAAGGCCGGCGCACGGAAATCGAATTCCTCAACGGCCTGATCGTGCGCGAGGGCGAGAAAGTCGGCCTGCCCTGCCGCGCCAATGCGGTGCTGACCGACATCGTCAAGCGCGTCGAGAAGGGCGAACTGAAGCCCGATCCACGGCATATTACGGAGCTAAGGTTGAACTGAACCCCGTTACCCCCTCTACGCACTGCGCCACGCACCGACCGCCGGCACGGGCAGCCCCAAATTCTCCCGCAATGTCGTGCCGGCAAACTCCTTGCGGAAAAGGCCGCGGCGTTGCAGCTCGGGGACGACGAAGCGCACGAAGTCTTCATAAGCGCCCGGCACGTGGGTGGCGGAGAGCACAAAGCCATCGCAGGCAGGCGCCGCGAACCATTGCTCAAGCCGGTCGGCCACTTCCTTCGGGCCGCCGACGATGGGGTTATGCACGCGGCCGCGCCCGCTGATCTGGATGAAGTCACGCACCGTCGGATTTGTCTTGCCGCTGGCGCTCAGCACGCGGTCGCGGATGCCCTGAAGGCCGGACATTTCCGCCAACTCCTTCGCCGTGAATGGCTCGTCCATGCCCTTCTTCGCAAAATCGAAATTGAGCGCTTCCGATAACAGCGACAGCGCGTCGATCTCCAGCGGCAGCTTTTCGATTGCCGCCCATTTGTCCTCGGCCTCGGCTTTGGTCGCGGCTGCCACGGTGTTGACGAGGTGGGTGATCCTGACCGCTTCGGGATCGCGGCCGAGCCGCGCCACGTCCGCCTTGAAGTCGGCGTAGTCGCGCTTGCCGACCTCGATGTTTGGATAGACCACGAAGATGATCTCGCCCCACCGCGCGCCGAATGTTTTGCCGCGGCCGCTCGATCCGGCCTGGATGATGACCGGATGGCCCTGCGCCGAGCGCGGCACCGTGAACGGCCCACGCGAGCGGTAATAGCGGCCCTGATAATCGAGGCGATGAACCTTCTCGGCCAAAGCGAACAGCCCGGTCGCTTTGTCCTGGACGATGGCATCGTCCTCCCAGGCGTCCCAATGGCCGAGCACGATCTCCATGAATTCGTCTGCGCGGTCGTAGCGCAGATCGTGGCCGATCACCTCGTCGCGACCCATGTTCTGCGCTTCGCCGTCGTTGAGCGAAGTGACGACGTTCCAGGCCGAGCGGCCGTGCGTCATCAGATCAAGCGTGGCGAACACGCGCGCCACATGGAACGGCTCGTAGTAGCTCGTCGAATAGGTCGCGCCGAGGCCGAGCCGCTCGGTCGCCATGCCCATGACCGTGAGCACGGTGACGGCGTCGAGTTTTACGCAGCGAATGCCATGCTCGACGGTATGCGCATGATTGCGCCCGTACATATCCGGCATCGACAAGCGGTCATCGAAGAAGCCGAGGTGAAACTTGCCCGCCTCCAGCACGCGGCCGATGTGGCGGTAGAAGTCCGGCGACCAGCTGTCGGTGCGCGACGCCGGATGACGCCACGAACTCGCGAGGTTCGTGCAGTTCTGCGCCTGCAGGAAGCCGACCATGGTCATCTGGCGCATCGTTCCGTCACCCTGAGGTGCTCGGTGCGCAGCGCCGAGCCTCGAAGGGCGACGGCCGAGGCGCTCAGGCCCTATCCTTCGAGGCCCGCGCTCCGCGCGGGCACCTCAGGATGACGGCATAACTAGCGCGTGTCGATGGAAACCCGCTTCAGCGGCTGCGTCGGCGCGGGCTGCACGAAGCCTCCGGCATTCACCGCTTGCGCCAGTGCGTCGCGGTCGAGCGTTTCGTCATGCTTATAGACGTCGTCGCGAAACTCGATGGTGCCGTCGCGCGTCACCCAGCCGGTGAGATAGACCCAGGCGACCGGCATCTTGTGCGGCAGATTGACGACCTTGGTCTGGCCGGCAGCGATGCCGGCGTCGATCGCGGCCCGATTCCAGCCCGGCACATCCTGAAGAATCCAGGCGGCGAGATCGCGCACATTGTCGACCCGCGTGCAGCCGTGGGAATCGAAGCGGTAGTCGTCGGCAAACAGCTTTCGCGTATCGGTGTCGTGCATGTACACCGAATACGGATTCGGCATGTCGATCTTGAGATTGCCGAGCGCATTCCAGGTGCCGGCGTCCTGCCGCACCGTGAAATTAAACGAGCGGTCACCCGACCAATCGACGGATGAAGGGCTGATCTCCTCATCGCGCGCGCCGAGAAGGCGCATATGCATGCGCGCGAGATAGCTCGGGTCCTTGCGCATGTGGGCCGCGATCTCGGTCTTGGTGATCGAGAGCGGCACCGTCCAGGTCGGATTGAGATCGATCGCGGTGATGGAAGCGGTCAGCGTCGGCGACGGCTTGTCGATCTTGCCGACAATGACGCGGTAGCGGCGCTCGACCTTGCCGTTGCCGACCGCCTCGACGAAGGCGGCCGGGATGTTGACCACGACGTAGCGCTCGGCAAAGACGAAATCCATGCCGAGCAGGCGATCGAGCGAGGCCTCAAGCTGCTTGATGCGCGGTCCAACCGGAACATTGAGCGCATGCAAGGTCTGCGGACCGACGCTGCCGGTGACGTCGAGCCCGTGACGGAGCTGGAAGCGCTTGACGCCCTCGGCCACGGCGGCGTCGTAACCGTCGCCGGCTTCCTGGTTGGCCGGCATATCGTCGGAGATGACAAGACGCCGGCGCAGTAACGCCACGTCGGGACCGCTCGCGCCCGGCGCAAGCTTCGCATCGGCCGGCAATATCGGCCAGCCGCCGCGCACCTGGATGTCCGAATAGAACAGCAGCGCTTCCTTGATGCGCTGGAAAGTGTCCTCGTCGAAAACCGGATCGGCGGACAGCGCCAGTGCCGCGGCCGAGCGCTGCTCCGGCGTCGTCATGGCTTTTGGCGGTTGCGGCGGTTTGACTGCCGGCTGCGGTGATTTCGCGGCGGCGGGCGGCTTGGCGGGAACCGCCGGCGGCGACGCCAGTGTCGGCTGGCCGGCAACGCCCTGCGCCAACGCAGCGCCCGCTGTCGCAGCGAGAACAACACCAGCAATAAAGATGGTCCGCATCGATCGCCCCTCCCCGGCCGAGTGGCTTAGCCCTGCGGCTGCGGCTCCAGCGGCCCGGTCTCCGGACGCGGGCGGTTGCGGCCGGCGCCGGCGGTCGGGACGGTCGAGGTCCGCGGCGTCGTCGGTTCGATCACCGACTCGCGGACTGGCCGCTTGCCCACCAGCAAGTCCTTGATCTCGTCGCCGGTGAGCGTCTCGAATTCGAGCAAGCCCTTGGCCAGCGTCTCCAGATCGGCGCGCCTGTCGGTGAGGATTTGCTGCGCCTCGGTAAAGCCGGCCTCGACCAGCCGCCTGATCTCAGCGTCGATCTTCTGCACGGTCGCTTCTGAGATGCTCTGCTGGCGAGACACGGAATAACCGAGGAATACTTCTTCCTGGTTTTCGCCGTAGGCGACGGTGCCGAGCGCTTCCGACAGGCCCCAGCGCGTCACCATCATGCGCGCAAGCTTGGTTGCCTGCTCGATGTCGGATGCAGCCCCCGAAGTCACGCGCTCGCGGCCGAACACCAATTCCTCGGCGACGCGGCCGCCCATCATGATGGCAAGCCGCGACGTCATCTGCTCGAGCGACATCGACAGCTTGTCGCGTTCCGGCAATTGCATGACCATGCCGAGGGCGCGGCCGCGCGGGATGATCGTTGCCTTGTGCACCGGATCGGTCGCCTTGACGTTGAGCGCCACGATGGCGTGGCCGCCCTCGTGATAGGCGGTCAACATCTTCTCTTCTTCGGTCATGACGAGCGACTTGCGCTCGGCGCCCATCATCACTTTGTCCTTGGCGTCCTCGAATTCGGCCTGGGTGACCATGCGCTTATTGCGCCGGGCCGCCATCAGCGCGGCCTCGTTGATGAGGTTTGCGAGGTCGGCGCCGGAGAAGCCGGGCGTGCCGCGCGCGACGATCTTCAGGTTCACGTCGGGCGCCAGCGGCACCTTACGCACGTGCACTTTTAAAATCTGCTCGCGGCCGACTACGTCCGGGTTCGGCACCACCACCTGACGGTCGAAGCGGCCGGGGCGCAGCAGCGCCGGATCAAGCACGTCGGGCCGGTTGGTCGCGGCGATCAGAATGATGCCCTCGTTGGCCTCGAAGCCGTCCATCTCGACGAGCAATTGGTTGAGCGTCTGCTCGCGTTCGTCGTTGCCGCCGCCAAGGCCGGCGCCGCGGTGGCGGCCGACGGCGTCGATCTCGTCGATGAAGATGATGCAGGGCGCGTTCTTCTTCGCCTGCTCGAACATGTCGCGGACGCGGCTGGCGCCGACGCCGACGAACATTTCGACGAAGTCGGAACCGGATATCGTGAAGAACGGCACGTTGGCTTCGCCCGCGACCGCGCGCGCGATCAGCGTCTTGCCGGTGCCGGGCGGGCCGACCAGCAGCACGCCGCGTGGAATCTTGCCGCCGAGCCGCTGGAATTTTCCGGGATCGCGCAGAAACTCGACGATCTCCTGCAGGTCCTGCTTGGCCTCATCGACGCCGGCCACATCTTCAAACGTCACCCGGCCATGCGCCTCCGTGAGGAGTTTCGCGCGCGACTTACCGAAGCCGAGCGCTTTGCCGCCGGCGCCCTGCATTTGCCGCGACAGGAATATCCACACGCCGATCAGCGCGACAAACGGCAGCCAGGAGATCAACAGCGAGACGAACCAGGGCACGTTCTCGGTCTGCGGCCGCGCCGTGATCGAGACGCCCTTGTTGTAGAGGCGCTGGATCAAGGTCGGGTCGCTCGGCGCATAGGTCTGGAACGAGCGGCCGTCGGTGAAAGTGCCGTGAATTTCGGGGCCTTGAATGAGCACGTCGCGCACGCGGCCCTGATCGACCTCGTTCAGCAGTTGCGAGAACGAAACGTCTTGCGACGTCGTGTGCTGGCCGGGGTTCTGGAACAGCGTGAACAGGGCAAGCAGCAGCAGGACAATGATGACCCACAGAGCGAAATTGCGCAGATTGGCGTTCATCTTCAGTCCAGTCCTTGGCCCGCCAATTTCCGCGAATCTGCGGCGCCGGAGAGCATACTACGTGCCTGCAAACCGTGGCGGCTTCACGTCCCCGATACCCTAAGCAATGTAGGCGTCGACCTGCCCCCTGCCAAGAACCCGAGAATAGGTAATTCGCTGATTATAGGCCTATTTCGTAAAGCGCCTGTTGCCGTCATTGCGCATAGCTAATCTGCGGCGCGAGGGGCGCGGCGGTTGGCTAATCTGCGGCGCGAGGGGCGCGCCGGTTGGCTAATCTGCGGCGCGCGGGTGCCCGCTCGACCGTGAGGCGGTCGCTAGCGAGCGTGATGAGCGCGCCGGCCAGCGTCCGGCGCAGCCGGGAGCGCGCCTGCCGCAGCGCCTCATATAGAGCTTCGAGCTTGGCAAGCTCGACCGGGCCTTCATCCCCGCTATGCGCGATCGCTTCGCCAAGAAGCCGCAACGCCACCTCGGCGGGCAGCTGCGCAAACCGTGACGTTTCGAAGACGATCGGGCCGCGCTCCCGCCACGGCGGCGGCGCCAGCGCCGCGCGCGCGGCATCGACTGCCACTGCAATGGTCGATTCGGCGCGGCGGAGCCGCATCGCAAGCCGAGCCAAGCCACGCGCATCGAGCCCTTCGCGCGCCAGCGCCGGCATCAAAGTGCGCAACCGCGGGCGCGTGAAGCGCGGATCGCGGTTCGTCGGATCTTCGCTGTAGCCGATTTTCGCCGCCTTCAGCGTCGCGATCAGCCGCGCCTTGGCAACATGAAGGAGCGGACGGACGAGAAAAATCTCGTGCGCTGCCTGCGCCGGAAGCGGCGCCACATACGCCATTCCGGCAAGCCCGAGTAACCCGCTACCGCGAGCCAGCCGAAACAGCACGGTCTCGGCCTGATCGTCGAGCGTGTGCGCAGTCAGGACATGCGCAAAGCCTTCGCGCGCCGCAGCTTGGGCCAGCAGATCATAGCGCGCGTTCCGCGCCGCCTCTGGCAATCCGCTTCGCGGCTTCTTGCCACGCCAGCGCAGCGTGCGATGCGGCACGCCAAGACGGCGGGCGAGCCGCTTAACGTCGGCCGCCTCCCGCGCTGCCTCGGGCCGCAAGCCATGATCGATGGTGATGGCGATGAGCTTCGGGCCGCGCTTTAGCCCTTTCGCCCAGCGCGCAGCGAGAACGAGGAGCGCAGTCGAGTCCGGACCGCCGGAGACCGCGAGCACAAGCCCGCGCAAATCTTCGAGACCACGGAATAGCCCGCTCGCTTCACCGTCGAGAACGGCTTCGTCAGCAGTGGGCACGCTTTTGTTCCCGGTCGACGCCTTGCTTCACGCTGAGCGAAGCGCGCGGATATTTGCGCAAGACCTCGCCCAGCGAGGCGCAGGCTGCTTCCTTTTCGCCGAGCGCCGCAAGCGACATGCCGAGCCGCAACAGCGCGTCCGGCGCCCTCGCGGTGGTATCATACTTGGTCGAAACGGTGAGGAACGCTTCCGCGGCATCGCGATATTGCTGGCTCTGAAATAGACTCTCGCCAAGCCAGTACTGCGCCTCCGGTGTCAACCGATCGCTTGGGTACTGCTTCAGGAAGGCACGGAACGCATTCACCGCCTGCGCATAATCCTTGTGCTGGAAATAGCCATAGCCGAGATCGTATGCGTCCTTCGGCGTGTTGGCCGGCGGCAATGCCGCCTGCATGGCGCCCGTTGCGCTTGGATTGGCCGGCGGCGGCGGCGGCAAGCTGCCGCCCGGAGCTGGAGCGCCGGACGGCGTGGATAGATTCGACAGATCGAGTGGCGCGCCGGGTTGATGCGGGCCGGGACCGCCAAGCTGCGCGTCCGAGGCCGGCGGCGGCGGCTCGGTCGCGGCCGTACTGCCGCCGAGTGGCCGCGGCACGCCCGGAGCGTTCGGATTGAGCGACGGATTGAAGGCATCGCCGCGACGGCCCGAGGCCGGCTCCTGCTCGACCGGCGCGGGCGGCGGCTCGGCGGCGATGATCGGCGGCGGCGGGCCGATCGGCGCGGCAGCCGGCGGCGGGTATGGCGCAACCGGCCGCGGCGGTGGCGCGGCGGATGCTGAAGGTCGCGTTCCGGCCCCGCCCTGGCTCTGGTCCTGCAAGCGTTGCACCTGCTGCTCGAGCTGCTGATTGCGGTATTGCAGTTGCTCGATCGTGCCGGTGAGTTCGCGGATCGCCGCCTCGAGGCGGTCAAGACGCGTCACCAGATCGGTTTGCGACATCTGCGCGCTGGCGGCAGTGGCCCAGAGCGCATAAGCAAGCGCGATCAGAAAGAGGGAAATGGGGCGGAGCATCGCCGATTGCGTTTTCAATGGGTTGGCGAATGTTAGCATACCGCGCCCTGCGTCCAAATTGTGACTATTCGCCTTGCGTCTGCCGGCATTGTGACGGTCCGGCGCACGCCTTTTCTATTCCGCGGGCTGAATGCGCGGATGCTTGCGGGCGGCGCGCCATTCCTCGAGGCGCTGGATCACCACGAACAGCGACGGAACGAAGATAACGGCGAGACAGGTCGAGGCGATCATGCCGCTGAACACGGTGATGCCGATCGATTTGCGGGCGCTGGCGCCGGCGCCGGTCGCGATCACCAGCGGCGTCACGCCGAGGATGAACGCAAACGATGTCATGAGGATCGGCCGGAACCGGGCGCGGGCGGCGTCCACCGCGGCCTCGAGAATCGGCTTGCCGTCGCGCACACGGTGTTCGCGCGCGACTTTGACAATAAGAATGGCATTTTTGGCTGAAAACGCGATGAGCAGGATCACGCCGATCTGCGTATAGAGATTGTTGTCGAGGTGAAGGCCTTCGAGACAGAGACCGGGCCGACCAGCGCCAGCGGCACCGAAAGGATGACCGCGAGCGGCGCGTACCAGCTTTCGTATTGACCGGCCAGCACCAGATAGACGAGAAGAATCGCCATCGCGAACACGAAATACATCTGGCTGCCGACAATCTTCTCCTGATAGGACATTGCGGTCCATTCGGTGCCGGTGCCGGGCGGCAAGGTCGTCGCCGCATTCTCTTCCATCAGCCTGATTGATTCACCGGAACTGAAGCCTGCAGCGGGCAGCCCGATAATGCTCGACGATGGATACAGATTGTACAGGCTGATCAGCGGCACCCCGACCGTGGGAGTGATCGCGGCAAGCGTGCCGAGCGGGATCATCTCGCCCTGCTGATTGCGACCTCGTCAAATATTCCGCAAATGCCCGAAGGTCGATGGCTGCAATCAAAACTGCGGGATCTGACTACGATCCGATTTCAGGCGCGGCTTGGCAAGGCAAAACATCGCGCCAAAAGATAATCGGCGCCGTAATGGCGCCGACTGGCCCTGAACGACTTTGGATTGGCGCGCGATGAACGCGAACGCCGGCGTGCTCCGCTACGAACTCTGATCGAGCACTGTCACCGCGCGGCGATTTTGCGACCAGCAGGAAATGTCGTCGCACACCGCGACCGGCCGCTCCTTGCCGTACGAGATGGTACGCATGCGTTGCGCCGACACACCGCGCGAAACGAGATATTCGCGCACGGTCTGCGCACGGCGCGCGCCGAGCGCGATATTGTACTCGCGCGTGCCGCGCTCGTCGGCATGGCCTTCGATGGTGAAGGCATAGCGATTGTAGTTGGCGAGCCACTGCGCTTGCTTGTCGAGTGTGGCGCGCGCCTGCTCGGTAAGCTCCGATGAATCGGTTTCGAAGAAGACGCGGTCGCCGACATTGACGACGAAATCCTGCTGGCTGCCGGGAGCCGCGGACGTTCCGGCCTGATCGACCTGCTGCTTGGCGCAACCGGCGATCGTGAGCCCCGCGACGATAACGGCTGCGAATTTGGCGCAGCGGACGATACTGACGACGTTCATTCCGGTGCCTCCATTGCTTCCGTTGCAGCCCCCTCTCAACCCTCCCCCGCAAGCGGGCGAGGGTTGGGAGGGGGTTCGCTATCGGGTCTAGCAGCGCCTTCGTTAAGCGAAGGTTCCGTCAACCTTGATGCGACCTTGCAAAGATGGTTCGACCCCGTGGAACCCTGGGAAAGCCTTTGCAGTGGTTAATGAGGCGTCAATGCGGCGCGTGTGTGTCCCGCGAACGCGCTCACGACAAAAGTGGCGACCAGGCGGGATCGGAGGCGAAGCTTGGCGTCGGAACCCGCTGCTGGTTGCGTCCGGCAATATCGATCGTGAACAGCGCTGGGCCCGGGCTGCCGACGGTGTCGCTGAAATACATGATCACCCGCCCGTTCGGCGCGAAGGTCGGCCCTTCGTTGTGGAAGCCTTCGGTGAGGATGCGCTCGCCGGAACCGTCCGGTTTCATCACGCCGATCGCGAATTTGTCCTCGAACTGCTTGGTGAAGGCGATGTAGTCGCCGCGCGGCGACCACACCGGCGTCGAATAGGTGCCGTCGCCGAAGCTGATGCGCTGCGCCTGGCCGCCCGCCGACGCCATAATATAAATCTGAGGATGGCCGCCGCGGTCGGATTCGAAACAGATCTGCTGGCCGTCCGGCGAATAGGACGGCGCGGTGTCGATCGCCGGCGTGTCGGTCAGCCGCGTCGTCGCCTTCGAGCGCAAGTCCATAACGAAGATATTGGCGTTCGAGCCCTCCTGCAAACTCATGATGACGCGCTGGCCGTCCGGCGAGAATCGCGGCGCAAAGCTCATGCCGGGAAAGTTGCCGACGATTTCGCGCTGCCCGGTTTCGATATTGAGGAGGTAAACCCGGGGATCGCCCTGGCCGTAGGCCATGTAGGTGATCTCCTGCGTGGACGGCGAGAAGCGCGGCGTGAGCACGAGTTCATCGCCGCGCGTCAGATAGCGCACGTTGGCGCCGTCCTGATCCATGATGGCGAGACGCTTGATGCGGCGTTCCTTCGGCCCGGTCTCGTCCACGAACACGATGCGCGTGTCGAAATAGCCCTTTTCCCCGGTGAGCCGTTCGTAGATGGCGTCCGAAATGATGTGCGCGATGCGCCGCCAATTGTCCGGCGTCGAGAAATATTGCTGCCCGGCGAGCTGCTGTCCGGAAAGAACGTCCCAGAGCCGGAATTCGGCCTTCAGCCGGCCGTCGGTCTGGCGCGAGACGCGGCCGGAGACGAGAAACTGCGCATTGATGGTGCGCCAATCGGGAAAGTGCGGCACGTTGTCGACACTCGCAAGCTTCTCGATGAAAGCGGCCGGATCGATCGGCAGGAACAGGCCGCTGCCTTTCAGGTTTGCTGTGATGATCTGCGTGACCCCGACCGCACTGTCGTTGTCGCTGTCCGCACCGCCAAAGAAAGTGGGTATGGCGATGGGCATCGGCTGGAAATTGCCCTCGGTGATATCGAGGCGCGTGACCGCTGCGGCATAGCGCGCCGACAGCGTCAAACCGCCGGCGGCGCCAAGCCAGAGCGCGCGCCGACGTGACACAAAAAGCTTAGGCCCTTGCAAAATTGTCATGACGTTTGAATTGGCCTGATCAGCCGCCAAGCAGCTCTTGCGGATCAAATTTGAGTTGCAGGTTCTTCCACTGGTCGTAATGATCGGACTTGAGCATGGTGAATGGCTGGCACAATAGCAGTGCACGCTTGGCGCTCTCGGCAAGCGCGGGACCGAGCGAAGAGGCCGAGCCTTCGACTACGACCGGTTCACGCGCCATGGAAGCGTCCGGTTTGAACAGAACGTCGAGCACGATGTAGACCTTGGACTTGGCATCGACCCCCGGTGGCGGGCTCCAGCAACTCGAGATGCGCGCGCGCAGCGCTTCGATCTCACCCTGCGACAATTGAGCGGCCGTGCCGCTGGCCGATCCGATGTTGGCCGTGTCGTTCACCGTTTCGGCGGCTGCCACTTGGCGCTGCGGATCGCGTTTGTCGAGCAGCGCCGCGACCTGATCGGCGTTGAACTTTGGAGCATCGCGCGCCGCCTTGTCGGGCGTCGCTTTATCGTCCGGCTTTGGCGGCTGTTTGGCGGCGTCCTTCTTCAATATTTCCGCGATCTGATCGGGCTTGTAGTCGGGCGGCTTGGCCTTGGCGGGTTTGTCCGCTGGCTGGGGCTTCGGCTGCGGCTTGGCGGCGGCGGTCTCGGTCTTGATGTCCTGCTTGCCGACCTTGTCGGCAAACAGGTCGGGGAGCTTGGGCTGATCGACCTTGTCGGCGAGCGGCGTGATGTCGTCGACTTTCAGCTTCGGCACATTCTTCACGCCTTGCGTGAGCTGGCTGAAGTCCTTGTCGGAAATGAACTGAATCGGCAGCGACGTGACCGGCGGAGCCTGCATCGGCTGCGCCGAAATCGCCACGAGCCCGAGCCCCAATGCGACCGCATGCCCGATGCACGATATGGTCAGACCAGGCCTCATTCGCCGCCCTGCTCGACTTCCGTCACCAGCGCCACGCGGTGATAGCCGGCCGCCGACAGACGGCCCATCACGCGCATCATCGTACCGTAATCGACCTTCTTGTCGCCACGGACATAGACCTGGTCGTTCAACGTGCCATGGCGGGCATCAATGATCGCCTTGAGCTTCGGCACCAGCTCGTCGAGCTTGATCTCGTTGTTCTGCAAGAAGACCTTGCCATCGACGTTCACCGAAACGGTGAGCGGTTCATTGTCCTGGCTAAGCGCCTTGGCCTGGCTCTGCGGCAGCTCGATTGGCACGCCGACCGTGAGCAACGGCGCCGACACCATGAACACGATCAAAAGCACTAGCATGACGTCGACGAACGGCGTCACGTTGATCTCGCTCATGACCGGGCGCCGGCGGCGGCCGCGTTTGCCGCTCGAGGCAGCCTCTATGACACCGGACCCCATACCCGTCCCCTCAGCCGCGCTCGTCGATCTGCCGTGACAGGATCGCCGTGAACTCGTCGGCAAAGCCTTCGAGCCGCTGGGCCTGCCGGTTCACCTCGGTCGTGAACTTATTATAGAAAATGGTCGCCGGAATGGCGGCAACGAGGCCAATCGCAGTCGCGAACAGGGCTTCCGCAATGCCCGGCGCCACCACCGCAAGCGAGGTGTTCTGCGAGGCCGCGATCGACTGGAAGCTGGTCATGATGCCGGCAACGGTGCCGAACAGGCCGATAAAGGGTCCCGCCGAGCCGACCGTCGCCAGCACCAGAAGCCGCCGCTCCATGTGCTCGACTTCGCGGGCGATGGCGACATCCATCACTTTCTCGATGCGCATCTGCAATCCGGCGAACGAGCGGGCGTGACCCTCCAGGCTGCGTTTCCATTCGCGCATGGCGACGACGAACAGCACGCCGGTCGAGTGTTCGGGCTTGGCGGACAGCGACTTATAAAGGTCCTCGAGCGACTGGCCCGACCAGAACGCCTGCTCAAAATGGTCGCCGGCCTTGCGGATACGCGAAAACAGGAAGGTCTTGTCGATGGCGATCGCCCAGACCCAGACCGAGCAAATCAGCAGCCCGACCATCACCGACTCGACGATCCAATGGGCGTGCCAAAACAGGTGGAACAGCGAGAGGTTCCCGGACGTCAACGGCGCGACCGACGGCACAATGTCGGCAGGATTCATGGGGCGTCCTTTCAGCGGTCCGACCGGCTACGGCGAAAACCACGGCCATGACCGGAGCGGCGCACTGGCGCCAGGACCAAAGGGCATAAAGGCAGCCGCTTACGCGCGCCGACCAAGACCCGAAATTTCCCGAGGACCCGCGCCGGACCCGCCACCGGCCCGACCGAAATCATCGCGAAACTTGTCCAAACTAGGGCGCAACACCGGTCGTTCGGAATAACGAAGCCCCAGGTGTGCTTAATGGGGAGTTAAAGCCGCGGAACTTGAACCGCCGTGGGGGACTAGGTGCCGTCACTGTCACGGCCGGCGACCCCAATCAGATCGTGGTCGGCTTGCATGGCGGCGCGCAGCGGCTTCGGGATCGGCCGCGCCCGGCCGCCGCTGATGAAAGCGACTCGGACATGGGCGTCGACCAACAGCTCGTCGCCGCGCATGATGCGCTGGCGCACCGTGATCGAGGCGCCTTTTACCTCCTCCGGCTCGGTGATGACGTCGAGCACGTCGTCCATGCGGCCCGGCTTGAGGAAGTCGATGCGCATCGAGCGCACGACAAAGGCAAATCCCGGCGCCTGTTTTGCCGTCTCTTCAAACAGCGCGCGGTGGTCGGCGCCGAGCAGGCGCAGATGGTTGGTGCGCCCGCGCTCCATGTAGCGCAGATAATTGGCGTGATAGACGATGCCGGTGAAGTCGGTGTCCTCGTAATAGACGCGCACGACCTGCACATGGCGGCCGTGGCGAATTTCGCCGTCGAGCGGGATGCTGTGCGGATCAGTCATCGGTGGAATTCTTCATCGACATCCATGCGGCCATCGATCACGCGGGCGACCGTGATCTGATGAGGGTCGACAGTGTAAAAGATCAGTTAGAGGCCGACCACAAGACAGCGGAGCCCGGAAGCAAGGCTCGGACGTTCCCGCCCAATACAAATTCGCCTATCGGGCGTGTCGCGTTGCCAATTGTGGAGAATGGATAGGCCATGCACGGATCGCATTACTTTAGCTTGAAAGCGGCTTCGTCTTCGGCACGGCCCACCACGAGGCACGCAATGAAGCCGCCGTGCTCCGCGAGCCCTACTCATTGAGGGATGCCCGGCAGTGTCGTCGGGCCAAACTCACGCTTTCTCTTCGCATAAAGGAGAGCACCATATCACTCGATCACTCGGCGGCGCTACGGACGGCGGGTTGGTAATTGCCTGGAATGGTACGAAAGGCGACATTGATACGGTTGGCGCCATTGATAGCAACGATCGCGAGCGTGAGCTTTACCAACTCCTCCTCGCTGAACTGCGCTCGCGCATGCGCAAAAGCGTCGTCCGGAACATTGCCCTCAGTAAGCAACGTCAAGGCTTCCGTCCAGGCGAGCGCGGCCCGCTCGCGCTCGGTGTAGAAGGGGCATTCGTGCCAAGCGCTGAGAAGATAGAGCCGCTGCTCGGTTTCCCCGGCGGCACACAGCTCCTTGGTGTGCATGTCCATGCACCAGGCGCAGTTATTGATCTGTGACGCACGTAGCTTGACGAGTTCGAGGAGCTTGTGGTCGAGCCCGCACTTGCCGACATAGGCATGGAGATTGGACATTGCCTTCATCGCCTCCGGCGCGGCTTTGCGCGGGTCCAGTCGTGCTTGCATGATGGTCATCCTTTCATTTGGAAGAGCTTTTGTGCATCGGGATGGCGCAGCGTCGCGGTCAGCATCTCAAAACCGCCGGTAGCGCGCAGCTCCGCTGCGAGCTTTTGGATGCCGGACATCGCCACCAGCGTCGGCGCCGAAGCGATCGTGATCCGTGCAACACCGATGCGCTCGAATGCCGCCGCATCGGGCATGCCGGCTCGGCCAGTGATGTTGACAGGGCCGCCGACCGCCTTAACGAGTGCGGCGATCGTCGCCGGATCGCGCAGGCCGAAGGGATAGACGCAATCCGCGCCCGCGGCGAGATAGGTCTTGCAGCGCTCGACCGTCGCGGCGAAGCGCGTGCTTTCATCACCATGCTGGAGCTGGAAAATATCGCAACGTGCGTTGAGAACGATCGGCACGCCTTCTTTACGCGCTGCATCGCGAGCGGCGCGCAGACGCGCGGCCGCATCCTCGATGCTGCGGATCGGGCCGTGAAGGCCATCCTCCAGATTGATCCCGACCACGCCGGCCTGAATGATCTCGGCGACATGCGCCCCGACTTCGGCCGGTGTCGCGCCGTATCCGGCCTCGATATCTGCGCTCACCGGCACTTGCGCGGACCGCACGATACGCGCGGTCGCGGCCACCACCTCCGCCCAGGGAGCGAGTTCGCCATCGGGATAACCCAGTGCCCAGGCGACGCCACCACTGGTTGTCGCCAGCGCATCGAATCCGGCAGCGACGAAGAGTCGTGCGCTCAACGCGTCCCATACACACGGCAGCAAGAGAACGGGCGGGCCGCGGTGCCGCGCGAGAAACGAATTCGCCATCTCTGCCTGTTGCACTCTATCCACATCGGCCTCGCTGTCGTTGCAGGTAAGCGTTGCGCCGGAGCCTGTTACGGTCAAGCCCTTTTGGTTGAAGCTCTCGCAACGTCGGCGAGTTTTCGCTTCAATGCGCGCATCTTATTGAAGCGTATGGTCACATCGCGCATGATCGCGGCCATAGCCATCTCAATGACGTTGCCGCAGCCTCTTCACGGCGCCTTCTCTGTCATCGCGTGCTCCCAATTCTGGCCGTCGAACACCGCGGGCTTGATGGTCGTAGCGTCAACGCCGTCGAGGCAACGCACGTTCACGTCGATCTTATCGGGGTCGGAGCGCGGGACGTAGAACGGATGGATGCCGCATGTTGTGCAGAACGTGTGCTGCGCGACGCCGGTATTGAACCGATAGGTCGTCAGCGCATCCGCGCCGCTGACAAGCTCGAACGCGTCGAGCGGCACGATGAGATGCAGAAAACCCTTTTTGGTGCAGATCGAGCAATTGCACTCGGTGACGCACGACAGCTCGGCCGTGACGCGGAACCGCACGCGGCCGCAGTGACAGCCGCCCTCGAAAGTTTGCGCCTTGACCTCAGTCATCGTCGTCCGACACGAACAGACCGAATTGCGCGGGATCGCGCACCGGCTCGGGCAGGCCGAGATGGCGGAAGCCGTGGCCGGTAATAAGCCGGCCGCGCGGCGTGCGTTGCAGGAGCCCGCATTGGATGAGATACGGCTCGATGATGTCCTCGATGGCGTCGCGCGGCTCCGACAACGCGGCGGCAAGCGTCTCGACGCCGACCGGACCGCCGCCGTAGTGCGCCGCGATGGTTGTGAGATAGCGCCGATCCATCGCATCGAGGCCTGCGCCATCAACTTCGAGCGCCGCCAGCGCCTTGTCGGCCACCGCGCGGTCGATCGCGGCGGCGCCGGCGACGGACGCGAAATCGCGAACGCGGCGCAGCAGCCGCCCGGCGATGCGCGGCGTGCCGCGGGCGCGGCGCGCGATCTCGTTCGAGCCGTCGGCGGTCACGTCGATGCCGAGCACGCGCGCGCCGCGATTGACAATCAGCTCGAGCTCGGCCTCGGAATAAAAGTTGAGCCGCACCGGAATGCCGAAACGGTCGCGCAGCGGATTGGTCAAAAGCCCGGCGCGGGTCGTCGCGCCGATCAGCGTGAACTTGGCGAGGTCGATCTTGACCGAGCGCGCCGCCGGGCCCGCGCCGATGATGAGATCGAGCTGAAAATCCTCCATCGCCGGATAGAGAATTTCCTCGACCGCCGGGTTGAGCCGGTGGATCTCGTCGATGAACAGCACGTCGCGCTCTTCCAGATTGGTCAAAAGCGCGGCGAGATCGCCGGCCTTGGCAATCACCGGACCCGACGTGGCG
>Ga0102924_1001664_pt1 | contig 25305 bp, 20 predicted proteins | sample PaiPotPPM11metaG_FD_80116 | JGI IMG/M metagenome (GOLD analysis project Ga0102924, IMG submission 80116) | Iron sulfur acid spring bacterial and archeal communities from Banff, Canada, to study Microbial Dark Matter (Phase II) - Paint Pots PPM... ... | reverse complement strand
CCCGCACCCTCCCGGCCATCTCCAGCGGCTGCGCGCGATCACCGAGAAGCACGGGGTCGTCCTGATCTTTGACGAAGTGATTACCGGCTTCCGCTGGTCTCCGGGTGGCGTCCAGGCGAAAGAGGGCGTCACGCCCGACCTGACGACGATGGCGAAGATTCTCGCCGGTGGACTTCCGGGCGGCGCTATCGCGGGGAAAGCGGACATCATGAACCTGCTGACCTTCCGCGATGACCCGGAGTGGAACCGGCGCAAGAAAGTCGGGCACCCCGGCACCTATAACGGCAATCCGCTCTCAGCGGTCGCGGGCGTCACCGCGCTCCGTATCCTCTCCGACCCCGCCCAGCAGGAGTATGCGGACGGTCTCGCGGCGCGCGTGCGCGCGGGCTTCAATCGGGTGCTGCTGCATGAGGAGGTGCCGGGTTTCTGCTATGGCGAGTCGAGCGTCTTCCACCTCGTCCTCGGCTCACCGCTGCCGGGTGGCACGCCGGATGGCGACCTCCACGCACCCGACGGGATCGCCGCTGAGACATTGAAGCGCGGCATGCCGGGCACGCTTGCCGAGGCGGTGCAGTGCGGCATGGCCAATGAAGGGGTTGATGTCTTTCACGGCGGCGGGTTGCTCTCCATCGCGCACACCGAGGCGGACATTGACCGCACCATCGAGGCGTTCGACACGACGATCCGCCGGATGATCGCGGAAGAGATGTTCAAATAACGGTGGTGTGGACTAAGCCACATGAGCCTGCACGGATATTGGCAATCGGGCAGGCAAGCCACGATGCCCCGTCCTCCGGCGGTGTCGATCTTGGGAGCCGCCGCACGACTATCTGATGCCGGTGTCCGCACGGGATGCCGGACGTGAGCATCGTGGCGCCACGCGCAGGAGGAGAAAGGAGCAGCCCGGCAAGGACATCGGCATCGCGGGCAGCGCCACGCTCGTCCGGTCGCTGCTGCGCGACCGGCGATGAGTTTCGCTGTGGTTTCCAGTCTGTATCCACACACCCGATCAACGGTACTCAAGGAGAGCATCATGACCGCTACCTATACCTTCGACGTCTTTTCCACCGTCGACGGCTTCGGCTCCTACAACAGCAGCGGCGACTGGGGCGGCTACTGGGGCAAGCAGGGTCCCGAGTTTCTCAACCGCCGCCTCGCCCAGTACAGCGAGGAGCAGCGGCTGGTCCTCGGGGCCAACACCTTCCGGGAGTTCATGCACTTTCTCGGCCCGGGCTCCGAGGAGTCATCGGTGAGCGACCCGATCAATACCAGGATGAAGAACATGCCGACCACGGTGGTCTCGAGCACGCTGCACGGACCCCTCGACTGGCCGGACGCGACCCTGGCCAGCGGCGACGCCGTCGGCATCGTCGCCCGCCTCAAGCAGGAGTCCGCGGTGCCGTTGCGCTCGCACGGCAGCCTGTCGTTGAACCGGGCGCTGATGGCCGCCGGCCTGGTCGACCGCGTCCAGCTCACAATCTTCCCGGTGATCAGCGGCCAGACCGGGACGGACCCGATCTTCCAGGGAGCGGCCGACTTCGACCTCGAACTGCTCGAAAGCCGGACGCTCGACGGCCGCACCCAAGAGCTCATCTACCGGCCCACCCTGCATGTCTGAGTCCGTCCATGCACCCCCACCCCGTCAAGCAGCCGCACCTGACCCGGAAGTTCCCGCTGAGCCGGTCGCACAACCGCCGCTCGTCGCCCTTCGAGGTGGGATGGGGTGAGGCAACGCGATGTTTGACAGCCCTCACTGCCGGTATGCGTGCAACATCATGTGGCCTAGTCCAACGGTGGTGTATCGTAGGGGCGATTCGTGAATCGCCCGCGTGCGGCGGCAGGGCGTGAAGGGGAGCGATGCGGCTGCTCTGGGATGGGCGATTCGCGAATCGCCCCTACGCAGGGTATCACATCACTGCGGTCCCTCGCGCAGGCTGAAGCCTACGCCACCAAATGCGCGAAGCCGCCTCCTGAGAGACGGCTTCGCTTTGGTCATCATGGCACCCTGTTAGTAGCGGCCCCGGCCTCGATACCAGAACCCACCGCCACCGAAGAGCAGGAGCACTACCAGAATAATCACGAGCAGGGTAAGAGTATCCATCGTCTTCTCCTTACTGCCGCCGCCCCGCGAACGTACGGGGTGACTTCCTTATGATCGGTAAAGCAAGGAGTGTGCCACGCAGAAAACGCAATGGGAGCAGGCAATACGCCTGCTCCCATTCGCGCGTAGTTGATCGCTGATCCGCGACGGTTTAGTCCCCGTCACCTGCTGCTGTGGCGAGCGAGCGGATGCCGACCGGGGTACGCCATGCCTCGTACGCGGACGTCGTGCCGCGGACGACCTCATTGAAGAGTGCGTCGAGTCGCCGCGTGATCGGGCCGATTGCCCCGGAGCCGATCGTGTGGTGGTCAATCATCGTCACGGGCGTCACTTCCGCCGCCGTCCCCGCGAAGAAAACTTCATCCGCGACGTACAGTTCCGTCCGGTCCACCATCCGCTCCTGGACTTCGAGCCCGAACGATTCGCGGCAGAGGACGATGAACGCATCCCGCGTGATGCTTTCGAGGATGCCGCTCGTCAGGTCCGGCGTGACGACGACATTATCTCGCACGAAGAAGAGGCAGGCGCCGGGCCCCTCCGTGACGTGGCCGGACGGATTGAGGATGATCGCGGTATCGTAGCCATTGAGGCGGGCCTCGGTGCTCGCCAGTTGGCTGTTTCGGTAGTTGGAGAGGTTCTTGACGCGCGGCGGCATCACGTCTTCATTGATGCGGCGGTAGGATGAGACGCCGGCGGTCTGGCTCATGCCCGTCGTCAGGTGCGATGGGTTCGGGTTCGTCGTGATGAGGATGTCGGTGTCGCCACCGCCACGGAACGCGCCGCGCGTGGAATTGCCGAAAAAGGCGAGCGGGCGAATATAGGTGTCACACCGGCAGTCATTCTCCCGCGCCAGCGTGATGCACGCCTCGATCAACTCATCGCGGCTCCATTTCGGTTCCATGCGCATCAGTTTCATTGAGCGCATGAAGCGATCCATATGCTCGGTGAGGCGGAAGACGAAGAGTTCTTCCTTCTCATCGTTCCAGTAGCCACGGATGCCCTCGAAGACGGCAGCCACCGAGGACCAGCCGATCTGCGTCACATGCACCGTCGCGTCTTCCCACCTGGTCTGCGTGCCATTCCACCAGAGATGCTTTGGATGCTCGGCCATTCGTCATGCCCTCCCATTGTGTGCGCCGTTCTTTCGCCGCGCGGCGCGATGCGGTAGCCGTATCTGCACCGCCAGCATAGCACACCATCCCGGATGCCGAAACCCCCAATCTGCCGATCAAACAGACCAAAGGCACCCAATTGGATGCCTTTGGCTACGAAACGCTGGTGATTTGTACGAAGCGCCGCTGTTTCTACTCTTCCTCTCCCCCTCTCCATCGCGGGTGTCCTTTGGGCAGGTGAGAGGGGCTGGGATGAGATTCCCTTTACTTCGGCGCGTCGTGCGGGCTCTCGTCCGTCACGAAAACCGTGTCGTAGGCGCGGAAGAAGATGGAGTTGTTCGGGATGGTGTTACCCGGCTTGTTCCTCGGGAGGCCCGTCACCCACGGTTTGATCGCATTGTTGATCGTCTGCCAGTAGAGCGGCGCGTATGCATACTGCGTCTGAATGCGCGTCTCCGCCTGATAGTACAGATCGAGCCGTTTCTTCGGGTCCGTCTCCGCCCCCCCCTTCTTGATGAGATCGTCGAAGACGGGATCGTTGTAGGACTGGCGTGCCACCCCCTTATTGTGCAGCGAGAAGACGAGGTAGTACTCGTCGTGGGGGTCCGCGTAGTCCTGGAACCAGCGATAGAGCAGGAGCTGCAAATCGAGCGCGAAGCGCCGGTCATTCCAGACCTTTACCTCCAACGGCTCGATTACGATATCCATGCCGATCGCTTCCTTGACCTCGCGCGCGATCTCGTCCGGCGTCCCCGCCGGGATGTCGTAATCGGAGGAGTTGTAGGACATCGTCACCTTCGGCCAGTTGCGCCCACCCTCGAACGCCGTGCCCTTGAGCGCTTCGAGTGCCGCCTTCGGGTCGTACTTCTGGATGTTCTTCAGCTTGTTGTCGGCATCATCGAAGTAGCCGAAGACGCCCGGCGCGGTCATCGCGTAGGCGACGGTGTTCACGCCCTTGCCGACCTGATTGACGAGGCGATTCTTGTCCACCGAGAGAATCAGCGCCTTGCGGACTTCGAGTTTGTCGAAGGGCGGGTGGCCCGTGTCCGGCACGAGGAAGCGGGTGAAGGGATTGAGATACGGGAAGACCTGCGTCTTCAGTTTGGCGTCGGCCTTGAAGCGATCCACCTGTGTGGCCGGGATCGGCTGCCAGTCCACGTCGTTGTTCTCGAATGGGAGCGAACTCTTCGTGATGTCCGGGATAATCTTCGTGGTGACGTACTTCTGCCGGATTGCCTTGGCATTCCAGTACTTGTCGTTGCGGACGAAGTCCATTTGTACATTGTGCTTCCATGCGGTCAGCACGTACGGCCCGGCGCAAACGACCGGCGCGCCCGTCTTGCCCGGGTCCGTCCACGATGAGACGCCCTTCGCGTCCGCGTATTTCTTGACCTGGTCCTCGCGGCCGAGGAAGGCGGCGACGAAGGCGCACTGAGTAGGGATCAGCCCGGCGAAATCGCCACCGTTGATCACGACCGTACTGTCGTCCGGGGCGCTCACCTGGACACCCTGCGCCAGTTTGTCCAGTTGGTCGGCGGGCGCCTTCACATCCGCGGCGTTAAACTCCTCCGCGCCCACGATAACGCCGTTCCAGTAGGAGCCGTAGCCGTTGCCGGTGCGCGGGTCAATCATCCGGCGCGTGGAATAGACGAAGTCCTTCGCCGTGATCGGGACGCCATCGCTCCAGGCCGAGCCCTTGCGCATCTTGAAGGTGTAGACCTTCCCGTTGTTCGAGTAGGACTCCGCGAGGTCCGGCAGGATCTGGAAATTCTGGTCATACTGGAGGAGGCCGGCGATATGCAACGTTGACCCGCCATTGTAGGTGTCCTGGGTGATATCGTTGTTGACCGGTTCCGCGGTGATCCAGTCGATGAGCACCTTCTTGCTGTCCGGCCCGGCTGCGGCAGCGGCGGACGGCGCGGTGGTGGCAGCAGCGGTTGTCGGGGCGGCAACGGTTGCTGCGGCAGCAGCGGTCGGCGCGGCAGCACTCGGTGCGGCGGCGGCGGTTGTCGGGGCGGCGGCGCTTGTCGCAGCCTTCGTTGGGGCAGGCGTCGCGGTTGGGCTGCTACTGCCGCCGCAGGCGGCGAGAGCGGCGGCGCCGGCAGCGGCGCTCGCCATCGCCAGGAAGGTGCGGCGGGGCATGCCCGCGCCGCGTAGGTTGCGCTCAAGCCGGGTGAGCATCTCCGGATCACGCAGGGCTTCACGAGAATCGGTCTGTTCTTCGCTGGTCATGGGACTTCCGCTCCTTGCTGTTTCCGGGTACCCGCACGCGCAGATACCGCTGTCGAGGAACCCTCGGAAGAACTACGTACCCCTGCAATCAAACAGTCGCCGCCATGTCTCTGGCCGCTTCTGGTGATGCCACCCAACCGAATCACGTCGTGGCGCTTCAGTGCCGGGTATGCTCGCATGGCGCGGTCGCACGCCCACATACGAATTATTCTGTCCCTTCAGATCGGAGAGTAGTGTAGCAAATCATGTCTGCGAGCGCAAGTGGAGATTTTTGCCGGTTGACATCCATACAGAGCGAGGTTTTTGTCGGTGGTAGCAGGCTGGAAAGCCTGCTACCACCTCATTCTTCGCGTAATTGGACGCCAGGCAAGCGAAAAGAGCATCCGAAATCGGATGCCCTTCTTGCTTCCCCCTCTCCATCGCTGACAAGCAATGGAGAGGGGCTGGGGGTGAGGTTCCCGTTACTTCGGCGGATCGTGCGGGCTGTCGGGCGTCACGTAGACGTAGTCCAGCAGCCGCGAGAAGATGTTCGTGTCGTAGAGCGTGTAGCCCTGCTTGTTCTTCGGGAACCGCGTCGCGTACGGCTTGATCGCGAGGTTGTCAACGCGCCAGTGGATCGGCATATATGCCCACTGCGTCTGGATGCGGACCTCCGCCTGATAGTACAGGTCCAGGCGCTTCTGCTTGTCCGTCTCCGCCGCCGCCTTCGTTGTCAGCTCATCGTAGGTTGGATCGGTGTAGGACTGGCGTGCGGCGCCCTTGTTGTGGATCGAGAACATCTGATAGTAGTTGTTGTGGGGATCCGGATAGTCCTGGTACCACCGATAGAGTAGGAGCTGCAAGTCCAGCTTGAACCGGCGCGCATTCCAGACCTTGGCGTCCAACGGCTCCACCTGGACATCCATGTTGATCGAGTCCTTCAACTGGCGCGCGATCTCATCGGGATAGCCAGTCGGGATATCGGAGTCGGAGGTGTTATAGGAGAGGGTGACTTTCGGCCAGTTCCTGCCGCCCTCGAACGTCGTCCCCTTCAATGCGGCGAGCGCTGCCGTCTTGTCGAACTTCTGCAAGTTCTTCAGTTTGTTGTCGGCGTCGTCGAAGTAGCCGAAGACGCCGGGAGCAGTCAGCGCGTAGGCGACGGTGTGGATCTTCCGGCCGACCTGGTTGACGAGGCGGTCCTTGTCAATCGAGAGGATCGTCGCCTGCCGGACTTCGAGTTTATCGAAGGGCGGGTGGCCGGTGTCCGGGAGCAGGAAGCGGATGCCGGGGTAGACGTACTGGAAGACCTGGCTCTTCAGTTTGGCGTCGGCCTTGAAACGATCCACCTCGGTGGAGGGGATGACCTGGTAATCTACGTCGCCATTCTCGAAGGGCAGCGTGCTCTTGGTTAGGTCCGGGATGATCTTGAAGGTGACGTACTTCTGCTTGATATTCGTGGCGTTCCAGTACTTGTCATTGCGGACCAAATCAAGCGACTGATTGTGCTTCCACGCGGTGATCTGGAAGGGGCCGCTGGCGAGCACCGGGCCGCCCGTCTTGCCGGGATCGGTCCACGGGGAGACACCCTTCGCGTCCGCGTACTTCTTGACGATGTCCTCGCGTGCGGTGACGGTTGCGGTGTAGGCGGACTGGTTCGGGATCAGGCCGGCAAACTTGTCGCCTGTGATCTCGAACGTGCTGTCATCCACCGCCTTGACGCCGACCGCCGCGGCAAGTTTGTCGAGGTCGGCAGCAGGGGCATCCGCTTTGGCACTGGACAAATCCGACGCGCCCTTGATGACGCCGTCCCAGAACGAGTTGTAGCCATTGCCGGTGCGCGGGTCAATCATCCGGCGGGTCGAGTAGACTAAGTCCTTCGCGGTGATCGGCTGGCCATCGCTCCAGACAATGCCCTTGCGGAGTTTGAAGGTGAAGACGGGGCCTTTGTTCGTGTACGACTCCGCCAGTTCCGGGACGAGGTTGAAGTCCTGATCGTACCGCAAGAGACCGACCATGTGCGCGGCGACGCCGCTGCAGTAGAGGTCGCGGTTGAAGTCATTGTCCACGGGTTCGGTGGTAAGGAAGTCAACGAAGACCTTCGTGCTGTCGGGGCCGGCGACGGCAGCGACGGTCGGTGCGGCCGCGACGGCGGATCCCGTGCTCGTTGTCGCTGCTGGCGCGGTCGTCGCGGCGGCGCTCGCCGCGGGCTTCGTCGCGGCGGCGGCCGTTGTCGGCGCGGCAGCGGACGCGGCAGCGGTTGTTGGCGCGGTTGTGGCGGCGGCGGATGCCGCAGCCTTGGTCGGCGCGACGGTCGCGGCGGTCGTTGCGGTTGGGCTGCTACTGCCGCCGCAGGCGGCGAGGGCGGCGGTACCGGCGGCGGCGCTCGCCATCGCGAGGAAGGTGCGGCGAGGCATGCCCGCGCCGCGCATGTTGCGCTCGAACACCGCGAGCGCCTCCGGATCGCGGAGCACCTGTGTGTGATCCCGGTTGTCCCCAGATTCCATCTGTTCCTCCAACTCTCCTCAAACCCGACGCCCTGTACCGTACACGGCGTCTCCCTGTGTCGGTCGTTCCCAACTGTGCTTTCCCTTTTGGGTCGTCTACAGTATAGCGTATTTCTTTCGCCTGTCTATCCCCCTCCTTTACATAACCGACACGCGGAACCTGACTGCAACGAGTGCAGGCGGATCATGCGTAATGGCAGGCGACCCAATGGTCATTCTCACGCGGCGTGAGCAGCGGCACATCCACCGCGCAATTTGGCCGCGCCATCGGGCAGCGCGTGTGGAATGGGCACCCGGACGGCGGGTTCGCCGGGCTGGGTACATCACCCGTGAGCACCATCCGGTTGCGCTTCAGACCCGGGCTGGGCACCGGGATCGCCGAAATGAGCGCTTTCGTGTACGGATGTGCCGGGTTCTCGGTGATCGTCTTGCTGTCGCCGATCTCCATCATCTTGCCGAGATACATCACGCCGACCCGGTCGGAGATGTGCGCGACGACGGCGAGGTTGTGCGCGATGAAGAGGTAGGTGAGGCCGAACTCGCGCTGCAAATCGCGCAGCAGGTTGAGCACCTGCGCCTGAATCGAAACATCGAGCGCCGAGACCGGTTCATCGCAAATAATCAATTGCGGATTGGGCGCGAGCGCGCGGGCGATGCCGATGCGTTGCCGTTGCCCGCCGGAGAACTCATGCGGATAACGGTTGACGAAGTACGAGTTGAGGCCGACAACGCGCAATAACTCGCGTACCCGCTCCCGCCGCTCCTCCCGCGTGCCGATACCGATGATATTCAGCGGCTCCGCGATGATCGAGCCGACGGTCATGCGCGGGTCGAGTGAGGCGGCGGGGTCCTGGAAGATCATTTGCAGGCCGCGGCGAACTCTCCGCAGTTCGTTGCCACCAATGCGGGAAATCTCACGCCCATCGAACATCACCCGGCCGCTTGTCGGCTCATAGAGTCGGATCACTGTCTGGCCGAGTGTCGTCTTGCCGCAGCCGGACTCCCCAACGAGGCCAAACGTCTCGCCCTTGCGGACGGAAAACGAGACGCCGTCCACCGCCTTGATTGTTGCGTGACGCCCGAAACCGCCGATGGGGAAATGCTTCTTGATGTCATCCACAACAAGGATGGCATCCTCCTCAATCGGCTTTGCGGTCGCCTCCATGACTTCCTGTGCCAACGTCGTCTCCTTCGGAGAGTAACAAGTCAAAAGTCAAAAGTAACAAGTACCAAGGGGTCGGAGTCTTCCTTTGACGTTCTCCTCGTTACTCAGTACTCGTTGTACCCTTTCTACATCGCACACGACGGTCGGCATGGCCATAGGCCTCACGCCATTTCCATCGAGAAAGAATGCTCCTCGTTACTCCTGCTCAATGGGGTGCCAGCACGCCGCGAGATGATTCGGCCCCATCACTTCCAGTTTCGGCGTTTCCTCGCATTGTGCGGTCCGGCGGGGGCAGCGCGGCCGGAATCGGCACCCTTTTGGCGGATCGCGCAAGTCCGGTGGCAGCCCGGCGATGGGATGGAGCGGCACCTTGACATCCTCACCGATGCGCGGCACGGAGTTCATCAGGCCAACCGTGTACGGGTGCCGCGGGTGGCTGAACAACTCCCCGACCGGCGCCATCTCAATGATCTGCCCGGCGTACATCACGATCACGCGCTGGCACATCTCCGCGACGACACCGAGGTCGTGCGTGATGAGGATGATCGCCGTGCCGGTCTCCTCGTTCAGTTTCCGCATCAGGTCGAGAATTTGCGCCTGAATCGTCACATCGAGCGCGGTCGTCGGTTCGTCCGCGATCAGCAGTTTCGGGTTGCATGCAAGGGCGATGGCGATCATCACGCGCTGCCGCATGCCGCCGGAGTACTGATGAGGGTAGGAATCGAGGCGTTCCTCCGCGCCGGGGATGCCGACCTGTTTCATCAGTTCAATCGCCCGTTGTCGCGCTTCCTCCCTGGACATGCGGAGGTGCAACATCAGCGGTTCGGTCAGTTGGAAACCGATCGAGAGCACCGGGTTGAGCGAGGTCATCGGGTCCTGGAAGATCATCGCCATATGATTGCCGCGCACCTTGCGCATCTCGAAATCATTCATTGAGAGAATGTCGTAGACCGTGTCGTCCACGCGGAAGGTGATCTGGCCGTCCACGATCCGGCCGGGCGGATTCGGCACGAGACGCATCAAGGAGAGCGACGTGACGGACTTGCCGCAGCCGGACTCCCCGACGATCCCGACCGTCTCCCCCTCGTCCACCGAGAACGAGACGCCGTCCACCGCATAGACGATCCCCGCGCGCGTGAAGAACTGAGTCTTCAGCCCATCCACCTCAAGAATTGGCTTCTTCCCATTCCCGCCCGCACCCCGCGCCGCCATCGCGCGCGATGCTACTGTTTCAACCACCCCATACCTCCCAGAGTCAAAAGTAACGAGTAACGAGTGATATGCGCTTGCTCGGTTGTAGTAGGACGCACGCAGTTCGCGAGAGAATGCGGTGGTGGCGGGCTTTAGCCTGCCTCTCTGTGGCAGGCTAAAGCCCGCCACCACCAGGGAAATCACCAACTACGTGCGTTCTATGTAGTTCTCCTCGCTCCTCGTTACTCGTTACTTCTCTAGTTGTTGCCCTTCGGATCGAGGGCATCGCGCAGGCCATAACCGAGTAGAATGAACGCGAGCATCGTCAGCATGACGCAGAGGATTGGGATGATCGCCAGGTGCGGATCGCTGCGGAGAAACTGCTGCCCCTCGGCGACCATGTCACCCCACGACGGGTTCGGCGGGCGGATGCCGATACCGATGAATGACAGGAATGCCTCCGAGAAGATCGCGGTCGGGATCGCGAAAGTTGTGGAAACAATCAGCGGCGTCAGGGTGTTCGGCAGGAGATGCCGCAGGATGATATACGTCCCGCCCGCGCCCGCCGTGCGCGACGCTTTGATATAGTCGAGCTCTCTCAGCGAGAGCATCTGCCCGCGGGTCAGCCGCGCGATCGTCACCCAACTGGTGATGCTGATCGCGAAGATGATATTGAAGACGCTCGGGCCAAAGGCGGCCAGCATGATGATCGCGATCAAGAGCGGTGGCAACGTATTGAAGAGATCCGTCACGCGCATCAGCCCGGTGTCCGTGTTCCCGGCGAAGTAACCGGCGACAGAGCCGATGAAGACCCCGATCACCAACTGCATGGCGACCGAGCCGAAGCCAACGAGCATCGAGGTGCGCGCGCCGTACATGATCCGCGTGAAGACATCGCGGCCCACATTGTCGGTGCCGAAGAGGAACCAATAGTTCGGGCGCGTCCGGTAGAATTCGCCGGGCACTTTTTCGGCGAAGCCATACGGCGCAATGACATTCGCGAAGGCCGCACAGAAGAGGACGAGCAGAATGAAGGCGAGACCGAGCACCGCGAGTTTGTTCCGCAGGAGGCGATAGATCGCGTCCTTCAACAGACTGCTTTGCTTGACACGTTGCTCCTCAATGAACGGGAGCGCGACTGCCGTCGTATCGCCAGTCGCTGGCCCCACGGGTATTACGGGCTGAAACTCGCTGCGATCAGAGATTGCCACAGAGAGACTCCTTCCGCCTACCCGCGACCAACGAAGCGAACGCGCGGATCAATCATGCCATAGACGACATCGAAGACGAGCGTCATCACCGTAAGGAACGCACCGAACAAGAGGAAGATCGCCATAATCATCGGGTAGTCCCGGTTATTCAGGCTCGTGACGAAGTATTTGCCAATGCCGGGGATGCCAAACGTCTGCTCGACGACGAACGTCCCCGTGCCGATACCGGCGAAGATCGGGCCAATCAGGGTGATCGCGGGCATCAGCGCGTTCTTGAGGACATGCCGCCCGATGACGCGCTGTTCACCGACACCCTTCGCGCGCGCCGTCCGCACATAATCCGAGCGGATCGCGTCGAGCATCGTCGCACGGGTATAACTGGTGATCGTCGCAAGGGGGAGGAAGGAGAGGGCGAGCACCGGGAGAATGTAATCCTTTGGCGTCCCGCTCCACGTTGTTTTGAAGCCGAGGTTGAGATGGAATGTCCCCGGCAAAACGATGACGGTCAGGAAGAGCAGGAGGAACGCGGCGACGAAGTTCGGCAGGCTCGCGCCGATGATGGCGAGCAGTGTGCTCAAGTAATCGAGCGGACCATTTTGATTGACCGCGGCGAGCACACCGAGCGCGATGCCACCGACGAAGGAGAAAATCGTGGCGATGAAGCCGATTTTCAGGCTAACCGGGAATTGCTCGCGGATAATTTCCTGCACCTTGCGGCTCTTGAAGAAGGTGCTGTATCCGAATTCGCCATGCAGCACATTGCCGATCCAGACCACATACTGCACCGGCAGCGGCTTATCGAGGCCGTACTGCTTATTCAGGTTCTCGATGTAACCTGCGGTCGTTTTTTCGGCCTGGAACGGGCTGCCCGGCGTCGCGTGCATGAGAAAAAAGATCGCCAGAGACATCAAGAGGAGGGTCGGGATCATCCAGAGGATGCGCCCCGCGATGTACCTGCCCATGCCGAACCTCCGATTGCACCCTCTACAGTGAAGTCCCGCCCCGTATGGGGCGGCCCGTCAATGATTGAGTCGAATGCTCAAATGGCCATTCGTTGCTTCATTCGCCCGGAATGTAGCACGTCCATAACCCCGTGTCAATCAAACGATTTCGCGATCTTCACGCACGGTTTTTGTGCAGTTACACGATGCACATTCTCACGTATCTGCCCATCGTCACCTGAGTATTATTCCATGAAGCGGTAGCGCACGAGCGACGCGATCACCGCAAATGCATCCCGCCAGTTGATTTTCTTCCCTTCATCGAACTCGCGGCCATTATACGAGATCGGCACCTCGTAAATGCGGTAGCCACGCTTGAGGATTTTCGCGGTCATCTCCGGGTCGAAGCCCCAGCGATGCTGTTTGAGGGTGAAGGACCGCGCAACCTCGCGCGTGCAGAGCTTGTAGCATGTCTCTATGTCCGTCAGCGTCGTGTTGTAGAGCATATTTGCGAACATCGTGAGCAGTTTGTTGCCGACCTGATGCCAGTAATACATCGCCTTGTGCTCACCGAGGAAGCGTGAACCGTAGACGACGCTGCTCCGCCCCTCGAGGATCGGCCGCAGAAGGGTTGGGTAGTCGCGCGGGTCGTATTCCAGATCGGCGTCCTGCACGAGCAGGAAGTCGCCGGTCGCGTGTTCGATCCCGGCGCGCACCGCCGCGCCCTTCCCCCGATTGCGCGGTTGGAGGAAGACGCGCACGCCGGGCAACTCCGCGAGGCCCGGCAGCAAATCCCGCGTGCCGTCCGTTGAGCCATCATCTATCAGCACGATTTCGGTCGTGAGACGCTGCGTGCTGAGGTCCACATCCCGGATGCGCCGGACGATCTCCGTCAGCGTCTCGCGCTCGTTGTAGACCGGCACGATGACCGACAGTGTGCGCCACAGCGATGGGGCAGGTTCTTCCGGCCATTGCCAGGACATGCGGCGATGCCTCCTCCGGGAGTCGTCGGTCGTCGGTCGCCAGTCGTCAGGACAGCGCGACGTTCGCTCTGCGTAGGATAGTATCGCATCACTGCGATTGACGCATCTCAGGGGTCGGAGAGGGGACGCGGAGACGATCGCAGAGCGCCGGGAGCGACTCGAAGCGGAATGGATGCGCCCGCCGCGCGATCTGCGCCCTCAGTTCGTCCACAGTGCGGCGCGCCCGCTCCACGATGCGCGGAGGGTAGTGATAGCGCGCAGCATATTCCACGAACTCGTCTTCATCGTGCAGTTCGACGCGCCCATCCGGGAAAATTACCAGATCGAGGTCGAGATCGGTGTACGCGATGATTGGTTCAGGCTCGATCCGCCAGCGCGGCGCCTGAGCGACATTGCAGTAATAGCCGCGCAAGTCGCCGGATGCCGCGTCGTATCCCGCGATGACATTCCACCAGCGGTCGCGCCAGAAGAACTCCGCCGTCACATCGCCGGGCCGGAAGATCGGCGAGCGCCCTGCTACCTCCGGCCCGAAGACGCCTGAGACGATGAGATGGCACGGCCGCCATCGCAACACGCGCACGGGATAGGAGAATCGGGGCCGATCCCCCGTCCGCGCGTGGTACAGCGCGACGCGTGCCTCTGTTGGTTCGGTGTTCACTTCCATCGGCGCGGTGGCCTCGCCTGTAGGGGCATCCCTTGTGGGTGCCCTCCCGAGAAGGGTACCCACAAGGGATGCCCCTACAATGGAAAAGGCTAGAGGATAAAATTGCTCAAATCCTCGTCGGCGGCGATGTCGCCGACCTTGTCGCGGACGTAGGTGGCGTCAATCGTGATCGTCTGACCGCGAAAGGTGGTGGCGTCAAACGAGAGGTGCTCGATGACGCGCTCGACAATCGTCGCGAGTCGCCGCGCGCCGATGTCCTGCGTGCGATTGTTGACATCCGCAGCCAGGCGGGCCATCTCCTCCAGGCCGTCGTCCGTGAATCCGATCTCCACGCCCTCGGTAGCGAGCAACGCGACGTATTGCTTGGTCAGCGCGTTACGCGGCTCTTTGAGAATGGCGAGGAGGTCCGTCTCGGTCAGGCTCTGCAACTCGACGCGGAGCGGGAACCGGCCTTGCAATTCGGGGATGAGGTCGGATGGCTTCACGCCATGGAAACTGCCCGCCGCGATGAAGAGAATGTGGTCAGTTTTCACGGGGCCGTAGCGCGTCATCACGACGGAGCCTTCGACGATGGGCAGCAAATCCCGCTGCACGCCCTCGCCGGAGACATCCGCGCCGTACTCACCGTTACGCGAGATCGTTTTGTCAATCTCGTCAATGAAGACGACGGCAGCATCCTCGGCGCGGCGGATGGACTCGTCCACCACGGCGTCGAAGTCCACCATTCGGTACGCTTCCTGTTGCGTGAGAATGCGCCGCGCGTCACGGACGCTGACGCGGCGGGAGCGGCGGCGCGACGCGTTGCGGCTCAAGTCGTCGAGGAAGTCGCCGTAACTGCTCTCGTCGTAGGGGCCGTCATCGCTGTACTCATCGAAGAACTGCTCGATGTCAATCTCGACCGTCACATCTTCGAGCAGGTCTTGATTGAGCATTTCCAGCAGCTTCTTCCGTTGCCGCCGCTGCCGTTGCGCGGCGCCGGCGCTCTCCGCTTCCGGTTCCGGCTTCTCCGGCAGCGCGCCATTGCGCCGGTTCGCGCGCGGGCGGCGGTCGTGGTCCGTTTGCTCGAGGAGATAGGTGAGGAGCCGCTCCCGCGCGGCGACCTCCGCCTGGCTCTTCACCGCTTCCAGCCGCATCGAATGCAGGTTGGAAATCGAAACCTCGACGAGATCGCGGATGATGGACTCGACATCGCGCCCAACGTAGCCGACCTCGGTGAACTTCGTCGCCTCGACCTTGATAAAGGGGGCGTCCACGATCTTCGCGACACGGCGGGCAATCTCCGTCTTGCCGACGCCCGTCGGCCCCATCATCAGGATGTTTTTCGGCGTCACCTCATCGCGCATGTCCTCGCTCAGGAGTTGCCGCCGGAAGCGGTTGCGGAGCGCGATGGCGACGGCGCGTTTCGCCTCGTTCTGCCCGATAATGTACTTATCGAGTTCCGCGACGATTTCGGCGGGCGTCATCGCCGCCGGTGGCGTTATTTCGGCGACGGTCGGCACGACGCCGTTCGGTGGGCTGGCGTTCGCGGCCTGGGGTGGCTGGCGGGTATCGCGGGCGGTAACATGTTCCGTTGCGCTCATCGTACAGTCCTTCGGCGATACGGCAGGGCGGATTCTTCCTTGCCGACCGTCAGCACGGTAATGTGGTCATTGGTATAGATGCAGGTGTCGGCGGCGATGTGCATCGCTTTATCGGCGATCTCCTTCGCGGAATACGTTGTTCCATCAAGATACGCCTTTGCGGCGGCGAGCGCGAACGGCCCGCCGGAGCCAATGGCGATCACGCCCTCGTCCGGCTCGACGACGTCGCCCTCACCGGAGAGGACAAGGATTTGCTCGCTGTCCGCGACGAGCAATTGCGCTTCGAGGCGGCGCAGGTAGCGATCGGTTCGCCATTCCTTCGCCAGTTCGACAGCGGATTTGCGGAGATTGCCGCTGTGCTCGTCCAGTTGCGCCTCGAACTTCTCGAAGAGCGTCAGCGCGTCCGCGACGGCGCCGGCGAACCCCGCCAGCACCCGGCCATCGCCGAGGACGCGGACTTTTTTCGCGCCGTGCTTCATCACGACATCGCCGAAGGTAATCTGCCCGTCGCCCGCCATCGCCACAATGTCGCCACGTTTCACCGCGAGGATTGTCGTGCCGTGTGCGCGGGGCAGGGATAACTCATTCATATATGGCATGGATATCTGTCGTTTCCTTTGCTGAACGTTCCTCAGTCATCAATGCAGCGTACCACCGCGCTATGCGGGCGGCAACGCGAGGCGGCAATGAGCAATGAGCAATGAGTTGGGCAACCCCTCGGAACCGCATTGCGCATTGCTTGTTACTTTCGGCTAATCCGCCGAGATCGCGACGGGTGCGGGGGCAACTTTGCGCGGGTCGGTATTGGTGGTGTAGTCGCAGTCGGGGTAGCGGTTGCAGCCCCAGAAGACGCGGTTGCCCTTGCGCGTCTTGCGCTGGACGAGTTCGCCGGTGGCGCACTGCGGGCAATGCACGCCCGTCGTCACTTCTATCTTCCTGCTCGTCTTGCAGGTCGGGTAATCCATGCAGGCGATGAAGCGGCCGTAACGTCCCGTCTTGATAACCATCGGTTTCCCACAGGTCGGGCAGATGTCGCTGGTTGGCTCGTCCGGCGCCTTCTCATACTGTGGTGGCGCGCCGGAGCCGTCGAGTTGTTTCGTGTTCTTGCACTCCGGGTAGCCGGAGCAGGAGAGAAAGCGGCCGTAGCGCGAGACGCGGATGACCATCGGCTTGCCGCAAACCTCGCAGATTTCGTCTGTCTCCTCGCCCTTGACCGCGCCGCCATCAGCCTCCGCTTTCTTCGCGGTCGCATCGAACGGCCCGTAGAACTGGCGGAGCACCGGCACCCACGCGGTCTTGCCTTCCGCCACATCATCCAGCCGCTCTTCCATTTGCGAGGTAAAGCCGTAATCCACGATCTCCGGGAAGTTCTTGACGAGCACGTCCGTGACAATCGTGCCCAACTCGCTCGGCACGAGCACTTTCTCGTCCTTCGTCACATAGTTGCGATTCATGATCGTCGCGATCGTCGGTGCGTAGGTACTCGGTCGGCCGATGCCGAGTTCTTCGAGCGCCTTGACGAGCGTCGCCTCGGTGTAGCGGGGTGGTGGTTGCGTCCAGTGCTGCTCCGGGAAGAGATTGATGAGGTCCACCGGCTCATCCGCCTGAAGCGCGGGCAGCGCGTCCTTGTCGAGTTCGTCGTCACTGTCGCCCGCGTCGCGGCCCTCCCGGTAGACTTCCAAAAAGCCGGGGAAGCGGATCACTGAACCGCTTGCGCGGAAGATATACGCGGTGTCGCGCGTCGGCGGTGTGCCGAGGATGTCCACTTGCGTGACATCGAAGACCGCCTGTGCCATCTGGCTGGCGACGAATCGCTGCCAGATCAGCCGGTAGATGTTGAACTGCTGCGGGTTGAGATACGGGCGCACGTCCTCCGGTGTCCGGGCCGGATCGGTCGGCCGGATTGCCTCGTGCGCTTCCTGTGCGCCCTTCGCCTTCGTGCGGTAGAAATTCGGCTTCGTCGGATAGAAGTCGCCACCGTAGCGGGAGACGATCACCCGCCGTGCCGCCTCCCGCGCCTCATCCGAGACGTTGACTGAATCTGTGCGCATATAGGTAATCAGGCCGACCTCACCCTCCTTGCTGGAGAGTTTGATGCCCTCATAGAGTTGCTGCGCGATGCGCATTGTACCCGCGACTGCGTAGCCATGCTTGCGTGACGCCTCCTGCTGCAGCGTGCTTGTCGTGAACGGCGGCGCGGCGTTGCGTCGTCGCTCGGTCTTGGTCACTTCCTTGACGGCGTAGGCCGCGCCCGTCAGGCCATCGAGGACGGTTTGCGCGTCTCCCTGCACCTTCAGATCGGCCTTCTTCCCATTGATCTGTGTCAGGCGGGCGTGGAAGAGATCGCGCGGCGTGCGTTCCCGGCCAGTAATTTTGGCGAAATCCGCCTCCACGGTCCACGATTCCTCCGGCACGAAGGCGGCGATTTCCCGTTCCCGATCCACGACGAGCCGCAAGGCGACGGATTGGACGCGTCCGGCGGAGAGGCCGCGCGTCACTTTCTTCCAAAGAAAAGGCGACAGGCGGTAGCCGACGATACGATCGAGCACACGGCGCGCCTGCTGCGCGTCCACGAGATGCATATCTATCTCGCGCGGGTTCGCGATCGCGGCGCGCACGGCGTCCTGCGTGATCTCCTGGAAGGTGACGCGATGCACCGGCTTGTCGCGCGTCGGTGTCGTCGCCTTGACGACGTGCCAGGCGATCGCTTCTCCCTCACGGTCGGGGTCGGTAGCGAGGTAGACGGCGCTCGCGCTCTTGATCGCCGCCCTCAGTTGCTTGACGGTGTCCGTCTTATCTTCGGTGACGACATAGGTCGGCGCGAAGTCGTGTTCGAGGTCAATGCCGATGCCACGATCCGGCAAATCGCGCACATGCCCCATCGAGGCGCGCACCGCGTAGCCGGGGCCGAGATACTTCGTGATCGTCTTCGCCTTCGCGGGCGATTCGACGATCACGAGCCGTGCGCCTTCCGCGATTGGCGGCATCGTGTATTTCCCACCGGACGCCGATCGCGTGCGTGTGCCGGTGTTGGCTGACCGGCTCCCGGTCGTGCGGCGCGTTGTGGGCGCTTTCGTCGCGCTCGCCGTGGTCTTGGTCGTAACGCGCTTTGTCGGCTTCTTCGTGGGCGCTTTGGTCGCGGCGGACGTGCGGATGCGCGTCGTCTTCGCCGGTGCTTTCGTCTGTATCGTTTCGTTGGGCATTGCGCCCCTCCTGTGTACGTTCACATCTCACCCGCGCTAGCGTAGCAGAAAAGATGCCGTCGGTGTCAAGACGACGCATCAATTGGTACAACACATAGAACGGGCTTTCTAATCCCAAGAGCGACGACCTATGCAATGCACATTGCGCATTGCGCATTGCTCTCGTTTAGTGATGGCTCGTCAGTCGCTCGACGACTTTCTTGACATCCTGTGCGCGGCTGCGGGGGATGATGAGGACGGCGTCGGAGGTATCCACGATGATCAAGTCCTCGATGCCAACCGTCACGATCAGGCGATCCCGACCATGGACGAGCGTGCGCTTCGTCTCGATGGCGAGGTGCGTCGTGCCAATCGCCACATTGCCGTCATCGTCGCCCTGCATGAGCGAGGCGAGCGTGTCCCAGTCGCCGACATCGTTCCAACCGGGATCGCAGGGCACCGTGACGAGCGGATGGAATTTCTCCATGATCCCGACATCAATGCTCACCTTGCCGAGTGTCGGGAAGACGGATTCGAGGGTCTCGACGTATGTATCGGTGCCGATGGCGTCTTTGATCTGCATCAGGCCCGCGTACGTCTCCGGCAGATGCGCGGCGAACGCATCGAGGAGCGTCTGGACGCGGCAGATGAAAAGCCCCGCGTTCCAGACGAAGTTGCCGGTGGCGAGATACGCTTCCGCCGTTTCGCGCGCGGGCTTCTCCACGAAGCGCACCGCCTCGCGCACGCAAAGATCATCTTCCTGCCGTGTGATACCCGCGAGTTCGATGTAGCCATAACCCGTCGCGGCGAACGTCGGCGTGATGCCGATGGTGACAATCGAGCCGTCCTGGGCGGCGTGCGCGGCGAGGGCGACGGCGCCGCGCAGGATGTCCGGCTGGAGGATGACATGATCGGCCTGGAAGGAGGCGAGCGTCGCGTCGGGGTCCCGGTGCGCGAGATGGATGGCGGCGAGGCCGAGGGCGGGGCCGGTCTCCCGCGCAACGGGTTCGACGACGATATGATCGGCGGGTACTTCCGGGATCTGGCGCGCAACCTCCGGCGCGTGCGCCGCGTTGACCGCGATAAACAACCGCTCCGGCGCGATCAGTGGCGTGAGCCGCGCGACGGTCTCTTGCAGCATACTCCGGTCACCAAGCAGGTTCAGGAGTGGCTTCGGCCGGTTCTGGCGAGAGAGCGGCCAGAGCCGCGTGCCGCCGCCGCCCGCAAGGATCACCCCATAGAGATTCACACTGCCCTCCTGCCGCAAGTCCCAAAGTCTGCCCATAATCGTCGCATCCATGAGCGCTGAGGCAATCTACTTGACCGCTAATACGCAGAAGCCGGCTGGCCCATCCGGGGTTGCCTGCGTCTCTACGCGTACATCCGCAAACCCCGCAGCCCGGACGACCTTCTCCACCTCGCCGGGACCGAACAGTCTCGCTCCGGCCTGGCTCAGGCCGGATGCGGCTCTCGGCGGCATGCGCTCCCGCTCCTGGTAGGCGAGTGCTAACGTACCGCCGGGCCGCAGCACCCGTCGTAACTCGCGCACTATGGCGACCGCGTCCGGCCAGAAGTAGATGACGTGCGCGCCACACGCCTTATCGAACGTTGCGTCGTCGTAGGGCAGGGATCTGGCGTCGCCCTGGCGAATCTCCAGCCGCCCGGCGGCAATCGCATCGGCATGCCGGGAACGCGCCTGCCGGACCATCAACCCCGACGCGTCAACGCCCGCGACGAGACCGCCCGAAGCGCGGGCGAGGAGTGCGGCGAGTGCCACGCCGGGGCCGAACCCAATCTCCAGGACATGATCCTGGGGCGCGACCGCCAGGAGCTCGACCATCCAGAGGTTAAGCGGCGCGTTGCCCCGGCGCATCAGTCGGGCGGCGAGCCGACCGAGGGGGCCACGCGGACGCCCGAACTGTCTGCCGAAAGTCCGTCCAAATCGCTTCATGGCTGATGCCTCCTTACCATAGCGCCTGTCTCAGGCTGCCACGACCTTGCGCCGAGAGCGGCGGGAGCGCTCGGTTCCCCGATGGGCATAAGAGCGGTCTGCATCCCACTCCTTGCATGGTCTCATGGCTATGTCCGCCACGGGTGACCCACTGGTTCACTCATATCGAGGTAGCGTCACCCACTGACCCATTCCTCCGACCGCTTCACGTACAATACGGATTATGCGCGCACGTACAATTGCGGCCCCGCCGGGCGCACCACACCGGTCAGTTGCAACTGCACGAGCAGCCCATTCACATCGCTGATTGGCAGGCCGCAGGCGCGGCAGAGATCGTCAATATGGGATGGTTCCGCGCTCAATGCACCGAGCAGCGCCTCCGCACCGGGCACGCCGGGTAAGGTGGGAAGAGCCTGCTGGGTTGCGTGTTGCTCGCGCCGAATTTCCAGCCGCAGTTCGGCGAGAATATCATCCACGCTCGTGACGAGCCGCGCGCCATCCTTTATCAGCGCGTTGCATCCCGCGCTCATCGGGCTGAGGATGCTCCCCGGAACGGCGAAGACATCTCTGCCCTGATCGGCGGCGAAGTCGGCGGTGATCAGCGCGCCGCTTTTGCGATCGGCCTCGACGATCACGACGCCGAGGGCGAGGCCGCTGATGATCCGGTTGCGCGCGGGGAAATTCGCCGGATCAATCCGCGCGCCGAGCGGGTATTCGGTGATCAATGCGCCTCCGCCCTCGGCGATCCGCGCGGCGAGGCTCCGATGCTCCGGTGGATAGATCGTGTCCATGCCGTGGCCGAGCACCGCGAGCGTGCGGCCACCGGCGGCGAGCGCGCGGTCGTGCGCGATGCCGTCTATCCCCTTTGCCAGCCCGCTGATAACCGTCACGCCGACCGCGGCGAGATCGGTCGCGATCCGGTGCGTCACCTCGCGGCCATATGCGGTCGCACGGCGCGTGCCGACGACCGCGACCGCCAGGGTGTCATCCGCCGTCAGCGCGCCACGAATGAAGAGAATCGCGGGCGCCGAGGCAATCGAGCGGAGGCGTTCGGGGTATTCATCGTCGTTCCAGGTGAGCACAGTGATGCCTGCTTGCACCGTCCGCTCCCATTCGGTCGCCGGGTCGAGCGTCCCGAACGCTTTCATGGCGCTGGCGGTGGTCCGTTCATCCAGCCCTGCACCCCGGAGATCGAGCGCCCGGCCATTCCACGCCGCTTTCAATGTCCCGAAGGCGCGGGCGAGCAGCCGCAGGCGCGCCGGTCCAATACCCGGCACGCGCGCCCATGCAACCCAATATGCTCGCTCCTCCGTCTCCGTCATGCACGGCAGTATACACGGTGGCGGGTTCGGAGTTCGGAGTTCGGAGTTCGGGGATAGATTTCTTCGAACTCCGAACATCGAACATCCTTGACGCCTCCGACGGGGACGCGCATCATGGAATGGAGAGAGCCTTGCTGTGACAATGAAGGGAGCCACCATGAAAATCGGTATCTTCGATCCGCTCTTTGATAGCCAGCCGATTGAAGCAATGCTCGACTTCGTCGCCGAGGCCGGTTGCACGGCGGTAGAGATCAGGACAGGCCGCTATCCCGACACGCCACATATTGATGTGGATGCCCTGCTCGCGGATGACGGCAAGGCACGGGAGTATAAGGCGCTCTTTACGTCGCGCGATTTGGAAATCTCCGCTCTCTCCTGTCACGGCAACCCGCTGCACCCGAATAAAGAACAGGCGCGGAAGAGTGACGCGATCTTCCGCAAGACGGCAGCGCTCGCCCAGAAATTGGAGCTGCAAACGATCGTCTGTTTCTCCGGCTGCCCCGGCGACTCGGAGGGCTCAAAATATCCGAACTGGGTGACGTGCCCGTGGCCGGATGATTTCCTGACGATCCTCGACTGGCAGTGGAACACGGTCGCCATCCCCTACTGGCGCGAGGCGGGGAAATACGCCGAGGAGCGCGGCGTGCGTGTCGCCTTCGAGATGCATCCCGGCTTCATTTGCTACAATCCAGAGACGATGCGCAAGATGAGTGATGCCGTCGGCCCGGTGATCGGCGCGAATGTGGACCCGTCGCATCTCTTCTGGCAGGGGATTGATCCGTGTCAGGCGCTACGCTATTTGAAGGAGATCGTCTACTACGTCCACGCGAAGGATACCGCGATCAACCCGTACAATGTCGCGATGCATGGTGTGCTCGACACAAAGCACTATTCGGACATCCCGAACCGGGCGTGGATTTTCCGCTCTGTCGGCTATGGCCACGATTTGCTCTTTTGGCGGCAGTTCGTCTCGACCCTCCGGGAAATCGGCTTCGACGGCGTTCTCTCCATCGAGCACGAGGACGCGCTGGCCTCTCCGAACGAAGGCTTCCTGAAAGCCGTCGGCACGCTGAAGGACGCAATCTTTACGGAAAGCACCGGCGGGATGTGGTGGGCGTAGAGGCGCCTACCCCCTGCCCCCTCCCGAAAAGGACCGACCATGTCACTCCGTCTCGCCGTTCAGGAAAACCTCTTGCCCGCGCCATCGCTCGAAATGAAGTTCGAGCAGGCGGCGACCTGGGGCTACGATGCCATCGAGGTACGCGGCGACACCTTACGTGCCGAGCATCGCGCGATTGCCCAACTCGTGCGCGGCGGCACGGCGCGTGTGGCGGGAATCGTCGGGGGGTACCGCGGCTGGCCGGTCGCGGCGGACCCGGACGAGCGGCTGCAATGCCTGGAGGACATCGCGCGGCTGCTGACGTACGCGGCGGAAGTCGAGGCGGCGGGCGTGATCGTCGTGCCGATCTATGGCTATTCGGACCAACTGCCCTTCGCGCAAAAACGGGATGCAATCGCGGACGAGGAACGGCTGGCCGACGCGCTCCATGAACTGACCGAGTTCGCGGCGTCCGTCGGCTCGACGGTGATCCTTGAACCGCTCAATCGTTACGAGACGCACCTGATCCACCGCTTGGAGCAGGGCGTCGCGTGGTGCGAGCGGATTGGCAGCGAGCGGATGCGATTGCTCGGTGATCTCTTTCACATGAACATCGAGGAGCGCGATCCGGTGACGGCGCTTCATATGGCGCGGCAATATCTCGGCTACGTCCATCTCGCAGACAACACGCGGCTGGAACCGGGCACAGGCATCTCTGACTTCATGGCGGCCTTCCGCGAACTGCGCGACATCGAATACGACGGCTATTGCGCGCTGGAATGCAATCTGTCCGGCCGCGCAGACGAGATTCTGCCGCGCACGGCCCAGTTCGTCCGCTCACTGTGGGGTGACTAACACCGGCGGTGATTGGCAACCTCCGTCAAGCAGTCAAATCCCGCCGATCCAACGACGAAATGAATCGCGAATCGGCCCGCTCGTTACCCCTGAGTGCCGCACGGTGGCTGCCCATTACCGGCGAGACCGATCGTCCGGTCCGGCGCTCATCGTTTCGCGTGCAAGACGGATCGCCTCCGGTAGCGTCAGTGCGCGACCCGTCGCGAAGGCGCCGGAAGCAGTCGTCGCGCCCAGCGCTGCGCGAATGAGCGCCACCATGCGCTGCTCCTCTTCCCCATCCTCATCCGTCGGCGCCACCACGCCGTGTATCGTGCGTATCCCTTCCACCGCGCCCCAGAGCCGCGCCGCCCGCTCCGCCTCCCCCCGCAGCACCGCCACCCGCGCCGCACCCGCGATCGTCTTGGCGATCTCCCCCGCGTTCCCTTGTTCGGCACGCAGCGCGAGGCATTCCGCCAGCGCCGTTGCCGCACCGTCGGCATCCCCGCGCTGCACCGCGACCATGCCGAGGTTGTACAACGTCCACGCTACCTGCTCCGCAGCCCCCAACTCGCGGAACCGCCCCAATCCCTCCTCGAGATACTGCACGGCGCCCGCGTCATCACCCGCGCGGCGGGACAGTTCGCCCAGACTCGTCAGCGAGGTCGCGATCGCACCCGGTTCATTGACCGACCGCCGCAGCGCCAACGCCTCCTCCATCAGCGCGCGAGCGGTCCCGTAGTCCCGCTGGCGCATCGCGAGCCCGCCGAGGCCGTGGATGGCATGCGCCATCCCCCACGGTTCATTGATCGCCCGGTGCACGGCAAGACTGCGCTCGTAGGCCGCGTGCGCCGCGTCCGGGTCATCCGTCGCCAGCATCTCGCCGAGCCCGAAGTGCACCATGCCGAGGAGCCACGGGTCGTCCACGGTTTCGACCACCGAGACACCCTCCGTCATCACTGCGTGTGCCGCTTCCGCGTCTCCCTGGTAGAGCAGGGTGAGCGCGAGGTTGAGGAGCGCCTGCCCGAGGCTTCGCCGGTCGCCGAGCACCCGAAAGCGCGCCACACTCTCGGCGAGCATCGTGGCGGATCGCGCGAACTCGCCCATATTCCACGCGATCGCGCCCGCAGTATTTAACCAATGGTGCGAGTTGACGTGGACATGGGACGGCTTGATGCTGAAGGTGTCGAAGCCGCAGCAGCAAGGAGCGCCCCATGCCTACCGAGGAGTTTATCATCTCCCTGTTCGACCGCGTTG
>Ga0102924_1001663_pt1 | contig 25308 bp, 20 predicted proteins | sample PaiPotPPM11metaG_FD_80116 | JGI IMG/M metagenome (GOLD analysis project Ga0102924, IMG submission 80116) | Iron sulfur acid spring bacterial and archeal communities from Banff, Canada, to study Microbial Dark Matter (Phase II) - Paint Pots PPM... ... | reverse complement strand
CGAAGTCGTCGTTCCACAGGAAGTAGTCGGCCTGGGGGAGTCCGCGGCGCCGGGTCTGCGCCGCGTCGACCAGGACCGACACGAACGAGGCCGAGCGGATCGGCTGGCACCCGGCGGCCGCCGCGGCCGCGCGCTCGGCCCGGGTCGCGAACGGCTTGGGCCGCGGGGTGTTCATCGGGTGCGGGCGCCCGTCGGTCCACACCACCCGGCTGGCGACCAGGGCCGGGGGGGGGCCCGGGTGGCTCGCGCGCGCCTCGAGCAGGGCGGCCAGCGCGCCCGGTTCGGGCACCGTGTCGTCGTCCATGAGCCAGACCAGGTCCGCGCCGCCGTCCAGGGCCAGCGCCATCCCGGCCGCGAACCCGCCCGCGCCGCCGGTGTTGTGCGGAAGCTCGGCTAGTTCCACGGCGGGGAACTTGGCGCGCACCGCGGCCGCGCTGTCGTCGGTCGAGGCGTTGTCCACCACGATCACGGCGTCCGGGGCCCGGCGCTGGGCCGCCGTCGCCGCGAGCGCCTCCAGCAGCAGGTCGCGACGGTTATAGGTGACCACCACGGCGGTTATTCGCGGCGATTCGGTCACCGGCCGGCCCGGCGGCGTTCCATGGCGCGCCAGATCCCGATGCGCAGCTTGCGCACGAGGGCGGAATGGCTACTTAGCTCGCGCACGGTCCGCTTGAGCCAGGGCGAGGCCGCGACCGTCGACTCGACCCGGCTGACCAGCCCGCGCGGCGCGTCCGGCCCGCGGCGCGGCTGCGCCGCCGGGAACGCCTTGCGGTACTGGTTGACGACCAGGGCCGCGGCGGCGTCCACCGCGGCGTCCAGCACCAGTTCGGCCGGCTGGTCCGCGGGGCTTTCCGGTGGCCCGGCGGGCGGCCGGGGCCGCAGCTCGTCGAGGTCGCCGATCAGGTCGTACCCCGAGGCGCGCAGCCCGGCCACGAGCGCCTCCGCCTGTTCCTTGGCCCAGGCCTCCCGGTCGGCGGGCAGCACCAGGCGCCCGCGGACCGGCCGCCCGGCCAGCGCCTGGTGGGCGACGCCCTCCTTGACGTTCCACATGTAGAACCAGTCCGGGACCTCCTCGGGCAGGGCCTGGTTCAGCCGCCGCAGGAACTCGGTCTCGGGCATCGGCAGGGAGGCGTTCGGCCGGGCCCGGCTCAGGTCCGCGCGGCCGGCGTCGACGCCGATCAGCCCGGCGAAGCGCCGCCAGAGCAGCGCCGGGTCCGACCCGCGGGGCGGGGTCATGATCACGTGAAGCCGCTCGGCGGGCACGTAGCGTGACCAAAGGTCGAGAATGGCCAGCGAGTCGTGCACCCGCCAGAACCACCACTGGCGGCGGTCGTCGGAGACCGACTCGCGGTCGATCACGTCCCCGAGCCAGTCCTCCCAGCTGAGGGTGTTCCGGTGCTTGACGGTTTCCTGCCACTCCGCGGGTAGCAGGGTGGCCATGTCACGCACGGTGAGCACCACGTGCACCTCGGCCGGCTGCAGCGAGGCCACCGCCCGCTCGGCCTGCCCAGCGTCGGCGGCCGAGAACAGCTCGTGCGAGATGACCGCGACCCGCGGCGCCTGCTGCGCCTGCCGGGCCAGGATCTCCCACTCGCCGGTCCACGCGCCCGCGGGGTCGCTGGCCAGCTTCTCGATGCCGCGCAGGTCCTGGCTGGCGCGGAAGTGGTCCTGGGCATGGTGACCGGGCAGCACGACACCCTGCGCGGCCAATTCGGCGCGGTTGCCCCACATGACCTGCTGCAGGGACGTGGTGCCCGTCTTGGGCTCGCCGATGTGCAGGAAGACCCGCGGCGACATGCAGAACAGAGTACACATGTTCTGGTTATCGCCACGTTCGCGAAATGCCCCGTGTTCCTGCCGACCAAAACGCTCGGGCGGTCGATAACCCCGGCTATCTTTGAGTAGCTGATCGCCGTGCGTAACCCACCCCGACATGGAAGGCAAGTTCAGCTAATGCACGAACCCTTCGCGCTCCTGGTCTCGGTGGACGACGGCGACCGGCCCGACTACCTCCGGCGGGCGCTGCGCAGCGCGGTGGACGATCAGACCCTGCGCCCGGACCAGGTGGTCATCGTGCGGGACGGGCCGGTGCGCGAAGAGCTCGCCCAGTGCCTGGACGAACTCCAGCACGGCAGCCCGGTGCCGGTGACGCTCGTGCCGCTGCCGCGCAACAGCGGCCTGGGGCCGGCCCTGGACCAGGGGCTGGCCGCGAGCCAGTACGACGTGGTCGCCCGGATGGACGCCGACGACGTGGCCATGCCGCACCGCTTCGAGGTAGAACTGCCGCTGATCCAGGACGCCGACATCGTCGGGGCCGGGCTGCTGGAGTTCACCGACGACATCGACCACGTCGTCGGGCAGCGCGTGCCGCCGCTCGGGGCCGGCCAGATCCAGCGGTACGCGCGGATGGCCGATCCGTTCAACCACCCGACCGTGGTCTACCGGCGCAGCGCGGTGCTCGCGGCGGGCGGCTACGGCGACCTTCCGCGCATGGAGGACTACGCTCTGTTCGCACGGATGCTGGCGGGCGGGGCGCGGGCGGTCAACGTGGCCGAGCCGCTGGTCTACTACCGCGTCGGGGTCAAGGCGTTCAAGCGGCGCGGCGGGGCCGAGTTGCTGCGCTCGGAGCTACGGCTGCAGCGCGACTTCCGGCGGCGCGGGATCACCTCGCCGCTGCAGTTCGTCCGCAACGTGGTCATCCGGGGCGGCTACCGGCTGATCCCGTGGTGGTTCCGCCGCGCGATGTACCGCCCGATCGTGGCGCGCCCCGCGCCGCGCCCGGCCCACCGCGCCGCCTCCGGCGCGGCGCGATCGCCGGTGCCCGCGCCGCGCCTGCCCGGCCGCCCCGTGCGTGGCCGCCCCCTGCCCGGCCAGCGGGTGCCGGAGCCGCGGACGCACAGCCAGCCCCCGGTGAGCCCGTGAACATCGACCTGGCCATCGTCGGGTCCGGCTTCTTCGGCCTGACCGTCGCGGAGCGGTGCACTCGCGACCTGGGCCTGCGCGTCCTGGTCATCGAACGGCGCCCGCACATCGGCGGGAACGCCTACAGCGAGCCCGAGCCGCAGACCGGCATCGAGATCCACCGGTACGGCGCGCACCTGTTCCACACGTCGAACGCGCGGGTGTGGGAGTACGCCAACCGTTACACCGGCTTCACCGGCTACCAGCACCGGGTGTTCACCATCTACAAGGGCCGGGTCTACCCGATGCCGATCAACCTCGGCACGATGTGCGAGTACTTCGGCCAGGCCCTGTCCCCGGACCAGGCGCGGGCGCTGGTCGCCGAGCAGTCGGCCGAGATCGACGCCGGCCAGGTGGCCAACCTCGAGCAGAAGGCCGTCTCGCTCATCGGCCGGCCGCTCTACGAGGCGTTCATCCGCGGTTACACGGCCAAGCAGTGGCAGACCGACCCGGCCGACCTGCCCCCGGAGATCATCGCGCGGCTGCCGGTGCGGTACACGTTCGACAACCGGTACTTCAGCGATACCTACGAAGGGCTGCCGGTCGACGGCTACACGGCCTGGCTGGAGCGCCTGGCCGACCACCCCAAGATCGAGGTCCGGCTGAACACCGAGTTCTCGGCGCTGCGCGGCGACCTGCTGGGTAACGTGCCCGTGTTGTACACCGGGCCGCTCGACGCGTACTTCGACTACGCCGCGGGTGACCTGGGCTGGCGCACGCTCGACTTCGACCTGGAGGTCATGCCGACCGGTGACTTCCAGGGCACGCCCGTGATGAACTACGCGGACTCCGACGTCCCGTTCACCCGCATCCACGAGTTCCGCCACTTCCACCCCGAGCGGGACTGGTACCCGGAGGACAAGACGGTGATCATGCGGGAGTACTCGCGGTTCGCCGACCGCGGCGACGAGCCGTACTACCCGATCAACACCGCCCAGGACCGGGCGCGGCTGCTGGCCTACCGCGAGATGGCCGACCGCGAGCCCGGCGTGCTGTTCGGCGGGCGCCTGGGCACGTACAAGTACCTCGACATGCACATGGCGATCGGCTCCGCGCTGAGCATGTATGATAACCGGCTGCGTCCGCACTTTGCCGAGCGCGAGCCGCTTACCCCGGCCTCTCACCGAAATGTGACGCATGACTAACGCGAATCCCGCGGGCCAGTCCCTGCGCGTCCTGCAGCGGGTCGTCTTCCCCGGAGACGACCTGGATGTGGTCCCGCTCTACGTCGAGACCAATCCCGACCGCGGCGCGGGCGAACTGGCCGCCGAGATGCAGGCCCTGTCCCAGTACGGCAGCCAGGCCGCGCTGGCGCCCAGCGTGCCCGCGGCCACCGTGGCGCTCGGCGAGACCCAGTCGAGCATCCGGTTCGGCGCCGACGTCCCCGCGTCGCTGACCGAGGAGGTCGGGCCGCGGCGCAGCGGCGTGATCAGCCCGGGCCGCCGGGTCTCGTTCGCCACCTACTTCAACGCGTTCCCGGCCAGCTACTGGAGCCGCTGGACCACGGTCAGCTCGGTGACGCTGCGGATCCGGCTGGAGGGCGAGTCGAAGATCGTCCTGTACCGCTCCACGGCCCGCGGCCACAGCCACCCGGTCGAGACGATCGGCATCGAGTCCGACGACCGGGAGACGATCGAGCGCACCCTGCCGCTCACCGAGTTCATCGACGGCGGCTGGTACTGGTTCGACATCGTGGCCGGGCCGCGGGGGACCACGCTCGTCGACGCGGACTGGCTGGCCCCGGCCGACCAGGGAGAGCCAGCCCGGTCGGGCCGGATCAGCATCGGCATCACCTCGTTCAACCGGCCCGCCGACGTGGTGCAGCAGATCCGCACGCTGGGCGAGGCCACCGACCTGCACGACCTGCTCGACACGGTCTACGTCATCGACCAGGGCACCAGGCGGGCCAGCGACCACCCCGGCTTCGCCGACGCGGCCAAGAAGCTCGGCGGCCGGGTGCAGATCGTCGAGCAGGGCAACCTCGGCGGGTCGGGCGGGTTCGCCCGCTCGATGGACGAGACCGTGCGCGCCGGCAAGAGCGACTACCTGCTCATCATGGACGACGACGTGCAGTTCGACGCCGAGGGCATCCTGCGCGCGGTGACGTTCGCCGACCTGGCCCGCAAGCCGACGATCGTCGGTGGCCACATGTTCAGCATGTACGAGCGCTCGGTGCTGCACGCGTTCGCCGAGGCCGTCGCGCCCTACCGGTGGTGGTGGGGGACCGCGCCGAACACCAAGGGCCGGCACGACTTCGGCCGGCGGAACCTGCGCAACACCCCGTGGCTGCACCGCCGGGCCGACGCCGACTACAACGGCTGGTGGATGTGCCTGATCCCGCGGCAGATCATCGCCGAGCTGGGGCTCGCGCTGCCAGTGTTCATTAAGTGGGACGACGCGGAGTACGGGGTGCGGGCCCGGGACCGCGGCTACCCGACGGTGTCGCTGCCGGGCATGGCCGCCTGGCAGGCACCGTGGACCGACAAGGACGACGCCCGCGACTGGCAGGCCTACTACCACCTGCGCAACCGGCTGGTCGCCGCGCTGCTGCACTCCCAGCAGCCGCACGGCGGCAGCCTGCTGAACGAGAGCATGGAACGGCAGTTGCAGAGCCTGCTGTCCATGCAGTACTCGACGGCGGCGCTGCGGCTGATGGCGATCGAGGACGTGCTGACCGGCCCGGACCACCTGCACCGGGAGATCGGGACCAAGCTGCCCGAGCTGCGGGAGTTCCGCGCGCAGTTCACCGACGCGCGGGTCGAGCCTGACCTGGAGAGCTTCCCGCCCGCGCGGCGGAGGGCGCCGGAGGCGCTCAAGGACTCCACCACGCCGACCAACAAGCTCAACCTGGTGACCAAGGCGCTGTCCGGTACCGTCCGCCAGTTCCGGCGGCCGCGGCTGGGCGCCAAGCAGCGGCCGCAGATGGCCCTGCCCTATCAGGACGCGTCCTGGTGGGTGCTGGTCAAATTGGACAGCGCGCTGGTGTCCCGGGCCGACGGCACCGGCACCGCGTGGTACCAGCGCGACCCGAAGCGGTTCCGCTCGCTGGCCTGGCGCAGCCTGGTCGCGCACCGTCGGCTGCACCGGAGGTGGGCCCGGCTGTCGGCCGCCTACCGCGCCGCCGCGCCCGAGTTCACCTCGCCCGAGAAATGGCGGGAGACGTTCGCTGCCTCGCGGCGCGACCCGGGCGGCGGGCTGTGAGCTCCGCCTCGACCGGCCAGCGCGACGCCTCGTCCGCGCCGTCGCCGCGCGAGCCCGAGAGCCAGTCCGCGCCGCCCGCGCCGGGCCGGCCCGCGACCGCCCGTTCCGGCGGATGGCCGGCCCTGGCCGCGAAGTACCTGCCGGTCGCCGTGCCGGCCGCGGTCATGCTCGTCCTCGGGGTGTGGGGCCTGCCCCGGCAGAACGCCATGGGCAACGACGAGATCGTGACCAAGTTCGCCGCCCGGCTGAGCCTGGGCCAGCTCGCCCGCATGGTGTTCTTGCACACCGACATCTTCCACGCGCTCTATTACCTGATCATGCACGTCTGGGTGGTGCTGGGCGACAGCCCGACGATCCTGCGCATCCCGTCGCTGATCGCCATGGTCGCGGCCGTGGCCCTGGCCGCGCATGTCGGCCGCCGGCTGTCCGGCTCGGCCTGGACCGGGCTGTGCGCCGGGCTGGTCATGGCGCTGACCCCGAGCATCACCTTCTACGCGCAGACCGCGCGGTCGTACGCCATGGTGGTCTTCTGCGCGCTCGCCGCCACGCTGGCCCTGGTGCGCGCGCTGGAGGCGGAGGCCGCCGGGGCGGCGCGCGAGCGGGTCCTGCGGCGGTGGCTGGTCTACGCCGGGCTGATCACCCTGTGCGGCTACATGAACGAGATCTGCCTGACCGTCCTGGCCGCGCACGCCGTCACGGTCCTGCTCGACCGGCCCGCGCGGCGGGTCATCGTCAACTGGGTCCGGGCCGCGGCCGGGGGCGCCGCGCTGGTCCTGCCCATCGCGGTCATCAGCTGGCGCGAGCGCGCCGCGGACGCCTGGATCACCCGCCCGCACCTCCACGACGTCGGCGTCTTGTTCCACGACTACTTCGGCGCGACCAACCTGGTGGCGGTGTTCCTGCTGCTCTGCGCGCTGGTCGCCCTGCTGCCCGCCGGACGTCCGGCCTGGTGGCGCAGCAGCGGGATCAGCCTGCCGTCGGTGGCGGCGCCGCTGCTGGTCGTCCCGTGCGGGCTGGTCTTCCTCGAGTCGCTGGTGGGCAAGCCGATCTACGTCGACCGGTACGTCCTGTTCTGCGAGACCGGGGCGGCCTTGCTGGCCGGCGCCGGGGTGACCCGGATCGGCGGGTGGCTGGGCCAGCGGATCGCGGGCCAGATCGGCGACGGCGCCGACCGGCGGCTGCTCGGCGCCACCAGCCTGGTCACCGGGGCGGTCGTCTGCCTCGGCGTGCTGCTGCTGCAACTCGGCCCGCAGCAACGCGCCCGCACCCCGCTGACCCGCCAGTTCGACTACGGCACCCCGGCCCGCTACGTGGGCGCGCGCGAGCGCCCGGGCGACGGGATCCTGTTCTTCAACTCGTTCTACCGCAAGATCAGGCTGGGTTACCCGCAGGACTTCCGGGACACGGCCGACTTCGCGATGCGGGAGTCGCCGGGCCAGTCGGCCACGCTGAACGGCTTCGACAAGCCGTTCTCGGCCGTCCGCCCCCTCATGCTCCGCTACCAGCGGATCTGGGTCGTCGGCCGGGTGCCGTCGGCCCGCGTGTCCAATCCCTCGATCCGGGGCGAGGGCGACCTGCTGATAAGCCGCTTCACCCGGGTGGCCGAGCGCAAGTTCAAGGGCATGATCGTCACGCTCTGGGTCCGGCGCTGAGGTCGCGGACCCCGAGTTCGTCGGCCCGGGTCAGCAGGTCGGCGGGGTCGGCGTACACCCGGTAGGCGCCCGCCCGCTCCAGTTCCTCACGGCCGTAGCCGCCCGACATCAGCCCGATGCCCAGCGCGCCGGCCCGGCGGGCGGCCAGCAGGTCCCAGACGCTGTCCCCGACCACCCAGGCGTGCCGCGGCTCCACGCCGAGCGCGCTGGCGGCCGCGAGGAACAGGTCCGGGTCCGGCTTGGCGTGCCGGACCATGTCACGAGTGATCATCGGGGCGTCCTCGGGCAGCCCGAGCATGGCCAGGGCCTGGAACGCGGTGGCCCGGTAGCCGCTGGTCGCGATCGCCCACTGGACCCCGCGCTCGGTGAGCGCGGTCAGCAGGTCGGCCGCCCCGGGCAGCGGCCGGACCGAGTCCGCCTGGGCCAGGTACTCCTCGCGGTGCGCCTGCTGCAGCAGGGCGATGTCTTCCTCGGACAGGGTCAGGCCGGTCTCCCGCAGCAGCGCGGACACGAACAGCCCGCCGCTCATCCCGATCCGCCGGTGGATCCGCCACACCGACAGGTCGATGTCGAGCCGGGACAGTGCCGCGCGCCAGGCGATCACGTGCTGGTACACGCTGTCGATGAGCGTCCCGTCCAGGTCGAACAGGAAGGCCGGAACCGGGGGCTCGGGATAACTCGCCGGAGCGCTCATGCCCCGAACCCTAGCGGCCCGCCAGCGCGCGAAAATCGAGTGGGTCCGGCCGGGTTCGCGGCCTACGATCGGGCGCATGCCGAGCTATGAGCCAGTAGACCTGTCCGCGGCCTGCAACGCGGGCGTCGACGTCCTGGGCGGCGAGCCGGGCGATGTCCCGCTCGGGCGGGTGGACCTGCGCGGCCTGCCGTTCCTGATCGGGCCGGAGCCGCCGTCCGCCGAGCGGTGCTTCCTGCTGCCCGATGCCCCGGCGCTGGTCGGGGTCGGCCGGCTGGCGCCGCGCGTGATCGTCGCGCACCGGCTGCTCGAGCCGGGAGCGCCCGCCGGTCACGCGGTCGGGCGGACCGTCGCAGATTATGCCTTTCACCTGGCGGGCGGCGAGATCGTCACCGCTGAAATCCGGGAGCGGTTCGAGATCCAGGTGGTGCCGCCGGGGTGGGGCCGCCTGCCGTTCCTCGCCGTCACCGACACCAGCGACCACAACATGCCTCGCTTTGAGGGCAAGTGGGACGACGCCGGGGCCCGCCTGGTCGAGCAGGACATGGGCTGGCCCGCCGGGTACTTCTTGTGGTGCTGGGAAAACCCTCATCCGGAGCGCGCGGTCGAACGGATCGAGTTCATCCCGCGCGGGAGCCGGTTCATCGTGGCCGGCATCACCACCAGCGACGTCGACGAGCACCCGTTCGTCCGCGAACCGGCCCGGCCGGTGCGGCTCGTGCCCGCGGACGGGCGGGACGGGGTCCTCGATGTCGACGTGGACCGGGGGGTCGCGACCTACCCGCAGCCGCTGCCCGGCGAGGACGACCGGGCCGGCTGGGGAGCGACCGAGGGAACGTCCGCGTACACCTCGATCGCCGCGCTGCCGTCGGCCACGGTCGCGGTCCGGCGCGGCGGCGACGAACTCGGCCGGGTGCGCTGGGGCGACATCGAACGTGACGGGCGGGCCGACGCCGGCCGGGTCTCGCTGGAGATCGTGGAAGGCGGCCGCAACTGGGTGCACGTCAGCATCGTCGACGACGCGACCGGGCGGCCGGTGCCGTGCCGGGTCCATTTCCGGTCGGCGGCGGGGATTCCGTACCAGCCGCACGGCCACCATAATCACGTCACGCAGAATCTCGGCAGCTGGCACTACGACGTCGGCGGCGACGTCCGGCTTAGCCAGCGCAGCTACGCGTATATCGACGGCACCTGCCAGGGATGGCTGCCGCGGGGCGACGTCGTCGTGGACGTCGCGCGCGGGTTCGAATACGAGCCGCTCCGGCAGACCGTGCGGATCGAGGCGGGTCAGCGAGACCTGACGCTGCGGATCAAGCGCTTCACCGACATGGCCTCGCAAGGATGGTGGTCGGGCGACTCGCACGTCCACTTCCTCTCCACCCCGGGCGCTCAGCTCGAGCAAAGAGGTGAGGACCTGCGTGTCGTCAACTTGCTGCAGACGCAATGGGGGGCGCTGTTCACCAACACCGAGGACTTTTCCGGCCGGCCCAGTGTCGTCGACGGCGGCGGCTACATAACGTATGTCGGCCAGGAAAACCGGCAGCACATGCTCGGCCACATGGTCCTGTGGGGCCTGAAAGAACCGGTCATGCCGTGGTGCAGCGACGGTCTGGACGAGGCCGAGCTCGGCGGCGCGCTGGACGCGACGATGAGCGACTGGGCCGACCGGACGCACGCCCAGGGCGGCACGGTCGTCGCCGCGCATTTCCCGAATCCGAACGGCGAGCCGGCCGTTCTCGTCGCGACCGGCCGGGCTGACGCGGTCGAGATGCTGGCCCATTCCGACGACGCGATGCTCGAGTATTACCGGTACCTGAACAGCGGCTACTGGCTGCCGCTCGTGGGCGGCACCGACAAGATGTCGAGTGCCGTGCCGGTCGGCCTGTACCGCACGTACGCGCGGCTGGACGAGGAGTTCAGCTACGCGGCGTGGTGCCGGGCGGTGCGCTCGGGTCGTACGTTCCTTTCCGGCGGCCCGCTCGTGACGCTCTCGGCCGACGGGTGCGAGCCGGGCGGTACCGTCGAGCTTTCCGGGCCGGGCACGGTCAGCGTCCAGGCCACGGCGCGCAGCGTTTTCCCGCTCCGCTCGCTCGAGGTGGTGCGGAACGGCGAGGTCGTCGCCAGGACGGAAGCGGGCGGCGGGCGGCAGGCCGAGATCAGTGCCGAAGTGCGGGTCGACGGCCACTCGTGGCTGGCCTGCCGGGCGTTCGGCGTCGATTACCACCTCGACGAATGGGGGCGCCGGGTCTTCGCGCACACCTCGCCGGTCTACCTGGCCTGCGGCGGCGAATGGGCGATGACCGATCCCGAGGGGATCCGCTACATCCGGACGCTCGTCGAGGGTGCCCGTGAGTACGTACGCCGCACCGCGGTCCGCAGGTCCGACCAGGTCACGACGCACCACCACGGCGAGGCCGACCACCTGGCCTGGCTGGAGCGCCCGTTCGCCGAGGCCCTGCGCGCGCTGGGCGAGCGCGGCGATGACGGTTCCTAGACTGATCGGGTGAGCATCGCGCTGAACCTGCTGGGCGACGTGCGCTGGCGACAGCAGGCTGTGGTGGGCGATCGCCCGCAGGCTCTGCTGGCCGCCCTGGCGGCGCGCGGCGGCCGGCCGGTCGGTGCCGACGAGCTGATCGAGCTGGTCTGGGGGGAAGAACCGCCGGTCAACGGGCTGAAGAGCCTCCAGGTCCTGGTGTCGCGCACGCGCAGCGCCTGCGGCGCCGATGCGATCGTCCGCGACGCCGGCGGCTACCGGCTGGGCGCCGCGCCCGACGAGGTCGACAGCGCGCGGCTCGCGGGGCTGGTCCGTCGGGCCGCCGCCGCGCTGGACCAGGATGCGGGGCTCGCGGCCGAGCTGGCCCGCCAGGCCCTGGCGCTGGTGAACGGCCTGCCCGAGGGGACCGGGCCGGCCGGCCCGCTGATGGAGGTGCGCCGGGCGGCCGCCGCGGACGCCGCCGCGGCCCGGGTCACGCTGGCCCGCGCGTCCAGCCGGATGGGTGCCTACCGCGACGCCCTCCCGGCCCTCGAGGCCGCGCACGCCGAGCGGCCCGACGACGAATCGCTGCTGGCCGACCTGCTGCGCAGCGAGGCGGCCGCCCGCGGCCCGGCCGCCGCGCTGGATCGCTTCGAGCGGTACCGCCGCGGCCTGCGCGACCGGCTGGGCGCGGACCCCGGTGCGGCACTGAGCCGCGTGCACCGCGACCTGCTGGCGCTGGACCGGCCGGTGCGCCGGGGCGTGCGGTACGACGCGACCGCGCTGGTCGGCCGCGACCGCGACCTGGAGCGGCTGCGCGCGCTGACCGTGAGCTCGCGGGTGGTCTCGATCGTCGGCGCGGGCGGCCTGGGTAAGACCCGGCTGGCGCAGGCCGTCGCCCGGGAAGCTGGCGTGCCGGCCGTGCAGGTCATCGAGCTCGCCGGGGTCTCCGCGGCCGACGACGTGGTCGGGGAGGTGGGGTCGGCGCTCGGGGTCCGCGACTCGATCCAGGGCCGCCGGGTGCTCACCGCGGACCAGCGGTCCAACGTCCAGGGGCGGATCGCGCAGCGGCTCGCGCAGGTGCCGGGCCTGCTGGTGCTGGACAACTGCGAGCACCTGATCGACGCGATCGCCAGCCTGGTGGCGTTCCTGGTCTCGGCCACGTCGGACCTGCACGTGCTCACGACGAGCCGCGCGCCGCTCGGCATCGCCGCCGAGCGCGTCTACCTGCTCGGCGAGCTGGAGGCCGACGACGCGGCGGAACTTTTCCGGGAGCGGGCGGTCGCCGCGCGGCCGAGCGTCAGGCTGCCCGACCAGGCCGTGACGAGCATCGTCCGCCGCCTCGACGGGCTGCCGCTGGCGATCGAGCTCGCGGCCGTGCAGGTGCGCGCCATGGCCGTGGAGGAGATCGACCGGCGGCTGGAGAACCGTTTCGCGCTGCTGCGCGGTGGCGATCGCAGCGCGCCCGACCGGCACCAGACGCTGCTGGCGGTCATCGACTGGTCGTGGAACCTGCTGGACGCCGGCGAGCGGCGAGCGCTGCGCTGGCTGGCGTGGTTCAACGACGGGTTCACGCTCGACGCAGCGAATGCGGTCCTCGGCGGTGACGCGTTGCCTGCGGTCACGGGCCTCGTCGGGCAGTCGCTGCTGAGCGTCCGCGAGACCCACCTCGGCGTGCGCTACCGGATGCTGGAGACCGTGCGCGAGTTCGGCCGCATGCAACTCGTCGACGCGGGCGAGGACCGCGACGCGCGCGGCGCGCTGCGCCGCTGGGCGGTGGCCTACGCGCATGATCACGGCGCGCGCCTGGCGAGCACCGGCCAGTTCGCGGCCATCGACGCGGTGGGCGCCGAGGAGGTCAACCTGGCGGACGAGCTGCGGGGCGCGGTGGCCGACGGCGACCATCCCGCGCTGGTTGAGCTGCTGGCTTCGCTCGGGACGTTCTGGATGATCCGCGGCGATCATGCTCGCATCATGGCCCTGGCCGATGTGGTGGCCGACGCCCTCCGCGACTGGCGGCCGCCGCCGCAGCTCGCGGACGTGACCGGCGTGGCGGTAGCGCTCGTCCTGGCCAATTCGACGATCGCGGGCGGGGGAAGGATCAGCCAGCTGCAGGCGATCTTGCGCCGGCTCGGTCCCGGCGCGTACGGCGACCGGCGCGTGTCCGGCCTGGCCACGATCATGCTGGCGTATGACGCGGCCGACCCCGGCGGCTCCCTCGGCCGGCTGCAGCGGCTCGCTCGCGACGCGGATCGCGCGACGGCGATCGCATCCTGCTACTGGCTGGCCAACCTGCACGAGAACGCCGGCGACCTGGCGGGCGCGATCGCGGCTTGCCAGCACGCGCTGACGCTCGTGGCCGAGGAGGACGGACCGTGGGCGCGGGCGATGCCGCGCTCCATGCTGGCCCAGCTGGCGATGCACGTCGGCGACCGGGCCGCGGCGGCCGGGCAGGCCCGGGCGGCACTACCGGTCATGCAGCGGCTCGGCGCCAGCGACGACGAGGTCCAGCTCCGCTGCCTGCTCGCCTTCTGCGCGATCGCCGAGGGGCGCCTGGCCGAGGCCGAGGCCGAGCTTGAGCAGGTCGACGCGATCGTCGAGTCCGCCATGGTCTTCGGCGGGATCGCGTTCGGTCAGGTCTGTCGCGCTGAGCTGCTCCTCGCCCGCGGCGAGCATGCCGCCGGGCTGGCCCTGTACCGGGACTGCCTGGTCCGGATGCGCGAGCTCGAGTTCCCGGGCCTCCCCCGGACGGGCCTGGAGCCGTGGACGCTGTTCGGCGCCTCGATGGCGCTGGCCGCCCACGCGCGGTACGCGACCGGCGCCGAGGTCGCGCACGGGCAGGCCCTGTTCCGCCGCTGCCGCGACGACGCGGTAAAGGTGACCGGCCGGGCGGATCCCGAACTGGACTACCCGATCGTCGGGCAGCAACTCTTCGCGCTCGGAGCGTGGGGCCTGCTGCGCCGCGCCGCGGGGGCCGGCGACGCGATACGGCTCCTCGTGCTCGCCGACCGGTTCGCCTACAACCGCTCGGTCCCGACGCTGATGTGGGCGCGGATCGCGCCCGCGGCGGAAGAAGCGGCACCCGGCCTGATCGCTGAGTTCCGCGCCCAGTACGCCGACCGCCGCCCGGCTGGCCTGCTGAAAGAGGCCTGCCGGGCGGTCGAGCAGCTTCCCGGCCGGGGCTGAGGGCCGCGGCGGCCCGCGGCTACATGTGCCGCTTGTAGCTGTACACCGACAGCGGCGCGAAGATCGCGATCACCGCCACGCCCGCCAGGAGCGTCCAGCCCACCTCGCCGCTGATCATGCCCTGGTTGGCGAGATCGCGGGAGGCCGACACCAGGTGCGAGACCGGGTTGACCTTGACGAAGGCCGCCAGCGGGCCCGGCAGCGTGCGGACCGGCACGAACGCATTCGACAGGAACGTCAGCGGGAACAGGATCAGCATGGAGATCCCCTGCACGCCGCGGGCGTTCCGGGCAATCGTCCCGATGAAGGTGAATATCCAGGCGATCGCCCAGCCGGTGAAGATCGCCAGCAGGATCGCGCCCAGCACGCCCGGCGCGCCGCCGCCGGGACGGTATCCGATGATCGTTCCCGTGAGGAAGGTCAGGCCGGCGGCGATGAGATAGCGCACCAGGTCCGCGATCATCGGGCCGGCCAGCGGGGCGATCCGGGCGATGGGCAGCGACTTGAAGCGGTCGAAAACGCCCTTCTCCATGTCCTCGCGCAGCTGCACGCCGGTCGACATGCACGTGGTCAGGACCGTCTGGGCGACGATGCCGGGGATCAGCAGGGGCAGGTAGCTGTGCACGTTCCCGGAGATAGCCCCGCCGAAGATGTACGCGAACATCGCCGTGAACAGCAGCGGCTGCACCGTGACGTCGAAGAACTGCTCGGGGTTGCGGCGCATCTTCTTCAGCGCCCGCCAGGCCATCGACAGCGTCTGACTGACGATCTCGCCCAGGCTGGTGTGCGGGCGCGCGCGGGCCACGGCGGTGGCGGGATCGACGACCGGCAGCCGGGCTCGGACGCCCGGCGGCGGGCTTGCGGTCGTGGTGGTCATCGGACCTCCTGGAAGGATTCGTCGCGTTCGGTCTGGCTCGGCTGGCCGGGGTCGCCGGTGTCGTGCCCGGTCAGGGCCAGGAACACCTCGTCCAGCGTCGGCCGGTCCACGCTCACCGAGGTGATCGTCACGCCGGCTTGCCGGAGCCCGATGAGCACGTCAGCGGCGCCGTCGGCGGTGGCGAGGGGCACGTTCATCCGGCCCGACTCGGGCGTCAGGACCGGTTCCCGGCCCACCACGCGCCACACGACCTCCCGGGCGAGGTCCTGGTCGGCGCCCGGGGCGAGCTGGAGCTGCAGGGTCGAGTCGCCGACCGAGCCCTTCAGCTCGTCGGGGGTGCCCTCGGCGACCTTGCGGCCATGATCGATGACGGCGACCCGGTCGGCGAGCTGGTCGGCCTCGTCGAGGTACTGCGTGGTGAGCATGATCGTGCAGCCGTCCGCGACCAGGCCGCGGATGGTGTCCCACATCTCGCCCCGGGTCCGCGGATCCAGGCCCGTGGTGGGCTCGTCCAGGAAGATCAGCGGCGGCCGGGTGATCAGGCTGGCCGCCAGGTCCAGGCGCCGTCGCATGCCGCCGGAGAACTGTGAGATCGGCTTGTGCGCGGCCTCCTCCAGGCTGAACTTGGCCAGCAGGTCCCGGGCCGTGGCGCGGGCGTCGGCCGACCGCAGGCCCTGCAGCCGGCCGAACAGCCACAGGTTCTCGCTCGCGGTGAGGTCCTCGTCGACCGACGCGTACTGCCCGGTGACCCCGACCAGCTGGCGGATCCGGTGCGGTTCGCGCGCCACGTCCACCCCGAACACCCGGGCCTGTCCCGCGTCGATCGGGAGCAGCGTCGCGAGCATCCGCAGCATCGTCGTCTTCCCGGCCCCGTTCGGGCCGAGCACACCGAAGATCTCGCCCTGACGGACCTCCAGGTCGATGCCGTCGACCGCCCGGAGCTCTCCGAATGCCTTAACCAGGCCAGCGGCAAACACGCTGGTTGTCGTCATCGTCGCGTTCCCCTCGCCGACCGGATTGGCGTGCGAGGCCACGCTAAGCGGGCCCGGTTACACCGCGCCTTCACCGCGGTTTCGCGACGCGGCCCCGCCGCGGCGCCGCTACAGGTAGAAGCTGGTCCCGACCGCGTTCGGGACGAAAGCGGCCGGGAACCGGGCCGACATCGCGTGCTGGGCACGCCAGCCGGTGCAGTGCGCGGGTACGAGCACGCCCGGGTCCATGGTCGCCAGCTCGTCGAGGACGCGGGGGATGAGCGGCTCGAACGCCGGCCCGTTGAGGTGGAACCCGCCGATCAGCGCGTACAGGGCCGTGCCGCTGACCAGGCGCTGAGCGTAGCGCGCGATGTTGACCACGCCGGCGTGACCGCAGCCGGTGATCACGACCAGCCCGCGGCCGGCGACGTGGACGATCAGGGCCTGATCATCGAGCACCAGGGGATCGGGCTCCCAGCGGCCGTCGAGCCACGCCTGCTGCGGCGGGAAGCCCGGCTCGAAGCCGGTGGTCCGCGGCACCTCCCCGGTGATCAGTACGGACCGGTCGAACAGGAAGCTCGGCTGCTGTTCCTCGATGATGTCGAGCCGGCCTCGGTCAGGGCCCCGCGGCTGGTGGTCGGTATCTCCCGCGGCTCCCGGCCCGGCACGGCGAGGCGGCGCCGGCGCCAGAAATGCGGGTGGATCAGCACGGGCAGGTTCGCCCGGCCCACGGCGCGGATCAGCCCGTCGATCCCGGTGGTGTGATCGGAGTGCCCGTGGCTGCAGACGATGGCCTCGATCGAGGCCGGGTCGACCTCCAGGCGGCGCATGTTCTCCGTCACGCCGTCGGGGCTGGTCCCCGCGTCGAACAAGAACCGGTGCTCGTGCCCGGCCTTGGCCACCGTGACCAGCACCGAGAACCCGTGCTCGGCGATCAGCGCGTCGGGAGCCCGGCCGCCCTCCATGACCGGCGCGGCGCGCCACGGGATGCGGCCCAGCGGCGCGCGCCGGGCCGGGCCCTGATCGGTCAGGAGGGCGTCGGTGACGTTGTCCATCAACGTGGTCACCACGACCGAGTCGACCGGATCCAGGTCGATCGTGACGTTCGGCTCGAAATCGTGCCACACCCCGGGGACCTGGGCCTTCGGGTGGTCGTCCACGCACATGGGCTCATCGTATGTGCCAGGCTGGTGGCACGGTCTGTTCCCGACACAGGGGGGAGAAGGTCATGACTTCCCGGCTGAACCCGTATCTCAACTTCAACGGCAACGCCCGCCAGGCGCTGGAGTTCTACGCCAGCGTGTTCGGCGGCAGCCTGAACCTCAACACGTTCGCCGACCTCGGCGCGCAGGACTCGCCCGACGCGGACAAGATCATGCACGGCCAGCTCGAAACCGACGCCGGTTACACGATCATGGCGGCCGACGTGCCCAGCGGCATGGACTATCACCCGTTGGAGGGCTGCTCGGTCAGCCTCAGCGGTGACGACGGCGACGCCCTGCGCGGTTACTGGCAGAAGCTGTCCGGCAGCGGGACCACGACGATGCCGATGGAGAAGCAGGCCTGGGGCGACGAGTTCGGCATGTGCGTCGACCAGTTCGGCGTTCCGTGGCTGGTCAACATCTCCCAGCCGCAGCCGTAGCCAGCGCCTGGCCTACGTCGCCGGAAGGCCGCTGACGTCGACGGCCTCCAGCGTCGTGTCGTAGGGCGGCACCGGGTTGCCGAAGTTCGTCGCGAGGAGCGTCTTCCCGTTGGCCTCGAGTGAGAGTTCGCGGGGAAATACCCCGGATGCGATCTTGCCGACCAGAGCGGGCTTTCCGGCCAGGACGTCAGCGACGTTCACCACGGCGAGATCCGGGGTCTCCCCGTTCACGTTGAACCGGTTCGAGTCGCAGACCACGATGAACTGACCCTGGCCGGTGAAGGCCAGGTCGACCGGCGCCTCCCGGACCAGGATCCAGGCGGTCAGGGCCGGGCCCGCCGAGCCGCCCTGCAGCGCGGAAGCGGAGAAGGCCAGCAGCGCGTCGCTGGCCCGGGCCGTGACCCAGACGTACTTGCCGTCCGCCGAGGCGATCACCCGCACCGGATTGCACCCCGCGTCCACGGTGTTCACCACCGACTTGGACGGGCTGGTCTCGGCCTTGGCCACGTTGATAACGCTGAGTGAACCCTCCTGGCCCTGCCCGCTGATGACCTCGCTCGTGGCGTACAGGTACTTGCCGTCCGGGGAGAGGGCCATGCCCACCGGCAGCTCGTTCAGCGGGATATACCCGACGAGCCCGGAGGTCTTGAAGCCGCTGGCCCGCGCCTGCGCGAAGTTGAACACGGCCGCTTCGGCGGTGTCTTCGAGCGTGACGAACGCGAAGTTGCCGTTGGCGCTGAACGCGACCTGGATCGCGCCCAGGCCCGCGCTGGAGAGGCTGCCCACCACGGGGTCACCCGTCGCGGCTTCCGCGGCGGCCACGCTGATCACGGTGGCCCCGGTGCCGCTCGCGGCCAGCAGGTACTTCCCGTCCGGGGTGAGCGTGAGGCCCGCGGGGGTTCCGGACAGCGAGATCGTCCGCACCAGCCTGGGCGTGAACGAGCTGGTGGTGAAGACCAGGAGCGACGCAGGATTGGAGCTGGTCGCCACGAACGCGTACTTGCCATCGGAGGTCGTCGCCACCCCGAACGGGTTCCCGCTGACCGACACGGTGGCGGTGCTGACCTTCAGCGGAGACGCCTTGGCCACGTTGGTCGTACAGGGCGGCGGTGACACGGCCGGCCGCACCGCGGCCGAAGCCGGGCCCGCAGACCACGCGGCGGTACCCGCGGCGATCGCCGCGACAGCGGCAAAACTTAATATCCTGGTGCGCATGGCAGGAACGTACGCCGCCGTGTTTCCCAACCGGCGTACGCGAAATGACCGTGAACGGAAGCACTAACGGCGGGCGTGCAAACCAGGCCTGGCCGGGCTAGCGCCCCCGGTGGTGACGGGCCGGGAACAGCCACCGGGCCTGGCGCCTGATCTCCTGGGCGGCTCGCTGCCGTGCCTCGGCGAAGTAGCGGCCCGGATCGCGCACCATCCGTTCGGGACGATCGTCGTCGTCCTCGATCGTGATGTGGGGCGGCACGTGTGATTCCTTCCTCACGAGGTCAGTGTCAGCCGGGACTGCGGAGGGGTCAATGGTCCGAAGGCCACGACCGCCGCGGGCTAAGCCAGCGCGCTGGCGAGCAGCCCGGCCAGCAGCCGCACCAGCGGCACGTCGGCCCGCCTGATCCCGTCCTTGGCTAACGCGTCCACCATTAGCATGCCAAACGCGTTCGGCCCGGCGGCCACCGGCACGGCCGCGAAGGACTTGTACGTCTGCGGCGCGGTGACCCGCCACCCGGCCGGCGCGTCGGCGTCCAGGTCGGCGCAGAACAGGTGGTGATTGTGCCGGATCATGCCGAAAACCAGGTCGCCTTCGACCGTTCCCTCGACGATCGGCTCCAGCGGGTCGTCCACCCGCCCGCTGTACTGCGCGGGCACCAGCACCCGCGGCGGGCCCGGCCCGAACCGGAACAGGCAGGCCCGGACCCGTCCGGTGCCGGCCAGATGCGCGGCCGAGTCCACCACCATGGGCACCGCGGCCTCGCGCAGGGCGTCGCGCTCGTGCCGGGTCGGCGCCGTGGCCACGCGGCCTAGCTGGCGCACGATCGGGTCGAGGGCGTCGTTCAGCGTCACGCGCATCGCCACCGCCGCGTCCACCGCGGCCTGCTCCGCCCGGGCCCGCAAGCGCTCTTTGCGGATCTGCTCATAGGCGGGAACGCCGGCCGCGGTCACGCTGGCGGCCACGGCGCCCAGCGTCCACCAGCGCCGGTCCGCCCCGCCCGATCCGGCCTGCATGCCGAACCAGGTGGCCAGGGCCACCCCGGCCAGGCTCAGGATGGTGGTCAGGTAGACCCGCGCGCCGGGTGGTATCTGCATGCGGGGCAGGGTAGATGATCTCCCGGCCGCTCCACGGGATTACTCCCATATCCGGACATGATCCCCCGCATCAACCCGGCCGCGTCGCGCGAGAGGGCCGGCCCCCGGAGGGACCGGCCCCGTCGCTTGCTTGCCGCCTGATTGCGGTCAGAGACGGCAACCGCCCGGTCAGCCAGGCGATGCGGCGATGTTACCAATGGAATGTCTGGGACGTAGGGATTTCTACGGGTCTGATGGGACCAGTGTGCTCTGCGCGGGGGGCCCGACGGTCCGCGTGCGGTCAGCTCGGTCGGAAGCGGGGGCTTACCCGGGCGCGGTATCCCCGGGAACAGGGACCCGGCGCAGCCGGGTGCGGACATGGCTGACCCCGCCAGCATGAGAGAGGTGGCGGGGCCGAGGGGGACAGCCTTCGCCGCAGCGGTACCGGGCCGAGCTTGGGGGGGCAAGTTCGGCGCGATCCTCGCACGCTGGGCGAATCCCCGTACCATAGCGCGCGGCCCGGGCGGATTGTCGCGGATTCCGCCGAAACTGCCGGGCACCATACTGGGAACGGGCGAGGCGAGGGAGGCTCGGCGTGGGCTACCGGCTGCGGATGTCGGAGGAGATCCACGACTGGCTGGCTGACCTGGGCGAGGAGGACCCCGGGGCGGCGCAGCAGGTCGGACAGGCCCTGATCGCGCTGATCAACGGCGGCCCCGGTCTCGGGCCGCCGCTGGTCGTGGACCTCGCGCCGCCCGCGCCGCCCGGGGGGTCCGGCCCCGCCGGCGCGGAGGACCCGGAGCAAATCGAGCGGCAGCAGGCCGCCCGCCGGCAGCTCGCCGAGGCGGCCGCGCAGGTCGAGGCCACGCGGCGGCAGATCACCGAGCTGGAAGCGGCGGAGGCCGCGCTCGGCGAGCGGCGCTGGCGCGCGCTCGGCGACGGCGACACCGAAGCGGCCGGGCAGGCCGTGGACGAGCTGGCCGGGGTGCAGGCCCGGCTCGCCGGGTTGCGCCGGGTGCTTCCCGGGATGATCGACACCGAGCGCCGGCTGCGCCAGCACGACCCGGGGGCGCCGGGCCCGGACGCCGGCGGCGGCGCGCCGGCCGAGAGCGCCGCGACCCCGGAGGACGAGCTGACGGCCCGGCTCCGGGAGATCAGCGCCGAGATCGAGCGGGAGCTCGCGCCCCCGTCCGCGGAAGGGCTGCTCGAGCTGCGGCCGGGCGCGCCGGGCGACAGCGACACCTGCATCCTGTTCGCCGCCGAGCCGCCGGGGACCGCGCTGCTGATCGCCGTGCTGGAGGGCCACGCCGCCGTAAGCGGGCGCCGTGACCAGGCGGTCAAGCTGTCCGCCGAGGTGCTGCGGCGCGCGCGGGCGGGCCAGGCCCCGGAGGCGGCCGCGTATTCGTTCGGCGACGCGGCGGCGTTCGCAGCGGAGTTCTTCCCCGGCGGGGCCGGCCAGGTCGCGGCCGGGGCGGCCGCCCTGACCGCCCGGGCCGGCGCCCGGACGCTGGCCGAGCAGCGCAACCGGCTCGGGCTGACCCGCGAGCAGGTGGCTGAGCGGATGAGCGTACGACCGGAGCGGGTCTCGGCCATCGAGCACGCCGCCGCGGAGGCGGCTGAGGTCCGCGCTCTGGCCGGCTACGTCGAGGCACTGGGCGGCCGGCTCGAGATTGTCGCGGACTTCGGCGGCGAGCGCGTCGTACTGCGCTGACCTGGCGTCCCGGCCGGCCCCGGGCCCGTACCGGCCCCCGGGCGCAGCCGGCCGGACAGGAACCCCCAGGCGAGCGGGGACCAGGTCAGCACGCCCATGCCGAGGCGCTGGCAGGCCGGCAGCACGGCCGCCTCGACGCCCCGGGCCAGCAGCGAGTCGCGGCGGGAGTTCCCGCTGCGGCCCGGGCCCTCGCCCATCGGGAAGCGCACCTTGGTGGCCAGCACGATGTCGTCGCGGCGGCCCTGGAGCGCCCGGCCCACGATCTCCTCGGTCTCGCCGCCCGGGCCGCCGTACATGTCGGCGGTGTCGACGAAGTTGATGCCCTGGTCGAGGGCGGCGTGAATGATCCGGACGCAGTCGTCGTGGCCGGGATTGCCGTCGGCGCCGAACATCATCGTCCCGAGACAGTAGGTGCTCACCTCGAGGCCGGTGCCGCCCAGAATGCGGGAGTTCATCGTCATGTGACGGGACGTTAAAGGCTAGAGCTTCCTCTAGGTCAAGCCCGTAGCCTGGGTGTCATGTCAGCCACGCCACCGGACGGCCCGACCCCGGGCCTGACCATCGGGCAGGCCGCCGAGCGCACCGGGCTCAGCGTGCACGCGCTCCGGTTCTACGAGCGGGAGGGCCTGTTCGCCCGCCCGGTGCGGCGCACGGCCGACGGCCGCCGCGCCTACACCGACGAGGACCTGGAGTGGCTCGAGCTGTGCGTCAAGCTCCGCTCCTCCGGCATGGCGCTGGCCGCGATCCGCCGCTACGCCGAACTGGTCCGCCAGGGCGCCGGCAACGAGACCGAACGGCTGGCCATCCTGCGCCAGCACCAGGACGGCGTGATGGCCCAGATCGCGTCGCTCACCGCGTGCCTCGAGATCATCAGCTTCAAGGTCAAGCTGTACGAGGAGAGCGTGGCCGCCCGGACCGGCGACCCCATCTGGACCCCGGACGGGTCGCCGCGATAAACGCCGTTGCCGGGCCAGCGGCGCCGTGGCTAAGCTGTCGGCGCACTCTCAACACCGCGAGGGAGGTGGGAACCGTGGACACGACGACATCCACGCGCTCCCCCCTCGCCCAGAGAGTGCCGAGAAGCTGACCCCGGGGAGCACGACGCTTCCCGGAAGGAACTCCCTGTGACCGATCTGGTCATCCGCCCGCTCACCGAGGGCGAAGCACCGTTGTTTGAATCCCTGGCCGACCCGGCGCTGGTCGGCTTCGGCGCCTTCGGCGACCGCTACAGCGACATGGCCGCCCGCGGCGAGTACCGTCCCGAATGGACGTGGGTCGCGCTGCACGACGGTAACGTGGTCGCCCGTGCCGCCTGGTGGGCCGGCCCCGACGACGCCGAGCCGCGCAACCTGGACTGGCTCGACTTCACCGACCCCGACGCGGCCGTGCAACTGCTGCGCGCCGCGCCGCTGCGCGCCGAATACTCCCTCAGGCTGCCGCCCGGCTGGCGGGACAACCCCGCGGTCACGCAGGCCGCCCGGGCTCGCATCGCCGCGGCCGAGGCGGCCGGCCTGACCTTCCTGGTCGAGCGCTACCGCTACCGGTGGACCCCGGAGTGCGGCGTGCCGGCCCGGCCGGGGCGGCTGGAGTTCCGCGCCGAACCCGACGACGCCGTGATCCTCGATGTTTTCCGGCGCGTCCACCGCGGCACGGTGGACGCCCACGCCCGCCACGCCACGGCCGCATCCGGGCTCGACGCCGCCGCCCGGGAAGACCTGGACTTCCTGCGCTGGCTGCCCAGCCCGCGCGAGTGGTGGAGGCTGGCCTACACCCCCGGCGGCGACCTGGCCGGCCTCGCTGTGCCGGCCCGTAACCACGCCGACCCCATCATCGGCTACATCGCCGTCGTGCCCGAGCAGCGCGGCCACGGCTACGCCTACGACCTCCTCGCCGAAGCCACGCACCTGCTCGTCGCCGAGGGCGCCGACCGGATCGTCGCCAGCACCGACGTGCCCAACACCCGCATGGCCGCCACCTTCGCGAAGGCGGGCTATCCCGTCACCGAGCACCGCATCGACCTCGTCTGCTAGCAGGCCCGGCCCGCCGGCCGCAGCCGGAAAAGGCACGGAGAGACCGGCCGCCTGGTTTAATGGCCGGTCATGACCAATCCGGAAGCAAAGACACGCATCGCCGCGATAAGGCTGCTGTCGGCGGGCCTGGCCATATCCCTGGCTGGCCTGTTCATTTCGGGAACGGCGCGGGCGCAGGCGGCGGCGCCGCAGACTTACGGTGATTACTCGTTGATGTTCTCCCGGTCCGCGGGCCAGTACTTCGCCAGCGGGCAGGTGGCGGGCCAGTGGGCCTGGAGCCCGCAAAGCGCCACGGTCAGCGACATCTCCTGGGGCGACCCGGCCACCTGGCCGCCCGCCTCCGCGGAGCGCTTCGTCCGCAGCGGGAACTGGGTCGAGCTCGACGGCTACTCCGACGGCCAGGGCCAGCCCGTGACCGAGGTCCAGCGGGTCACCTCGGACTTGATCGGCGACGCGCAGTGCGGCCACCTGGTGAAGCTGCCCCCGGACGGGGGACTGGAGCACTATGTCCAGTGGACGATCCCGGCCGCCGGCTACTGCCTGAAGGCGACCGGCACCATCACCTCGACCGTGAACGGCTCCGTCGTCCACTTCGAGCACGTGCAGCAGTGGGGCCTGCCGGCGCCCTGCTCGAATTCCTACCTCAGCGGCCAGACGTGCATTAGCCAGCACGAGCAGTGGTGGGACGACAACGGCCACCCGTTCTCGCGCCAAATCGACCGCACCCAGTACATCGCGCTCGGCCTGGGCATGGCGTTCGAGATCCGCCAGACGTATCCGATCGACTGGTCAGCCGACGGCCGTTATTACTGGTCCTGGTAGCGCGCGCGCCCGGAGCGGCGGCAGCTAGTGGTGGCCCGTGTGGAAGTGGCCGTGGAAGACCATGAGCACCGCGCCGGCCACGATCAGGACGACCCCGATGACGTAGATCATGATCAGCCCTCCGCCCGGTTAGGTCGCGTGCCTGGCAGTATGTCCATAGAAGCGGCTACTGCCCGCATCTGCGGCACTTATGCGGTGATCGCGGCCCGCGGATGGCTCCGGTACGGGGACGGCCGCGCCCGGGCGGGCGGCTAATTGCTGGGCTGCGGCATGGTGCAGTTGATGCGCGGCTTCACGCCCGCGTAGTTGAGCGGCCCGGCGATGATGGTCATCGCGATCGTGCCGGCCCGGCTGCAGTTGCCGATGTGCCGGTTGTAGTCGCCGCGCTGCCCGGCGGCCACGCCGCCAATCATCAGCCAGATCAAAAGAAGCGCCGATCCGAGACGCATTTGACCCTCCATCGGCATTCCCCGTTAAAATACCGGAGATAGCCTGTCGCGATTGCCTTGTAATAGCTTTTCCGGCGCCTGGACGAAGCATACCCGCGGCCCCGAATGCCGGGTCCGCCACGAGCGTCACCAAAGGCTTTTCCAGGAATCTGGAAGTGGCCCTCAGCGGGCGCGGGGCGGGCCGCTGCGGGCGCGGCCGGGAGCGCCGGGCGTCGGCGCGGGGCGGCCGCCGGCGCCGGGAGCACGGCCGGTCGCCGGCCCGGACCATGATCGTGGTTGATTGGTCGCGATAGTCGCAACCAATCCACCACGATCATGGAGGGTCGACTTCCGGGCAGGCCGGAACCTGGGCGGGG
>Ga0102924_1001661_pt1 | contig 25310 bp, 22 predicted proteins | sample PaiPotPPM11metaG_FD_80116 | JGI IMG/M metagenome (GOLD analysis project Ga0102924, IMG submission 80116) | Iron sulfur acid spring bacterial and archeal communities from Banff, Canada, to study Microbial Dark Matter (Phase II) - Paint Pots PPM... ... | reverse complement strand
GTCGGGGGCGTTTCGGGGCGAGCCGGTGTCACTGTCCCGGCGACAGGCATGATCGGAACTCCAAGCTGCGGGGGGATGAATTGGGGGCAATGCGGGCCAGATGGTTATCAAAAGCCGAGTCCGCGAGCGCATTCGTTTGCGCTCTCACCAGCATGTATCCATATAAGCATTAGGACAAGCGCACATGTCTGTGGCAGAGACTAAGCTTATCTGATGCTCGATACGCACCGGCTTCGGCTGCTCAGGGAATTCGCCGAGCGCGGGACGATCGCGGCCACGGCCGCCGCCCTCGGCTACACACCGTCCGCGGTGTCGCAGCAGCTGGCCGCGCTGGAGCGGGAGGCGGGCGCGATCCTGCTGGACCGGACCGCCCGCGCGGCCGAGCTGACCGACGCGGGACGGCGGCTGGTCGAGCACGCCGAGCGCATCCTGGCCATGATCGAGGCGGCCGAGGCGGACCTGTCCGCGGCGGGCCCGGCCGGGCGGGTGACGGTCACGGCGTTTCCCACCGCGGCCGTGGCGTTCGGCCCCGCGCTGGTCCGGCGGGTGCGGGTGCACCCCGGGCTGACGCTCCTGCTGCGTGAGACCCAGGGCGAGGAGGGCCTGCGGCTGGTCCGGACCGGCGAGGTCGACCTAGCCCTGGTGGCCGACTGGTCGGGCCGGCTGGCCGGCGCGGACGCCCGGGCGGGCGAGGGCGGGCCAGGCGGGGACCAGCGCATGCTGCGGTTCTACCCGCTGATCCGCGATCCGGTCGTGCTGGTCCTGCCGCGCGGCCACCCGGCGGCTGACCCGGACCGGCCGGTCGACCTGGACAAGCTGCGCGAAGAGCCGTGGCTGGCCGCGCCCGCGGGCGAGCCCTCCCGGCAGGCCGTGGACCGGCTGCTGGCCGGCACGGGCGGGATGCCCCCGGCCCCGTGGGAGTTCGAGGGCCTGTCCACGATCCTCAGCCTGGTCGCGCGCGGCATCGGGATCGCGGCGCTGCCCCGGCTCACGCTGGCCGCCGGGGACCGGCGGGTGGCCGTGCGCGAGCTGCCGGGCGCGGTCCAGGCGCGCGATGTGCTCGCGGTGGCCCGGGCCTCCAGCGTGCGCCGGCCGTCGGTGGCGGTGATGCTCGCCGCGCTCAACTCGGCCGCCGGCCGGCTGGTCCGGTAGGGCGCCCGGTCAGGCGTCGCCCCCGGTCAAGCGTCGCGCTCGATCGGGCAGGTCATGCAGCGCGGGCCGCCTCGGCCGCGGCCGAGTTCGCTGCCCCGGACGGTCACGACCTCGATGCCGTTACGGCTCAGATAGGTGTTGGTGGTGACGTTCCTGTCATAAGCGATTACAACGCCGGGGGCCACGGCGAGCATGTTGCAGCCATCGTCCCACTGCTCGCGCTGGGCCGAGTGCACGTCCTGGGTCGCGCTCAGCACCCGGATGCTGCCGAGGCCGAGCGCGCCGGCGATCGCGGCGTGCATGTCCTCCGGCGGATGATCGGTGACCTTGAGCTCCCGGGGCCCGCTGCCCGGCTCCACGGTGTAGGACGGCAGCATGCCGAGCCCGGCGTACTTCACGAACACCCCGTAGTCGGCCATGGTCAGCACGGTGTCCAGGTGCATGAACGCCCGCGACTTCGGCATGTCGATCGCGACCAGCCGGTCGGCGGCCGACGCGGAGAACAGCCGGTCCGCGAGCATCTCGACCGCCTGCGGCTGGGTCCGTTCGCTCATCCCGAGCAGGACCGCGCCGTTCCCGAGGACCAGGATGTCGCCGCCCTCGATCGTCGCCGGGTCGGCGTCGGTCCCGGGCAGCCAGACCTCGAACCCGCCCGCCGCGAACATCGGGTGCCAGCGGTAGATGGCCTCGCCGCTCACCGTCTCGCGCATCCGGGCCCGCCACCGCATGGCGTTGACCGATACCCCGCCGTAGATCCAGCTCGAGCTGTCCCGCTGGTAGAGCAGGTTCGGCAGCGGGGCCAGGACGAACCCGTCCAGGTCCAGCGAATGGAACGCGATGCTCTTCGGCTCGGAGCCCAGCTCCAGGATCTCGCGCTTGGTGATCCCGCCGATCAGGTACCGGGTCAGCTCGGCCGCGGCGAGACCTTCCAGCGCGCCGCGCAGCGTACCCGCGGCCAGCGGCCCGTGCCGGCGCGGGTCGAACACCCGGTCCAGAACGTACGTCCGCGCCTGCGGGATCTCCAGCGTCTGCGCCAGCAGTTCGTCGTAGTAGTGCACGCGGACCCCGTGGTCGCGCAGCGTGGCGGCGAACGCGTCGTGCTCGGCCTGCGCCTCGGCCACCCAGAGCACGTCGTCGAACAGCAGGTCGGCGGCGTTGTCCGGGGTCAGCCGCTTCAGTTCGAGATCGGGCCGGTGCAGGATGACCTGGCGCAGGCGGCCGACCTCCGAGTCCACTGTGAACATGGGTCCAAGACTAGGCTGCCGGCTGTGGACCTAGATCTCTCGCTGCCCGCTCCGGACCTGACCGCGCGGCTGGTCGACATCGAGTCCGTGAGCGGTGCCGAGCAGCCGCTGGCCGACGCGATCGAGGCCGCCCTGCGCGAACTGCCGCAAGGGCACCTCGAGGTGCACCGCGACGGGGACGCCCTCGTGGCGCGCACCGACCTGGGCCGGGACCAGCGGGTGGTGCTGGCCGGGCACATCGACACCGTCCCGGTCGCGGGCAACCTTCCGTCCCGGGTCGACGGTGGCCTGCTGTTCGGCTGCGGGAGCTGCGACATGAAGGCCGGGGTGGCCGTCCAGCTCCGGCTGGCCGCGCTGGTCGCCGAGCCGGCCCGCGACGTGACCTACGTGTTCTACGACTGCGAGGAGGTCGAGGCGGAGCGCAACGGCCTGCTCCGGGTCAGCCGGCGCCGCCCGGACCTGCTCACCGGGGACTTCGCGGTGCTGATGGAGCCCACCGGCGGCGTGGTCGAAGGCGGCTGCCAGGGCACGATGCGGGCCGAGATCCGGGTCGGCGGCCGGCGCGCGCACAGCGCCCGCTCCTGGCTCGGGGTGAACGCCATCCACGAGGCGGGCGCGATCCTGGACGTGCTGCGCGGCTACCGGCCCCGCGAGCCCGAGGTGGACGGGCTGACCTACCACGAGGGCCTGAACGCGGTCTGGATCCGCGGCGGGGTGGCCGGGAACGTGGTCCCCGACGAGTGCGTGGTCACCGTCAACTACCGGTTCGCGCCCGACCGTTCGGCCGCCGAGGCCGAGGCCCACCTGCGGGAGGTCTTCGCCGGCTGGGAGCTGACCGTGACCGACGGGGCGGGCGGCGCCCGGCCCGGGCTGGCCGAGCCCGCGGTCGCGGCGTTCGTCACCGCGATGGGCGGCACGCCGCGGGCCAAGCTGGGCTGGACCGATGTGGCCCGCTTCGACGCCCTCGGGGTGCCCGCGGTCAACTACGGGCCGGGCGATCCGCAGCTCGCGCACCGCGCGGACGAGCACGTCGACCTGGCCGCGGTGGCCGCGTGCGAGGCACGGATGCTGGCCTGGCTTTCCGCCTGACCGCCCGCGCCCCGCCCGCGGCGGGTACGGCCGTGCTTAGTAGGGCGGGCGCTGGAGCAGGTCCAGGTTGGCCGTGTGCTTCCCGCCGCTGGTGTCCACCCAGCTGACCGGCACGTTCTCGCCCGGCTTGTAGCGCTGCAGGATGACGGTCAGCGAGTCCGGTGAGCCCACGGCGTGCCCGCCGACGCTCGTGATCACGTCGCCGGCCGTGATCCCCGCGGACACGGCAGGGGTACCGCAGAGGGCGCCGAGCACCAGCGTGCCCGCGCTGACCGGCGCGATGGTCTGCGGTACTCCCGCGTTCTGCTGGTTGGCCAGGCAGTTCTGGCCCGCGCCCGGGCTGCCGAAGCCGCTGCCCCCGCCCTGCTGGCTGAGCTGGAGCTGCTGTTGCTGCTGCGGGCTGCTGACCGTGCTGGCCTTCTGCGAGGGAACCAGCACGCCCAGGAACCCGGACGGGCTGACCGTGATGGTCGAGCTGGCGTGGCCGGAGCGGATCTGCCGGGCGATGGACAGGGCATGGTTGATCGGGATCGCGAACCCGACGTCGGAGGACTGCTGGTTGCCGAAGCTGCCCGAGGAAGCGGCGGTGTCCATGCCGATCACCCGGCCGCCCGAGCTAACCAGCGGGCCGCCGGAGTCGCCCTCGACGATCTGCGCGTTGGTCTGCAGCATCCCGTGCAGCGTCTCGGTGCCGCCGAGCTCGTCGCTCGCGGTGATGGTCTGGTTGAGCTGGGTGATAGAGCCGGTCACGACCGTGGGCTTGCCGCCCACGCCCTCGGCGTTGCCGATCGCCACGACGTCGTCGCCCAGCTTGACCGTCGAGGAGTTGCCGAGCGGCACCGTCCGGAGGTTGTGCGCGTTCACGAGCTGGATCAGCGCCACGTCGTCGGCCTTGTCGTAGCCCAGCCACTTGGCGTCGAACCGCTGGCCGCTCGAGACCAGGGTCGCGGTCAGGCCGGTTGTCTCGTCGATGACGTGGTTGTTCGTCAGCACCAGGCCGTTGCTGCTGATCACCATGCCGGTGGCCTCGGCGTTGCCGCCCGCGTACTGGAGGTTGCTCTGGATGTCGACCACGCCCGGCTCGACCGCGCTCGCGACGGCCTGCTCCCGGGCGTTGCTGACCCCGGTGCCGGAGTTCCCGCCCGAGCCGTTGCCGAGCGGGTTGCCGGCGCCGTTGTTGCCGCTGCCCGGGTTCTGGCCGGTGCTCGGCGAGGACTGCGCGGGCGTGTTGTTGCTGTTGTTCTGCACGGCCGCCACGACCCCGGCGCCGACCCCGGCGGCCAGCGCGGCGACCACGATGTAGACCAGGAAGCCCCGGGCCCGGCCGCGGCGCGGCGGCGGTGGCTGCTGGAGGTAGTCGGTGGGCGTGCCGTAGCCGCCGGGCGGGCCGTACCCGGGCGGCCCGTACCCGCCCGCTGAGCCGTACCCGCCACCCTGGCCGTATCCGCCGCCGGGTCCGTAGCCGCCCGCCGAGCCGTACCCGCCCGGCTGACCGTAGCCCCCGGGCGGCGGCTGGCCGTAGCCCGGCTGGTTGTACGCGGCGGGCGGGGGGTACCCGCCTGGTGCGGCGGGCTGGCCGGGTCCGGCCGGCTGGCCTGGTCCGCCCGGCTGGTCATATCCGCCGTGCTGGGCGTATCCGCCGCGCTGGTCGTAGCCGCCTGGCGGGGCATATCCGCCGGGCTGACCTGCCGGGCCAGGCTCACCCACGACGCCGGGCGGCATGACCAGCGGGGCGGTCTCGCCCGGCCGCCCCGGCTCCGCGCCGAACCGCGGCGCGTCATACGACGACCCGCCGGGCGCCGGTGCGTCAAACGGCCGTGCCTCAAACGGCGGTGCCTCAAACGGCGGTGCCTCAAACGCTGGTGCGCCAGCCGGCGGTGCGCCAGCCGAGGGTGCCTCAAACGGCGGGCGGTCCGGCGCCGGCGTCTCAGACGACGTTGCGTCGAATGGCTGCGCGCCAAACGACGGTGCACCAGACGGCTGCCCGCCAAACGACGGTGCGTCAGACGGCGGTGCCCCGAACGACGGCGCGTCCGGCGAAGACGGAGTGTCCGACGACGCGTCAGGCGACGGCGTGCCGACCCGGCTGACCTCGGCCGACTCGGCGGCCTCGTCCCCGGGCGGCGACCAGGGGCCCACGTAACCGGCCCGCTGGCTTTCGCCACCGCTCTGATCGTCCTGCATGTCCATCACCTCTGCCCGAGCCCAGCGTACTTTCCGTCTGTCATTGCCCAACCCGCGGGCGGTTAGCCATCCGCGGGCAGCGTTCATGGCACAACCCCAGTAAGCAACACCGGTCTGGACGTTGGCTGAATGCCCACTGAGGATTCCCCACTATGCCGTAGGTCACTCCCCGGCGTGTCGCTTGCCAGAGCTAGCGCTTAGCCGAGAAGCGATATATCTTAAGTCTGCACGACCCCCGCAACCCAGGGAGAGGCAATGTCGGCACCAACACGCAACCAGGAGCCGGGGCTGAACCGGCGAGAAGAGCTGGCGGTCTCCGGCGCGGCGATGTCCGCGGCGCCGTGGGGCATGGCCGGCGCGGCGGGCACCGTCGTCACCGGCGCTGATCTGGTCCTGCACCTCACCGGGGGGCACATCGGCCTCCTGAGCTCGCTGTCGGCGGGCGCCGTGGCGTTCTTCGCCGTGGCCGGGGCGGGCGCGCTGCTGCGCTCGCAGTCGGGCCGCGCCATGCGCTGGGCGCGCTCCAACCCGTGGCGTTTCGCGCTGCTGCCCGGCGCCGCCGCGGCGATCGTGGTCTTCGTCCTGTCGGTGGTGATCGGTAGCAGCGGACTGATCGGCGGGACCTTCACCTCGGTCTGGCATGGGGCCATCGCCTTCGGGCTGACCGGCGTGGCCGGCTCGGTCGCGGGCGGCCGCAGGCGCCGGACATGACCCTTCGGTCCCGCCCCCAGCCCGGGCCGGCCCGGCGTCCCCAGCCGCCCGGTCGCGGGTCTGACCCGGCCGCCGGGACCTGCTGGCCGGATCCGCCGCGCCCCGCGGCCGGGACGTGCTGGCCGGATCCGCCGCGCCCCGCGGCCGGGACGTGCTGGCCGGATCCGCCGCGTTCCGCGGCGGGGGCTTGCTGGCCGGATCCGCCTCGGTTGGGGACGGGAGCGTGCTGGCCAGACGCGCTCCGTCTGGTGGCGAGGGTCCGCTAGCCAGACGCGCTCCGGCTGGTGGCGAGGTCGGCTAGCCGGACCAGCCCGCCCCGCTGGCTGGGGCCTGCGGCCGGATCGGCCGCGCCCCGGCTCTCGGGAAGCCAGCCGAGCAGCGTCCCCGGGCCCACCCCGGTGATAGCCAGCCCGCGCCACCCGTTGCGCCCTGGATTCCATGATCGTGGTTGATTGGTTGCGGTAGTTGCAACGGATCCACCACGATCATGAAGCGCCGGGATTCGGTGTGGCGGCAATGAGGGGCCGGGTGGGGCCGAAACCAATTACGGTCACGCGTGGACAGCGTCGGCTGCGCGCCAGGGCTTGGTTCGGCTGATGCGGGGCTATCGGCTGATGCGGGGCTATCGGCCCGGGCGCATCGGTCGCACGACAGGCACACCAGAGGTAAGCCGGTAAGCCGGGCGAAATCGCGAGAGGTCATCGCGGCCACGATGGCTGGCCGCCCGGCGTTGGCGGCAGGGCAACCGGCAGGGTAATCAGCGGACGGAATGCTCGGCTAGCGGCCCGGTCCGCAGACCGCGGCGGGCGCACTCGTCCAGCAGCCGGGGGAGCGCGCCCAGGGCCGCCCGCGCCGAACCGGGCGGGGCGGTGGAATCCGAGTCGTGCAGCAGCACGGTGGCGCCGCCCGCCAAGCCGCCGGCCAGCACCGCGTAGACCGACTCCGGCGTGGCCCCCGGCGTCCACTCCCGGCCCCAGCAGGTCCACAGCACCGGGGTCAGGGTCAGCCGGCGCGCGACCAGCAGCGCGGGCCCGCTGAGCACCCCGTAGGGCGGCCGGAACCAGCGCGGGGCCGCCCCGGCCGCGTCCGCGACGATGTCCCGGGCCCGGGCCAGGTCGTCCCGGGTCGCCCGCGGCCCGCGCAGCGGCAGGTAGCGATGGTCCCAGCCGTGCACGGCCAGCTCGTGCCCGGCGGCCGCGACCTCGGCCGCCAGCCCGGGCGCTCGCGCCACCATGGACCCGAGCAGGAAGAACGTCGCCCGGACGCCCCGCGCGGCCAGCAGGTCAAGCACCCGCGGCGTGGCCACCGGGTCCGGCCCGTCGTCAAAGGTCAGCGCCACGTGGCCGGCCGCGCCGCGCCCGGCCAGCCGCGGGAACGCCAGCCGCCGCACCGGCCCGAGCCCGGTCAGGCCGGGCCCGGCCTGCGTTACAGCCAGCCCGGCCGCCCCGCCCGCCAGCGCCAGCCTCGCTACCGTCAGCACCGGGCGCGCGGCGGGGCCCAGCCCGGCCCGGGAGTCGGCCATGCCCGGAAGCATGCCACGGCCGGGCCGGGGTAAAGCGACGGGGGACGGGGAGAGCGCATCGGGATCGGGGGAACGCATGCGCGTCGCCGCAGGTGGGGGCGGCCGGCCGGGCCGTGACGGCCGGCCCGGCGCCGGGGCCTAGATGCGCCGCGCGCTGCTGGTGTCCGGCTCGATCGGCATGGGGCACGACGCGGTGGCCGAGGCGTGCGCCACGTCGCTGCGCACCTACGGCTGGTCCACGCAGACCCTGGGCGCGATGCGGCTGCTCGGCCGGGGCGGCGGCGCGGCGGGCGAGGCGGTGTTCCGCGGGATGCTCGCGCTGCCCGGCGCGTTCGACGCGTTCCACTTCGCCGCGCTGCGCACCGGGAGCCGGCTGGCCCTGCTCGCCGACGCGGCGGCCCGGCGCAGGCTGGTGCCGCGGCTGCGGGCCTACCTGGACGAGAACCCCGCCGACCTGGTCATCTCGGTCTTCTCCACCGGGGCCTCGGCGATCAGCCGGGTGGCCGAGAGCCGTCCGGGCCTGACCCACGTGGTGTTCTGCGCGGACGCCACCCCGCACCGGCTCTGGGTGCACTCCCGGGTCGACCTGTACCTGGTCACCTCGCCGGTGGCCGAGGCCGCGGTGCGCCGGTTCCAGCCGGAGGCGCGGGTGCTGGTCATCCCGCCCGCCGTGCGGGCCGGCTTCTACCAGCCGCCGACCCAGGCCCAGGCCCGCGCGGCGCTGGGCGTGCCGCCCGCGGAACGCTGCGTGCTGCTGATGTCGGGCGCCTGGGGGCTGGGCCCGGTGGCCGAGGCGGCCGAGGCGCTCGCGAACGCCGGCGTCCACGTGCTCGCGGTGGCCGGCCGCAACACCCGGCTGGAAGAGCGGCTGCGCGCGGCCGCGCGGCGCCAGCCCCGGATCCACCCGTTCGGCTTCAGCGGCGCCATCCCGGCCCTGATGGCCGCGTCCGACCTGGTCGTGACCAGCTCCGGCGACACCTGCAGCGAGGCGCGCACGGTGGGCCGCTCGCTGCTGCTGCTCGACGTCGTCCAGGGCCACGGCCGCGACAACCTGCAGCACGAACTCGAGCTGGGCGACGCGGGCGTGACCTCGCCGCGCCCGGCCGACCTGGTCCCGGCCGCGCTGGCCGCGCTGGACCGGGTCAAGCCCGCCTGGTCCGGGCCGACCCGGTCGCTGGCCGGCTGGGTGGCCGCGTTCGGCTCGGCGCTCGAGGCCGTGGGGCGCTGATCCCGGGGCCGGGTTCCGCGCTCACCGCCCGGCTCGGCTGGCCCACCCCGTGCCGGGCCTGCTGCTGGCCCCGCGGCCGAGGAGCCGGTCGACGGCCGAGCTGACGCTGCCGTCGGCGTTGATGATCCGGCGCACCACCACGATCAGGCACGGGATGGCCCAGAAGTCCCCGCAGACCCAGAGGATCCCGGCGCCGATCTGCTGATCGGCGAGCGCCGGGAGCGCGACCCCCGGGATGTGCCGGTACACCGGGTACCAGGAGGCCTGGGTCAGCAAGCCCATCGCCATGGCCAGGATCCACATGACCACGTTCGTGACCACCAGCGCGATGGCCTGGGATACCGGGGGCATCCGCATCCGGAACGGCGGCGAGGAGATGAACTGCAGCCAGAACATCACCCCGACCAGGAAGAAGCTGGCGTGCATGAGCCAGATGTGCACGGCCGCGTTGTTCTCGGCCAGGTCGAACGGGCCCGGGATGTGCCAGAAAAGCATCACGACATTGAACGCGACCACGCTGACCCAGGGCCGCAGCAGCCATCCGGCCACCGCGCGCAAAGGCCGGGACCAGGTGCCGCGCAGCACCCCGGCGGTCGCGCTACGGCCGGCCCGCCCGGGCAGCCCGTCCAGCAGCGGCTGCCACGGGGCCCCGGCCACGATCAGGGTCGGCGCCGCGAACATCAGCAGCAGGTGCTGGATCATGTGCACGAAGAAGTAGTCGTCGGCCCAGTAGTCGATCGGCGACTCGACCGCGATCAGCAGCACCGCCAGCCCGGCGTAGAACCACAGCGAGCGCAGCCTGCGTTCCCGGGTCCGCTCGGGACGCGACCGGCGGGCCAGCCGGGCCAGGCCGATCTCGTGCCATACGGCGAGCACGACCGCGACGATCAGGAACGGGTCGAACGACCAGTGATCGATCAGGTAGCTCATCGCGTGCTCCCGCTCAGCCCGACGAGCCGTACGGGATCGTGACGTTGATCGTCTGCGCCAGGCTCCAGCCCGCTGCGGCCGGCCCGAGCCGCCAGTCCCCGAACGCGCCCCCGTGGGCGACGATCGCGTCGGCCTGGCCGCCCGCGGCGAGCGCGAGCGCGGCCGTCCCCCGGGGCAAGGCGGGCAGCGTGCGCCACGAGGCCCCCGGACCGGCCAGGGTCTCGCCGCGCCCGGTGCTCAGGGTGACCCCGACCGCGCCGCCCGAGCCGACCGCCGTCGAGGTCAGCTGGCCCGCGCCCAGCAGCAGCGGGGCGGACAGGGTCCACCGGCCGGCGCCGGCCGACCAGGCGGCGGTCACGGTCGCGTCCCGCCCGCTCCCGGCGGCCAGCAGCGCCACCAGGCCGGGGCCCTCCGAGGCCAGCGCGAGCACCTCGACGTCGCGGCGGGCCAGGGCGGCGGGCAGGGCCGGCCCCGCCGCCCGCCACGTGCCGCCGCTATCGGCGAAGATGCCCGCGGCCCCCGGGCGGCCGCAGCTTCCGGCCAGCACCGGGGCCCCGGAGCCGCCGAACGCCGCCGCGGTCAGCCCGGTCAGCCCGCAGGCCCGCCCCGCCGGGGTGCTGGCCAGGGCCTTCACGCTGGTCAGGCGGGCCCACTTCGCGCCGAGGCTGGTACTCGACTCGGCGCCGCCGCCGCTGGTCAGCGCGATGAGGCGGCCGCCGGACCCGGCGGCGAGCGCGTCTGGCGCGTCGGCCAGGCCGGGGTAGACCGGGCCGGACGACGACCAGCTGACGCCGCCGTTGCTGCTCGCCGCCAGCGGCGAGAACGTGAGGTCCTGACTGGGCCGGAACCCGGTGACCAGGGAGCCGCCCGCGGCGGCGGCCTCGAGGCCCCCGTTGGCGGCCACGCCGGCCGGCGTGGCCTGCCGCCAGCGCGCGGTGGCCGCGGACCGCACGAACATCTGCCAGAAGTCGTTGTGCTGGGCGGCCGATTCGCCCATCTGCACGATCACCCAGCCCGAGCCGGCGGTCCCGGCGAACGAGGTGGCCAGCGGCGGCGGCGCGGGCCGGGCCGTGGCCGCCGCCGGGTTCGTGGTCGGCGTGCTGCCGCAACCCGCCACCAGAACCGCGGTAACCAACAGCCCCGCGGCCAAGGTCCCCGCCGCCGCGAGGCCGCTCGACGAGCCGCTGACCACCCCCCGGCGGGAGCGCCGGACGCCGGGCCTCGGGCGGATGAATGTACCGCTGGGCTCGCTATGGCGAGCCGCGCGGTACATCCATGACGGCGGCGGGGCGGTCACGGGGCGGCCAGGGCTTGCCGGGCGGCGTCGCTGAGCTCGACCGCGAACGAGGACTGGGTGCTGGCCGTGCCGGGGCCCGGATCGAAGTCCAGCTCGGTCCGGGTGCGCCCGCGCGCGTCGATGACGTAGGCCACGTCGCTGTGCCCGATCATCCCGCCCGCCGACAGGACCTGCGCCGCGACCGCGTAGTTCTTCCAGGCCTGCTGGAGCTGGGCCTCCGAGCCGGTCAGGTAGAGCCAGTTCGGCAGCCCGGTCAGCCGCTCCTGCTCGTCGAAGGCCCGGGTGTAGGCCACCGAGCGGTACAGCGGGTTGGCCACGATCGCGACCAGCTCGACGCGGCTCGACCGCGCGCCCAGCACCTGGTCGGCCTGGCGGAACTCCTGGGCGATCAGCGGGCAGTCGCTGGTGCAGACCGGGTCGAGGAACGTCAGCAGCACGACCTTGCCGCGCAGGCTGGCCAGGCTGACCTGCCGCCCGTCCTGGTCGGTGAGCCGGAAGGCCGGGGCGGCGTAGTCCAGCGGCGCGGCGTTGCCGTCGATCGCCTGGGCGATGATCGGGTCGGCGTTCGGGTTGGCCTGGGCCAGGGCCAGCGGGGCCGCGCCGATGACGATGAGCACGGCCGCCCAGACGGCCAGGACCGCGCGCGTGCTGGCCGCACCGAACGCGCGGGCCAGCCGGGCCGGCTGAAGCTGGTTACGCCAGCGCGCCCGCGCCGCGGTGGCCGCCGCGGGCGCGGCGGCCGGCTCGGCCCCGGGCTCGGACTCGAACGCGGGCACCGGGACCGGGTCGCTGGTCAGCGCCAGGTAGCCCGCGACCACCAGGAGCACGACCGGGATCATGCTGTTCGGGTCGGTGCCGAGGCCGCCGAAGAAGCCGAAGTCCTGGATCAGCACCCAGTCGGCGAGGCAGAGCAGCACGGTGGCGGCCACCGTGAGACGCAGCAGCCACCGGGGAGCCGCGCCGGCTGCCACCAGGCCCGCCCCGGTGGCCGCGAGCGCGATCACGGCGAACAGGTTCACCGCGAAGCCGTGCGCCGCGGCGAACGAGGCGAAGCCGCGGACCCACGCCGCCAGCAGCGACGGCTGCGGCGTGGCCGCCATGGACCTGACCATGCTGGTGAGCGTGCCGCCGTGAGCCGCGGCGGCGCCCGACCAGAAGCCGCGGCCGGGCCAGGCCTGCAGGACGGCCATGCCGAGGAAGAACGCGCCCAGCACGGTCAGGACGGTCCGGCCGAGCTGCGGCGACCGCCGCTGCCGCGGCGGCAGCGCGATCAGCAGGCCCGCCGCGCAGTAGAACGCCGCCGCGCCCGGCGCGCCGAACATCCAGCTCAGGCCGGGGGCGAAGATGCCGCCGAACGCCTCGCCGAACACCCAGACGACCAGGCCCCAGCCGAGGCTGGCCAGGCCGGCCAGCCGGGACCACAGGCCGCGCGGCGCGGCGATCAGCCAGACGCCGATCCCGACCTGGATCCACACCGCCGAGGCCCCGGCCTGGGTCGGGTGGTACGACCAGCTCGTGCCCGCCCAGTTCACCAGGTGCTGCACCCAGCCGGGCGAACTCGCCGCGGTGGGCTCGATCACCTGCGAGGGGAGTCCGGCGGCCATGGCCGGCTGGGCCTGCAGCAGCCCGTCGAAGATCCACAGGATGCCGAAGCCGATCCGCAGCAGCTGGCGCCAGGCGGGCTCGGGCACCGCGCCGGCGCCGGCCCGGGTCGGGCGCATCCACTCCCTGATCGCGACCCAGGCCACGGCGAGCAGCGCGAAGACGAACAGCGCGACGATGCCCTGATGCAGCAGCGCGTTGCGGAACGCGGCCACCAGGGTCGGGTTGTTGCTGTTCAGGCCGGAGTTCATGCCGGGCATGGCGTCACCCCGGCAGTCTGGGCGGTGCGGCGCGAGCGGACAGCGACCTGATCGCGGGCCGCAGCTCGGCGTCAACGACGGAACGCTGGGCGTCGAGCCGGGTGATGGCCTGATCCAGCGCCGCCGTCGCCCGGCTCCGGGCCGCCCCGCTGGGGGCTCGCAGCAGGAGCACGACGTCGTTCTGCACGTCGATCGCGTCGGGGGCCGCCCAGTTCACCAGCCCGGTGACCACGCGGGCCAGGTGGAAGCTGGCCAGCGACTCGGTGACCTGGTACTGGTCCAGGTCGTCGATCTGCATGTTGTTGGCCGGCTCGCAGTTGTTCGCGCCGTAGGTCGCGATGCCGATCGTGTCCTTGACCTCCGACGCGTTCCGGCTGGGGAGCGGCTCGAGCTGGCGCAGCGCGGCCAGCGACTCGCCGACCCCGCCCGCGCACGACTCGATGTCGGTGGTCATGTCGTGCAGGAACCCGTTCAGGTCGCCGGTCCGCTCCGCCGGGGAGGGACGGTGGGCCAGGGCCACGAGCACGGCGATCGCCACCAGCACGACCACGGCCACGATCAGCAGCCTGGGCGAGCGGCGCGTCGCCCAGGCGGTGCGCCGGATCGGTACGTACGGCGGGTCGGTGCGGGGCGGGGACTGCATCGGCTCAGCCTCGATTCTGCCCGCCGGCCGGGCCGGCCGCGGACGCGAGGTCAGTCTGACGGCTGTTCATCAGCGCGGTGCCCTCGGTGAGCTCCTTCATGGTCACGTCGCCGAGGATCCGCTTGACGATACGGTGCCGGGAATTCAGGAAGAACGTCTCCGGGATCCCGATGGCGCTCACGCCGTAGGCGTCCGCCACGGCGGGCGAGGACTCGAACCCGACCGGATACCCGACCCCGTTGGCCTGCACGAACTTGCGGGCCGCCGGGGCGCTGTCGTCCGCGTCGACGCCGATGATGACGACCCGGCCGCCCGACGCGTGGTAGAAGCTGGCGAGTAGCGGCGTTTCGTGCCGGCACGGCCCGCACCACGAGGCGAAGAAGTTCACGATCACCGGATGCCCGCGATAGGCACCCAGCGACACCTGCTGCGCCGGATCGCGCAGGGACGGCAGCGCGAACGCGGGCGCGGGCGGCGGCGGGGCGGTGTGGCCGGCCTTGCGGCCGGAGGTGCTGTCGATCGCGATCACGGTGGCGACCAGGGCGGCGCACGCGGCCACCACGACGATGACCGTCGTGGAGGGCCGCTTCCGGCCCTTCGCGCTCGGCGCGCCGATCACGTCGCTCATGGCAGCCTCACCTGGCCGAACGGGTCGTCCGCCCACATCGGGTCCCTGGCCCCGGGCGCGACCGGCACCGCGGGCGGGGCGGAGACGGCGGGCAGCATGAGCTTGAACCTACTGCCCGCGCCCGGCGCGCTGCGCACCAGCACCTCCCCGCCGTGACCGAGGGCTACCGCGCGGACCAGGGCTAGCCCGAGCCCGGTCCCGCGCGAGCCCGCGCCCGACCCGGTCCGGAACCGGTCGAAGATGGAGTCGAGATCGGCCTGCGCGATGCCTTCGCCGGTGTCCTCGATGACCAGCTCCGCGACCAGTTCCGCGCGGGCCGGGTGCTCGCCGCGGCGGACCGAGAGCGTGATCGCGTCGCCGGCGTTGGTGTGCTGCACGGCGTTCTCCAGCAGGGCGTCCACGGCCAGCCCCAGGTGCTCGCGGTCGGCCTGCACCGTGACCGCGCTGAGCGGCCCGATCTGCCAGGCCCGCCGGGCCATGGGCCGCCACCGGCGCAGCGCGTCGGTGAGGAGGCTGTCCAGGGCCACCGGTGCCCGGCGCTGGAACTCGGGATCCTCCGTGGCGGCGATCACGAGCAGCCGCTCGCTGAGCCGCTTCAGCCGGGTCAGCTCGCCCACCACCACCTGGACGTCCGGCAGCTCGGGCCGGCCGGCCAGCTCGCGGGCCAGCAGCTCCGCGTGCCCGAGCGCGATCGTGATCGGCGTCCTGAGCTGGTGCGACACGTCCTGGAGGAAGCGGCGTTGGCGCGCCAGCAAGCGGCCGTTTTCCTCGTCGGACCCGGCCCGCCCGGCCCGGCCCGGCGGCCGCCGCCGCGCGTGCCAGGCCAGCACCGCGAACGCCGCGGCGGTTAGTGCGAACGCGGCCAGCCAGGCGGTGCCGCTAGGACGCAAGCCGGTACCCGGCACCGCGCACCGTCTTGATCAGGTCGAAGCCGAGTTTCGACCTGAGCCGCCGCACGCAGACGTCGACCACGTTGGAGCCGGGGTCGAAGTCGTAGCCCCAGATCGACGCCAGCAGCTGCTCCTTGGGCACCGACTGGCCGGAGTGCTCCATCAGCTCCCGGAGCAGCAGGAACTCCAGCCGGGTCAGGGCCACGGGGCCCTGCCCGATGTTGGCCTGCAGCCGTCCCACGTCGAGCCGGAGATCCCCGGACCTGAGCACCTCGTGCCGCGGCTCGCCGCGGAGCTGGACGCGCACCCGGGCGAGCAGCTCTTCCAGAGAGAACGGCTTGGTCAGGTAGTCGTGCGCGCCCAGGTCCAGGCAGGCCACCTTCGTCGTCACGTCGTCCAGGCAGGACAACACGAGCACCGCCTGGCCCGGGCGGACGCGCAGCAGCTCGGCCAGGACCTGGCGCCCGTCCACGTCCGGCATGACCAGATCCAGGATGACCAGGCAGTATTCGTTCGTGCCGAACAGCTCGAGGCCGTGGGCGCCGTCCGGCGCACAATCGATTGCGTAGCCGGCCGCGGTCAGGGCCCGGCTGACGAAGCTCTGGATGCGCGGCTCGTCGTCGACGAGCAGGATGCCCGGCCCTGCCAGGCGATGAGCCGACCGATCTATGGTCATTGCGGGCACTTCATTTCACACCTGGCCCCAGGAGAGCCGGCGCGGGGAATCAGGATCCGGCCCTCGGTATGTCACTCGTGCTCAGCAGAGGATGTACTCCTTCTGGCGGCCAAGTCAAGCCTCGTAACCCGAACGCAATCCGTTGCATCCCTCAGGCCCCGCGTAGGCCACGGGAATCATGGGTAACACTCACGCAGCGTAATACTGTCTTAGCTTGAGGTAACAAAATGCCCTGCGACGTGCGACGATGTGACCGGCATCTGGAGGCCGCCGCATCATGACAATTTCGTCATTGATGGCGCTGATCCTTGCCGGCCTCGTCACGGCGACGTCAAGATCGGGTTTCGTAGATGAGCTTCCGGGGGCCGGACGCGCGATTGTGCGCGCCCGGCTGGCGAATTCTCGCGCACAGAAGCGAGGTGGTGGCGGGTGTCTCTCCCGGCCCGGGTGACGACTCTGACTGTGGCCTTTCTTGTGGTGGCCGTCGGCGTGGCCTTCGTCGTCGTCCACTACCTGCTCGGCGGGCCGCCGACGGTGAACTACTCCGCCAGCTCCTCGGGACAGGTCAACCTGGTCATGCAGACCGACGCCTCGTCGAGCCCGCAGGCCGTGCCGTCCGCCCCGACCTGGGTTAGCTACTTCATCAGGGACCCGAGTAGCGGGGCCTGGGTGCACACCACGTTGTTCACGGTGCCGGCGCACACCCGGGTGAACGTGACCATCCTCGGCTACGACGGTTCCACCCCGCTGCGCAACCAGGTCTTCAGCAAGGTCACCGGCACGATGGGCGGTGTCGCCTACTACGGCACCACGCCGGTCAAGGTGGCGAACGGCTGGAACGGGAACCCGAACTTCAACATCCAGCACACGTTCGCGATACCCGGCATCAACCTCTCGGTGCCGATCCAGGCCGGACCCGGAACCTGCCTGACCGGCCCGTGCACGAACAACCAGCACTCGACCACCAAGTTCAGCTTCATGACCCCGGCGGCGGGCGTCTACCGGTGGCAGTGCTTCGTCCCCTGCGGCCTCTCCTTCCTCGACGGGAACGGCGGTCCCATGCAGACGATCGGCTTCATGACCGGCAACATGACGGTGGTGTCCTGATGGCCGCCACCACCAGTGCCCCGGCCGAGTCCGGACAGCGCGAGCCGAACCACGGGCTGCGGATCTTCCTGATCTGGCTGCCGCTCGCCCTGGCCGCCGACCTGATCATCTGGTTCGTCTGGGGGCCGCACCTGCCCCCGGGCGACCTGGGCTCGGCCGCCCAGGGCCAGCAGTTCGACATCAGCGTCATGGCGGTCATGGCCGCCCCGGTGATGATCTTCGTACTGGCCTACGCCGCTTACGCGCTGATCGTCTGGCGGCACCGGGAGGGCGACGACGAGGACGGGCCGCCGATCCACGGCAACGCCAGGATCTCGGCGACCTGGATCGGCGTCACGGCGGCGATCGTGCTCAGCCTGTTCGTCTTCGGCACCTACGAGCTCGTGGTCCCGGCCGGAGCCGGAGCGGGCGAGGGCAACACGCCGATCTGGACGCCTGGCGGCACGCCGCTGCAGGTGCAGGTGATCGGCCAGCAGTGGCGCTGGACCTACCGGTACCCGCAGTTCGGCGGGTTCGAGACGACCGCCCTGGTGCTGCCGGTTGGACAGGAGATCCAGTTCAACGTCACCTCGCTGGACGTGATCCACAGCTTCTCCGCCTACCAGCTCGGGGTCAAGGCGGACGCGAACCCGGACGTGAACAACGTCGCCTACACCAAGACGCTGGCCGCTGGGACGGTCCAGGTCCGCTGCTTCGAGCTCTGCGGTCTGTGGCACGCGGACATGACCACCGTCGGCCACGTGGTGTCCGTCTCGGCCTTCAAGGCCTGGGCGGCGGCGAGCAAGGTCCAGCTCGCCGCGCTGACCAAGATCCTCCCGCCCTACTCCCTGACCTATGACCCGAACTCGGTCGCCCAGCTCGGCCAGGCGTTCGTCAAGGCCGGGCTGAGCGGCGCGGGCGGTAACTACTACGGCGCCCAGTACCCGGTCCAGCCATGACCGGCTCCGTGAAGAGGTGGTATCCGGATGGCCATTGAGATACAGCCGGAAAAGGCCCAGGAGCCGGGCGGGCGCGGACCGGGCGGCGCCCGGCCCGCGCGGTCCTGGTGGATGCGGCCGGCGTTTCACACCGGGATCATCGGGGCGGTCATCGGCTACCTCGTAGGCCACTGGCTGGGTAACGTCATCGCCAACGGCTACACGCAGGTGACGAACTCGAGCGAGAACAACTACGCCATCGTCTTCGGGTACCTGCTGGCGACGATCGGCTGGCTCGCGGGCGTCGGGGTCTTCAACGACCTGCTGCGGCAGATGATCGGCCGGCCGGCGCAGACCAGCGAGGAGGAGGCGTCGGCGGCTTCCGGGCTGGCCCGGTACTTCCGCTACTCGCTGGACCACAAGGTGGTCGGGATCCAGTACCTGGTCGGGATGATCGTCTACTTCCTGACCGGCGGCCTGTTCGCGATGGCGATCCGGACCGAGCTGCTGTCGCCGACCTACCACGCGTTCAGCTCCGCCGCCTACACCGAGATCGTCGGCGAGCACGGCACCATGATGATGATGATGATGACGTCGGTCATCGTGGGACCGTTCGGCAACTATCTGGTGCCGATCATGATCGGGTCGAAGCGGGTCGCGTTCCCGCATCGAGGCCCTGTCGTTCTGGCTCACCCCGGCGGCCTACGTCATCTTGCTGTCCGGGCTGATGTTCGGCGGGTACCCGTTCGGCTGGACCGGCTACGCGCCGCTGTCGATCCAGGCCACCCAGGGCGCCGACGCCTATTACATGGCGTTCGGCATCATGGGCCTGTCGGTCACGCTGGCCGGGTTCAACCTCATCGTCACCGTGATCTGCTACCGGGCCCCGGGCATGCGCTGGAGCCGGGTGCCGATCTTCGTCTGGTCCATGGTGGCGACCTCGTTCCTGTTCGTGCTGGCTGCCCCGGTGCTGTTCGGCGCCTGCTACATGTCGCTGACCGACCGGACGGTGCAGACCGCGTTCTTCACCAACTCCCTGGGCGGCAGCAGCTACCTATGGGAGAACTTGTTCTGGTTCTTCGGGCATCCCGAGGTGTACATCCTGGCCTTGCCGGGCTTCGGCATCGTGTCCGAGCTGATCCCGGTGTTCTGCCGCAAACCGCTGTTCGGCTACCGCGTGGCCGCGGCCGGGATGATCGGGGTGACGCTGCTCAGCTTCTTCGTCTGGCAGCACCACCTGTTCGATTCCGGCATCAACCCGGACATGCGCCCGGTGTTCATGCTCACCACCGAGCTGATCTCGATCCCGACCGGGTTCATCTTCCTGGTCGCCCTGGGCACGTTCTGGAAGGCCAAGATCCGCTTCACCGTGCCGATGCTGTTCTGCCTGGCCATGTACTTCAACTTCCTGATCGGCGGGATCTCCGGGGTGTTCCTGTCGGACGTGCCGGCCGACACCACCGAGCACGGGTCGTTCTTCGTGATGGCGCACTTCCACTACACGATCATGGGCGGCCTGATCTTCGCGTTCATGGCCGGCTGCTACTACTGGCTGCCGAAGATGATGGGCATCAAGCTGAACCAGACGCTGGGGAAGATCCACTTCTGGACCATGTTCATCTTCTTCAACTCGACGTTCCTGCCGCTGTTCGCCGTGGGCATGGCGGGCCAGCCGCGCCGGGTGTACACCTACGCCAGCAACCTGCAGACGATCAACGACTGGGTGTCGATCTCGTCCTTCCTGCTCGGCGGGTCGATCCTGGTCTTCCTGATCAACTTCATCTGGTCGACCGTCGTCGCGCGGGTGCGGGAGGAAGGCAACCCGTGGCGCTCCCGCGGCCTGGAGTGGCAGGTATCGTCGCCGCCGCCGCCGGGAAACTTCGCGCAGGTGCCCGTGGTGCTGTCCGGTGCTTATGACTACGGGGTGAAGGACGCACCGCCGATGGCTGACCTGAATCCGCCGCTGGGCGTGGTCAGCCGCGCGTACTCCGACGCCGTGACCGAGGGAGCGGAGGCGTAGCCATGGCCGAGACGCAAGCCACGCCGCCCGGCCTGACCCGGGAGTCGGAGGAGGCCGGTTTCTACCACGAGGCCGGGCTCAACGCCTCCTGGACCGGGGTGCGCCTGGCGCTCGGCGGCCTGTCGTTCCTGTTCGCCTGCTTCGTGTTCGCCTACTTCTACCTGCGCTCGCTGAACTCGAACGGAATGTGGCACCCGTCGGGGTTCAAGGGTCCCCAGCAATGGGCGGGCGCCGTGATCATGGCGCTGGTCGTGGTCAGCGCCGCGGTGCAGGCGCTCGGCCTGCAGCGGATCAAGGCCGGCCGGAAGGGGGCCTGGCAGGGCAGCGCGCTCGTCGCGCTGATCCTCGGGCTGGCCGCCATCGGCGTGCAGATCTGGCAGCTGGCGAACCTGCCCTTCTACCCGGGCAGCGCCGGCTTCGCCAGCGTGTTCGTGGGCGAGTCGCCGGTCTTCGTCCTGATGGTGTTCTCGGCGATGATCTGGCTGGAGACGCTGATCGTGCGGGCGCGGGTGATCCCGCAGATCTCGTTCGTCGAGCAGCCGCCGACCTACGCGGAGGCCTTCGCCGTCCAGCGCTTCCAGGCCAGCCTGAGCGCGTTCACCGTGCTCTGGAACTACCTCGCGGTGATCGCGGTCTTGTTCTGGGTCCTGTTCTACCTGTTGGTCTGAGCGAGTCACCGTGTCCTACATTCTCGCGCACTGGACGGCCTCCTGGCCGGTGCTCGGCATCGTGGCCGCCGTCGTCGCGGTGCACGCGGTCGGCCTGCGCCTGCTCTGGCGGGCCGGCCTGGCCGCGGCCGGCCGCCGGGACCTGGCCCGGCAGGCGGCCGCGTTCTACGGCGGGGTGGCGACCGTGCTGCTGGCGCTGGTCTCGCCGGTGGCCCACTGGGCGCTGATCTTCATCTGGGTGCGGTCGGTCCAGGACCTGCTGCTGGCCGTGGTGGCGCCGGGGCTGATCGTGCTCGGCGCGCCGGGCCGGCCGCTGGCCCAGGCGCTGCGGCGCCGCCGTGCGCCGGCCCGCCCGGGCGGGGCCGGGGACCGGCCCCCGGCGGCGGCCCGGGCCCCCTGGTGGCTGGCCTGGCCGGCGGCCGTCACCGTGGTGTTCAACGTCGTCTGGCTGGGCTGGCACCTGACCGGCCCCTACGACCTGGCCACCGCGAACCCCGCGCTGCGCTACGCCCAGTGGGTGACCTACACCGGGGCCGGGATCTGGCTGTGGCTGCAGCTGATCGGCTCGGGCGGGTCGAGCCCGGCGGCCGCGCCGATGCGCCGGCTGGCGCTGGTGGTGGGCACCGCGGTCGCCGACACGATCCTCGGGATGGCGCTGGTCTTCGGGTCCGGCGTGGTGTACCCGGCCTACCGGGGCGCCGCCCATCACGTGCTCAGCGTCGTCGCGGACCAGCAGGTGGGCGGCGCGGTGCTGTGGATGGGCATGCTGCCCCCGCTGATCGTCGTCACCCTCGCCCTGTTCCTGGGGTGGCTGGAGCGCGAGGAGTCCGACGAGCTTTCCCGCGACCTGGACCGGCTGGTGAGCCGGGCGCCGGGCGCGCGTCCCGCGTGGGCTGGCTCGCGCCGGCCGGCCTGGTCGGCCCGGTCCGGCTACCGGCGGCCCACGATCTGACTACTACGAGGAGGCAGCGTGGGAACGATCCTGGCCGCGGGCAACACCGACGGCGGTGCGTACCTGACGTTCGCGTTCCCGGTGGGCGTGTTCTTGGTCGTCGCCGCGATCCTGTACGTGCTGCTGTTCAGCCGGCCGGTCCCGAGGGTGCCGCCCCGCCGCATCGCGCTCGCCGCGCACGCCGGGCCGCCCAGCCCGGAAGCCGCCCAGGCGGCCTCGGTGGCGGGCGGGATGCCGGTCGCGTCGGGCGGCGGGGCCACCGAGTCCGGCACCGAGCCGGGAGGCGCGGTGTCGGCCGCCGGGTCCGCGGGCGCGACGGCGACCGCGCCGGACAGCGGCGAAACTACAACCGGTAGTGTGTCCGGCGAGGCCAGCGGGCCGGCTCAGGCCGGCGACGCGGGATCCGGCCCGACCGAAGGCACCACGTCCGGCGACAACACGTCCGGTGACAACACGGAGGCCAGCGAGTGACACAGGCTGCGGACGCGCTTCCCGGCCAGCAGACCGGGCCGCTGTCTGTTCCGCAAACCGGCCGGCGTTCCCCGCGCCTGGTGGCCAGGTCGCTGTTCGCCCTGACCAAGCCGCGGATCATCGAGCTGCTGCTGGTAACCACGCTGCCGACGATGCTGCTGGCGCGGCGCGGCGTGCCGCCGGTGTGGCTGATGCTGGCCACGCTGACCGGCGGCGCCCTGGCCGCGGCCAGCGCGAACACGCTGAACTGCTTCATCGACCGGGACATCGACGCGCTCATGCGGCGTACCGCCCGGCGGCCGCTGGCGGCCAGCGGGGCCAAGGCGGTGATCCGGCCGGGCGAGGCCCTGGTGTCCGGCATCCTGCTGGGCGCCGCGTCCACCGTGCTGCTCGGCCTGCTGGTCAACTGGCTGGCCGCGGCGCTGGCCGACGGGGCGATCCTGTTCTACGTGTTCGTCTACACGATGGGGCTCAAGCGCCGGACCGCGTCCAACATCGTGATCGGCGGCGCGGCCGGCTGCTTCCCGGTGCTGGTGGGCTGGGCGGCGGTGACCGGGCGGGTGAGCCTGGCCGCCGTCGTGCTGTTCTCGGTCATCTTCTTCTGGACCCCGCCGCACTTCTGGGCGCTGGCCATGAAGTTCCGCGACGACTACAAGGCGGCCGGCGTGCCGATGCTGCCGGTCGTGGCGCCCGCGACGGTGGTGGCCCGCAAGATCGTGTTCTACTCCTACGCGATGGTGGCGGCCACGCTGGCGCTGGCCCCCTACGCGGGCTGGCTGTACGGCTGCTGCGCGGCCGGGCTGGGCGCCTGGTTCCTGGCCGAGGCGCACCGGCTGCGGTCCCGGGTCGCGGTCGGCGACGCCCGCGCCCCGATGCGGCTGTTCCACCAATCGATTGCCTACCTGACCCTGCTGTTCGCGGCGGTCGCGGTCACCGCGCTGCTGCCCTGGGGCCGCTGGTAGAGCCCGTCCCCCGCCCCCGCGCGTCAAGGCACGCGGTGTGCCGATCAGGCTCGGGGGGCATGTTTGGAGCATGTCCTGGTGGCGGAGTGTGACCAGACGGTCACTTATTGCTCGCGGGGCCGCCCTGGCCACCGTGCCCGCCACCGCGCGCCTGACCCGGGCCGTGGCCCGCCGCGGGCCCGGGCCGGAGAACTCCCGCCCGGGCGCCCGGGACTGGTTCATCCGGACGCTGGGCGCCCCGGACGCGATCCTGGGCTACGCCGGCCAGTCCAGCGTGCGCCCCGGCCAGCGCGTCGACCTGTACGTGTCCACGACCTCGCGGGAGTTCTCGGTCCGGGCCTTCCGCATGGGCTGGTACGGCGGGGACCTGGCCCGCCTGGTCTGGCAGTCCGGCCCGGTGCGCGGGTACCAGCAGCGCGCCGCTTCGGTCACTCAGCCATTCAGCACGGGGCCCACCAACACGGTGCGCGCCGACTGGGGCCGCTCGCTGAGCGTGCCGACCGACGGCTGGCCCGAGGGCGCCTACCTGTTCCGGCTCGACGCGCACTCCGGGGCGCAGCGCTACGTCCCGCTCACCGTGCGCTCGTCCAGCACCCGGGGCAAGGTCGTGCTGAAGAACGCGGTCGCGACCTGGCAGGCCTACAACACCTGGGGCGGTTACGACCTGTACCTGGGCCCGGACGGCGGGTACGACAACCGGGCGCTGGCCGTCAGCCTGGACCGGCCCTTCGACCAGGAGGGCGCCTACCTGTTCATGGTCTACGAGCGGAAGCTGATCAACCTGGCCGAACGGCTCGGCCTGCCACTGGCCTACCTGACCAGCATGGATATCGGCGCCGACCCTCACGCGCTGGACGGGGCGAGCGCGCTGATCTCGCCCGGCCACGACGAGTACTGGTCGCCGCCCGAGCGGGCCAACGTGACCGCGGCCCGCGACGCCGGGGTCAACCTCGCGTTCCTCGGCGCCAACGCGATGTTCCGGCGCACCCGGCTCGAGCCCACCGCGCTCGGCCCCGACCGCCTCGTGGTCTGCTACCGGACCAGCTACCAGCAGGACCCGATGTACGGCAAGGACAACGCGCTGGTCACCAACGACTGGCGGGAGCCGCCCGCGCCCGACCCGGAGTCGTCGGTGATCGGCACGCTGTACGAGAGCTACCCGACGGTCGCCGACTACGTCGTGGCCACCCCGGACGCCTGGATGTTCGCCGGGACCGGCGCGCGGCAGGGCACCCGCTTCGCGGCGCTGGTGGGCATCGAGTACGACCGGGTCAACCCGGGCTGGCCGGTGCCGAGGCCGATCCAGGTCCTCTCGCACTCCCCGGTGACCTGCCACGGCGTCAACAGCTACAGCGACTCGGCCTACTACACCCACCGCAGCGGCGCCGGGGTGTTCAACGCGGGCACCATGCGCTGGGTGGAATCGTTCGCGCCGCCGCTCTACGGCTGGGGCATCACCGCGGCCTGCGGGCGCTTCACCCGGCAGGTCACGGCCAACGTGCTGCGGGCCTTCGCCGACGGGCCCGCCGCGGCCAAGTACCCGGCGCACGACAACCTCGACGCGATGCAGGAATGGGCCGGAGACCCGATCGCCGCGCAGCACAACCTTTGGCCGCCGATACGGCTCTTACTTAGTAACGGCCGTATGCTCGAACCGGCAGCGGTTTAGGGTCAGCCGGGCGTCGCCGGAGGTGCCAATGCGAGTCGGTTCGGATCTGGTCAGCAAGTTCCCGCGCCAGGCGCGCTGGGCGGTGCCCGTCGGCGCGGTGGCCGCGGTCGCGCTGGTGGTCGCCGGGTCGTCGCTGGCTGGCGCACAGGGTGTCCCGCGGCTGCCCGCGCGGACCACGGCCCAGCTCCTGGCGTCCGTCGAAGCGCCGTCGGCCGTGCTGCCGGCCATGCAGGCCGTGGTCCAGGAGACCGCGAACCTCGGCCTCCCGAACCTGCCCGGCTCGGACAGCTCCGACCCGCTGTCCGGGCTGACGATGCTGACTGGCTCGCACACCATCAAGGTCTGGTACGACGGCCCGACGCGGGTCCGGATCGCGATCCCGGTCACCCTGGGCGAGGCCGACCTGCGCCGGGACGGCAACAACGTCTGGGTCTGGGACAGCAAGACCAACCGGGCCACCCACTACGTGCTGCCCGCCGGCGCCGGCG
>Ga0102924_1001660_pt1 | contig 25330 bp, 17 predicted proteins | sample PaiPotPPM11metaG_FD_80116 | JGI IMG/M metagenome (GOLD analysis project Ga0102924, IMG submission 80116) | Iron sulfur acid spring bacterial and archeal communities from Banff, Canada, to study Microbial Dark Matter (Phase II) - Paint Pots PPM... ... | reverse complement strand
GGAATGTTCTGGACGGTCCGAGGGGCCAACGCGATTATCGCCCTGCGCGGTAACCGGCGGAGCGGTGAATTCGAAACCTATTGGGAGAACCGCCGTGCCCGCGCCGCCTGACTCTCACAAATTTGTCGCGCACCCAACCGATCGATGCGTGGCTGCAAGCCATTCAGAGCACTTTGGGAGCCGAAACTCACCCATGCATGGAGCAGCCCGCTCAAGGGATCGCTGCGGCAAGCAACCTGAACCACTACCCACACAAACTGCCGTTTGCCTTTTGACCGAAACACATGAGTCTGCGAATCAGGGCGACTGGCGAATGAGAGAAGATATGAAACTTAAGGACCGAGTTGCCGTCATTACGGGTTCTGCCTCCGGCATCGGCCGGGCCAGCGCCCTGGAGTTCGCCAAAGAAGGCGCACGAGTCATTGTCGCAGGGTCGAAAAACACGTACTCGCGAATGAGGCCGTGCTGAAATCAAAGGACTTGGCATGATGAGCTCTGTCTCTACCTGGCCCGAGTGATTTTCATGAGATTTCGCGGGCCGGAGGCCCAGGGTGACAGACACCAATTTTTCCGGCGCACGTGAAACAGCGAAGCAAATTATGGGTGCGGGGGGTGTCGCAGTGGCGGTCGAGACTGACGTTTCAGTGCCGGAGTCCGTGCAGAAACTGGTTGAAAAGGTGCTCCAGTCGTTTGGGAAGGTCGATACTCTCCTGAACAATGCGGCCATCCAAGTAAGCAAGACGGTTGAGGAGACAACTTTTGAAGAGTGGAACCGGCAAATGGGAATCAACCTCGGATGAGTCTTTTTGTGTTCGAAGCTGTTCTTGCCGCACTTGCGCAATTCCAGGGGCTGCATCACGAATATGGCTTCGATGAATGGCTTTTTTGTTGAGCCGTCCTGCGCCGGCTATTGTGCGACGAAAGGCGGGATCATCGCATTGACCATGGCGATGACCATCGATCACGGGAAAGATGGAATTCGAGTGAATTGCATTTGTCCTGGATATATCAATGCGGGGCTGTCCTGGGAATATTTCGAGGCCCAGCCTAATCCTGCGGAAGCTAGAAAGTCGGCCGGCACACTCCACGCGCTCGGCCGCGTAGGACAGCCGGAAGAGGTCGCTCGCCTTGCCGTGTTTCTGGCGAGCGACGACGCTTCGTTTATTACGGGTTCTGCCGTCGTCGTCAGCGGCGGCTTTGGGATCGGCCTGCCCCCATTGGGTTGAGATTATACGTCCATGCATGCCGCGCCGCCGGGGGGCCGCGGCCGGATTACCCAAAAGTTGCGCCCGGGCTCGCCCGCAGCCGGCGCCCATGCTCCATGCTACACAGGCATCATCTGCGAAGCTCCGCGGCCGCGAGCTCAGCAACAGCCAGATCCGCATGGGGAGAAGCACCGCCGCTCAGGCTCCATGCGGACGAAAGGCCTGCCCAAGCGAGCACCCACTGAAGCAGCCGCCTGCGCCCCAGTTCCGCAGTATCTGCTACCAGCCTAATCTGGCGCGCGAATCGACCCGGCGCCAGCGCCGTCGCTACGTCAGGATTGCAAAAGAGATTGGCATAGTCGAAGCCTTGCTCTCCGGCGAGCCCCTTTGGATCAATGGCCAGCCATCCGCGTTCTCCAAAATAGAGGACATTGCCGTGATGAATGTCTCCGTGGAGCACGCAGGGATTGCGTGGAGCCGCCAGCAACTCATGCGCCGTCGAGGCCGAAACGGCCAGAATCCCGCCCAAGGCTGCCGCCGCCGGTTCCAGGTCCCGGAACCATCGCGAAAGGGTCACGAGTTCGGGGAGCGGCCCGGCCCGCGGCGCATGCAAGGCAGCAACCACTGCGCAGATGATCTGGCTTGCCTCGTCGTCTTTTCCATTTCGCGCGAAGTCCGCCAGCAGCGTTTGACTTTCTGCGCGCTCAAGAAGGATCGCATTGCCCGCGTGCTCGAGAACCCTCGCCGCGCTCTGCCCGCCCCACCACGCCATGAGCGCCCCGCCGCGTCTCTCCTCGTCCTCCATCGCGATTTTGACCATCGCTGGAACTCCCCGCCGCCGAACCGGCAGCAGCGAGCTGCCGCGGGTTTCGATGGGCGCGCCGTCGGGTGTTAACGCCCAACGCTGAAGGCGATCGCGGAATATCGAGGGAACCTTACGAAGCTGCTGAGTTTTGCGGCGCATCGATGCCAAGCAAAACGGCGGTATTGAAGTCCCGCGCTTGCGGGGATGTCTTCTTGTGCGTCCCGGCCAGGCGCACGGCATGCTACTGCTCAAGGCGGCCGTGAAGTTCCAGAACGGTCACCGAGTGAGCTGGAAAAAGATGGGAAAACGCCGCGCTGGAGGTTCTGACCGTCCGTGGCTGAATGTTCACGTTGGCTGTGCTCCCATAGGGGTTGTAAGCATCCCAGCTTTTGCCGTTTAGTACATAAGCTGGGGACTGCTCCGCCCTTTGGCGCCAGCCCCTCAGACGAATCTGCGCTGACACGGATTCGTCCTGCGAGCGGTTCACGACCGCCAGGTACACCGTGCGGCCTCCATGGCCCAGCGTGGCGACGGCATCCAGCGCGGAGAGTTGCGGGTCAAAGGGGACGGCGGGAGCGCGGGTCACCGTGTTCAGAACTTTGCTGCCAATGTGGTTCGCGTATAGCACGTAAGCAAAATATGGCGGGGTCAGTTTAATGGCCACTGGATTCACTTCAATCATGCCTTGCACGTTGATGAGGGAGCAGGTTTCGGCGAGGAAGATATAATTGGAATGGCGCAAGAGATTATTGAAAATTCCTGCGAAGTACAACGCGTTAGCAAGCCGGTAATCTGGGTCCTGTGTTTCCGGAACCCACCAGGAATTGAATTCCGTAATGGCGAAGAAAGGATGTTTCGGAAGGAGCCCGCCAGCAGCCTGAATATTCGCATTCAACTGCCGCGAGAAGTCCAAAGGTTCAGCCACCACCTTTTTGTAAAAGTCGTCTTGATCACAGATTTGTCTGACCTTAGCGTGAGGGCCGGTGTAGATGGATGTGGCGAGCAGATCCACCGGCATGGTCTGCAGAATTTGCCTTACCCACGCAGGCCTTCCCACGGACGAGGCCATCACCCGGATCGAGGGGTCTACCTTCTTCATGGCGGCTTCATAGTCGTGGAAGCGGCGCGCGTAGTCGGTCAGCTTCGTCCCGCCCGTATATTCCTTGCTGCACAGAGTCGGCGCTTCGTTACCAACCGCCCATAACTTGACGTCATAAGGTTTCGGGTGACCGTTCTCGGCGCGCAGCTTTCCCATCGGAGTGCCGACAGACCTGTTCACATATTGAACCCATCGCGCTGCCTCGCGGGCGGTCCCCGAAATGTAATTGGCCGTGATATGGCGCTCGAATCCCAACATCTCGGCGAGTCTTCCATATTCGTCGGTACCAAAATCGTTCGAATTCCACTCGCCCCATGCCGTGGACCAGCGCTCAGGTCTTTTGTCGCGCGAGCCGACCCCATCATCCCAGTGGTAATAATCCGCGTAGCAGCCGCCCGGGTAGCGCATAATGGAAATCCGCATCGGGCGCAAAGCCTCGATAACGTCACGCCGCATGCCATCAATGTTATCAGCCGGCATCAAGGATGCGGAATCGATCCACAGGGTGCCAAGACCCTCAAAGCCGATCCGGACTCGGCCGAGTTTGGTATTTTCCGGAGCCTTGAAATCAGTGCTGTAAATTTGCCATCGGGCGGTCACCCGCTTGAAATCCTTGTGAATGTACACCGGTCCGCCTAGCCTATCGACCTCAACGAAGGCCCCGCCCAATCCCCGCTTCTTGAGGTAGACATAAAAGCTATAGTTTCGTCCTTTTGCAAGCTGCAAACCGGTCTGATACACACTTGCGTGGTTAGCTCCTGAACCAAATAGTTGGATCGCCTGGGACGCGCCGCCGCCGAAGTAGTTCTCGTGGTCGATGTAATACCGATCCCTCAAACCTTGGCCGTCCCTCAATTGCCAATAGCGGTCCCGCACGCGCTCCTCGGGTACCCAGCCGGAAGCAACTCCGTTCCCGTTCACGTCCCCTTCGTCAAACTTGCGGTCTTGCAAGAGCTGCGCCAGCAAGCCATTGTCAATGGTGTCGTGCTCGTGTTCCATAAACTGTCCGAATAGATAACGGGGGACGGCGCCAGTGGTTTGGCTGGCATCGACTTCTATGGTGCCTATGCGGGGTGCGGAAGATGCGCCGAGCGCCTGGGCGCCTGAACCGGCACGGATCGCGCATGTTACGAGCGCCGCCAGAAGCAGGCCGATGTATATCCAAGACCGCGTGTTGGCTCCCTGCATCACTTCACTCCCACACCCGTTTCCTAATTGCAACGATTCCGGTCCGTAAACGACATTACTCTGCCACGTGAACCCGGCAAAGCTTTCGCAATCTTTCCAGATGTTCGGGTCTGATTCCCCCATCGGTAATCACTAAGCTGCAACTTTCCACCTTACAGAAAGCATAGAGCGCCTCTCTGCCGATCTTGCTGCTGTCAAGAACCAGAATTCGTTCCGTACCTGCCTGAAGCAACTCTCTCGGAGCTTCCGGATCGAATTGCATGACACCCTTCTGAAAAGAGAGCGAGGCCGCTCCAAAGAAGACCTTATTTGCCGACACTCTGGTAAGGCCTTGGGACACTTCGGCGCCAACCAGGTCGTGGCTGCTGCGCCGGTAAGTCCCGCCCGTGAGTTCCACTCGGATTGAGCGGTACATGGCGAGTTCTCCGAGAATTGCAACCGAGAAAGTGATGACAATCAGGTTTGGCACTTTGTGGAGATGACGGGCAATGCAGAGTGTCGTCGTGCCCGAGTCCAGCACGACAGCTTCGCCGGGTCTAACCAGGGCCGCCGCTGCGCGCCCGATGCGGTCCTTGGCGTCGCCCATGGCGCGAAGCCGTTCCTGGAAGGTTCTTTCGAATGTGACGGGCTGGGCGATCATTGCTCCATTTGGAATTCGAATGACACGATTTGATTGATGCAATTCTCTCAAGTCGCGCCGGATGGTCATTTCGGAGACTGAGAACCTTTCCGCCATTTCGTGAATCGAGGCGGAGGTATGGAGCCTCAACAAGCCCAGGATTTGGTCCCGCCGCGTTTTGTTCGCCATGGTCTTCGCTCTGATTCGCACCGGATCAGCCAAAGCTTGATTGTTAAAGTCGAACTATTATACGACCACCGCAATAAGTGGAAGTCAACCACCGATTGCCGGGAGAGCGGCCTGCAATCGTCAACGAAGTTCCATTTGGCCGCTGATAAGTAAGGGCTTACTTTATCATTTGGTGACGATTTCCGGTTCTGTTCCGGCCTCATATTTTCTTAGAATTTTTACTTGACCGCCAAAAAAAGTCATGATAAAAGGATGATCTGTTAATTTTGAACATCTATCAGGATCATTTATAACTTACTGGATGGCGTCGAGTGGCCGGGCATCATTGTTCTCAAGGGTGGGATGAGGAGGCAGAAATGTGCCAAGCGGGCGTTACGCCAATCGAGTTGAAGCATGGCCGCCGCGTATTCATTGAGTCGAGCGGCGCTGTGGAGATGGAGCGATCGAAACTGGCCCTCCAATGGGGGAGCTTGTTCGTTCTCATCCTGCTCCTATGCGCCCTTGTGATTTGGCCGCCGGCAAGTCAGGCCCAAATCAACACCGGGAAGATCGTCGGATTCATTACGGACACTTCAGGAGGCGTGGTGCCGGAAGCGCGCGTTCGAGCCACCGACATCGCCACCGGTGTGGTTTCCGTCTCGTCCACAAGCCAATCGGGAAGCTATCTGGTGAATTTTCTTGTGCCCGGGACTTACCAGGTCGAAGTATTGAAGCAGGGATTTGTGACGGAGGCACAAAGAGGCGTCGTGGTCACAGCGGGTCAATCGATCCGTCTGGATATCCAGTTGCGCGTCGGCGCTGTTCACCAGGTCGTTGAGGTGAAGGCGAATCCGACCGCCGTCAACACGCAGAACTCTGAAGAGAAGTTCACGTTTAGCAATGCCAGCCTGGAAACGCTCCCGAATATTGACCGCAACCCCCTCCTGCAACTCAACCTGATGCCGGGTGCGCAGAGCGGATCGGGGAGCGGCAACTACGGAACAAACGGAGGAGAAGACGGTTCTGCGGTTGGCCTCACGAATCCTCAGCTTGCGGGATTCGGAGGCATGGATGCCAACGCCAACACTGTATATATTGAAGGCATTCCGACCCGGGAACCTCAGAACGCTTACATTGGTCTGGTACCGCCGGAGGACGACGTTGAGGAACTCGACGTCTACACGGGGAAATACGATGCCGAATACGGTTTCTCCGCCAGCGGGGTCATCAACGTGGTCACGAAATCCGGGACCAATCAATTTCACGGAGACGTCTTTGAATACCTGGAGAACGACGCCTTGGACGCGATACCCTTCTTCGCGACAAGCACCACGCCTTTCAAACGGAACCAATTCGGGGGTTCGGTTGGAGGGCCGATCAAAAAAGACAAAGTCTTTTTCTTCGCTGATTTCCAGCGGACACCCGATCTTCAAGCCAGCCCGGTGATTGCATCAGCTCCAACACCTCAAATGTACGCCGGCGATTTCTCTCAGCTTTACGTGCCGGGACAAACCGACACCGCTGGTAACACGTACGGACAGCTTTACAATCCCTTCACCCGGGTCTTTAACTCGCAAGGAAATCAAGTGTCCGTGCAGTCCTTTGCCGGAAATGCCATCCCGAGTCAAATGTGGGATCCGGTCGCTGCGAAGATGGCGGCGGCTCACATTTTCGGACTTCCCAACCTTCCCGGCATTCAGAACAACCTTTACTATCTCAACGAAATAAACCAGTACACCAACCAAGGTGACGGGCGGCTCGACTATTCGATCTCGGACGCTTCCAAAGTCTTCTTCCGGTATTCCGGCCTTGATGCGACCCTCGCCAACCCTCCCACGGTGAATCCATTCATAGAGAACAGCGCCAACAGCGCCACATTGAACCAAAATATGGGATTGACTTTCGATCACACGTTTAATCCTTCTCTGATGAATGAGCTGCGGTTGGGCTATAACCGGACGGACGTGAACACGTCCAACAACACTCTGGGAAAGCCTTATAACAACCTATTTGGCATCCCCAACGGAAATCCCCCCGGAGCAGGGGGCACGGGAACCGGCTTGGCCGAGTTTCTTGGCGTTGACCCTTATTCCGCCTTAAGCCAGCCCGACTGGGTGGCCTTTATCGTTTCGAACACGATTTCGCTGAGTGATAACCTCACCTGGATCAAAGGGAAGCATACCCTGAAGTTTGGAACCATGATCAACCACGTTGAGGATACATCGGCGGACACCATCGGCGGCGACAATCCGCGCGGAGGGTTCTACTTTAACCCGCAGATGACTTCGTATAATGGAAGCGCGGCTGACTTCGGATTCCCTTCGTTTCTTTTGGGTACGCCCGTGCAGACGGAAAGAACACAATTTGATTATGGATTTCCCTATCAAACGTACTGGGAGCAAGGCTATTACGCACAGGATGACTACCAAGTTAGCCCGACTCTCAGCTTGAATCTGGGCATGCGCTGGGAGTACTGGACCTTACCTGTCGAGAGGTTCAACCGGCAGTCGAATTGGAATACGCAGACAAACCAACTGGCGGTCGCCACGGCGGCGAACCGGAGTCCGGGCGTTACTCCGGACTACCACGACTTCGAGCCGCGGCTTGGATTTGCCTGGAGCCCCGACCACGGAAAGACCGCCATTCGAGGAGGGTGGGGAATCTCCTATTGGCAAAACTACTGGGGTTTTTCCCCCTCGAGTAGCGCGCAGTCCATGCTCACGGTCCTGGGCGCCACTTATCCCTTTTACGTCCGGCAAGAGTTTTTGACACCCAACGCTTTGACGCCATCCCTGACCATCTCCGCCAACGGTCTTCCTCCCGCCGTCGCTGAGAAGAACAGCCAAGGCGGCTTCATACTTCCCCCGGGCCAAACCGTCCGGGGCGTTGCCTATGACTGGAAGAATCAGAAGGTGTCCCAGTATAGCTTTGACGTCCAACGTCAATTGATGTCCGGGCTGGTGATGGATGTCGGATATCTTGGTGTGTACGGGGGCAATAATCCCACCACAATTAACATCAACCAGGCCCCGCCGAGCCCGATTATCGGGATAAATTACAATCTCAACCGGCCATTGGCGGCCAAGTATCCGGGTCTCCTCGATGTTCCGGTGTCCGAGTCCATTGGGAGCTCGAGTTACAACGCGCTGACTGCCTCGCTGCGCGGCAACGTGACTAAAGACCTGCAGATATTTACGACGTTCGCGTATTCGCGAACTTTCGCCAACGGGTTTAACATCAACCCCTTTGCGATAGGGCAGTATTACGGTCCCGCCAATAACGACTTGCCTCTGATTTTTAACAGTCAAGTGATCTATACGCTGCCCATCGGACATGGCGAGCGTTTTCTCTCCGATGACAATCCGGTTCTCGACAAATTTATTGGCGGATGGAGGTCGAGCGCCTTTATTACGATCCAAAGCGGCTATCCATTTACGGTGGCCTCGCCAGTGAGCTTGCTGAATAATGGCCAATCCAACCGGCCGAATCTCACCGCCGGTTGTAATCCGAACCTTTCCAACCCAACCTTGCAGCAATGGTTCAACACGGCCTGTTTTGTGAACGACCTCGCACCTGGGACCTATGGCACGGAAGGGACAAATGTTCTTCGCGCCGACGGGTTGCAACAGGTCAATTTTTCGATGTTCAAGAATTTCAAGGTGGGCGAACGGTACAATCTTCAATTTGAGGGAGATTTCCAGAACCTATTTAACCATCCCAACTATGGATTCCCCGACTTGACGGTTGGAGATCCTGCCATGGGGGCCGTGACGACCGCCACAGTTAACGCGCGCATCATTCAACTTGGATTGAAGTTTTCCTTTTAGCTCCTGGCAGTGGGCGTTACGCCGGGTTTGGGGCCGGACCGGGTCGAAGCAGCGCGCCGCGGAGGCGCCGGAACGAGACCCTGGCCAAGCTACGTGAGTCGCTGGTCGCGCGTGAGATTCGATCTTGGGGACTGAACTGGTGCTCGCCTATCCGGCGCGCGGAGTTGCAAAGATTCTGACTCCATTTCAGGAAGCCGGGAATTCCGTGCGAAAGCGGAGGCCGCTCGCTCTCACCAGGATCCGTACTTCTTCTGCAGGCTGGGTCAGCAGCTCCTTAGCGCGGTTTATTCACGAACGTAGGAGGCCAAAAGGGAAGGGCTGGTTTTAACCCTGCCGTTGCGATAGCCCTCTTGATTTTCTCTGCGCTCGTGCGCTGAACAACCCGCCGCGATGGGTTGTTCATGGCGCGAGCGCGGATCCAAGAAGAACGGCCTCTGCCGGCGGGGCTAAAACCTCGCCCTTCCGGTTCCTTTACAAAACGTTCATGAATAGCCCCGGTTAACGCGCGTGATGATCGATTCTCAAAGCGGATAACCCTGACGGGATGGCGCCGGCGCCAAAACATCACGAGTCAAACCGGAAGGCCGAGGTGAAATGAGCTCCGACTGTTCCATGTTAATTGTAGGAGGGAACGGCTTCATTGGCCGGCACGTGGCGGAGACCGCACGGGGCTCCTGGACCGTCCATGTTGCGGGCCATATGCCGCAAGCCGCCCATGAGAATGCTTGGCAACTAGACATTACGAGCCCCGCGGCGGTCCGCGATGTATGCGAAAAATCCCGGCCTTCCGTGGTCGTGAACCTCGCCGCGATTTCCGATATTGACCGGTGTGAACGTGACCCGGCCCGCGCAAGGACTGTGAACGTCCTGGGAGCTGAGAACGTGGCCGCCGAGTGCGCGAGGCTGGGCGCGCGGTTGGTTTTCCTTTCCTCAGCCGCGGTTTTTGACGGTCACAAGCACGGCTATCGCGAGGACGATCCGCCGAACCCCTTGAGCGTTTATGGTCAAACAAAACTTGAGGCAGAGAAGAGGATTAAAGAAATAACCCCGTCAGCCGTCATACTGCGTCCGGCGCTTGTGCTCGGCTTCGGCCACGGCCAGGGGACGAACGCCACGCTCAACAAATGGCTTGATCTGTGGAAGAAAGGGCATCCGGTGACTGCTCCTGCGGATGAATATCGCAACCCTATTGACGCTTCCACATTGGCCAAAATCCTCCTCTTTCTGGCGGAGCATCCAGCTTCAGGCGCTGTGTATCACGTAGGGGCGCTCGACTCAGCATCGCGGTATAAGATTGCCCAAGGAGTTGCGAAAGCCTTAGGTTACTCCTCGCGCTTGATCCTGACGCACACGGATTCATCGGCTGACCGCGCGCCCCGCGGACGTGACCACTTCCTGTTGACTGACCGGATTCGCGCGATTTGTCACATCGCGTTGGGAAGGATTGATGATGTTGTAAGGAGGTCCCTGAATGAGCTTGCCCAAGCCTAAATACGAACTCGAGTACAGTCACGGGTCAGCGTATGGTGAAGAAGAGGCCAGGGCGCTGCTCGATGTCCTGCACGCCTCCGCTCCGTCGTGCGGAGCGAAGGTAAAGCAATTCGAGGAGGCGTTTGCGGCCTATTGCCAGACCAAGTACGCCCTTGCCGTAACGTCTGCCACCGCGGGCCTCCAGTTGGCAGTTGTTGCGGCAGGCATTGGCCCTGGCGACGAGGTAATCACCACTCCGATCAGTTGGGTCTCGACAGCCAACTCCATAGCTGTGACAGGTGCCACAGCCGTCTTTGCAGATGTGGATTCCGTTTCGTTGAATATAGATCCCGAAAGCGTCGCAGCAAAAATTACGGACAAAACCAAGGCAATCCTGGTGGTACACCTTTACGGTCAACCCTGTGAAATGGATGCTCTGGTTGAGCTCGCCCGACCGCGAGGCATCCGCATCATTGAAGACTGCGCGCATGCTCCGGGCGCGGAATATAAAGGGCGAAAGACCGGATCACTCGGGGACATCGGGGTCTTTAGTTTTCATCAGCAGAAGAACATGACGACGCTGGGTGAAGGAGGAATGGTTACGACCAGCGATAGCCGCATTTTCGAGCGGCTCCTTTCATTCCGCTCCCTATGCTGCCGGTCCTACGATCCGAAAGGCAAGTACTTGGGTTTTGATCTGAACCGGGAGCCAATGGGTAAGCGATATTGGTACCTTGACTTTGAAGACATCGGCTTCAACTTCCGGATGACAGATATCCAGGCGGCTGTGGGGCTCGTGCAACTAGGCAAACTTGACGCTTGGAATGACCAAAGAATATCTATTGCCCGGGAGTACGGGCGCCGACTTTCTGGCATCCGCGGGTTGCGGCTGCCCGCTGTGGCTCTTCATGTCAGGCATGTGTTTCATATTTACTGCGTGTGTCTGGAGGATGATTTCCCACGGGGCAAAGAGGATTTCATGTGGGAGATGTACGCACAAAGGCGGATCAAAGTCTGGTCTCACTATACCCCAATCCATTTGAGCACCGCTTATCGTAATTTGGGGTACCATGCCGGCGAGTGTCCGATGGCAGAAGAGATGTACAAGCGGTACGTCAGCTTGCCGATCCATCCTCGCCTCACTGGCGAGGCGATTAATTACCTCACTTGCAGTGTCCGGGATGTGGCGCATGCATCGCTTTGAGAAAAAGGTCAGAGAAATGTGCAGGCCGGGAGAGTTCTTCGGCGCAGGCCATCCGGTCTGCATTGGAAGAACTCCGGGCCGCATGGACTTGATGGGCGGCAATGTGGACTATACGGGCGGGTTGGTGTTCGAAACCACGATTCGAGAGGCTACCTGGGCCGCCGTTCAATTGCGTGCTGACCGGCGCATTGTTTTGTTGAATCCACAAATGCAAGAGCAAGGCTGGAAGCCGCATGTTGAATTCCAGCTTAGTGACTTAACTGACGAACCAACTGTCCGTTCATTGGTCAACCAATCCCCCGACATACGATGGACGGCATATGTCCTGGGAGTGTTTTACTATTTGCGGAAACAGTTTCCCGCTCAGACCATGGCCGGCGTCAACGTTTATTTGGAATCAGACGTTCCCCTCAATAAGGGCGTCAGTTCCTCCGCTGCTGTCGAAGTCGCCACGATGAAAACCGCAAGCCACGCCTACGGAATCGGCCTTAAAGGGATCGAGCTGGCCCGGGCTTGCCAATGGGTGGAAAACGCCATCGCGGAATCCGCTTGCGGCATTATGGACCAGGCTACGATAGTCCTCGGCCAGGAGGGGACGTGCCTCCCCTTGCTTTGCCAACCTTGTGTGCCTTTGCCGCCGGTGAAAATACCTGCTGATTTAACCGTTTGGGGAATCGATTCCGGAGTGCGGCATGCCGTCACAGGGATCGAGTACGAGGCCGCCCGCGCGGCCGGCTTCATGGGGTACAAACTGATTTGCGACTGGCTGGGCCTGAAACTCCACACCGAGGAAAGCGATGGAATATTGCGGTATCTCGATCCGCGCTGGAACGGATACCCTTCCAATATTTCTCCCTCGGAATTCCGGTCGTGCTACGAACAGCGCCTTCCGGAGGTGTTGACAGGCGGAGAATACATTCGAACAGCGAAGATTCACATTGATCCTTATACACAGGTGCGGCCAGAAGTTTCTTATCGAATCCGCGCCTGCATGCGCTACGCGGTGGAGGAGAACCATCGCATCCGAACGTTTGTGGAGCTGGTTCGCTCCGCTGCCGGAGCGGCGGCGGACTCAACTGCTGTGCTGCTCGGCGAATTAATGTACCAGTCGCACTATGCATATACAGAATGTGGTTTGGGATCAGACGCAACGGATTGGCTGGTCAGCGCGGTCCGGGCTGAGGGAGCTGAAAGCGGGTTGATAGGCGCCAAAATCACCGGCGGAGGCGCGGGTGGGACTGTTGCGGTGCTGGGACTGAGCAGCGCTTCCAACGCCTTTTTGCGGGTTGTCAAACGGTATAAAGACAGCTCGGGCATTTCCCCGTACATTTTTGAAGGAAGCTCCAATGGCACCGACCTTTTTGGCGTCAACCAAGTTTGACTGGAAGTCATGTAAAGATTTCGAGCGCCAGAGCGGTGATCGCAGTTTTGGAGCGCTTGCTTTGTCCAAGCCTTGGAGGGCATTCACACCGCGTTCTCTTCTAACAAAGTGAATGCGGCGGGCATGGTTGGCGTGCCACTCTCGGGAACGCGTTGAGCTATGACTCCATAGGGCGGCACGATTGGAGAACAACAATCCTCAATTAGAGATTTGTGGCGAAGGAGGGCGGTGTTTTTGGCGGCGTCCACAGGAGATCAAAGAAGCCAGGCTGATCCAAGGATTCGTGCGATTTGCTTCGATTTCGGGAACGTCCTGGTCTCGTTTGACTATAACCGCCTCTGGGAAAATCTTTCGTCACAATCAACTATTTCCGAATCAGAGATCGCCCGGCGCTTTAGTGAATCGGAGCTCCCAAGACTTTACGAGTCCGGAAAGATTTCGTCCCAGCGCTTCTATCGGGAAATGTGCTCGCTCCTTAAAGTCCGGTTGAGTTACGAGGATTTCTGCCGCGCGTGGTCGTCGATCTTCGACGCGAGCGCCAGGGTTGATCACAGCTTCATGTCTTCGCTGGCCAAGGACTACATCCTCGTCCTATTGTCAAACACTAACGATATTCACTTCACTTTCATGCGCCAGCATTTTCGAATCCTGCGGGAAATCCATCACTTTGCGCTTTCGTATCAGGTCGGCGTCACCAAGCCCGGCAGGGAAATCTACCTTGCCGCGCTGAACCTGGCACAGGTAAACCCCAATGAAGCGTTTTATGCAGATGATATCAAAAGCTATGTCGAGGCGGGTCGGGCGTTGGGCCTCCGGGCCGCCCAGGTCAGAACCAGGGATGAACTCGTGGGTGCAATGTCGCTTTGCGGCATCACGCCGCCGGCATAACGGTCGAATGATGCCTTTGATAGCTATGGGGCGGGCCGGCAGATTGCGCTACGAACCTATGCGACGTCCGGCTTGACTGGGATTCCGATTCCCCCAACCTCGGCGGAATACTTTCTCCGGGTTGGCGCAACTGGGGCTTGTGCGTGTTGTCAGTCAATTCACCGTAGAGAGGGCAAGGAAAGGACATGGAAAACCTTCTGATGCTTTCCGCAATATTATTTCCCCAACGAAGACGGAGGAGGAAGTATGTCGCCGCCATAGCGGGCGTACTTCTCATTTTTGGGGCCATGAACATGAAGGCTCAAAACAGCAACGACACGAACCCTCCACTCACCGGAACATGGCAAGGCATATTGCGCGGAGGGGAAAATGGAGATATCCCCTTCACCCTTCACCTCCAACAATCCGGCGAAGCGGTAAGAGGCTGGATATCTTCATCCCTGGGTTCCACCGCCCTGACCTCCGTAAGCTTTGCGAACAATCATCTCAAGATCGAAATCGATGCGAGCGAAGGACAGTACAACCTCATAGCGATTATTAAAGATGGCCGGCTTGCCGGCACGTGGGACCAGAACGGACAGCAAAAGGGCGACTGGGAGGCGAAAAAGGGCGGCGACCACGCCGCCGAATCAACCCAAAGCTTGTTTCAGGCTGTCTCCACGCTGAATGCGGCGGCCATCCAGGGGAGGCCGGTTCAGCTCGACGCAAACGGCCAGCTGCTGCCGTGGCCCAAGCCGCACCACGTTGGCTTCTCTTATGCAGAGTATTTCATGTCCCGATGGAGATATCTATGGGAGCAATATAACCATCAACGCTATTACGACTTCTATTGCTGCGTCGATTTTGATCGCCAGACGTTCTCGACCTATCCCGACCGGCACTGGGCAAACTCCACGGGGTACCTGCGCGCCATGATGGAAGGCTTTATCGAGCACCTTTACCCCTATACTGGTGACCCTCGCACTCTCGAGTTCCTGGAGGACTTCGTTGACTACGAGCTCGAGAACGGAATTACGCCCGCCAATTACGTTTGGGGCGGAGTTCCTCGCGCTTCTGCCGACCCCGGGGCGCGCCGCTACACTGGCTGGGATCGTCATGGCATTGATTACGTCGAACCTCCCGTTGTAGGTGAGGACGGTTATGGCTACCTGCGCCTTTATGAAATAACTGGGAAGACGCGCTATCTTCAAGCAGCTATTCGGTGCGCCGACACGTTAGCAAAGAATTACACAAAAGGAAATGCGCAACGCTCACCCTGGCCTTACCGCTGCTATGCGCGCGACGGGAAGGTTGAGGGTAAGGAATTAGGCCCCTACTCGGCGGATGTGATTGAGACTATCGAACTGTTCGACGAGCTCATCCGCCTCAACTTTGGAGATGTTGAGGCATATCGAACGGTGCGGAATGAGGCGTGGCAATGGCTGGAGCAATATCCCATGAAAGACAACGTGTGGGTAGGGTATTTCGAGGACGTCACGCCCAGCATGGCGAACATGAATAACGTCATACCGCTGGAAACCGCACGCTATGTCATCTTGCACCCCGGCAAGGACGCGAATTGGCGCCAAGACGCCGCCAACCTGATTCGCTGGGTCAAGACGACGCCCAAATGGCCGAAATTCATTGTTCGTAGTGCGACCGTTACGACGGAACAAGGAAACGGAAAGACCTACTGTTGCCAGCAGCCTGGCTGGTGCTGTGATAGCCACACGGCGCGCTTGGCAGCAATCGAAGCTCTTTATTATGCCAAGACGGGAGATGAGACTTACAAGGAACAAGCCTTCCGCTCCTTCAACTGGGTCACCTATTTTCAGGGTTTTCCGCCCAAGGGACGCACCCCCTGGGGCGATGGTCAATGGTGGTTTACGGATGAATTTGCCGACGGTCCTCGCCGGTTGATGGATGGCCTTTGGGCGGTGCCGTCGTGGGCGCCGGCTGATGAGTCCCACCTTCTCGGCAGCAGTTCTGTGGTGACCAGGATCTCGTATGGCAAAGGTTCGGTCACTTACTCAACCTTCGACCCTGTAGCGACTGACGTCTTGCGCCTTGACTTCGTTCCGAAATCGGTGACAGCGGGAGGACGCCCGCTCCCGCAACGCAATAACCTTGACCAGGAAGGCTATGTTTTCAACTCGGTTTCGCACGTGCTTCGAATCCGTCATGAAAAGTCGCGCGATGTTGACATTGAAGGGAAAGGCGGGGCCACGCCTCCGGAAATCGTCGATTTCGACAATCCCCATCTTCCGGCGAAAACCGTTCTACGGGGGCAATATCCCACGGGCGTGATCAACTGGGGCGACACGGGCCAATGGAAGATCGCCATCCCTCGCGGGCGGATTTCAACCTTTTGTCTGAGAGTAACCGATCCCAAGGTGACGCGCGCCGGTTTCACTTTTTATTATCCGCGGGTTTTTGTTGGCGTGGATGTCTATAACGGAAGCAGTTCTGATGTAGCCTTGGTCGTTCACTCTCCCGATGCCCTCGACGCATCGTTCACGATTCCGGCGGGACAATTGCGGCGCGTAAAAACGGGATGGCGGTATCGAACCACGCGGGTACGCTTTGAGACGGAGAATGGTGCAGCGTTGGGAAGTCTCGCATTTGACAATCTCGCTTATACCAAGGACATGCCGATGCCTCCGGGAACAGGGGGAGACACTTTGCCGTAAGCCGGGGCAGCCAAACCTCTGTTCCGAACGCGGCCGGGCGGCGGCTCAGCCCGTGAAGGTTTACCTGATGCCAATCCCATCGTCCGATGCCCGTGCCGGAAGTTCATCTTGGCAAAGCCTTCACACCATACAGAGCCGGATCCGAACGAAAAGTAGAGCCTGGGGAGTTTGTCGTGAAACCATCTTCTCATTTACGTGACTGGGCCATGTTACTGGCCAGCAACTTCATCTGGGGTAGTCAATTCGTCATGGTCAAGGTGGCGCAGGAGCAGATAGGTCCGGTATTTGCCACTTTTTTCCCGATGACGATTGCGACGTTGATCCTGATTCCCATCGTCCACCGCGAGAACAAAAAGAACCCGAGCGTGCGGACTTCAGGCCGAATGCCGCTGCGGGACCTGCGAGATTTCATATTAATCGGAGTTTGCGGGCAAGTCGTGGCGCAGTTGTTTGTGACGTGGGGAGTCCGGCTGTCACTCGCCGAGAATGCCGCTTTGTTGATGCTTTGTCTCCCTGTTTCCACCGCTGTGATGGTCTATTTCTTCCTCAGCGAGCGCATGAGCCTGGTTCGCTGGATAAGCTTTGCTCTGGCGATTGCTGGCGTGATGGAGTGCTCGGGAATCCATTGGGCCTCGTTGAACTTTACCAGCGGAAAATACCTCATCGGGAACATTCTGGTTTTCTGCAGCGTCAACGGGAGCGCGTTTTACAATGCCTACAGCAAGAAGCTGCTGTGGCGCTACACGCCTGTCCAGGTGCTGCTCTACAGTTATTATGCGGTGTTTGTCTTTATGCTCCCAATAGCCGTTTACAGCGAGCCCGCGGGCTTCCTGCACCTGGCGTATTTCAAGCCGGCGGTTTGGGCGGCCTTGATGGTGCTCGCCGTGTTGCAATATGGCCTTTCGATGGTTCTTTTCCTCCATGTTCTTTCTCGGCTGGATGCGACGCAGGCGGCTCTCTCAAACTATCTTATTCCCTTCTTCGGAGTGCTGATAGCCGCGGCCTTGCTTGGAGAGCGGCTGACCCGGTTCATGGTTCTGGGCGGGGTCCTTGTCTTAGGCAGCACCCTGCTGATCACCGTTCTCGAAGAAAGGCTGAAACGGACCCCCGCGACTGTTGGCCCTGGCGACGGAGCTTGAGTTGAGCGGCAGATTTCCTAGCGGGACTTTCATAAAATGCTCTGCATCAAGCGGATCAAGCTACTGAAAGCAGTCTTGTTAGATCCTGCCGCGTGGTATATACGGAATAGATTGCTAGTGGGCATTCGAATTAAGCGCGTGTTAATTGAATATAAATGGTTGTTGACAGGGGTTGGCGGATTATGTATATACGTAATATATGGCCTCTTTGCAAGCCTATCAGTCCCATGGACGGCGCTATTATCGCATCGTTCAGTCCTTTCGTCAGAACGGCAGACCGCGGATTCGCGTCCTCGCTCATCTGGGGCGGGCCGACGACGTGCTCCGCCTGGTGGAGGGTCAGCGCTCCCCCGTCCAAGTGGCTTCCGTCAGTGCGGGTGCGGTGACCGCCTTGCATCAGTTGGCCACGGAATTGGATGTGGCGGGTCAAATTAATCGGGCGCTGGAACAGGGTGGTCACCGCGTGCAAAAGCGCGACGGCCTCACCGTCGGGGAGACTTTACTGGCCGGACTCATCGGCCGGGCCTGCGCGCCGCGAAGCAAGCGCGCCTTTGCCGGCTGGGCCGAGCAAACCTACCTGCCCCAGTTGATGGGTTTCTCTGCCCCCAAGCTGACCAGCGACCATTTCTGGGAGCAAATGCACGCCGTGCCGGTGGAGCGGTTGGAAGCCATCGAGCAGGAAATAGTGCGCCAGGTCGTACGGGTCGAGCAACGGCAGGTCGAGGCTCTGGCGTATGACACGACCAACTTCTATACGCACATCGCCAGCACGAATCGGAAGCCGCAGTTGCCCCAGCGCGGACATAACAAGCCGGGGCGCCATGATCTGCGGCAGTTGGGGCTGGCGCTGGTGGTGGACCAAAGCACGCAGTTGCCTCTGGCTCACCGGCTCTACGAGGGGGCGCGCTCGGACATGAAAACTTTTGCTGCTTTCCTGAAGCCCGTGCGGCCGTGGCTGCGGGAACTGGCCGGCCATGCGGAGCAGTTGACTTTGGTCTTCGATGCCGGGGCCTCGTCGAAGAAGAACCTGGAGAGCCTGGAGCCGGATCAGGATTATTATGTGACGTCGGTGCGCCCTTCCTACCACGCCGCCTTGCTGGCCGAAGGGGCGGAGCATCTGGCCGAGTTGGTTTTGTCCAGCGGGACGACGGTACGCGTCTGGCGTACCCGGCGGCAAATCGCCGGGAAGGAACGCGACGTGGTGGTGTTCAGCCCGCAGCTTCATGAGGGGCAGTTGCGCGGCCTGCATCAGCATTTGGTGCGTACAGGCGATGAACTGGAGGAGATGGGGCTCCATCCGCGCGGCGCCCCGGAAGCCATCCAGAAAAAATTAGCGAGAATCTGCGGCCGTCAATATATCCGGGCGTTGATCCGCTACGAGATCACGCCGGGCGAGGAAGGAACAGCCCAGGTGCGCCTCGGGTCGGATCTCGATGAATATCGGCGGCTTGAAACCCGGTATTTCGGTTTACGGGTCTTGATTACGAATCGCCGCGAGTGGTCCACGGCCCAGATCATTGAAGCCTATCGCGGGCAATCCAAGGCGGAGTCAGCGTTTCGGGATCTGAAGGATCCGGGCATGCTGGCGACACGACCGCAATTCCACTGGACGGACCAGAAACTTCACGTGCACGCCTTCATGTGTGTGACCGGCTATCTGCTAGTACGCCTCCTGGGATGGCGCGCCCGGCGCGGGGCGCGCTCCGTCGGCAGCCCACGCCACTTGCTGGCCGAGCTTTCCCGCATCCGCTGCTGTCGGATCATCGACAGAACCGGGCGGGCCGGAAAGCCCCGCGTGCGCTGGCAATTGGAGGAGATGGACTCCAGTCTGCAAGATCTCGGGCAACGCCTTCGGGCCCTCCCCAGGCTGCCATGACCAGGTGGTATATACGAAGTAATCCGCTCAGACTACAGGGCACGCTGGGCTTAGGCGATTTACCATTAGCACTTTACGAAAGTCCCGCTAGCGATTCCGTCCGCGCTTTGGGGAAATGCGTTTCGGCAAGAGAGGATGGCATGACCACACGGGCGAATGGGAAAAGGTTACTAAGACTCCTCATCACGGGGGCGCTTGTCGGCTTGGCAACAGGGACTCTGCGCGCTCAGGGATTTGTCAATGCGCAGCTTCCTTGGCACCGCGCCGTGGTAGATTCTCAAGGACAGCTTCTGGCTTGGTACCACGCGGAGGAGAATCTTGGTTACGACAAGGTTTTGCACTTGGGCTGGGATTTTCTGGAACACAAGGTTCCTGACGACCCCCGGACCGGGCTGAAGATCTACCTCATCAACTCAGTCTTTAACGGCAAGACGCTCCTTGGTGCATACTGGCAGCACAATCCCGCAATGGTCTATGGCTCGATGGTGGACTCGCTGGTTGCCTGGTACCCATACTCAGGAGACGAGGAAGCTAAAGTTGTGGTTCGCCGGATGTTGGATTACCAGCTTGCACACGGGACCACGCCAGCGGACTGGGCCTGGCCAAACGTGCCGTTTGCGACTTCCTGCGGCAATGAGCCGACTTATGGTCGGTGTATCCAGGATATGCCTCATGAGTTTTACGGCGGCATCGAAACCGACAAGCTCGGCGAGTTGGGGATCGGCGATGTATTCTTCTACGAGATGACCGGCGAAGAGAAGTATCTGGAGGCCGGCGTTCATTGCGCCGACGCACTGGCCAGGCACGTTCGCGCAGGAGATGCCGAACACACACCCTGGCCTTTCCGGGTGGACGCCCGCACCGGGCAGGTGTTGGACGGTGAGCAATATGGCGGAATCGTGACATCTCCGCTGCGCCTGTTTGACGAGCTGGTTCGGATTAGAAAGGGCGACGTTGCCAGTTACCAGAGAGCTCAAGAGATGGTGTGGAAATGGGTCCTCTATGACCCGTTGAACAAGGAAAGCAAGGCGTGGGACAAGTGGAGCGGCTACTTTGAAGATGTGCCGAAGAACACAAGAAACCTTAACCAGCAGGCTCCCGACTACACCGCTTATTACATTCTCAGCCGCCCGAACCCGGCCGCCATTGACCCGCACTGGGTTGACCATGTCGGCCATCTCATCGACTGGGCGCGCACATACCTTGGCCTTGGTCCCTATTTAGGCGCATGGGCCATCAACGAACAGAGAACGCCGGATAACGTTCATGGGAATGTCAACGGTTGCTGCTCGCGCGCCGGGGACGGGAGCGCCACAGGACGATGGGCTGCCATCAACGCCTTGTACTACGCAAAGACTGGCGATCTGCAAGCCAAGCACGATGCATTTCGATCGCTCAACTACGCGACTTATTATGCGGCGTCGGACGGCAGGATTTCCTGCTGCGGCACGGATTACGGCGACGAGGGCTACTGGTGGAGCGACGGTTATTCGGACTACCTGCGCCACTTCAACTGGGCGATGGGCGCCGTTCCGGAGTGGGCGCCCAAGGGGCAGAATCACCTGCTTCGCTCCAGTTCAGTGGTTCAGAGGGTTACCTATGGCACTCGCAGCGTGGCGTACGAAACGTTTGACCCCGCTGCGCGTGAGGTGCTCCGGCTCAACTTTCGGCCCGCGGAGATTACTGCAGGGGGCAAACCGCTGGAGGAGCGGAAGGATCTGAAAGCTGAAGGCTACACAGTGGAAACTTTGCCGCAAGGCGATTACGTCGTGCGAGTCCGCCACCAACATTCGGGAGCTGTCAGCATTAAAGGGTAAACCGCGCGCCGCAGCTCCTCGAATAGCTGCGCCACGTTAAACCTAAACTTCCCCGGATAAGATGACCCGCGCGAGTGAGAGCGTGTGATGCAGAAGCTTCGCAGTGAAAAGTGGTTTGCCCCTGACAACGACATCGGGTTTCAGCACCGTGCGGCCCTCCGTTCGATTGGTCTTACACGAGAGTCCTTCTCAGGTCGTCCCATCATCGGCATCTGCAATTCCTGGAGCGAGCTGAATAATTGCAATATTCACCTCCGTGTTGTGGCCGACGCCGTGAAGCGAGGAGTGTGGGCGGCGGGGGGAGTTCCGCTCGAATTTATGACGATATCGCTCGGCGAAGAGCTCACCATGCCTACGACGATGCTCTATCGCAACCTGATGGCGATGGACGTCGAAGAGATGATTCGTTCCAACCCCTTAGACGGCGTCGTGCTTCTCTGCGGATGCGACAAAACGGCTCCCGCACAATTAATGGGCGCTGCAAGCATGGATATTCCGGCCATCATGCTCCCGGTCGGACCGATGCTCAGCGGCCGGTGGCGAGGCCAGACCGTGGGTTCGGGAACTGACTTATGGAAATTCTGGGACGAACGTCGAAGCGGACGACTAAACAAGCAGGAGTGGGAGGAGCTTGAAAGTTGCTATGCGCGCAGCCCTGGAACGTGCAATACCATGGGCACGGCTTCAACCATGGCAAGTGTGGCTGAGGTTCTAGGTATGACTTTGCCGGGCGCGGCAAGTATTCCGGCGGCCGACTCCCGGCGCCTGGCCGCCGCTGAAGCTACCGGCCGGCGGGTCGTGAAAATAGTAGAAGAAGATCTGCGACCTTCAAGAATTCTTACCTTGCCTGCATTCGAGAATGCCATTCGTGCAATCGTCGCTTTGGGCGGATCCACCAATGCTGTAATTCATCTCATTGCCATTGCCGGGCGTCTCGGCATCCGCCTCCCGCTTGACCTTTTTGACGCGCTAGCCCGTTCGACGCCTGTCATTGCGAATCTGCAACCGGCCGGAACGTATTTGATGGAGGATTTCTTTTACGCAGGAGGAGTTCAGGCCGTTTTAAGAGAAATCTTTCCGCTTCTTCACGGGGACGCGTTAACGGTCACCGGGGAGCGGCTCGAACAAAACCTTGCCGGGGCTCGCTGCGACAATGCTGAGGTCATTCGGCCTTTAAGCCAGCCGGTCCAATCCGAACCCTCGCTTACCGTCCTTCATGGGAATCTCGCACCCAATGGAGCTCTCATCAAGACCTCGGCTGCTTCATCCGGCTTGCTCCGCCACACCGGATGCGCGATCGTGTTTGACAGCTACGAGGAAATGCTGAAACGTATCGACGATCCTGATCTCGAGGTTGACCCGTCGAGCGTCCTCGTCCTTCGGAATGCCGGCCCGGTGGGCGGACCCGGGATGCCCGAATGGGGAATGATCCCTCTGCCCGCCAAGTTGGTTAAACAAGGCGTCAAGGACATGGTAAGAATGAGTGACGCTCGCATGAGTGGGACCGGATTCGGGACCGTGGTTTTGCACATTTCGCCCGAATCGGCCGTGGGCGGACCCCTCGCTGCGATCCGGACCGGGGACATGATTTCTCTCGATGCGGCGGGACGCCACGTGGAAGTCCTCATCGCCGAGGACATTCTCAAGGAAAGAATGCAAGGCTGGAAACCTGCCGCCTGCCGTTTCCGTCGCGGCTACTACGCGATGTTCTTAGATCATGTGCTCCAGGCGCATCAGGGATGTGACTTTGATTTCCTTTGCTCTACGGCCGGCGACGAGCCGTACGAACCACAAATTGGGCGAACTTAGGCTGCAGCGACTCCCACAAGGATGGCAATTGCAGATGGACGGCAAATTCAAGAATTCGGCTTCCATTCTCAAAAACAATCAGAGGTTCATCCCGGGAGGAGTGGTCTCCGTCAACCGCGCCACTCATCCCGAAATTGCCTTTGTCCGGGGAGAAGGTGCGTACATTTGGGACGCCGACGGCAATCGATACATTGACTATCACGCCGCATTTGCCCCTCACGTGCTTGGCCATAATGACCTATACGTTTCGGAAGCGGTTATGGCGGCCATCGAGAAGAAGTGGAGTCTGTTCGGTACCGGCACAACCGAATGGGAAGGGCGGCTCGCCGAGTTGATTTGCGAGAACATCCCCTGGGTCGAGTCGGTTCAGTTCTTGAACACTGGAAGCGAAGCCACGTATCAAGCCCTGCGCGTTGCCCGGGCGGCTACCGGCCGGGATCACATCATCGTCATGCAGGGAGGATATAATGGCTGGCATAACGAAGTCTCTTGCAATCTCATGACGCCTCTGGGGGAGGTGGGCCCCAGCATTTCGCCGGGGGAGTATCCCTACATTCCTATCAGCGCCGGGGTGCCGCTGCAGCATCAAGAGTTGGTTCATCCCATCAATTTCAATGACCTTCAATCAGTCAAGTACGTGTGTGAAAAGTATCCCGTGGCGGCGCTCATCGCGGAGCCAATCCTCCAAAACATCGGAGTGGTTAAGCCAAGTCCTGGTTACCTGCAGGGCTTGCGTGATTTGTCCAGCCAGTTTGGATATGTTCTGATCTTCGACGAAGTCAAAACCGGTTTCCGTCACGCGCTAGGAGGATATGCGAGCATTGCTGGGGTCCGTCCAGACCTGGTGATCTATGGCAAGGCGCTTGCGAACGGGTATCCCATTTCAGCTCTTGGAGGGCGCAAGGATTTGATGGAGTTTTTCGTCCATCCGGACAAGCGAAAGCGCGTGCTGCTTGCCGGAACTTACAACGCGCACCCCGTGCCGGTCGCTGCGGCTATTGCAACCATTGAACGGCTGTTGACGAACAATGGAGAAATTTACGCCCACTTAGAGTCGATGGGAAAAGCGATAGAGGACGGATTAAGTGCAATCATTTCCAGGGTGGGACTCGAAGCGGTTGTCGCCAGACAAGGGTCGGCATTCTGCCTCTATTTTATGGATCACTGTCCGAAGGATTGGCATGATCTGGCGGCGCACAACGATTTCGATACCGACAAGAAATTTCGGACTGAACTGATTCATCGAGGTATTTACGTCTTTCCCGAGGCGGCCAAGCAGTGGTCGATCTCCTCAGCTCACAGCAAGAGTGATATCGAAGAAACTTTGAACCACTGCTGTGCCCTTTTGTCGGCTGCCTGACAAAGATTCCGGTATAGCGCGAATAACGTGTGGGGCGACCAGTCGTAGTGTGTCCATCGAGGGCGGATGACTTCCAGCACGCTGCACAGATAGTAGCTCGCCGCACAGATAGTAGAATCTCCAACATCCGGCTCGACAGCTTCTCGCCTCGCCGCATCGCCTCGTAGGCCGGGATGCGGACTTCGCCGCCCTGCCGCTTGCCTTTCTGGCGCAGTCGGGGCTTGGTCACCTGCAGCTTGCGTTCCTTCAAACAGATCGTCCCGACCTCCCGTCCGTGCTAGCCTACCGCTTTTCCCGCCTTCCCCGGATGCGGTGGCCAGGCGATCTGCTCCGCCGACAACCGCAGCACGGCTTCGATCGTCGCTCGTCCCAAAACATCAATCACTTCGTCCACCGCCGCCTGCGACTGCTCGACCAGTTCCATCATGGGCAGTAACACCTACCCGTTCTTCGCCAGAAAATTCGCTAAGCCTTGCCTGTCCCTCGACTCCGAAATGTGATATGGTTTCTCCACGACGGTTCTCCTTCTTTTAGGTTTCTCCAACCCGATTCTACCGAATCAGGCCAGAGAACCGTCGCTCAAACCTCCAACGGAACTTGGGTCACCATCGTCGTCCTGCGTCCCATTCACCACGGGTTGCCGCACGGGAAGACGCAAAATAATTCCTTCCATGTTAGTAATTTCGGCTCTATAGCACAATCTGTGGGTGTTTTTCCCCGAGATGTAAGGAAATTGACGACGACGCTAAAGAAAAACGCACCGGGCGCGCGCCGCAAAAAGCGCGGCTGAGATACGAAGAGATTCG
>Ga0102924_1001659_pt1 | contig 25331 bp, 24 predicted proteins | sample PaiPotPPM11metaG_FD_80116 | JGI IMG/M metagenome (GOLD analysis project Ga0102924, IMG submission 80116) | Iron sulfur acid spring bacterial and archeal communities from Banff, Canada, to study Microbial Dark Matter (Phase II) - Paint Pots PPM... ... | reverse complement strand
GGCGCCGGTGCGGCGGGTGCTGCCCGCGCCGCCGACGGCCCAGCAGCGATCCCCGCAGGCCACTGCGTTCAGGTAGCCATGGCGATGCGATGCGGGGCCGGTCACAGGCGACCAGCCGTGCCCCTGCCAGCGCCAGGTCAGGGGCCGGGACCTGCCGGTCGTGCCGAGCAGCCAGCAGCCGCCCGCGGCGGAGCAGGTCAGCCCGGCGGGGTAGGTCGGCAGCGGGCCGGCCACCGCCGTCCAGGCGCGGCCGTCCCAGGCGTCGGTGACCGGGCGGGAGCCCGGGAACGCGGCCAGGCACAGGGCGGGGCTGGCGCAGTCGAACAGCGACGGGACCGCCCCGGTCCGGCTTCCGCCGGACGCGGCGGGCACCGCAGTGGGCACCGCGGTGGGCACGGGGGCCGGCCGCCAGGCGCCGCCCGAATAGGCCGCCGCGGCTGGGGCCCCGCCCAGCACGCCCAGGGCCAGGCAGCGCCCGGCGACGGGGCAGGAGATCTCGCCCGGCAGCAGGCCGCCGGCCAGGGAGGCGGCGCTGCTCCACTGGGCGCCGTTCCACTGTTCGAGAACGCCCGCGGTCGCGCCGCTGCGCGACTGGGTGCCGCCGATGGCCCAGCACGCGCTGGCCGACGCGCACGCGATCGCGTTGAGCTGGCCGCCGCGCTGGTCCGGTGAGGGTGCGAGCTGCCACGTACCGCCGGTCCAGTGCGTGATGATCGCCGAGCCTCCGGCCGAGCTTCCCCCGACCGCCCAGCAATCGGTGACGCCGGGGCAGGCGATCGCCTCGAGCGCGTACTTCTGGCCCGGCAGGCCGCTCGCGGCCACCCGGTGCCAGTGTCCCGAGGTCTCCTGCTCGAGCAGCGGATCGCGGCTCTCGGACAGCGTGTTGCCGCCCGTCGTGCTCGCGATCTGGCCGACGGCCCAGCACGTTGAGGCATTCGGGCAGGCGATCGCGTTCAGGTAGTTGTCGGTAGTACGCCCGTTGCCCGCGTTGGCGCCGAAATGGCCGACGATCCATACGTCGGCCCCCGCCACCAGCAGCGCCACGACGATCCCGGCCAGGCCGATCACCAGCCGCCGTGACGGCCCGGACGAGCCGGTCATCCGGGGCTCGCCGCCGCGGGTCATGCCGCCCATCCCGGAAACCGGCCTCCGTTCGCCTGGCGCGTCGCCCTGGAATGATATCCGCGCGAGCCGCCCGCGAACCGCCCGCGAACCGCGACCGCCGCGGCGTGCCTCACCCCGGGTAGACGTCCCAGGTGGCCAGGAAATCCGCGAGCCCGGCGGTGAGCGGCAGGCGGGCCAGCTCGGCGGCCGTCACCCAGCAGACGTCAGCCGCGTCGTCGCCCGCGGCGAGCTCGCCTCCGGTGACGTCGGCCAGGTAGTCCCGGACGTCGATCACCGCGCCGTCCAGCCCCGGCAGCTCGACCGCCCCGACCAGGCCGCCGCAGGTCACCTCCAGGCCGGTTTCCTCCCGGATCTCCCGGGCCACCGCCTGCTCGTCGGACTCGCCGGGCTCGATCCGGCCCCCCGGCAGCGACCACAGCCCGGCGCCGGGCTCGTGACCGCGCTTGATCAGGAGCAGCCGCCCCGCCGCGTCCTTGATCACCGCGCCCACGCACGGGATCCGCCGGGTCGCCATGTCTTCAGTATGGAGCGGCCCGGCAATTAGCCCGCGTGGCGGCTCGGTACTTGACGTCAGGCGGTGAACGCGTAACCGTCTGTTGTCATGAGGACAGCGCCCACCTGCCCGCGGTGCGGCGGCCCGGTGCACGAGCCGAACGTCTGGTCCAGCGCGTGGCAGTGCGATCAGCACGGGGAGGTACATCCGCTGCGGATGGCGTACAGCCCGTCCGCGGCCGGTCTCGAGGGGCTGCTGCGCGGCGCGGCGATCCCGGTGTGGCTGCCCTGGCCGCTGCCCGTCGGCTGGCTGGTCACCGGCTTCGCGGGCGCGGGCGACGAGCGGACCGGCACCCGGGGCTGCGCGGTCGCGCTGTCCGGCCCGAACCCGGTCGGCGGGCCCGGCGAGATGCTGCTGATCTCCGAGGAACTCGGCGTGGGCCTGGGGGCCAGGGTCGCGGGCCTGGCCGGGCCCGACCCGGGGCGTGACTTCACCGACGAGCCGCCGCACGCCCTCGTCCAGTTCGACAGCCACGACTTCCCGCTCTGGCACGTCGACGCGCCCGACCGGGCGGCGTTCGTCGGGGAGATGATGGGCAACTGGCTGTGGCTGGTGCTGTGGCCGGACACCGCGGGCGTGCTGATGGTCGAGCCGCTGGAACTGCGCGACCTGCGCGATCCGGGGCAGGACCTGGACCTGCCGTTCGGCGCGCCGTCGCCCCGGCTGCCCAGCTAGCCCGCCGTCGGCGGGGCTAGGGTCGGGCACCATGCGGGCCGACCTGCACAGCCACAGCACGGCCTCGGACGGGACCTGCCCGCCGGCCGAGGTGATGCGGCGAGCCCGGGCCGCCGGGCTGGACGTGGTCGCGCTGACCGACCACGACACGGTGGCCGGGCACGACGAGGCGCGCCGCGCCCTGCCGCCCGGCCTCACCCTGCTCCCCGGGATGGAGCTGTCCTGCCGCCTGGACGGGCACAGCGTGCACATGCTCGGTTACCTGTTCGACCCGGCCCACCCGGAGCTGGCCGCCGAGTGCGCCCGGATCACCGGCAGCCGCGTGGATCGCGCCCGCGCCATGGTGGCCCGGCTCTCTGAGCTCGGCGCCCCGGTCACCTGGGAGCAGGTCAGCGCGCTGGCCGCCGGCGGCGTGGTCGGCCGGCCGCATATCGCCCGCGCGCTGGTCGAGGCGGGCGTGATCGACCGGCCCGGGCAGGCGTTCAGCCCGGAGTGGATCGGCGCGGGCGGCCGGGCCCACGTGGCCCGGTACGCGCTCGATCCGGCCCGCGCGGTGGCGCTGATCCGGGACGCCGGCGGCGTGAGCGTCCTGGCTCATCCCCGGGTGCCGACGCGCGGCTGGACGGTGCCCGACGACGTGATCGCCCGCCTGGCGGCCGCGGGACTGTCCGGGATCGAGGTACGCCACCCCGACCAGGACCGTTCGCAGCGCGCGGAGTTGCAGGCCCTGGCCGACCGCCTCGGCCTGGTGGCCAGCGGCGGGAGCGACGATCACGGGGAGCTCACCGGCTACCGGATCGGGTCCGATACGATCGCGCCCGATGCGTATGAGCGCCTGGTAGCGCAGGCTAGTGGCGGCACCCAGTGAGCAGGCGGCTGCAGTTGCTGACCGGGCAGGCGTCAGATCCAGCAAAGCTCGAACGGTCGGAGGTCAACGTGGCCTTAGTACCGCTCGGCACGCCGCTACTCACACAAGGAGGCAGGTGGCCGTGGAAGCGCGGATCGAGCAGACGGGAACCGCCGTCAATACCTGGATAATCGGCAACGACGAGGAAGTCATCGTCGTTGACCCGGGCCGCGATGCGGCCCCCGTCCTCGAGGCCGTGGGCGACCGCGAGGTGATGGCGGTGATCTGCACCCACGGGCACGCGAGCCACACCGAGGCCGCGGTCGAGGTGGCGGCCCGGGACGAGGCCCCGGTGGCCGTGCACCCCAAGGACCGCGCGTTCTGGCGCGAGGCCCACCCGGACGACACTCCGGAAATCGACATGGAGGAGGGCGGCATCTTCGAGGTCGCCGACGTGGCGCTGGAGGTGATCTACGCGCCCGGGCACAGCCCGGGCTCGGTCTGCCTCTACAGCGATGACCTCCAGGCCCTGTTCGCCGGCGACGTGCTGTCCGCCACCGGCCCGGTCCCGCACTCCGGCGCGTTCCCCGACTTCTCCCGGCAGCTCAGCTCCATCGGCGAGCAGGTGCTGACGCTGCCGGGGTCGACCCGGGTACTGCCCGGCCACGGTGACGAGTTCACCGTCTCGGCGGCCGAGAAGCGCTTCGACTCCTGGGTGACCGCGGGCCCCGTCATCCCTTCCGACGACTAGCCCGCGGCGCAGTCCCGTGCAGCAGCTTGGCTTCGAAGGCATGCCGCGGCGCCTGTATACCTGCACGCCGACCCGGCTGGCCGCCTGGCTGGATTGCCCGCGCCGGTACCGGATGACCTACCTGGACCGGCCGCCGCCGGGCAAGGGGCCGCCCTGGGCGCACAACAGCCTCGGCGCCAGCGTGCACAACGCGCTGGCCGGCTGGTGGCGGCTGCCGCTGGCCGAACGCGCGGTGCCCGCCGTCGGTCGGCTGCTCGAACAGGGCTGGATCGACGAGGGGTTCGCCGACTCCCGGCAGTCGGCCCGGTACCGGGAGTGGGCCCGGGGCCTGGTGGAGGCCTACGTCTCGGGCCTGGACCCGGTGCGCGAGCCGCTGGGGGTGGAGCGCACGGTGGCGACCCGGACCGAGCTGATCGCGGTCTCGGGCCGGATTGACCGGCTGGACGACCGCCGCGAGCCGGGCGGGGGCGCCGAACTCGTGGTCGTGGACTACAAGACCGGCCGGCACGTGCTCACCGTGGACGACGCCCGGACCTCGCTGCCGCTGGCGCTGTACGCGCTCGCGGCCAGCCGGGTCATGCGCCGGCCCTGCCGGCGGGTCGAGCTGCATCACCTGCCCACCGGCCGGGTGCTGGCCTGGGAGCACACCGACGAGTCCCTGGCCCGCCAGCTACGCCGGGCCGAGGACATCGCGGCCGAGTGCGCGACCGCTGACGAGTTCTTCCAGGCCCGCCCGGCGGACCTGCCCGCCCCGCCCGGCGCGGCGGCGGCCGGGCCGGACGCCGGGCTCGACGAGGTGTTCGCGCCCCGGCCAGGCTCCTGGTGCGGCTGGTGCGATTACCGCGGCCACTGCCCGGAGGGAAGCGCGGCGTCCGAGCCGCGCCGCCCCTGGGACGGGCTCGGCCCGGAAGACCCGCCGGCCGCGGCCGGGCCGACGTGACGTCAGCCCGCGCTGCGCCGCCGCTGGCGTTCCTCGGCGGTGCGCCAGAATGACGTGAGCGTGCTGGCCGTGGTCTCCGGGGCCTCGACGGCGGGGGAGTGGGCCGCGGCCGGGATGCAGACGCGCTGCGCCGCGAGCCGCCGGGCCATCTGCTCCTGGACCGGGGGCGGCCACGCGTCGTCGTTCTCGCCGTAGAGCACCAGGACCGGCGGCCCGCCGAGGCGCACGAGCTCGGCCGTGCGGTCCGGGCAATCGACCAGGTACCGGGCCATGGTCACCAGCCCGGCCGGGGCGTTGGCCAGCATGCGCTTGCGCAGGAACGCGATGATCAGCTCGGGGACGCCGTCCGCCCGGGCCTCCGGCTCGAGCTGCTCGCTCCAGAGCCCCGCGATCGCGGCGCTGAGCTGGGCGGGCGGAAGGTCCGCCCCGTCGAGCATGGCCAGCAGGCCGCGCAGCAGCTCGGCGCGCGGCCCGGGGAGAGTCCCGGGACCGGAGCTGAGCAACGTCAGCGACAACAGCGGGGTCTCGCCCGCGAGCGCCGTCTCCCGCGCGATGAGCCCGCCGAGGGAATGCCCCAGCAGGTGTACGCCCTGGCGGTCCGGCGCGACCGCGTCCGCGATCGCCGCGATGTCGGCGGCCAGCTCGCCGGGCGCGTAGCCGTCCGGCTCCGGGGCGGGCGGGCTCTCGTACTGCCCCCGCATGTCGATGGCCACTACCCGGCGCCCGGCCGACGCGAGCGGCTGGAGCACCGCGATGAAATCTTCCTTGCTGCCGGTAAAGCCCGGGATGAGCAGTGCCGGCGTTCGCTCGCATACCCCGCTGGCGGGCCGGGCCTCGAGGGCCGCGAACCCGCCGCGGCGGCTCTGCAGCACCACCGGCCGGACCTGGTCGGGCAGATCTAGGTACCTAGGCGTGCTCACGGAGTGGCAGCGTACCCATCGCGGCTTGGCATGTAGCGGTTGGCTTCTTCAGACTCGGCTTCCGTCGGGCCGGTGGCCCGCCCAGCGGCTGCTCAGGGCGGGCCGAGACCGGTCCCGTCAAGGTCCTCACGGTAGCCGCGGCATGTTGCCGGCAGATGACACGCGCGTGTCCGCGCGGTTATCCGGGTGACCGGCCCGCCGCGGCGTGGCCGTCAGCCGTCGGCGGCCGGTGCCGCCGGGCCGCCCCCGGTCGCCTGGCCGGCCGCGCCGCGCGTCCGGCGTCGCGGCCTGCGCCGCCTGGTGGCCGGCTGATGCCGCGGGGCCGCCTCCTCAGCCGCGGGAGCCCGGTCATCGGCCGACCCGGCCGGCTCACGACGGCCGTCGCGGACGGCCACGCCGCCCCGGGTCCGGTGCCGGACGCGCTGGCCGCGCTGCCCGGGCTCGCGGCCGCGGGGCGAGTCGCCCCGGCCCGCCCGGGTGCGGCCCCCGTCGCGCGGCGTGTGCGAGCGGTTGCGCCCGGTCTCCCCGATGTCCTCGAGATCTTCCGCCTCGAGGCCAAGCCGGCCCCGCATGGCCCTCGGCAGCGTGCCGGTGGCGCCCGGCGGGATCCGCAGCGCGGCGTACAGGTGGTCGGACGTGGAGTAGGTCTCCATGGGCTCGGGGTGACCGAGGCCCAGCATGTCGTTGATGAGCTTCCAGCGCTGCAGGTCGCGCCAGTCGACGAACGTCACGGCCACGCCGTCCCGCCCGGCCCGCCCGGTCCGGCCGGTCCGGTGCAGGTACGCTTTGTCGTCCTCGGGGCACTCGTAGTTCACGACGTGGGTGACGTCATCGACGTCCAGGCCCCGCGCGGCCACGTCCGTGGCGACCAGCACGTCGACCTTCCCGCTCCGGAAGGCCCGCATGGCGCGTTCCCGGTGGCCCTGGCCGAGGTCCCCGTGCACGGCCGCGGCTGCGAAGCCGCGCGTGCTCAGCGCGTTCGCCACCTGGTCGCAGGCGCGCTTGGTCCGGCAGAAAACGATCGTCAGGCCGCGGCCCTCGGCCTGCAGCACGCGGGCCAGCACTTCGATCTTGTCCATCTGGTGGGCCCGGAACACGTGCTGCTCGGTGCTCGGCACGAGCACGGGCTCGTCGTGCTGCTCGGCCCGGACGTGCGTCGGCCGGCTCAGGTGCCGCCGGGCCAGCGTGACCACCTCGCCCGGCATCGTGGCCGAGAACAACATGGTCTGCCGCTGCGCCGGGGTCAGCCGGAGGATCTTCTCGACGTCCGGGAGGAAGCCGAGGTCAAGCATCTTGTCGGCCTCGTCGAGGACGAGGCTCTGCACCTGGGACAGGTTCAGGTGGCCCTGGCGGGCCAGGTCCAGCAGCCGCCCGGGCGTGCCGACGACCACGTCCGCGGTGGCGAGCGCCTCGATCTGGGGTTCGTAGGCCCGGCCGCCGTAGACCGTGACCACGCTGGCCCCCAGGCGCGAACTCGCGATCCGGAGGTCATCGGCGACCTGGATGGCCAGCTCCCTGGTGGGGACGACGACCAGGGCGCGAGGTGCCGAGGCCGCGGTTTCGGTGGCTTCGTCGAGCCGTTGCAGAACCGGGACTCCGAACGCCAGCGTCTTACCGGTTCCGGTCCGGGCCTGCCCGATAAGATCGTGCCCGTCGAGGGCGATGGGCAGGGCCAGCGCCTGGATCGGGAAGGCCGTGATGATGCCCGCGGCCTCGAGGGCGGCGCAGATCGGCTCGGCGACCCCGAGGTCCCGGAAGGTGGTCTGCGTGGCGTCGGGCTGGGCCCGGCTGTCATCTAGTGTGTCAAGCGCGGCGCGCTCATCCTCGGGCGCGTCCGGCATGCTCCATGTGTCTGTGGTCAGGGCTTCCGCCTCCATCGGTGGCTCACGGTCCGCCAGGCGCGGTAGCGCCCGTGGCCGACGTCGCGAGCGGCAAATCAACCCCCTCCGGCGGGACCGGCGCGGCCATCATGTTGAGCACGCGGCCGCACGCCCGCGGGAAGAGTCTGGTGTGGCGCACCGGGGCGGGTATCGCGCCCGGTCATCACCGCACCCAACGTTCTGTAAGGACGTTCTGTGTAACGACGAGTGGGGGTTACCACATTCCTGACGTGTATCGTTCAACAGTCTAGCAACACTGGCGGTGCTGCCTGGTAGCGGGCGCGCCGGGGCGGCCCGGGCCCAAGGTGGCTCGCCGCGGCCTGCGCCGGGCGGCCGGTTGTTACGCTGGCGTGGTGACCCACGACGGCAGCGACGACGCGGCCCTGCCGCCGACGGCCGCGGGAGCGGACAGCCCGGCGCGGCGGGGTGAGGCGGGCGGGGCGGGCGTCGCTGCCCTGCTGGGCTTGCTGGCCTACGCGTCGCTGGTGGCGTTCTTCCGGCTGACCGACGATGCGGCCCTGGCCGTCTCGCTGGCCGACAAGGCGGCCCTCGCGGAGATGGCGGTCGCGGAGTTCGGGCATTTCCAGCTGCTACGCCAGCGGATCCAGGAGCTTGACCTCGACCCCACCGAGGCGATGCACCCGTTCGTGGCCGCTATCGACGAATTCCATGCCCGGACCGCGCCCGCCGACTGGCTCGAGGGTCTGGTGAAGGCGTACGTCGGCGACGGGATCGCGGCCGATTTCTACCGCACCGTGGCCGAGCTGCTCGACCAGCGGACCCGGGCGCTCGTGCTCGAGGTGCTGGCCGACACCGGGCACGCCGAATTCGCCGTGGCCCGGGTGCGCGAGGCCATCGCGACCGATCCGCGGGTCGCCGGACGGCTCGCGCTCTGGGCCCGGCGGCTGGTCGGCGAGGCGCTGGGCCAGGCTCAGCGGGTGGCCGCGGAGCGGGAGTCGCTGGCCCGGCTGCTGGCCGGCGGGGAGGTCACCCAGCTCGGGCAGGTCGGCCGGATGTTCGCGCAGCTCACCGACGCGCACACCCGCCGCATGGCCGCGCTCGGGCTGCCCGACTGACCGGTCAGGGCGGTAGCTCAGAGGGTGTTGCCGAAGCCGATGCGGCGCGTCTCGGTGCCGCCGAGCTCGACGTAGGCGATCTTGTCGGCGGGGACCATGATCTTGCCGCCCTTGTCGTCGGCCAGGACAAAGACCAAGCCGTCGGCCACGGCGGCGGTCAGCGTCCGCTCGATCTCCTCGTAGGACGACTTGGTCTCGACGACCAGCTCGCGCGGCACAGACTGGATTCCGATCTTGACTTCCACGGCACTCCTTCTTCCCGGCTCAGCCGGTGCGGGGCCAGCCGCTGATCCCGCGCCAGGCGAGCCGGGCCAAGAGCTGCTCCGCGGCGTCCTTGGGGATCGCGCGGTCGGTGCTGAGCCAGTAGCGGGAGCTGACCTGGGCCATCCCGACCAGGGCCATGCCCAGCAGGTGCGCCTCGTCGTCGCTGAGGCCGGCGTCCTCGCGGATGAACTGGCTGATCATGTCGGCGCAGGCGTACATGGTGCGGTTGAGGCGTTCCCGCACCTCGGGCTCGTTGCTCAGGTCGGACTCGAAGACCAGCCGGAACGCCTCGCCGGAGCCGCTCACGAAGTCGAAGAACGCCTGGAACGTGGCGGGCACGCGCTGCTTGTTGTCGGTCGTGGAGGAGAGCGCCTCGCGCACGATCCCGACGAGTTCCTCCACGCTCTCGTCGAGCAGCGCGAGATACAGCTCCAGCTTGCCGGGGAAGTGCTGGTAGAGCACGGGCTTGCTGACACCGGCGCGCTCGGCGATCTCGTCCATGGCCGCCGCGTGGTAACCCTGGGCGACGAATACCTCCTGAGCCGCCCCGAGCAGCTGCCTGCGCCGCGCCGGGCGCGGCAGCCGCGTGCCGGCCGGACCGTGCGATCTGGCCTGCGGCGATGCCGTCACGAAAGTCTCCGGATGTTGACTGTCACCACTGAATTAGTCCCCCTGCTCAGGCATCTTACTCAGCGGTAGTCATCCTCATCGTTATCGAGGCCGCGTTCCTGCTCGGCCGCGTCGGCCGCGTCGGCCTCCAGGGGCAGCTCGTGCGGCAGGTCGTTCTCGTCCGGGTCGGCGTCCTCGCTGAGGACGTCGCGGTCCTGCTCCTCGGAGTCAGCCACCGGCCGTTCGAGGCCCATGTCGCTCATGAGTGGCCCCTCCTTGTCTGACGGGTAGGATCGAACACAGCGGCGAGAAGGGGCTTCCAGGCCACGCGGGTGGTATCAGGACCCGCCCTAATGGGGTATGCAGGGTCCATGCGCAGCATGTGGAAGGGCGCGATTTCCTTCGGGCTCGTCATGATCCCCGTAAAACTTTACGCCGCGACGGAGCAGAAGGATATTGCGTTCCGCCAGGTCCACCGGACCGACGGCGGCCGGATCAGGTTCCGCCGGGTCTGCTCGGTATGCGGGGAAGAGGTTCCCTACGAGGACGTGGCCAAGGGCTACGAGCTGCCGACCGGCGAGATGGTGGTGCTGACCGACGACGACATGGCCGAGCTGCCCCTGCCGACGGCGCGCAGCATCGAGGTCGTGCACTTCATGCCCGCCGAACAGCTCGACCCGATCCTGCTCAACCGCAGCTATTTCGTGGAGCCGGAGACGGCCGGGGCGCGGGCGTACGTCCTGCTGCGCGATTCGCTCGACCGCTCGGGCAAGGTCGCGCTGACCCTGGTCGCGCTGCGGCAGCGGGAATCGCTGGCCACGCTGCGGACGCGGGACGGGGTGCTGGTCCTGGAGACCCTGCTGTGGCCCGACGAGATCCGCGTGCCGGACTTCGCGTTCCTCGACGAGGACATCGAGGTGCGCGCGCAGGAGCTGAAGATGGCCTCCTCGCTGATCGAGTCGATGACCGAGGACTTCGACCCCGACGCGTACCACGACAACTACCGCGAGGCGCTCCAGGAGGTCGTGGCGGCCAAGGTGGAAGGGCGTGAGGTAGTCCAGCCCGAGGGCGCGCCGGTGGCCGCCGAGCCGACCAGCCTGGCCGACGCGCTCAAGGCCAGCCTGGCCGCCGCCCAGCGGGCGCCGGCCCCGGCCGCGCAGGTCGAGGCCGGGGAGGATGAGGCTGAGGAGGGCGGGGCCGCGGCCGGCCGGGGCCGCAGCAGCCGGGCCGCCGGGGCGAAGACCAAGGCCGGCGAGGCCAAAACCGGCGAGGCCAAGGCCGGCGAGGCCAAGGCCGGCCGGGCCAAGGCGGGCGGCGCCAAGGCGGGCTCGGCCCGCGGCCGCGGTAAGGGCGCCGCCGACGGGGACGCGGCGGAGGAGGCGGAATCGTCGAAGGCCCCGGGGGCCAAGCGGGCCTCGCGATCGGCCGGAACGGAGTCGGCCAAGGACGACGGAAAGGCGCCGGAGCAACCGCGCAGCCGGCGCAGAGCCAGTTAGCCGTGAGCTTTCGCAGCGGCGACGAAGAGGTAAAGTCTTTGCTCATGACCAATCCGATTCCTCCATGGCCGGGAGAGCTCGTTCCGGTTGGCGTGGGAGAGGTGTTCGTGCGCAGCACTCCGGCCCTGGAGGGCGCCGAGCCAGCGATGTTCGTGCACGGGCTCGGCGGCTCGGCGACGAACTGGACCGACCTGATGGACCAGCTGCGGCTGCCACCAGAGGACAGCCCGTACGGGCCCGCGCTGGCCTGCGAGGCCCTGGACCTGCCGGGGTTCGGCTACTCGCCGCTGCCGGCGGACGGCGACTACTCCGTCGACGCCCGAGCCGCGAGCGTCTGCGACCTGATCGAGCAGCGCGGCAACTGGCCGGTGCACCTGATCGGCAACTCGCTGGGCGGCGCGATCTGCGTCCGGGTGGCCGCGCGGCGCCCGGACCTGGTCCGCAGCCTGACTCTGATCTCCCCGGCCCTGCCCGACCTGCGGCCGCGCACCGTACCCATGCGGCTCAGCCTGCTGTGCGTGCCCGGACTGGGGTCCTGGCTGCTGAGCCGGGCGCACCGGATCTCGCCCGAGGACCGCATCTCGCTGGTGATCAAGGACATCTACGCCGACTCGAGCCTGGCGCCGGAGAAGCGCCGGGCCATAGAGATCAAGGAAATCCTCCGCCGGGACGCGCTGGGGTACGCCGACGCGGTGCTGCTCGCGACCGCCCGCGGCCTGGTCGCGGAGTACGTCCGGCGGGGCCCGCGCACGCTGTGGCGTGACGCGGCCCGGGTCACCGCGCCCACGCTGGTCATCTACGGCAGCCACGACCGGCTCGTGCGCCCGGCCATGGCCGCGATCGCCGCGCGCAGCTTCGGCAACGCACGGGTCGTGGTGCTGCCGAAGACCGGCCACGTGGCGATGATGGAACGGCCCGACCTGGTGGCGAAGGAGATGCGCGGGATGCTCGGCGCCACCCGGCGCCCGGCCCCGGCCCGGGGGTGACGGGCGGTAGGTTAGCCACGTGCCGTTGACCGACCTGGCTGCGTGACCCCTGCGCGCCGCAGAGGTGCTGATCGCCGCACCGCGGGTGATGCCGGCTACGGCCGGAGCTGAGGTTCTCGAGCCCGGCTACGTCGCGGTGCGGGCCGGCCGGGTGACCGTGGTGGGTTCCGGTTCGCCGCCCCGCGTACCCGACGTCGACCTGCCCGCGGGCTTGCTGCTCCCGGGCTTCGTGGATCTCCAGGTCAACGGGTACTTCGGGGTAGAGCTCCGGACCGCGGAGGCCGACGGCTGGGCCACCGTGGCGACCCGGCTGCCGGAGACCGGTACGACCGCCTTCTTGCCCACGTTCATCACGGCGCCGCCCGGCGAGCTCAGCCGGTCGCTGAGGGCGGCGAAGGCCCTGATCCCGGGCCTGCCGGCCGGGGCCCGCGTGCTCGGCGTGCACGCGGAGGGCCCGTTCATCTCGCCGCTGCGCAAGGGCGCGCACAACGAGGCCTGGATCACCGACCCGACGCCCGCCGCGGTGGGTGAGTTGCTGGAGGCGGGTCAGGGCGTGCTCCGGCTGGTCACGCTGGCCCCGGAACGCGACGGCGGCCTGGCCGCCGTGGCCCGCCTGGCCGAGGCCGGCGTCCTGGTCAGCGTGGGCCACAGTGACGCGACCGCGCGCCAGGTAGCCGAGGCCGCGGACCGCGGCGCCCGGATGGTCACCCACTTGTTCAACGCACAGCGTCCGCTGCACCACCGTGAGCCCGGCGTCGTCGGCCAGGCGCTGGCCGACCCCCGGCTCACCAGCGGGCTGATTACCGACCTGCGGCACGTGAGCCCGGTGGTGTGCCTCCTCGCGGTCAGGGCGGCGCCCGGGCGGATCTGCGCGATTACCGACGCCGCGGCCTGCGCCGGCATGCCTCCAGGCCGTTACCTGCTGGGCGGCGAGCCGATCGAGCTGCCGCCGGGAGACGGAGAGCCTCCGGTCCGCGCCGACGGGACGCTGGCCGGCTCCGCGCTGCGGATGGACGTCGCCGTGGCGAATATGGTGGCGGCGGGTATCGGGCTGGGCGAGGCCGTCGCGGCCGCGACCCGGATTCCCGCTGACCTGATCGGCCGGCCGGACCTGGGCCGGATCGCGGTCGGCGCGGCCGCGGACCTGGCCTGGCTGGACGAGCAGATGCGGACGAGGGCGACCTGGATCGGTGGTGAGCTGATGTATTCGCGGACCGGGGACCGGCTGGGCGGAGGGCCGCGGTGAGCGGGCCCACGCACATGCTGGCCGAGATCGGCGAGCAGCCCGCGGCGCTGCGGGCCACCATCGATGCCCTGCTGCCTCGGGCCGCCGACGCCGCCGCGCTGGCCGGCGACACCCGGCAGGTCCTGTTCATCGCGCGGGGGACCTCGGACAACGCCGCGGTCTACGGCAGCTACCTCATCCAGGCCCACGCTGGCCGGCTGGCCACGCTGGCCTCGCCGTCGATCGCCACCGCCTACCGGAGCCGGATCGACCTGTCCGGCGTGCTGGCCGTGGCCCTGTCCCAGTCGGGCCGGACCGAGGAGATCGTCGAGACGCTGACCTGGGCGGGCGAATGCGGGGCCCGGACGCTGGCCATCACCAACGGCGCCGGCTCGCCGCTCGCGGAGACCGCCGAGGTCGCGTTCGTGACCCAGGCCGGGCAGGAGCGCGCGGTCCCGGCCACCAAGACGTTCACCACTCAGCTGGCCGCGCTCGCGGTGCTGGCCATCGGCCTGGGGGCCGACCTGGATCCGGGGGAGCTGCGGCAGGTTCCGGACGAGATCGACGCTCTGCTGGCCGCGCCGGCCGATCTGGACCCGGTCGTGGAAGGGCTGGCCGGGGTCCAGGGCGTGGTGGTTTCCGGGCGCGGGATGGCCTACGCCGCCGCGCTCGAGCTCGCGCTCAAGCTCAAGGAGGCGTGCTACCTGCACGCGATGGGGCTCTCCTACGCCGACCTGCTGCACGGCCCGATCGCGGTGGTCGACGCCCGGACGCCCGCGATCTTGCTCGCGGCCGATTCGGGCCCGACCCTGGACGGCACGGTTAGCCTGGCGCGCCGGGTCACCGGTGCCGGGGCGCAGGCCTACGGGATCGGCGGCGACCGCCTGGCCGCGGCGTGCACCGACGCGCTGCCCGGCCCGCGGCTGCCGGAGTGGCTGGCGCCGCTGGGGCTGATCGTTCCCGGCCAGCTGCTGACCGAGGCGCTGGCCCGCAGGCTCGGGCTGGACCCGGACCGTCCGCGCGGCCTGAACAAAGTCACTCAGACCGCGTGAGCGAGGCGGCCCGCGCCCAGCGCGGACCGCACGCGGCCGGTCCAGGGTTCGAGCACCGCGTCTAGCCGGTCCAGGTCGGACTCCAGCACCGCGAGCCCGGCCGCAGGCAACGCGCCCAGCTCGGCCAGCAGCGGCCGGAGGTACAGGTCCACTGCGGGCGCGTGCTCCGGCAGGCCCATCAGCATCACCGGCACCGCCACCGCCCCGTCGAGAGCCCGGTGCGGCAGCCGGTCGAGGAACACCTTGAGCAGCCCGGAGTACGTGCCCTTGGCCGCCGGGCTGGCCACGAGGAGCAGGTCCGCGCTCATCACCTGATCGATGGCCTCCTCCACGGCCGGCGAGGGCTCCGGCAGCAGCAGGTGCCGGGCCAGCACGCACAGGTCGACGGTCTCCCGCTCGCCCGCCAGGCCCGCGGCCCGCGTGAGCGCGTCGGCGGCCGCGGTGGCCACGCTCAGCGTGCGCGACGCCGGCTTGGGGTCCCCCACAACGACACCCAGACGCATGGCTCCTCCTCCAGGATCGGCGGCCCGCGGTTGGCGCCCGGCTCGCGCCCGGCCGCCGTCACCGCCCGCGAGTTCATCGAGGGCGGCGGTTCGCCGCGCGCGCTTCATCGTGCGCTTGGTAGCGCGCGTTTCATCGTGAGGCCAGATTCCTATAAAGTCAACTGGCATAGAAGACTATGCGCTCGCGACAACGTGGCTGGCGGGCGGCCAGGCGCCCGGCGGGGAGGATCCCGTCGCATCCCGCCGAAGCCCCCCGCGCGGACGCCGGCGGCGCCGACCGGGGTTCGCTCGCCTCACTGGCCGCACTGGCCCCGCCCGTTCTCCCATTTTGGTGATCTAGGACCCAAACCCATCTATTTCGTGCGTTTGAGTCCCAGATCATTAAGATCGCCTCACCAGTGGGCAACAGAGGCCACGGTGACCCGTGTGCTTGGCTCCGCCGGGGCGGGTCGCGCCGCGGGGGATCTCTGGCCGGCCGCTGGGGCAGCGGAGGCCACGGTGACCCGTGTGCTTGGCTCCGCCGGGGCGGGTCGCGCCGCGGGGGATCTCTGGCCGGCCGCTGGGGCAACGGAGGCCACGGTGACCCGAGTGCAGGGCTCTGCGGGGGCGGGTCGCGCCGCGGGGGATCCGCCGGGGAGCGCCTGGCCGGGCGCCGGGTTCAGGATTCCCGGTGGACCTTGTGCTGGGCCGCCTGCGCGCGGGGGCGCATGACCATCAGGTCGATGTTGACGTGCGTGGGGCGGGTCACCGTCCAGGCGACGGCGTCGGCGATGTCCTCGTCGGTCAGCGGCTCGGCCACGCCCGCGTAGACGGCGGCGGCCTTGGCCGCGTCGCCGTGGTAGCGGTTGAGGGCGAACTCGTCGGTCTTCACCATGCCCGGCGCGATCTCGATGACGCGGACCGGCTGGCCGGACAGCTCCAGGCGCAGGGTCGCGGCGATCGCGTGCTCGGCGTGCTTGGCGGCGACGTAACCGCCGCCGCCCTCGTAGGCGACGAACCCGGCCGTGGAGGACATGACCACGATCGTGCCGTCCCCGCTCGCGATCAGTTTGGGCAGCACGGCCTGCGTTACGTGCAGTGTGCCGATGACGTTGACCTCATACATCGCCACCCAGTCGGCCGGCGACGCGTTCTCGATGGAATCGGCGCCCATGGCGCCGCCGGCGTTGTCCACGAGCACGTCGCAGCGTTCCAGCGACTCGGCCATCGCGTCGACGGCGGCCCGGTCGGTCACGTCGAGGGGATAGGCCTCGGCCTGGCCGCCGCCGTCCCGGATCCGCTTCGCGAGCGCCTCGATCCGGTCGGCCCGGCGGGCCGCGAGCACCACGTGGTAGCCAGCCTCCGCGAGCTTCACGGCCGAGGCCGCCCCGATTCCGCTGCTGGCCCCGGTCACCACGGCTGTTCGCTGCATGGCTGAGATTGTGCCAGCCGCCCGCGCCGTCCCGGAATGCCCCCCGCGCCCCGCTCGTCATGCCGGCCGCCCGTCCCGGCCCCGGCTAGCCGGCGTGAACGTGCCGATGGGCTCGTCATGCGGGCTGTTCGATCATCGCCGACGGCCCGGGCTCGGCCGGGGCGAGACGCCAGCAGCCGGCGAGCGCCTGACTTAACTGGTTTAAGCCTGCCTGAGTGTCCGTTCCGGACAGTCCGGAACCCCCCGGCTTCATGATCGTGGTTGATTGGTTGCGCTGGTCGCACCGGATCAACCACGATCATGGAACGGCCGGTGTCCGTTTACCGGCCCGGGCGGTGGCTGTGCCCGGAATGTGCCGGTTCGGCAGTTTTCAATTCTCGAGCAGCCCGCATGGCCGGCCCGGCGGTACATTCATCGCCGCCGTCGCCTGGGCGGGCGGCTTCGGCGTCTAAGGCTTTGCGGCGGCAGCTAAGCACCGGGCCGCGGCCAAGATACGGCAACCATCCGATGTGCGGGGCACCCCCTTACGGCGAACCTGAATATCACCGGGCCACAGCCACCGGCCCCGAGATCACCAGGAGAACCCCATGTACGCCACCCTCACCCCCGCACTGGCCGCCGAGCACCGCGACAGCCTGCAGGCCGCGGCCGCCGCCGGCGCCCTGGCCCGCGAGGCCCGTCAGGGCCGCCGCCAGCGCCGCACCCGGCCCGCCGAAGCCAGCCGCCACGGCCTCACCCGCCGGGCGCGTCACGCCGCCCACGCCTGACCCGCCGTCAGAGATGAACCTGGACCCACGTCACCCAGAACACCACCCACCCGATAACAGCCCCGCCCCGGCGGCCCGCGGTGCGAGGCACCGGGCGGAACTTGGCCCGAAGCGCAAGCCGCTTCGGGCCAAGTTGCTGAGCGGGGCCGGATCTCAGCTGGGGGGCTGGCCGGTGACCATGCGGTTGGCCAGGCTGACGTTCGCGGTCTTCTGGATCAGGATGCTGATGAACGCCTCGAGTTGCTGGCGCTCCGCGGCCGACTTCGGCGGGCGCAGGTTAGTGAACTCCGCCCAGACCAGGACCAGGTAGTGGCCCTTCACCTCGGCGGCCTCGAGGCCCGTGCCCTTGGTCAGCCGCTTCGTCGGGCCGGCGGTGCCGGGTAGCTGCGCGATGATGCCGGACGGGCCCGCCGCCTTGCCCGCCTTCTCGGCCGCCGCGGCCGTGACCAGGTTCAGCACGCCGATGGTGCCCATCATGTTCGAAGACAGGTAGCTGGCCCGCATGGACTGCGTGCAGCCGGCCCGGCTTACCGCCGCCGTGAGCCCGCCGCCGATCAGCGCCTGCCGGCAGTGCACCTTGGCCTTCTGCACGGTCTTGGTGTAGCTGGCGGCGCCGTCGGTGAACTGGGCCGGGAAGAGTTCGGCCAGGCTGAGCGGGGTCGGGTCGGTGGCCCGGGACACGATGTGGCCCCAGGGACCGAGCGATGGCGTGGGACTCGGCGTCGCGGCAGCCCGCGACGCCTTCGGCCGGACCCGGTGCGACGACGACGCGGCCGGCGCGGGCTTCGGGTTCTGGGCCGACAGCAGGAAGTAGGCGATCCCCGCGAGCACGACCACTCCGACCACGCCGCAGATGAGCAGGACGCGGCCGCGCCCGCGGCGCGGGCGCGCGCGGCCCCGGGTGCCGCGCCCGCGCGGGCCCGGCCCGCGACCCGGTTCCTGCACCGGCCGGGGGCCGGTGCCCGCCGGGCCGCCCGCGCCCGGGCCGCTCGGGGTGCGGCGGACCTCACGCGTCCGGGGTGGGCCGTCCTCCTGGTCCGGCGGGCGGCCCCGGCGCGTGTCCGGCCCGGGTCCTGCCTCGCGCGGGTCGGCCCGGTCGGGTGCGCCCGCGCCGGGCCCCAGCAGGTCAGACGCGGTCCGGTCCGGCATGGCGGCGTCGGCCTCGATCAGGCCAGCCGCGGCCCGGCCGGGCCGGGACGCGCCCGGGTCTTCCCGGCTGGGGCCGCCGGGGCCGGGACGGCCGGGAGACGGCGGGGCCGGCTCGCCGGCGCCGGCCAGGCCAGCCGTATAGGGATCGGCGTGCGGACCGCGCTCGCCGCCGGAGCGCGAGTCCGGCCAGGCGGCGGGCGGCGGGGTGTCGTCGTCGACGATGTCCCAGCTCTGGGTGGACGTGACGTCCGCGGAAGGGTCGCTCACCGCCAGGGCCGAGTACTCCGAGTCGGAGTAACCACCCCTGGCGTCGGGGTAACCGCCCTCTGGGTAACCCGGGCCGGCGTAGCCCGGCTCCGCGGGCCCGGCGCCCGGCGGCTCGCGGTCCAGGACCGACCAGGCGCCGCGGTCCGGGCCGGAGTAACCGTTGTCGCCCGGCGGGGGTACCCGGTTCCAGGCCGAGAACTGACCGGGGGGGTAGAGCGGCGGGGGCTGCCCGGGCGCGGGCGGGAAGCCCCGGATCGGGCCCTTGCCTGCCGCGCTGCCGGCTGAACCGGACCCGTACTGCCCGGACCCGTACTGTCCAGACCCGTACTGGCCCGACGCGTACGACCCGGAACGGTACGAGCCGCTGTCCCAGGAGCCGCCGCCGCGCCGCGTAGCCGCCTGCCGGGCGTAGTCCGGGGCGAAGATCGACGTGGGGGCCGCCGGGCGCTGACCCGGCGCGAGCCCGGCCGGCCCCGGGCGGCCCGGGCTCGCCGGTCCCGCGCGCGTTGGCACCGCGGCGCCCTGACCGGTGTCACCCGGCGCGGAGTCGCCGCGCACGGATTCGCCGCGCACGGGGGCCTGACGCAGGGGGGCCTGACGCACGGGGGCCTGACGCACGGGGGCCTGACGCACGGGCGCCTGACGCACGGGGGCCTGACGGGGCGAGGCGGAGCGCCCGGACGGGTTACGCCGACGGCCGGGTACTCGGCCTCCCGCAGGCTCACCCGGGTTGCGCATGCGGCGAGCGTATCGCCATCACCGCCACGTTAACCGCGTCATGCGCTTTGTCCCATTGGCCGCAATGGCCGGAGCGCCGCGCGCCGACCCAGGCCGTGAACGGCGGCGACACCGCCCGCCGCGTCCCGTTCGGGCATCGCTTTGACCGCGGTCGGTCGCGGCCGGTATCCTGCACTGGCGTCCGTGCGCACTGGCATGCCCGCACGACCCGCACCGCGGGTCCGTGAGCGGCGGCCGATGCCCGGATTCCCCACCGCGAGGGTTACCCCAGGCGGGGCCCAGGTTTCAGTACTCACAACGCGAAGGCCTATACCCGTGCGCACCTTCAGCCCGAAAGCCGCCGACATCCTGCGGCAGTGGCACGTCATCGACGCCTCCGACGTCGTGCTCGGCCGTCTGGCCAGCCAGACCGCGATCCTGCTGCGAGGGAAGCACAAGCCGATCTTCGCGCCCCACGTCGACACCGGCGACTTCGTGATCGTGGTCAACGCGGACAAGGTCGCGCTCAGCGGCAACAAGCTGGCCGACAAGCGCGCGTACCGGCACTCGGGTTACCCGGGCGGCCTGCGGTCGGTAGCCTACGGCGACCTGATGGCCCGGCACCCGGAGAAGGCGGTCGAGAAGGCCGTCCGGGGCATGCTCCCGAAGAACTCCCTGGGCCGGCAGATGCTGCGCAAGCTCAAGGTGTACGCCGGCCCGGACCATCCGCACCAGGCCCAGCAGCCCGTCCCGTTCGAGATCACGCAAGTCGCCCAGGAGGCCGGCTCCGGCCGGGCCGCGGCGAAGTAGGCGACACAGCCGAGAAGGAAGTACGAGGAAGACATCGTGGCCGAGTCCACTGACGTGCAGGACCCCGCGACCGCGGCAGGCGCCGAGGATGCCGGGGAGCACGTGTCGGAGTACACCACCCAGACGGGTGACACCGCCGCGACCCCGGCACGGCCCGCGGCGCGCAAGCCAGTGGTGACCGGGAACGCCCTGGGCACCGGCCGCCGCAAGGAGGCGATCGCGCGGGTCCGCATCACCGCCGGCAGCGGCAAGTGGGTGATCAACGACCGGTCGCTGGACGAGTACTTCCCGAACAAGGTGCACCAGCAGCTGATCAGCGAGCCGTTCGTGACGCTCGGCGCGGACGATGCGTTCGACGTGGTCGCGCGGATCACCGGCGGCGGGGTCACGGGCCAGGCAGGCGCGCTGCGGCTGGGGATCGCCCGCGCGCTGACGCTCGTGGACCCGGAGAACCGCCCCAGCCTGAAGCGGGCGGGCTTCCTGACCCGGGACGCCCGGGTCAAGGAGCGCAAGAAGGCCGGCCTGAAGAAGGCCCGGAAGGCGCCTCAGTACTCCAAGCGCTGACAGAGAAGACTCATCGCAGCCGAAGATCGGGAGCGGATTCCATGGGCCGTCTTTTCGGTACTGACGGTGTCCGAGGCGTCGCAGGCCGTGATCTGACGGCCCGGCTCGCCATGGACCTGGCCATCGCGGGCGCCGGGGTGCTCACCGCCACGACGTCGGCGACTCCCCGGCCGGTCGCGGTGGTCGGGCGGGATCCCCGGGCTTCGGGTGAGTTCCTCGAGGCTGCGGTCGTGGCCGGGCTGGCCAGCTCCGGCGTGGACGTGCTGCGGCTCGGCGTGATCCCGACGCCCGCGGTCGCGTACCTGACGGCCGCGCTCGGCGCGGAGTTCGGCGTGATGCTGTCGGCCAGCCACAACCCGGCCCCGGACAACGGGATCAAGTTCTTCGCGCGCGGCGGGGTCAAGCTGCCCGACGCGGCCGAGGACGAGATCGAGCGCCGGCTGGCGCTGGTGACGTCGAAGACGGGCCCGGCCGGCCCTGGCGTGCCGGAGCGCGGCTTCGGCCGCGTGACGGATGCCTCGGGCGAGCGCGAGCGCTACCTGGACCACCTGCTGTCGACCCTGCCCGGCGACGGTGACCGGGCGCCGCTGGCCGGGTTGCGCGTGGTGGTCGACTGCGCGCACGGGGCCGCCTCCGACATCGCGCCGCGCATGCTGCGCCGGGCGGGCGCCGACGTGATCGCGATCGGCAACGAGCCCGACGGCGAGAACATCAACGCGGGCTGCGGTTCGACCAGCCTGGGCGCCCTCAAGGCCGCGGTCGCCGAGCACGGCGCCGACGCTGGCATCGCCCACGACGGCGACGCCGACCGGTGCCTGGCGGTCGACGCGGACGGGCAGGTCATCGACGGGGACCAGATCCTGGCCGTGCTCGCGTTCGCGCTGCAGGAGGCGGGGCGCCTGGCCGGCGACACCGTCGTGGTCACGGTCATGTCCAACCTGGGCCTGCGGCTGGCCCTGCGCGAGGCCGGCATCAACGTCGTGGAGACGCCGGTCGGCGACCGGTACCTGGTCGAGGCGATGCGTAAGGGCCGGTTCGTGCTCGGCGGCGAGCAGTCCGGGCACATCATCCTGCTCGACCACGCCACGACCGGCGACGGCCTGCTGACGGCCCTGCACCTGCTGGCCACGGCGGCCGGCCGCGGCCAGCCGCTGGGTGAGCTGACCAAGGTGATGACCAGGTACCCGCAGGTGCTAGTCAGCGTCTCCGGCGTGGACCGGTCCCTGGTGGCCACCTCACCCGAGCTCACCGACGCCGTGCGCGCCGCCGAGGCCGAGCTGGGGGGCTCCGGCCGGGTCCTGGTCCGCCCGAGCGGCACCGAGCAGGTGGTCCGGGTCATGGTCGAAGCGGTGGATCCAGGCCAGGCGCAGCGCCTGGCCGGCTCGCTCGCGGCCACCGTCCGGGCCCTGGCCTGACGATCCCGCCCGCGCCACCGTTGCTTTTCTGCGGGGCCTGTCCGCCATCCGGACCGCTCGCGCAACCTTTCCCCGTCTGCCCCCGCCGCGTACGCTGCGGCCTAATCACCGGGTAACCCCAGGTTAAGCCGGGTGTGCCGGCGCGGATCGGGCCACGTTCGCGGCCGCCCGCGCCGTACGCAGCGCTCATGCTCGGCCGCAGTGGGTAGATTTCCTCACCCTGATGACGGATGTTCCGGGCTAACGCAGATGGCAGAGTCGGTTTCCACGTGCCGTGTAGGCCTGATGCCCGCCACACAGCCAGGGGGAACCACATGCTCGACGGCCAGTTCGCGCGGTCGGTGTGCCGATGAGGAAAGACACGCCGCACGCCGCTGCAGTGCTGCCCGCTCGCCTGCGGGGCGCCGTAAGGCACCGCCTTCCCTCGTCGCTCGTCCCCCGCTCCTCAGTCCAGGCGGCGCCGCGCCCCTTCGGCTCGCCAAACGCCGTGCCCGTGGTCGTGCTGAAGTTCGACCCGAACGTCATGCACCACGGCGGTCTGGGCGTCATCCGCAGCCTGGGCCGCCGGGGCGTGCCGGTGTACGGGGTGCACGAGGGCCCCTGGGCGCCGGCCGCGAGCTCGCGGTACCTGCACGGCCGCTGCTTCTGGCAGCCGAGCCCGGACGACGCCGACCGGGTCCGCGCGGGCCTGGTGCGGCTGTCCGAGCGGATCGGCCAGCCCGCCGTGCTCGTGCCGACCGACGACGCGGGCGCGATCTTCCTCGCCGAGCAGGGTGACGGCCTGCGGGAGCGGTTCTTGTTTCCCGCCCCGCCCCGGGACCTCCCGCGCCGGGTGGCCGGCAAGTTCTCGCTCTACGAGCTGTGCCAGGAGTTCGGTGTGCCCTGCGCGCGGGCCGCGGTCCCCGAGTCGCTCGCGGCGGCCCGGGAGTTCGCCGGCGACGCGGGCTTCCCGCTGATCGCGAAGCTGACCACGCCGTGGACCAGCGGGCGCGGGCAGCTCCGCAGCACCTCGATCCTGGCCAGCCGCCCGGAGCTGGACGAGGCATACGCCGCCTGCGCGGCGGCGGGCGTCGGCCTGATGCTGCAGGAGTTCATCCCGGGCGGGGCCGGCCACGACTGGTTCTTCCACGGGTACTGCGACGGCAGCTCGACCTGCCGGCCGGCGTTCACCGGGGTCAAGGAGCGGTCGTACCCGGCGCACGCCGGGCTGACCAGCCTGGGCCGCGCCACCGAGAACCCGCGGCTCCGCGAGGAGATCACCGGGCTGCTCACGCGGCTGGGCTATCAAGGCATTCTTGACCTCGATCTTCGCTGGGACGCCCGGGACGACCAGTACAAGCTGCTAGATTTCAACCCCAGGATAGGTGCGCAGTTCCGGCTGTTCCGTGACACGGCGGGCATCGATGTCGTCACAGCCTGCTATCTGGATCTGACCGGCAGGTCGGTTACGGGCAGCGAACAGGTGAGCGGGCGCGGCTTCCTGGTGGAAAATTACGACCCGATCAGCGCGCTCAGTTACTGGCGCGCTGGGGAACTCGGGCTGAAGTCGTGGCTGGCTTCGCTGCGCACGGTCGACGAGGCCGCCTGGTTCGCCCGGGATGACCTCCGGCCGTTCGGGGTGATGTGCCTGCGCATGGGCTGGCGCCTCGCGACCAGGCCGCTGGGTTTCCCGCAAGGCCGTGCCCCGAGCGCGGACTTCCGCTACTCCGGGGGCCGGGCGGCGGCCAGGGCCGGCCGGGGCGCACCGCTTTCGCAGCCGGTGAGCCAGCCACAACCAATGACCACGCGGCCAGGAGAGCCGCGGTCGCGCAAGGAGGGGACAAGAGTATGAGCGATGCCGTCGAGGTCGCGATTGTCGGAGCTGGCCCGTACGGGCTGTCGCTTTCGGCGCACCTGCGCAAGGCGGGCGTGGGCGTCCGCCAGTTCGGCCTGCCGATGCAGCTGTGGCGGGACTTCATGCCCGAGGGCATGTTCCTCAAGTCGCAGGGGTTCGCGTCGAACCTGTCCGACCCGGAGCATACGCATACGCTGGAGGCGTTCTGCCAGGCGACCGGCCGGCCCTACCGTGACTACGGTCTGCCGGTCTCGCTGGAGACGTTCGTGGCCTACGGCGAGTGGTTCCGTTCCGAACTCGTCCCGGACGTCGAGGAGGTGCTGGTCACCGACATCGCCCAGGCCGGCGGCGGGTTCGAGGTCACGCTGGCCAACTCCGAGCAGGTGCGCGCGCGCAAGGTGGTCGTCGCGATCGGCGTCGAGGCATTCGCTTACGTTCCCGAGCCGCTATCCGCGCTGCCATCTTCCGTCTGCACGCACAGCTCCGCCCATACCGACCTGAGCGTTTTCAAGGGTCAGAACGTTACGGTCGTCGGCGCGGGCCAGTCGGCCCTGGAGACCGCGGCGCTGCTGCACGAGAACGGGGCCAGCGTCCAGCTCGTGGCCAGGCGGTCGAAGATCGCCTGGAACGGCGTGCCGCTGGCGCTCGACCGGCCGCTGGCGCAGCGGCTCAAGGAGCCGGAGTCCGGGCTCGGCTCGGGCTGGGCCACCTGGTTCTACTCCAACCACCCGGGTGCGTTCCGGCACCTGCCGCGGTCCACGCGGGTGTACCGGGCCCGGACCGCGCTCGGCCCGGCCGGGGCGAGCTGGCTGCGCAGCCGCGTGGAGGGCCAGTTCCCGCTCCTGACCGGCTACTCGGTCAAGTGGGCGCGGATGCAGGACGGCGGCGTGCGCCTCGGGCTGACCGGGGCCGACGGGTCCAGCCGCGAGGTGGCCGCCGACCACGTGATCGCGGGCACGGGCTACCGCACCGACCTGACCCGGCTGCCGTTCTTCGGCGAGCAGATGCTGTCCGGCCTGCGCACGGTGCCCGGCACCGGCAGCTCGGTCGTCAGCCGCGACTACGAGACCACGATTCCCGGCCTGTACGTCATGGGCCCGGCCGTGGCCCCGACGATGGGGCCGGTCATGCGGTTCGTGTTCGGCTCCGAGCACGCGGCCACGACCGTGGCCCGCCCGCTCATCGCGGGCGCGGTCAGCCGCTCCCGGGCCGCTGTGACAGCGGGACGGTAATGACGGGCAACCAGGGGCAGCGCGACGCGGACACGGACGGCTTCCGGGCCGTCCCCGCCGCGCTGCCCGCTGACCGGGGGCTTAGCCCGCCACGCTGGCGCGAGCGCGCGGCGCGGCGGGCCGGACGGCTCGCCCCGGTGCTCGCGATGCCGCTGGCCGACGTGTGCGGCCTGGCCGCGGCGATCGGGGTGACGCGGGGGGCGGGCCTGCCTTCGGTGGTGTACGCGCTGGCCGTGCTGGCCATCCTGGCCGCCGGCGGCCAG
>Ga0102924_1001658_pt1 | contig 25342 bp, 35 predicted proteins | sample PaiPotPPM11metaG_FD_80116 | JGI IMG/M metagenome (GOLD analysis project Ga0102924, IMG submission 80116) | Iron sulfur acid spring bacterial and archeal communities from Banff, Canada, to study Microbial Dark Matter (Phase II) - Paint Pots PPM... ... | reverse complement strand
GTGCCAGCACATGGCTGTGACCGTCTTGATGCTGCAGGCCTTCGCCTGCAAGAGTCGTCCGGCCCGCGGTGCCGCCCAGCAGGAAGCCGCGTACGCGCATGTCGGCCGCCGCCCAGATCAAATCTCCGATACGCTGGAAGCCAAACATCGAGTAGTAAATAAAAAACGGGATCGTGTTGATCCCGTGATTGGAATAAGCAGTTCCCGCGGCGATAAACGAGCTGATCGATCCGGCTTCGGTGATGCCTTCTTCCAGAATCTGTCCGTCTTTTGCCTCTTTGTAATAGAGCAGCGTGTCCATATCGACCGGCTCATAGAGCTGGCCGACACTCGAATAAATTCCCACCTGCCGGAATAGCGCTTCCATGCCGAACGTGCGGGCTTCGTCTGGAATAATGGGGACGATCAGTTTTCCGATCTCCGGATCGCGCAGCAGTTTCGCCAGGAGCCGCACGAAGACCATGGTGGTAGAAACTTCGCGCCCATCCGTCCCTTTGTAGAATTCTTCAAAGTGCGATTCGGTAACTTGTTTAATCGGCCCGGAACGCACTTTGCGCTCCGGCATATAGCCGCCAAGCTGCTTGCGCCGCTCCTGCATATATCGAATTTCAGCACTGTCGTCCGGAGGACGATAAAACGGCGCGTTGTGCAGTTCTTCGTCCGGAATGGGAATACCGAATCGCGAGCGGAACATGCGCAGCTCGTCTTCGTTCAGCTTCTTCTGCTGATGGGTAATGTTCTTGCCTTCACCGGCTTCGCCCAGACCGTAACCTTTGATCGTCTTCGCGAGCACCACGGTTGGCGCTCCCTTATGCTCAATCGCCGAGCGATAAGCCGCATGTACCTTGATCGGATCATGGCCGCCTAGACGCATGCGCGACATCTGCTCGTCGGAGAGATGCTCGACCATTCGCAGTAGGCGCGGATCGGTGCCGAACAGGTTCTGGCGGAAGTAAGCTCCGCTCTCAACAAAAAATTTCTGGTACTGCCCGTCGGTGATTTCGCCCAAACGCCGCACCAAAAGCCCGTCGCGATCGTTCTGAATTAGGCTGTCCCAATCGCTGCCCCAAATTACTTTGATCACATTCCAGCCGGCGCCGCGGAAAATTGCCTCAAGTTCCTGAATAATTTTTCCATTGCCGCGGACAGGACCGTCGAGGCGCTGCAAGTTGCAGTTGATCACCCAGATTAAGTTGTCGAGTTTTTCGCGCGAAGCCAGGGTGATTGAGCCTAGCGACTCAGGCTCGTCCATTTCGCCGTCGCCGAGAAATGCCCAAACCTTTCCGCCGGTCGAAGCCTTTAGCCCGCGATTTTCCAAATACTTTATGAAGCGCGCGTGGTAGATGGATTGGATCGGTCCCAAGCCCATGCTGACGGTGGGGAACTCCCAGAAGTCAGGCATGAGCCAAGGGTGCGGATAAGAAGAGAGTCCTCCTCCGGGCTTCAGCTCGCGACGGAAGTTTTCCAGTTTCTCTTTTGGAAGGCGGCCCTCCAGGAACGCCCGCGAATACATTCCCGGGGCGGCATGGCCCTGGAAATATACGATGTCACGGTCGCCATTCTCAGTGCGGGCGCGCAGGAAATGATTGAAAGCGACCTCGTACAAAGTAGCTGCGGAGGCAAACGTGGAGATGTGTCCTCCGATGCCGCTTTCCATCTTGTTGGCGCGCACAACCATGGCCATGGCATTCCAGCGGACCAGACTTTTGATCCGGCGTTCCATCTCCTGACTTCCGGGAAAGGGTGCTTGTTGGCGAACCGAAATCGTATTTTGGTAAGGAGTCGTCGCGGTGAAAGGAAGATTGACGCCCGCAGCCCGGCGCGCATGCAGCTGTAGCTGCTGCAGAAGCCGCCCCGCACGCTCAGGCCCGCCGGTAGCCAGGACATAGTCCAGAGAGTCCAGCCACTCGCGGGTTTCAAGTACTTCCAAGCCGTCGTTGTTGTTATTATTGCTGCGCGACGCGGTCGGTGGTTGTTGCGGCTCTGCCAATACTGGAGTCTGTGCCAACTATGACTTCTCCACGTTGTGAATGAGAACTCCCCATGATAGAAGATTCCACGAAATTTTGCTGTGCTGCGCTGAGGCGCGGTTCCCGCACTTGTCGCGAAACTTTGTTGTGCCGAAAGCTGACGGCGATCATCTAAGGCCATAATAAGGAGAATCCATATGTCCAAGAAGAGCGCTTCTGGAAACCACCCGAGCGCGGAGCCGCGAGTTCATCAACGCGCCCGCGAAATTCAACAATTTGGCACCGTGACTCACGCATTCAGTCTCGATTTGGAAGAACCGGTTCGCCTGGAAATGACCGAGCAACTCAACCAACTTCTCGCAGATTCCATGACCCTGCGCGATCTTTATAAGAAGTCGCATTGGCAGGTCGCCGGCCCGACTTTTTATCAACTGCATTTGCTGTTCGATAAACACTTCGACGAGCAGGTTGAAATAGTGGATTCGATCGCCGAGCGCATTCAGCTTCTGGGCGGTCTGGCAATTGCCATGGCGCACGACGTTGCCGAGACTACTCGCATCGAGCGGCCGCCAAAGGGCAGGGAAGAGGTCCCGGTGCAGATTTCCAGATTGCTGGATGCTCATCTCATCATCATTGGCCACTGCCGCAAACTCGCTGAGCGTGCGGACAAGCTAGGCGACCCGGGCACGAACGATCTGGTAGTCAGTGATGTGCTTAGGACCAACGAACTCCAGTCCTGGTTCTTAAGTGAACACCTGGTCAACGAGCCGCTGGTGTATGCCGACCGGGAGGGTTCGAAAGCTGCGGACTAGCTGAATTCGACGTTTTGAGCGCTCTCCCGGGGAGTGTCCTGAGCTAACCAACGCTGAGATTTGCGTCTATGTAGATATACGCCTAGGCGGATTGGGCATCCTAGTTGGCGACGGAACCGCTCCAGGAAGGGTCAACATGGCGCACCAAAGCCCCATCGTGCCAAACAGGAAGCAGAGAACCGATCCTGTTGCCTGGCCCAGATCGCCGAATACAGCGTCTCAAACGCTTCCGGCGGAGGAAGCGGGTGCCGCAGAAGCGAAAGAGCTATATAGGCATTCCAGGGTTGCTGTCGAACGCTCGCTCCGCGATGCGCAGCAGAAGCTCTCACGGACTGCCACTTCAGTCGTCGATACAGTACGCACCTTCGCGAATGAGCGTCCGCTGCATTTGATTGCCATAGTTGCCGGCGCATCCTTCGTGGCTGGAGTGGCCTTGCGGATATGGAGGTCGAAACGTTATGCATGACGTTAAGGCCGAAAACCACGCCCGCAGCGTGGGCGCCATCCTTTCAGATATAGCGGACGAGCTCAAAGAGTTCGTTAATACCCGCATACAAATGATCAAAGCAGAACTGCATGAAACTGTGACTGCGGTGAGCGTGGCAATACCTCTGGGGTTGGTCGCGCTCATTCTGGCGGGGACAGGGTTTCTGCTGCTCACAGCGGCGGTCGTCGCGCTGGTAGCCGCGGCATTTGCAGGACACGCATACGCCTGGGTTTTGGCATTTGCCATCGTTGGAGCGGTTTGGATTGCGTTCGGCGGCGTGGCAGCATTTTTCGTATATAACGAGTTCCGGTCCAAATCAATGTTTCCAAAACATACAGTTGAGGTTCTAAAAGCTGACAAGATTTGGCTTGAATCGGAAGCAAGGACAAAATATGGACGGGTTGCCTAGTTACGATCTGGAATTGAAAGCCGCTGATGAACGTCGCCGCCTGCATGGCACATTAGCAGAGCTGCGCTCACGAGTTCACGACGAATTGGATATTAAGAAGCATGCTCGCGAGCACCTGGGAGCCGCCTGTGCTCTCGCTGCTCTGGTCGCATTAGGACTCGGCTACTCGGTTACTGGACTGTTTGCCCGCAATTGATTTGAAAGTCCGTGCCTCTGCCAGTTCTACCCCCCCCGGCAGTTGGCTTACGCGCGCGTTTATCTTCGATCAAAAATGAACCCGGCCCGCAAAAAAGATGGTCAAGATCGAGCCGGCGCGAACGCCAACTAGGGGTCGGAGACGTACTGTTCTGTTTCGCCTTCGACAAAGCCCGCCGCGCGCAAAGCACTTGCTCTAGAGCAAGTACTTTCCTGGTTGCATATTGGGTATTCTTGCGAGAAAATTGCCGCCTTGTTCCGAATTCGGAACAAAGACGGCGACGTTCGAGTAAGGTTATGTCCGCCAAGAACGTGTGTTGTTGCTCGGTTTTTAGAACAAAACGCATTGCCGGCCTTGATTGTCGGGGATCATTGCCATATTGGGACTGGGAGTCATCTAGGAGCTGGCGAATGAATTGCTCCTCTCGCGTTCGTCACTGGCTTCTATTTTGCGTCCTATTTTGCGTTCTACCTTGGCGGCGCTGGTGCTGGTGGCCGCGATCGCTTCAGGGGACCTGTCTGACATTAGTCTTCAGCGGGTCGCAAATATTTTCGAAGTGCTGAATTTCTCTTCGAGTCTGATATTGGTCGGTATGGTGCTTGCTCTTTTTGTTTTTGCCCGTGCTTTGCGGGTCTCCTGGCGAAGCTGGGTGGCCGGGGTCGCTCTCGGATTCGGGATATCTGCCTCGATCGATCTTTCGAGCGAGGCCTTTCGGTCGGCATTAGGAAAGAGTGCCTTCATTGCTGTCGATATTACACAGATGGCTGCTTTCCACGTCTGCGTCGTTGTTTGGCTTATTTCTCTGTTCCTGTCTGCTCCTACGCCGTCATTCGCGGATACCAAGCTGCAGGCTTCCGATCTCGAGCTCTGGGACCAGGAATTGCAAAGGATGGTGCAGCGATGACCGTTGGTTTAGTGTTCGCCATCGTCGGTCTCCTTGCTTTTGCGCTAATCGTTCACTTGGCGAAGGGCCATCTCAGTACTGACGGTAATTTGGAGAAACTTGCCTCCCAGTTGCGCCACGTTGACGTTGCTGCGTTTTGCAATTTGATCGCGGCAAGCGAGCAGGAGTATCTGCGTGATCATCTTCCGCCGCGCGAATTCCGAACCATCCATCGCGAACGTATGCTTGCCGCAGTTGAGTACGTGCGCTGCGCAGCTCACAATGGCGCTATCCTGATCCGATTGGGAGAGTCCACCCGGCAACACTCCGACCCGGTCATTCGGGCGACTGGCGAGAAACTGCTGGATACTGGACTGGGTTTGCGGCTCTATGCTTTTCAACTGGTGCCCAGACTCTACCTGTCGATGGCGTTTCCGAAAATCGGCGCAGTGCCCGACATTCTTGCCGACACCTATGACACAATGAACCGTCAGGTCATCAGGCTAAGCTCCCTGCAATTTCCCACCTACGGAATGTCCTCGGTGCTCTGAGCATGGTCCTGAGACGAACGGCGCTGAAGGTCATCCTGTTCTGCGTGAGTATGGCCTCGTTCGCGAAGGTTGCAACCGCGCAAGATCAGGCGACTGCTTCGCTGAAACGCTCAGACATCCTTCGCTTCCGAAAACTTCCGCTTACGAAGTTCTACGACACTGCGAATCCGTTGCCACCTGGTAAACCTGGAGAGCTGATCCGCTCAGCCGAATTTTACGAATACAATCTGCCCGAGGACGTGAATGCGGTGCGCATCCTCTACCACTCGCGCTCTGCCGCCGGCGACGACGTGGCAGCATCCGGCGTAGTTTTATTTCCGGACCATAAGCCTCCTGCTGGAGGCTGGCCGGTCATAGCGTGGGCACACAGTTTGAATGGGATCGCCCGCGATTGTGCTCCATCGTTAGACAGAAACCTGCAGCATGGTCCTTTCCTCAGCATGTATGTACGTCTTGGCTACGCTGTGGTTGCGACCGACTACACCGGTCTCGGAACCGCCTTCCGAAGTGCGTTTGCGGACATGTCCTCGAACGCACTGGATCTGATTTACTCAATTCCTGCCGCGCGGCGTGCAGTACCGCAGCTGGGTGCACGCTGGATTGCGATGGGCACTGGTGAAGGCGGGATGGCGGCAGCGGGGGTAGCGGAACTGGAAAGCGACCTTCACGATCCGGATTACCTTGGAAGTGTGGTTATTTCGCGTCTGACTGATCCCCAGGAACTGTATGGGCCCGCGGACGCTCTTACCTACAAATTGCCGCTCTTTTTGGCTTACGGCATTAAGACGGTTTATCCGGAGTTCGACGTAATGAACATGTTGAGCAGAGAAGCGATTCCGCTCTACCAGCACGTCGGGCAGGTATGCAGTGACGACGAAGCCGGGCGGAGACCACCAGCCGCCGCGATGCTGAAACAAAGCTGGGAACACAATGAATTCGTTCAAAAGTATTTCGAGCGGAATCGCCTTGGCCTAAAACCTGCTAAAGCCCCGCTGCTCGTGATCGGCAGCGAAGACGATCCTTCCGTCGCACAAACCACGAAGGTCGTTGCTCGCTTATGTAAGCAGGGAGATCGGGTCGAAGTCGAAAAATATCCCGGCTCCGACCCCGGCAGGGTAATCGGAGATTCCGCACGCGACCAAATGGCGTGGATTCAGTCGCGATTTGCGAATGGAGCGGCACGATCCAACTGCTCTGTACAGCATTGATCTGCGGTTCATGATCTGAAGAGCAGTGATTTGTCGTGAGCACCGGTAGCGCGACTCACGCCTTGTAGGCGATCATCAGTCCGAGCACAACCGGCAGATAAAGAACTGAAGCGTGAAGCAGTCGGCTGGCCAGAACCGTCGAGGCGGAACGGGTCAGTTTCATCACGTGGTAGAACAGGAACGTCCCCGCAAACGCCATAGCGACCATGTACCAAGGTCTGCCGCTGCCAGCCACAGAGAGCATTGTTGTAGCTACCAGGATTACCGCGAAACCTAATATCTCTGCCCGAGTGAAGCGCGAGTCGCGGTCGAAGTCTGGCAGCATGCGATAACCGGCGCGGGCGTAGTCGTCGCGGTACATCAAAGCGATCGCGAGAAAATGTGGAAACTGCCACAAGAAGAGGATGGCGAAAAGAAACCAAGCTTGCCGATCAATCGTGGCAGCGCCCCCGGCCCAACCGATTAATGTGGGCATGGCTCCCGGAATGGCCCCCAGCAAGGTGCACAGCGGCGTCTTCCGTTTTAGCGGCGTGTAAACCAGGAGGTAAGAGAGCAGGGTCGAAATCGCGAGAAGGGAAGAGAGCATATTCACTGTGGCCGCGAGATACACTCCGCCGGCAATACTGAGCAGAACTCCAAACCGAAATGCCTCGCGAGCGCTGAGCCGGCCCGAAGGCAGAGGACGAGTTGCTGTACGACGCATCTTGCCGTCCCATACCCGCTCCATCCACTGATTGAGGGTTGCGGTGCCGCTGGCCACCAGAAGTGTGCCCACCAGCGTATTGATCAGGCCGCCGATCCGCAGCGGACCGCGAGACCCGAGATAATATCCCGCTGACGTCGTCATCAGGATCAGCAGGTTCACTTCGGGCTTAGTGAGGATGTAGTAGTCCCGCACCTTGGCCCTGAGGGTCTGCATAGAAGTCAGGCTTTCGGTCACGTCAACGGTCGCGATATTACCACTCCTGGCCAGTTTCGACCCCCTGTTCGTCACGTCTGATCTGATTGCGTTTGCGATGCACGATAAACAGCATTCCTATAGAGCCGAGCGTGGGAGGCAGAATCAAGATCAGGATCCCGCTTTTCAACGCTTCAATCATTCGAGCGCCAGCAGAAGCAGCTTGGGTGTAACAGAGCGCGCAGCTTTGGGAAAAAGCCGGCACAGCAGCTAGCAATAGAGCTAATCCACCCAAGCCAAAGCGTACGAGCCGAAGACGCGATTCACGTTTCATTCGTGATCCCAAGAATTAACTTGGCCCCAATCCTGTAAGCCGGAACACTAGCACCCGGAAGCTATCAGTCCAGATGTAGTTCATGGCTGCGAGAACGAAAATCATGGTGTAGATGACGTACTGGATAAACACTTTCTTTTCCGAGCCTAGATTCATCCAGAATAGCACCACCAGGAGGGTCTCGATTACGGCAAACGTGAGCATGCGCACCACTAATTGCCCCCCTTCGGCGCCTCGATAGCCGATGAGGAACTGCAGTGCCGTTATCACTAACAAGCAGACATATACAGCTACATATTTTCTGATTGCTTGCCTTTCAGCTGTCGTCATGTCAGTCAGCTCCTGATGTTCGATCTAGCGCGCTAAATTCATCAAATAGACGACGGGAACGATAAACAGCCAGACGAGTCCCACGAATTGCCAGAAAAGGTTCATGAGTTCAATGTCGTCGGCGTTGTAGCGGCCTCCACGGTACCGGATGGCCACGATGATCAGGGCAATTGTACCGACTGAAATGTGCATTAGGCTAAAGCCGGTAATGACGTAGTACGAAGCACCAAAGCTGGCTGGCCCCCAGGGATTGCTAAACAGGCGAACGCCCTGGTTGATCATCGCCATCCACTCACCGATGTGCAGCAGGGTGAAGAGAATGCCCCCGGCCGCCGTGATCATTATCCAGCGGAAAGCTCCCGCTTTGTCGCCCGTCTTAGCAGCGCTCAGCCCGATCAGCATAGTCAGGCTGCTGCTGAGCATAATCAAGGTCATGATCGCGACGCTGGTTACGCTGTGGAAAGGTCTTGGCCAGTCAGTGGCGGCATTGCGCAGGAATGCGTAGGCTGCGACACAAGCAGCGAACGTCATGACGTCTGCCATAATGAACAGCCACATTGCTAACTTTTTGGAAGGGATGGCAAACGGACGTTCTTCCATCGGTGGAGCTGTATGTGCTCCCATGGTCAAATGTGCTCCGCTCACGGTGCCTCCTCCTGTTTGTGTGTGCACAAAGCTAAAGCTTCATCCAAAGCAGCAAAAGCAAATACACCCATAGAATGCCCATGAAATGCCAGTAATTAGAGAAAGCATCGAGCGTGCTGCGCCGCAGCGTGACCCGGCGCAATTTGCGCATGACGTATGTCAATCCCACCAAGCCACCCAGCACATGCAGCGCATGTACCGATGTCAGTAAATAGAAGAACGAGCTGTTCGGATTGGTAGCCAGATATAGCCCTTCGGAGCGCAGCTGCATCCATGCCACGTACTGGCCAGCGACAAAAACTACCCCAAGGAGCATGGTGAAGTACAGCCACCGCGCAGGGTTCAGGTCAAAATTTTTGCCGCCCATGAACACTGCGATCTCGCGTCGCGACATTTGGAGAGTTACGCTACTAGCGAGCAGCACGAGCGTATTGAAATAAAGAATTCGAGGCAGGGTAAGGTGGTGCCAATCCATTGCCGCACCCTGACGTACTATCAGGGCACTCGTAAAAGCTGCAAAGGTCATGGAAATCGCAGCCAGTGCCACCCAAATGCCGGTTTTTGATGGAGGGGGCGCATACTCCTGGACCGCGCGCGAGGTTCCATCGTTCGGAACCAGATTTCGGAAACCTCCGTTGCCGGAATTTCCTCCTCGTGGTGAGCGAGGCTCCTTAATTTTCGGCGGTTCGGGAACCGTAGTTGCCATGGGTACTGAACTCCTCAAATCGATTGCGGGATCGTCGACTTACTATTCATCTTACGGTTCTTCGTGCGCGCTCTTTACCTGCTCAGGCGAGTCTTGCATTACGTAATCGCCAGTTGAGCTCTGCACGCCGTACTGATACGGATCGTGATAAACCACCACGTGCCGGCCACCGAAGTTATCATGCGGCGGCGGCGAAGGTACGGACCACTCCAGCGAGGTGCCTTCCCACGGATTAGCTGGGGCAGGTTTACCCCAGAACCGGCTGTGAATGAAGTTGTAGATGAAAATCAATTGGGCTGCACCGGTGAAGAGCGCAGCGATGGTTATGAACCGGTGCACGCCGACAAGCGGTTGCATGTAATCCACCACGAATGCCTGGTAGCGGCGTACATTTCCAGCCAGTCCCAGGTAGTGCATCGGCATGAAAATGCAGTACACTCCGACGAAGCTGCACCAGAAGTGAACCTTCCCCAGGGTCTCGTTCATCATTCTTCCCCACATCTTCGGGAACCAGAAGTAAGTTCCAGAGAAGATGCCGAAGATCGCCGCAATGGCCATCGTAAAGTGGAAATGAGCCACTACGAAGTAGGTTGCGTGGAGCAGGATCTGGATCGAGGGCTGTGCCAGGAAGAAGCCGCTCACCCCGCCGGTGACGAACATCGAGATAAAGCCCAGCGCAAACAGCGAAGCTGCGTTAATGCGCAACTTCGCACCGTAAAGGCTCCCAATCCAAATTAAGACTAGGATCGTGGATGGAATGGTGATTAGCAGCGTGGGGAAGGAGAACAGCAGCGAAGATAAGGGGTTCATCCCGCTAACGAACATGTGATGGCCATAGACCATATAGCTCAAGACTGCAAGCGCCACCAAGGAGTAAACGATCACTCTGTGACTGAGCATGGGCTTCCGCATGTTCGTGATCAGGACGTGGGAGATAATACCCATTCCCGGCACAATCGCGATATACACCTCGGGATGTCCGAAGAACCAGAACAGGTGCTGCCAGAGAAGAGTTGACCCGCCTGAGTGCGGTTGCAGTTGGTCGTTAATCACCAGATTGGAGGCTACGAAGAAGCTCGTCCCGGCCACATGATCCAAAATGAGCATGATGCAGGCCGGCATCAGCACTGAGAAAGCTGTCAATCCCATGCACGAGGTGATAAACCACGCCCAAGTGGGAAGGGGCAACCGCCACAGGCTCATGCCCTTGGCACGGAGGTCAAGAACGTTGGGAATAAAATTCAACGTCCCGAGCAGCTGTCCAACGCAGAAGATAGCGATGGAGGTTGCCCAAAGAACCACGCCCGCGCCCTCGCCGGGACCTGCCACCGCCCCAACTGCACTAAGCGGTGCGTATTGGGTCCAACCTCCCAAGGTGGGCCCGTCGCCCACGAAGAAAGACAAAAGCATGACGCAGAACGCCACGAACGTGACCCAGAACGACATCATGTTGAAATGCGGGAAGGGCATATCCTCTGCGCCAACGTGGATTGGCAGGAAGAAATTGCCGAAGGCCGCGAAGGGTGCAACCGTCAGTACAAAGAAGACCATGAAGGTGGCATGCATGGTCATCAATTGCAGATAGAAGTCCGGGGTCATGATGTCCCCTGCGGCCCCGTTCTTGGATAGTAAATGCAGCCCGGGAATGGCATAGTTCGTCCATCCCAGATGGATGCGCATAAGCCAGGAAAGCACCATGCCGATGATCACGGCGGCCAGGCCCAGACCGTAATATTGCTTCCCAATTACTTTGTGGTCCAGGCTGAAGATATGTTTTCGGATGAAACTCGTCGGCGGCCCATGGTGTGCTACCGCGTGTGTCGATGTGTCGTGCATATGCTCGCCCTCGTTATTGAAGCGTTGCTTGCTTCTTCAGCCAACTATCGAAGTCTTCCTGGGAGAGCACACTGAGGTATGCCCTCATGTTGTAGTGGCCCAAACCACACAGCTGGCTGCAGACAATTTCGTACCTGCCGACCTTCGTCGCCGTGAAGTGAAGTTGCAGGTCTAATCCTGGCACAAAATCCTGATGAATTCGCAGCGCGGGGACATAGAACGAATGGCTGACATCTTTAGCGTGCATCAGCAGGCGAACTTCTCGGTTAACCGGAATCGCCATTTCAGCGGTTACGATATCATCCTTGGATTCGGGATCGTGGTCAGGATCGAGGCCGAAGATATTCTGGTTGGCCTCATTGATCAGGTCCGGATGTAGGGGTCCGAATTTTCCATCCGGCCCTGGATAGCGAAAATAAAACGCAAACTGCCCGGATTGGACTTGCACCGGCATAGCGTTGGCGGCAGGCTGGGTGAAGTAGATGTTGGCCCATGCCTTTACTCCGAAAATTCCCAGAGCAAATACTTCCAGACCGACAAGAATAAACGCGGCCGCTACCAGCCCCGCCGCGCCGCCTGGAAAATTCTTCGTCTTCTCGCCCAGTTTAGTGCCGGAGAATCTCCAGATAAACCAAGCCAGGATGATCTGCGAGGCGAGGAAAGAAATTCCGGCCTCCCACATCGTTTCCGACAACTGGTCGTCGATGGCTTGACCGTGGGTCGAGATGTCCTCCATCGGATGCCAGGTATTGCGGACGATGGGAATCGCGGAAAGGATCGCGATCACGACGATGGTAACTGCAAAAAGTTTTGCCATTTCGCCCTCGCCTTGAGACTGGGTTTAATCCGGCTCTTGATCAACCGATTACTTCGCCTTGAAGGTGAAGTTTGCTGTGGCAGGTTTTCCTGCTGCCACCGTCACTTTTTGTGTCTGCGCGCCGTAAGTCTCCTGCCATGCGGTCAACGTATAGTTCCCCGGTGGCACGCCGTCAACTTTGAACGACCCGCTGTCGTCGCTGACTCCATAAGGCCCTTTTACCACTACCATGTACCCGCTCATCCATGGATGAATGTTGCACTTCACATGAATCGCAACTTCTTCCGCTGGCCAAGAAGTGTCAATCGGCGGAGCGCCTGCCGGTTGCGATTTGTTCCACTCGTGATTCGGTCCACCCGGTTTCGGCATGGGGTGAATGTTGTGTGAGGTGGGATCGCTGTTAATCACCTTAAAATGTTCATTGACGTCCAGTCCCATAACGTGCGGAATGTACTGGCAGCCATGCTGCTCCCAGTTGGGAGTGCTGGAAACTGCTGTCTCGGGTCCGCTCCATCCCTCGGAGAGATATACGACCACATTTTTCAGTCCTCCGTCCGTGCCAACCACAACGTTTTCAGTCGTCACCGGATTCGCTTTGTGCACCGCGGCGCACGCCGGCTCTTTCGACATATCGATAGGGCGCTGATGCGGCGGGGTGCCTTCCAGCTTGACAGTTCCCGTGATGCTGCTCTCCGATGGCGGCGCAGCTTTTACGCTCCGTTGCGAGACCATCCATGCAACACTCAGAATGAGTGCAGCAGATAAGGCCAGCATTGCTTTAAACAGTAATTGCTTTTTCATAAAAGTCGTTCTCCTTGTCGCCGCCTGGAACTTGGGCTTCAGCCTCGTTAATTGAATCACTGAGGCTTCGTGTCGTTCGTCTGTGGTTGGGGAGCCGGGGTACTTGCCGGAGCTGGTGCGTTTGGATTAATCGGCTTCAACCCCAGTTGCTTGGCGATCTCCTTTTCCTTGGTGTGCATTGGCTGTAAAGTGCGCAAGTAGAACACGAGGTCCCAAGCCTCTTCCGGCTTCACGTTGTCTGCAAACGAAGGCATCGGAGTTCCGTCGAGTCCTGTCATGAAGATGCGATAGAGGTCGCGATCGGTGCTACCGCATTTGAATCTTGTTTGATCGTGGAAATTAAAGGGCTTAATCGGACGGTTCTGATCGTCGGTGAGCGTGTCCGCCGACGGCCCGTTCGCCATGCCCTCGACTCCGTGGCACTTCCAGCACTCGAGCTTTTGGAAGATCACTTGTCCGGCCTTGATCCGATCAGCCGTCACCTCTGGTTCAGTTGGGATTTCAATCGGAGTTCCCGGTTTCTCTGTCTTCCAGCGGTCAGAGAAGTGCTTCACATAAGCAATAAGGTCGATGCGGTTTTGGCTCGAAAGCGGGTTCCAGGACGGCATATTCGAAGATTCCAGTCCTCGACCGATGGTGTTGAAAAGATCTTCGTCAGTCGGCAGAGTTCCACTCGGGGTTGAACGACACTTAAAAGTCGCGAGAGTAAAATTCCGCGGTTTAGGATCAAGCCATACCGCGTTTTCGCCCTCACCATCTCCCAAGACTCCGTGACAACCGACACAGTAACGGCGATAGTTCATGGCCGCACTCTTCGCATGACCGGTCAGATGGCCAGCGTGTGCTTCCATGCCGAGGTTTTGATCTTCCTGATATTCAGTGACTTGTGCGAAGGAGAGGCCGGCAAATGCCAGCACTGCAACTGCGCACGTGATGAATTTGAGTGTTTGTGTACGCATGTCCTCTCCTTAGAAATCGAAGTCAAAGCCTGACATCAAGCTGCTGCTGGTTACGTCAGTTCCGCTAACCGGTGCCGTTCCGTTTTGCCGCAACCATGAATACTCGTTGTGCCAAGCGAAACCTGCGCGGCTGGTCATGATCGGCATATAGCGGAACCCGAAGGTGTACATGTCGATATTGCCCAGATTGTGAGCTTGAGGGGCAAAGGTCGCAGTGCCCGCACAGCTCCCGATTGGGCAAGCCTGTTGCGACATACGCTCCCACTCCGAACGCTGGATGAAGATTAGTTGCGGATTCTGCACCCAGTGGGTCTCCACCATATAGCCGTTCCAGCTTGGCGCTCTGAACCCAGCAGGAAGGGTGGTTCCGGGGGTATTGTTTAAAGACGTTGTGTCGACGAAATCTCCGTAGCCCGCTCCAAACCAAGCACTGTCCCAGCCATGTTGGGTTACTACCTGGAAATCAAGTCTGCCAAAGTAGAACAGTCCCACAAAGCCCTCGCGGTTGAACGACCGATTAGCTCTGCCAGAACCGGGAATGGGGCTCGTGGGACCACCATTAGTCAAGTAGAATGTCGGCGCCTCACCAATCATGGCGTAAAAGCCGACCCGGTCAGTGCCTAGTTTGCCCACATCAAACGCTTGACTGGCGGTGAAGAATCCGCTGTAAGAGTTGCCGTAACTGAGGTTTACACTTCCATTACTTGAACTGAGCAGCGCGGCCGAGTAGCGCGTGCGATCGTTGAGCGAATGGCCCATCACCTCCATTCCAAGCTGGTTATTACCAATCTGTCCAAAGATATTGGCGTCGCCAGGAGGGATGAAATGGTAAGTCTGATAAACGCCGGAAATAGGTGTGAGCGTGAGTATTCGCTTCTCTGAGACCAAATTGTCCAACTCGAACTTGCCGAGCTTCAAATTCAGCCAGGGACTGCCGAAGAGATTGTCAAAGCGTCCCATCACAGTCTCAAAGTGAAAAGAGGCTGTAGGATCAGACGAAGGCAAGACGTAAAACGAAATATTTTTCTCGATCGTGCCGCCGGTATGGAAGTCGAGGCCGCTCAGGTCGAAGCCATTTTTCGTAAGCTGAACTTCGCCCGCGCCTATGCCGGCTCCGTTGTCAACCTGTACTTTGTTGGTGCTTTCGCGGTGCCAGTATGGAGTAATGCGAAAGGTGACCGGCCAATAGGATGGGTTCTGCCAGATGGGAGCGTCCCGGTCGTTCATCAACTGGTAGCCGTTGTCTTTGAACTTTTGTCCAAAGTAATTCAGCATCGGCCAGGCTTCATGACAAGCCGAACATCGCAAACCATATTTTCTGGCAAATGCGGGAAGGGCGTGAGCGCTGCTGGAAAACGCTAAGACACAAACAGCCGATAGCAGCAAGCCCGCAACGGTACTTCGGGAAGAAGCCATTGGGATCCTCCTATGGGATGACCACGTCCACAACAGACTTCTGTTTCTACCCCAAAAGAACGCGACAGTTGCTGTTTGTAACACCCGCGTAAGTCCGATGTCAACAAAGTGTCAAAAATATGTCATAGAATTGTCGCTTAAATCTTTACACGTCTTTACACGCGAGAAGAACGATTGTGTTCGCTGAAGCATTTTTTCCCTTGAAGCTGTATAAAACAGTTACCGTCGTGCCTTTCCGATGTCGCATATCGCGTCACTGCCTTTTTGTAGTGCTCTGCGCCATTGTCGCGACTTCGCCAGTTCATGCGCGCCATAAGGCCGGTCCGGAAAGTTACGGAGAGGGACTCAACGTAAGCGTGCCGGCGCCCGAGAAGGAGTTGTTGCAAGCAGTGCAAGATGTCGTGGGGGACGGCATTATTCAAGGCACCAAGGAATACAACAAAGACCAATACGTTTCAGGCGCCGAAGCTGCCGACACAACCCATGCCTTTCCCAAGTGGCCTGGTTCAGGTCAGGTTTTTTACAAGATTAAAAAGAACACGCTTGACCCGCGGAACTTCAAAGACACTAGCGATTCCGGCACTCTGGCCGTTCGCTATGTGGTGCAACCGGGTGATGGCAAGAACACGCTACTGAAGATCGACGCAATTTTCGTGGATGACTATCACCATCGTGATCATCTTTCGAACGGCTCAGTTGAGGGCGCCGAATACAAAGACATACAAGACCATCTCGCCGCGATGCAGCTCAGGAAAACTGAAGCGGCCGAGGAAGATCAACTTCATCAACAGCAATTAGCCGCGCAGGAACTGGAGCGCAAGCGCAAGCAGCAGCACATCGAGCAAACAATTGTGCGCGCTCCCGATGAAAGTCTTCAACAGCATGTGGATCGACTGCGCCACGAGGTAGAGCGCCAAGTGAAGGCGTCGGGAACACAGTTGAAGTCGACCCCGTTTAAAAGCGCTTCCAGCCTGCAATCGTTGGCCGCGGGCATGCGCGTTGCGATTCTGATTTCCACTCCTTACTGGTACGGCGTCGAAACCGAAGAAGGCCAGCATGGCTGGATTCACCGCAGCCAGTTGGAGCAGTTGCCGTGAGCATTCGCCAGTGTTGCGCCATCTTCTTACTATTCGCTTCCGTATTTGGTAGTGCGCAAGATTCAACCCAAGAGAAGACTTTTTCTGCTCCGGTTTCGAAGGTCCAGGCTGTACTGAAGAACCTGCCGGGTGGAACTTCAGGTCCGTTACCAATCCTGGATGGCTTCATCGTTCCGGGCGCGCGCAGTCTCGATCGATACCAGCGGCCTTACTACCAGTGCACAATCCGCATCACGCCGGCGCCTTCCGGCCGTTCGCAAGTTCGCGTTACCGCGAAGATCACCGCTTGGAACACGGATCCCGCGCATTCCGGATATGAAGTCCTGCAATCCAACGGGCGCCTGGAATCTGATTTGCTCGATCGTTTGCAGAACAGGCTGGCGCCGAATTCAGAGAGCAACGCTACAAGCACCGCGAGCCCGCCAACCAGCTCCAAGAGTGGAGGCTCCGCGAGCGCTAAAGCAGCCGCTCCCGACATCTCCGCGCCTATGCCACAGTTCCCTGGCAAATCGGCGGGGGCGATGGCTTCGACTTCTTCCGGAACGCCGGATACCGCACTGGAGCAGGAAGCTAGAAGTCTGGAAGAACTTGTCCAAAACCAGTCTCACCCAACAAACCTCATTGCAGTGAAGCAGGACCAGACTCCAGTCCTGCAAGACCCCAGTTCTGACGCGAAAGTTTTGTTCCTGGCCAGCGGGGAAGACGAATTCGAGGTTTTGGATATGAATCCGGAGTGGGTGCATGTGAGAATTTCCGGTCTCTCCCGCGGGTGGGTGCGACGGGCGAGCGTAGAAATACTGGGCGGTTCTGAAAACGTCGCTGACTCCAAAGCAGGATTAGCCGCGCAAGAACAACAGTCTGGAACCCCCGGCTCGCTATCTTCATCGTCCGCGCTTTTTTCGGTGAGCGGCGAAGAAGAGGGAAGTTTTCCCGGTGATTGGGCGCCATTGAAAGGCAAGAATGTCAAAATCATTTCCGTTCAGCAGGCGCCGGGCACGGGCAGAATCACCAGCCCGCAAGACAAAATGCACTTTGCCGAAGGCCTTTTGAAGAGTGAGTCTGCGGAACAATCAGCCGCAGGTCTGGTCCTGATTTTTGACTCGGAAGATGGCGGGATGGTGGCAGCAACTCGGGCCGTGCTTGACCTATGGAAAAACGGGTCACTGTCAGAGCAGGCCTTCTGGAGACAATGCTATCGCGATCCTCCGGAGATTCTCGGCAGCGCCAACTAGTGCTTCCAGTTCCAAACCGGATTGCCCTTGTCGTCCCGGAGCACCAGTGTGTCGGTGCCTTTCACGACCTCCTTCGCCAGGATCATGTCGGCATCGCCCTGCTTGATCTTGGATCCGGTAAATGCGACCTCATCGCCCTTAGCGAAACTCACGCCCATGTCGTCGATAAACGACTTCGGACATAAGTAGAGATCAAAAGTGTCAGTGCCGCTCTTGATGGTGATATGCGCGATGTCCTTGTCCTTGGGCGGCAGCTTCAGTTCTTCAATCGTCCCTTTGAATTTTGCTTCCGTGGAAGTGTCGTACTTAGGGCCTGCCTGCGCTATCGAAAAAGCGCTGCCCAGAAGCAGAGTCAAAAAGGCGAGTATTAGTGTGCGGAAACTAACCGGATTAGAAGCCATGGCCTGACCTCCTGGCATGAAGAGCGGAAGTCGGTCGCAGGAACTGCAGACGACACAGTCCGTTCTCCCTGCTGGTCTTCCGGGTGCAGATCGAAAAGTGCAGATCGGAAACCCAACTTTCATGATACTCCCGCTGCACGGGCGAGAGTAGCGGTAATTGCGGGGGGTCTCTACCCATGCAACTAGCGGATAAGGCAGGACATCTCACGTTGTCGCTTAACATTTGCCGAATACGACAGCCATGGCCAAGAAAAACAAACACACGAAAGAGGCAATTGCCTCCCCGGCTATTCTCAAGCCTTTTGACAAAGACGATAAGTCGAGCATTCAGGTCGTGATTGAAACGCCAAAAGGCTGCAGAAACAAATACGCTTTCGATTCCAAACTTCGGTCCTTCAAGCTCAGTCGCGTTCTCCCCGATGGAATGCTCTTCCCCTACGACTTCGGCTTCGTTCCCTCGACCATGGCGGACGACGACGATCCCATCGATGTGTTGCTGCTCATGGATGCGCCTGCATTTCCGGGTTGTGTGATCGACAGCCGGCTCATCGGCGTGATCGAAGGGGAGCAGATCGAGGACGGAAAGAAGGTGCGAAATGACCGTCTGGTTGCGGTGGCGAACCACAACCATTCGCATTCTGATCTGAACAATATTTCTGACATGAACCAGAAACTGCTCAAAGAACTAGGCGAGTTCTTTGTGAACTATCACCGGCAGGACGCCATCAAGTACAAATTTTTGGGAACCAGAGGGCCAAAGGAAGCGGCCCGTTTACTCGATCGCGCCATCAAGCGAGGCAAAGCTGCTTAGTTCGAAACGGAGTCTCGGTTGACGGACATCGTTGTGCGCTTCTTCATCGGTAGTCTTATAGTCTCTGCTTTCTCGCTCATCTCCGATCTCCTCAAGCCAAAAACGTTCGCGGGATTGTTCGGCGCCGCGCCTTCGGTCGCATTGGCCACGCTCGGCCTGACAGTTTTAAAAAACGGAAAACAATACGCCGCGATTGAAGCGCGATCGATGATTATCGGAGCAGTCGCTTTGCTTCTATATGCTGCGGCTGTGAGCTACGTCTTGCTGCGGTTCAAGTTTTCCGCGTTGCCGGTGACGATAATTATGTTGCTCCTTTGGCTCGGCGTGGCACCCGGTTTGTGGTATGTGATGGCGAGCTGACAACGATGATTGTTGCCATAAGCACATCTGGTCTGAAGCGGACGAAATGGTGGGAGTATCTGCTGCGCTTCTTTCTTGGCGGATTCGTCACCGCCGTCGCCGGAGTTATCGCCAAAAAATTTGGTCCAAGTTTTGGCGGTCTCTTTCTCGCTTTCCCTGCGATCCTCGCCAGCGGCGCGACCATGGTTGAAAAGCACGAGCGCGAACGCCAACAGGAAAAGGGAATGAACGGAGTGCTTCGAGGCCGTCAAGCCGCAGGCGCAGACGCCGCGGGTGCCACCATGGGTAGCAGCGGCCTGATGGCATTCGCGGTTTGCGTATGGAAACTCCTGCTTGCACACAATCCGTGGCTGGTAATCGGCGGCGCGACGCTGCTGTGGGCCGTAGTTTCCATAGCAGTGTGGTTTCTGTGGAAGCGAAATGTTCTCCACCGCCTGCGGACTGCAAAAAGGAATAAATAGGAACTCAGCAGAAGAGAAAAGCACGAACTGAAATTCTTCAGGCGCGCTCTCTTGCGGGTTGCAACATTCGATATCCTAGTCAACCGTCCTTGGCCGTTTACCCAACTCTTCTCATTATTAGCTCGGCATAATAAATTTCGGTACGCTCCTGAATGAATGCATCCCGCTCTGTCCCTCGTAGTCCTGCTTCTTCAGCTTCCTTAATGGCTTGGGCACGCGCTTCCTCAAGCCAATAGGTTCGGCATGTTTCCGCGGTTGGGTCGGGTGTCCTAATGTCCTTGCCGTGGTTTGGACAAGTGTTCATAAGATGTTGACTCAGCCAATCCGTATGAACAGCGACTTCGGCTTGCTCTGTCTCAATAATTGGTGCCAAAAGGTGATACACAGTGAAACAGACCGGGCATTGGACATCTCGTACGTGAACCCACTGTTCAGTCGAGACGCTTATATCTGGTAATACCGCACGAAGCTGCATGAGCAGCACTGTACTGCGGTTTGCCGTGTTTGTCCAAGCTGGGACGTCGCACATTCAGCTCTTCCTTAACACTGCGTGACGTCGCTCTAAAACTAACGTTACCCAAATCCACGGGTGACGGTAAGTGAGTGGCTCGTCTCGTACTAAATGCAAAACTCGACTGCCAAACAATATGACCCGTATCAATGCTCGACGTGTAGTGTCTTAGCAAGTGAAAAACTTCGACAACGAAGAGCAACTTACAGATGAATTTGCGGCGCAAGCTGAGCGGGTATTTGCGCTAGTGGGCAGATTGCAGCGGCGCTTTGCTGCGCGTTTTAAGAAAGTCCGGTTGAAATCCACGGACCGAACCAAGAACGGTAAACCACAACGGAAAGAATCCCCGCCCTCGGGCTAAGGATTATGCACTCGCCGTTGCACGCTCGTCCGGCGTGCACTTGTGTGAGTCAAACTGCTGTTGAAGGCTGGCTTGAGCGTCCCTGGTTTTGGTCAGCGCACTCATCGGCGCTTTGAATTGCTGCCTGCACAATTCGCAAAATCCGACAGCCGGCGTGGTACCGAGCCATTTGACCACCCGAAGAGTGCGCTTCGCCATGAAGGCATTTTCCCACAGAGTGGTAAAAGGAAAAAAGCCGCCCTTAAGAGGTTCGTGGGCCATTCCAGGGCGGCTCGGGTGGGTTATTGAGTCGGATTGTATCTCGCGCCGAAGTCGTGCGACGCTAAGAATCGTGAAGAATTGTCAGCCTTTGTGTCAACACAGGGCGGGATACCGGGAGCGAAGTGAGCCGAGTGCGAGCTACTGAGGAAATCGGGATGCGCGGGTCGCGATCGAACCGACGCATAAAGGTTTAGCAGACCTCCCGAGGGGGATTTTGCCCGCACATTTCGGTACCCGACTTCACTCCCGATGGTTTAGCCTCGCCACACAGGCTAGGGAAGGTCCAAGGGGAGGCAAGCCCAATGCCTGATCGTGTGACCCGTCTTGTGACTGCTGGGAAAGGGTGGGGGTGATCGGAAAGGAGGGCAAGGAATAACGGCTCCCCTAGACCCGTTTTCGGCGTACTATTCCTGTGTCCGCTTGTGAGGGCAGTATGCCCCATAAGGGCAAACAAAGTTCATCCCGCAAACTGGTCTGGGTCGAAGGCCAGACTTTCGCGGGTTGGGGCTGCTCTGAATGCGCTTGGCTCTTTAACTTTTCTGGCCGGCTCTCCAGCAAATCACTAGATGAAATGAAGCGAAGTTTCCAGGTGCAACTCTCCGAAGAGTTTGCGTCCCACGGTTGCGCTGAGTACCCACGGGTCAAGGGTGGAGAAGCTCTTTCCTCGTAGTTCAGGTCCTGCCGACCTCGGACACACTTCGCATATTCTCGTTAGCTCCCTGGTCTGTTCCGTGCAAAACATAATCCCATGACGCGGGTTGTAGCCAGGAGGTCGTAATCATGGAAGTCGGTTTGGTTTCAGCAGCTCTCGCTTTTGCCAGAACGGAGGCTTCCGCAATGAGAGGCAAAACCAAAGAACTTTGGGAACAGTTTTGCGAACAGGCCGCAGTGGAGCAGGACCCCGAAAAGCTGGTGCAACTGGCGAAAGAGATAAACCGAATGCTCGAAGAAAAATAAACTCGTTTGAAGCAAAGGGACGAAGAACGAACAAAACCATAAACCATGTTTTGGTTAATGAACCATCTCTGCCGGTGACATGCTGTTCCGATTTCGTAACGGCGCGAATAGTCGGTCGGGCCGCTCGTAAGATACCAACGCACAATCAGGAGTGCGGTAACGTACCGCACTTCTCTGCGCATACGGAGTAGGTTTGTAGAATTATGAATTGCGCAAGTGCCCACAAGACAATCAGCGAATTAGCCGACCAACTGGAACGGATTCGGGAAGAGCTTTTTTCCGTCCAAAGATCGCTGGAGAAGATGGAACCTATCGAGGCCGCCGTGCAATCCGCTGAGACTCCAAATAAGGCTCTATAGGCTGCATCCGATCCGGTGGGGACACGGACTAAGAGGGCCAATCGTTTAGTGTGGCCGCTTGCGGGACTTGTCTTCGCATTCCAGTAGGTGATCAAGCTCAATGACAAGTGCCATCATTTTGTTCGAGTCTTTTTCATCACGGACTTCCTCGGCGACGCGACGCCAATCTCTAGGTTGTGGGGTCATGGGAAACCACCCTTCTGATTTCCCTTTAAGCTACTCTGGATGGGAACCTGAGTCTGAGCAATATTGCTCTTGAGTAAATGAGTGGTACATTCCGTCCCTGGTGCTAGACTCTAGTAGTCGCTTTACACATCCCTCCGTCGTACCTCTTCCCAGGCGTCGGTCTCTTGTGCAATCTGATTCATTGGAGGCCAGTCTGCTGATAACCAGCGTGGGCGTTGTCGCCAGGTCGCAATATTTAGAAGAGTCTGCCCTGTTGCGCCACAAGATCGACGAATTGAAGACGAATGCTGTCACTTTGATTGCGCGAGCTGAGAGGTTAATCCAAGAATCGGAAAAGCTATCGGCGCGGGTCACGGCCCTCGAAAACCGGCCCCTACCAACGTACTCTTAGGACACACTCAGCTCCCGAGCTGCCACGTGGGGCTTGACATGAGCGCTTTCAGCTTTATCATTAACTCCTTCCCCGGAAAACTCATTCGACGAAGAGAAGGCGAGTTCGGCTTTCTAGGAGGCGTCTGTGTTTTCAGCTAATTCTTGGTTTGAGACTGCCGAAAATTTTTTGTTTCGGATTGAATTTCTGTTGCTACAGGTCTACTTGATAGGCCATCTCGTGCGCGCTTTGTTTTTTCGCCGTTCCTAGACTAGGAGTTCCAGTTGCCTGATTCCATCTATGCCGAAATTTCGCGAGCGGTGCCTGTAGTGATCGGCGGCCTGTTGGCAACCGGAGGCGGCGTCACAGCTCAAATTGTGACGCACCATCTCGCGGTCAAACGCGAGAAAGACACTCTGAGACGCGAGCGCTTGGAATCTTTCGTGAGGTCCTTATTTGCTCACGAGCAGTGGCTTACAGATAGCTTCAATAAAATATTTTCAGGGGATGACAGACAGCGTCCCCGCTCAACGAAGCGCGTATGCTACAGAGCCTACATTTTCCAGAATTGAATGATGATGTACGTGGGCTTTTGCAGGCGCAAATTCCTATGATCAAGTTTATCGGGGAGCAAAAAGTTGCTCGGGCAAAGAACAGGGAAGCGTTTATTAACGACTGGAACCCAAAGCAATACCACGAAAGTTATGGAGAGTATCTGGTAAAGATTAATGCGACGGTTCAGAAGTGTCGGAAATTAAATAGGTAGAGGATTACCAGAACCGCGCGGGAATCTTCGCTAGCCGCTCCTCCATACGCTTGCTGGCAAGGCGAAAAAGTCCCCGAGTGCGCCAATTGGCGCTATCGGGCCGACGATTGAAGTCGCGCCAACTTCCGTTTCCACTCGTCAATCATCATCTCAATCAGTTTCCGGATTTGGCTGTCCGTGCAAACCTTGAGATCGGATTTTAACTTCGCAATCTCAGCCTTGATTCTTGCTATCTCTGCAAGTGAGGGCATCGACGGAGCCTCCTAAGCGCAAGCACCACGCACAACCCCTTATTTCTTCGCACGTTGCAGTTACAAGATTGTCTAGCCGGTCCTGCCGTCCTTTGACCTATTTTGCATAGTGCCGCTCGGTAGTCTTGATGCTTTCATGCCCGAGCAGCTTTGAGATTTCCTCTAGGGGCACACCCTTTCCTAGAAGATCCACAGCGAACGTATCGCGTAGCTGGTAACTCAGCATGTTCCCCTGCGGTTTAACACCGGCGTCCTTAAATAGTTTTCGTGACACTCGCGAATTCAAATGGTGCTTCCCTATGCACCTCCCATTGAGCAGCACCAGACCGAGGCAGTGAAACGCCTTGAGCAGTTCAACGCAGCCAAGCAAATTGCGGAATTCGAGGGAAGGGCGCTACAGATTCCGCTACAGTGAAGAACTAGAAGGGAACTCCACCCGTTGCAACTGGCAGAGTAGGTTGGAGGCGCGGGTCGGAATCGAACCGACGCATAAAGGTTTTGCAGACCTCTCCCTTACCACTTGGGTACCGCGCCCTTGCCGGATAATAAACTAGCGTCCCACGCCGGAAATGTCCACTGGCAGAACGGAACGGAAATTCTGGAGCGGGAGACGGGATTTGAACCCGCGACTTCGACCTTGGCAAGGTCGCACTCTACCACTGAGTTACTCCCGCTCAATAATAGGTGATTATAAACCAGGCCGTCCGCTCACCAAAAACTCGACTACTCAGCGATTCAGTGTCCCGTCCATTGCGGATCTTCCTCTGCCGGGACGATCTCTCCATCGCGCATATGGATGATGCGGTCTCCGTAAGCGGCCGCCGCCGGATTATGCGTGATCATGAGCACCGTCTGCCCTAGTTCCTGGTTCGAATGCCGCAGCATTTTCAGCACGATTTCTGAATTCTTCGAGTCGAGATTGCCTGTCGGCTCGTCGGCCAGCACAATCGCGGGACGGTTGATGAGCGCGCGCGCCAGTGCTACTCTCTGCTGCTCTCCGCCGGAAAGCTCCGATGGACGATGCTGCAGCCGTTTATTGATCCCGAGCAGTTCGACAATCTTGTTGAAGTAAGCGGGATCGCGTCCGCCATTTTTACCGGCGATATCGATGGCCACTTCAATATTGGATCGCGCGTCGAGCGTCGGCAGCAGATTGAATTTCTGAAAGACGAAGCCAATTTTGGATTTGCGCATGCGCGTGCGCGCCGCATCGGAAAGTTCAGTGAAATTGATTCCGTCAATGATCACCTTGCCGGAATCGCCACGCGTCAGGCCGCCCAAAACATAAAACAGCGTCGATTTGCCGCTGCCAGAAGGGCCTACGATGCTGACAAACTCGCCCCGTTCCACGCGAAAGGATATCCCGCGTATCGCCGGCACTTCAATTTTGCCGATGTGGTAGGTCTTGTGAAGATCAACTGCTTCGATGATCGGAGCCATTCAAACCATTGATCTTACATCAAGATGTGTGCTCAAGAGCTCTCGACCAAGCGAAAACGCGCCAGGATTACAGGCCACGGATTACACGGATGTGCACAGATCGGATGTGCCAAATCGAAAGACAAAGCTCCATCCGGGAAATCCGCGCGAATCCGTGGCTGATTTGTTAGGAGACTTAGGCTGACGCGACATGGTGCGCCGGTGGCGGCACCTGTGCGTGCACCCGAGGATGGGCCCGTTTTGGCCCTCGCTTGCGAACC
>Ga0102924_1001657_pt1 | contig 25346 bp, 20 predicted proteins | sample PaiPotPPM11metaG_FD_80116 | JGI IMG/M metagenome (GOLD analysis project Ga0102924, IMG submission 80116) | Iron sulfur acid spring bacterial and archeal communities from Banff, Canada, to study Microbial Dark Matter (Phase II) - Paint Pots PPM... ... | reverse complement strand
GATCATCGTCGGGTCGCTGATCGCCGGGGTCGGCGCCTACCTGTCCATTCGCTTCCTGACCAAGTACTTCAGCGAGGACAAGTCGCTGAATCCGTTCGGGATCTACTGCCTGATCGCCGGGCTGGCGTCGCTCGCGTATCTGGCGCTGAAGTAATACGCCCGACAACATCCTGGCCAGCCAGCGCCGGGGCGGACCGTGGCGGGGCAACCGAACGGGGTCTTAGGCCAGTGCGGATGCCGGGGACCAAAGACCGTCGATCGCCTGCTCGGCCGCCGCGAGGCTCTTGGCGGCCAGCGGGATCAGCTCGGCCATGGCCGGCGTTACCTCGGCCAGTGTGAGCTCGGCGGTGATGAAGCGCGGCTCCAGGCCCGTGGACGAGATGGCGTGCGGTAGCCACGGCTCGGCGTGGTCCCAGCCTTCGCGTGGCGTGCCTTCGCCGTAGCCGCCGCCCCGGCTGGCGAGCACGACGAAGTCGCGTCCGCCGAGCAGCCCGGCGTGGGTCTCGGGGTCGATCGACAGCCCGGGGGCGATGAGGTGGTCGACCCAGGCCTTGACGCTGCTGGGTGCGCCGAAGTTGTACAGCGGGAGGCCCAGCACGATCGTGTCGGCTTCCTTGATCTCGCCGACCAGTTCTTCGGTCAGCGCCCAGGACTCGGCTTGGGCCGCTGTGTGCTGGTCGCGCGGAAGTATCCGGGCCATCCCGCCGGCCGCATCGAGGTGCGGCAGGGGATCACGGCCGAGGTCGCGGTAGGTGACGGTGGCGCCGGGATGCGCGGCGCGCCAGGCAGCGGCGGCCCGGGCGCTGAGCTTACGGCTGACCGAGGCGTCTCCCCGGATGCTTGAGTCGATGTGCAGCAGGTGAGCCAATTAACTGACCTCTCATATGTGGTTAGTGTCGCACTAATCATTAGCGTCATATGGGTGGTACGTCAAATCGGCTAGACTCGGCTCATGGCCTCCCAGCCCGTTGTCAGCCAGCCGGTGCACCGGTCCGGCGCGCTGCTCGACCATCTCGCGCGCCGCATGCGCCTGCGGGCCGAGTCGGTGCTGGCGCCGCTCCGCCTGCGGCCTCGCCACCTCGTCGCGCTCACGGTGCTGCGGGGTCGCGACGGCATCACTCAGCAGGCGCTGGCGGGCACGCTGGAGATGGACGGGACGAACATCGTCCTGCTGCTCAACGAGCTCGAGGCCGAGGACCTGATCGAGCGGCGGCGCTCGCCGGAGGATCGCCGCCGCCACGTCGTCGGGCTCACCGAAGCCGGCGCGAAGCGGCTCGCGGAGGCCGAGTGCGCACTCGCGGCGGTTGACAACGAGGTGCTCGGAGCGCTGGATGACAGCCAGCGCGAGGTGCTCTACAACCTGCTCCTGCAGGCGGCCAGAGGTAGCGACGTGAAGTGCCCCCTCGACTAGGGCTTGTTCCTGACGTCGGTCAACCTGAGCCCGGCCGGGTCACCGAGAGGCCATCCGGGCAGACCTACGCGCAACTGTGGTCGCGTACCGAGTGCGCCGATAGGGCGTCGTTTATGTCGCCCTCGCCCTGCGCCGCGCCGGGCCGCGGCCAGCCGCGCCGCCTGGAACTGCCCGGCGCGTGCGACGCCCGTGACGGCGGTCCCCGCATCGTGCACCGCGAGCAGGTTTGTGACCGGCCGGAGAAGCGCAGCAGCAGCCGCGACATTTAGGCGACATGTGATCTGAGAAAGCACATCAGAGATGAGAACCTACAATTTGCCCGGGGACGACGCGGGCTCTGGCCATTGGGGAATCACGGTTCTACCATTGGCTTAATTAACGTCTCGTCGCGAACGAAGGCGATGGCCATGGGCCGTGAATTCCCCCCTCCGGAAGAAGCTGACTCATGGGGCGAGTTCCACGCCCGGCTCGAGATTGAGACGGCTAGTCCCGGCAGCTGGCTGGCGCTGCTGTGGTGGGCCGTCGGCGCCTTGCTGTTCGCGACCACGCTGTTCAGCTGCTACTACGCGGTCCAGGAGAAGCAGCTGTGGCTGTGGCTGTGCATGCTCGCGTCGCTCGGCGCGCTCGGCGTGATGGCCGCGCGCGCGGTGGAGCACGCCGACCGCAAACGGGCGCGGACGATCCAGCTCAGGGAGCTGCAAGACGCCTGGCGCGACCACATGGACCGCCGGTCGCCCACGCTCTAGCGGCGCCACTTTAGCGGCACCGTCAGGCAGTGACTCCCGGGACGACGAGGCCGGACTCGTAGGCGATGACGACGAGCTGCGCGCGGTCGCGGGCGCACAGCTTGGTCATGATGTGGCTGACGTGGGTCTTCGTGGTCAGCGGGCTGAGGTAGAAGCGGGCCGCGATCTCATCGTTGGACAGGCCCTGGGCGACAAGCGCGAGCACCTCGCGCTCGCGTTCCGTGAGCCGGGCCAGGTCAGCGGCGGGCGAAAGGCGGCCGGCCGCCGCGGCGCCGGGGCCCGCGGCCGCCCGGGCGCCAGCTGCGGCGGGTCCCCGGCTCGCAAGCGATGCGATCAGGCGGCGGGTCACGCTTGGCGACAGCAGTGCATCTCCGCGGTGGACCACGCGGACCGCGTGGATCAGCTCCTCCGGCTCGGCGTCCTTGACGAGGAAGCCGCTCGCACCCGCGCGCAGCGCCTGGTAGACGTACTCGTCGGTCTCGAACGTGGTCAGGATGACGACCCGGACACCGTTGAGCGCCTTGGCGGCGGCTATCTGACCGGTGGCCGCGAGGCCGTCGCTCCCCGGCATCCTGATGTCCATCAGGATGACGTCGGGACGCTCGGCCATGGCTAGCTCGACGGCCTGGTCGCCGTTGACCGCCTCCCCGATCACTTCGATGTCATCCGCGGCTTCGAGCAGCACGCGGAAGCCGGCGCGGATCAGCGCCTGATCGTCGGCAAGCAGGACGCGGATCATCGGGCCGCCTTTTCGGTTTTCTCGTTCTGCGGGTTGGGTGAGGCCGGCGCGCCCGTGCTGGTTGGGCCCGTGCTGGCATCGAGCGGAAGGGTCGCGGCGACACGGAAGCCGCCCGTGCTGCGCGGGCCGATGTCGATCGTGCCGCCGGCCGCCGCGGCGCGCTCGCGCATGCCCCGCAGCCCGTGGCCCGTGGTGGCGAGCCCCGTGGTGGCGAGCCCCGTGGTGGCGAGCGGGTCGCGGCCGACGTCGACCGGAGCGGCGAGCGGGAACCCCGCGGCGATGACGAACGCGGTATAGGCGGCCTCGGCGGCGGAGTCCGTGAGGCCGTGGCCGGTGTCGGTGACCTCGAGGCACAGCGCGGCCGCGCCGTAGTCGACCGTGACGGCCGCGGTCGCCGGGCCGGCGTGGCGCAGGGTGTTGGTCAGCGCCTCCTGGACGATGCGGAACGCGGACAGGTCGGTGACCGTGGGCAGGTCGCGCGGCGTACCCGTCACCGTCACGGTGACCGGCAGGCCGGCCGCGCGCACCCCGGCCACCAGGGCGTCAAGCCGGTTAAGTCCCGGTGTCGGCTGGGTGGGGTCGGCGGGTTCGTCGGTGCCGCCCGTCGCGGTGCGCAGCACGTCGAGGATCGCGCGCAGTTCGCGGAGCCCGTCCTTGCTCGCCGCGCGGATCGCCTTGAGCGACTCGGCCGCCTCGTCCGGCCGGTCGCGCAGCAGTTGCGTCGCGGCGGCGGCCTGCACGGTGATGGTGGCCATCGTGTGCGCGACCACGTCGTGCAGCTCGCGGGCGATCCGCAGTCGTTCCTCCTCGACGCGGCGCTGCGCGTCGAGCGCGGCCTGCCTTGCCGCCTGCATGCGGACGGTGTGCACGTAGGTCCGGTTGGCGATGGCGATACCGACGAACAGTGCGACCGCGTCGTTCGCGGGGATGATCCAGAATCCGCCGCTGTACTGGCCGAGCGGGTTGTTGGCCGCCGTCGCCGCCATGAGCACGACCGTGACCGCGAGCGCCCAGGCGACCGACTGGCGGACCGGAAAATTGGTGGCGACCGTCACCAGGGCGGTGGCGGGCAGCAGGAGCGCGACGCCGTTCACGTACCCCGGGAGGCTGAAGGCGACGGCCGCCGCCGTCGTGACGCAAACCACCAGCCGCGGGTGCTTCCGCCGCCAGGCGAGCGCCGCGCCGCCGAGGACGATGATCAGAAACGCCGCGGCCGGCGTGTGCGGGAGGTGGTGGCCGCCGGTGAAGTAGGCGGCCGGGTTGGTCGGGTGCGCCTCGCCGTAGGAGGCGACGACGGCGATGACCGTGACCACCACCGCGATCGCCGTGTCGCGAGTGGAAGGACGCCAGTTCCCGCCCGGCTCGGTCCAGGCGCGGCGCAGCCAGCCGGAGAACGCCGGAAGCGCCCGGCGCGGGCCCCGGGTCCGGTCTTCGCCCGGGCGCATCGCCGGTTTGGTTCCCATGTGACGCAGCGTAGGCCGATTTCGCCCGGCTCACCATCCGCGGGGGATGTAGGCCGCCTACTCCCCCGGGAGTACGCCGGGGCCGGATGCGCGCCGCCGTACTCGCCGGGCGGTACCCGGCAGTGACAACTTCCACCGGACGCGTGAGTACGCGCCGTCGCGGCACGCTTGCCGTGGCTGGCGGGGATGCCGCCGGACTTCTGAAAGTAAGGGAAGGCCCGAGATGCAGGCGCTCACACGCTTCGTACTGCGCCACAAGGCGCTAGTGGGACTGACTTGGCTGCTCATCGCCGTGGCCGGCGTCATGACGGTCAGCGGGACCACCCACCGGATGACCAATGACTTCTCGATGCCCGGGCAGGCGTTCAAGGTCGACAACCAGATCGTCGCCGAGTACGGCAACGGCGGTTCGCAGTCGCCCTACGTGCCCGTGCTCACCGTGCCGGCCGGCGAGCGGGTCACCGACCCAGCGGTGGCCGCGGAGACCAGCCGGGTGTTCGGGGCGATCGCGGCGGCGGTGCCCGACGGGCGCGTCGCCGACTACAGCTCGACGGGGAACGCGCGGTTCGTGACGAGCGACGGGCGGACGACGTTCGCGCTCGTGTTCATTCCCGCTTCGACCTCGTTCGGCGGGCCGACCCAGGCGCCCGCGGTCACCAGGGCCGCGGAGGCGGCGCTGCCGCACGGCTGGCACTTCGGTCTGACCGGCGAGGACCTGCTCGCCAACGGCGCGCCCGCGTCGAAGGGCACGGGGATCATGGTCGAGACGATGATCGGATCGGTGGGGGCGCTGGTGATCCTTGCCCTGGTCTTCGGCTCGTTCCTCGCGTTCCTGCCGCTGCTCATCGGCGGGGTGTCCGTGCTGGCCACGTTCCTGATCGTGGGCGGGCTGACCGAGATCACCGGGATCAGCCAGATCGTCGAGTTCCTTATCGCGCTCGTCGGGCTCGGCGTGGCAATCGACTACTCGCTGCTCGTGGTGACCAGGTGGCGCGAAGAGCGCTCGGCCGGGCGGGACAACGCCGACGCGGTGGCCGTCGCGATGCAGCACGCCGGGCGCGCGGTGGTGTTCTCCGGGCTTACGGTGGCGATCGGGCTGCTTTCGATGATCGTGCTGCCGGTGCCGATGCTGCGCAGCGTCGGATACGGCGGCGTGCTCGTGCCGCTGGTGTCCGTCGTGGTCGCGATCACCCTGCTGCCGGTGATCCTCGCCTCGGTGGGTCCGCGGATGGACTGGCCGCGGCTGCGGACCGAGCGGCGTCCCTCGCGCGTGTTCTCCTCGTGGGCGGCGCTGGTGTACCGGCACCGCTGGGTGTCGGCCGCGGCCGGGCTCGCGATCATGGGGCTGCTGATGGCACCCGCCCTTTCGCTTCACCTGGGCTCGCCCGGAGCGTCCGCGCAGGCGACGGCGGGGCCGGCGCACGACGCGCTGGTGAGCCTGACATCCGGCGGGGTCCCTTCCGGTATCCTGACGCCGGCCGAGGTGCTGACGTCGGGTTCCTCCTCCGCGTCCGTCGCCGCGCATGCCTCCGGGCTGCCCGGTGTGTACACGGCGATCGCGCCGGGTTCCGGTGCCGGGTTCGCCAAGGGCGGGACGTCGATCGTGGACGTGCTTCCGGCCGCCGAGTCGTCGCTGCCCTCCGGGCAGGCCGAGATCTCGTCGGTCGAGCACGCGCTGGTGGGCAGCCACGGTGTTATCGGGGTCGGCGGTGACGGCGCTTCGCTGATCGACTTCGACCGCACGGTGTACGGCGACTTCCCGCTGATGCTCACGCTCATCGCGGCCGCGACGTTCATCCTGCTCACGCGGGCGTTCCGGTCGGTCGTCCTGGCGCTCAAGGCCGTCGTGTTCAACCTGATCTCGCTCGCCGCGGCCTACGGCGTCATGACCTGGGTGTTCCAAGACGGGCACGGCTCGAAGGCGATCTTCGGGGTTCCCGCGACCGGGGCGATCACGATGTGGGTGCCGCTCATGGTGTTCGCGTTCCTGTTCGGCCTGTCGATGGACTACGAGGTGTTCATCCTGAGCCGGGTCCGCGAGGCCTACGACGCGACCGGTGACGCCAGGACGGCCGTCGTGACCGGGCTCGGCCGGACCGGACGGCTGGTGACAAGCGCGGCCGCGATCCTGATGCTCGGCTTCGTGTCGATGTCGACCTCCGGGCAGACCGACCTGAAGATCCTCGCCACCGGGCTGGGCGCGGGCATCCTCGTGGACGCCGTGGTGGTCCGCTGCCTGCTCGTCCCGGCGATGGTGGCGCTGTTCGGCCGGGCCAACTGGTGGCTGCCGGCCTGGGCGGCCCGCCTGCTGCGGGTGCCGGCCCCGGCACCGGACGCCCCGGCGATGCCCGCCGCGGAGACGACTCCCACATCCTCTCCCCAGGCGGTGGCAGCTCCCTGGTAGGCGATAGCGCCGGGCCTGAGGGGTCTGCCGGCTCGTTCGCCGACCAGGCCCCTCAGGCCGTTGGGATGGTCTGGGAGTCGGTCGTGGAGTTTTCCGCCGTGATCCAGGCGTCGATGCGCTGCCACCAGTCGTAGAGCCAGGTGAGCTGGGTCTCGCGACTGGCCGCGCGAGGGACGCTCGGTGCGGGGACGCGCCACCAGCGGGCGCGGATTTCCATGTCGGCCCGCAGGCCGAGCCAGACGTCGCGGACGCTGACCAGGCGGTCAAGGCCGGTGTGGGCCACGAAGATCACGTCAGCGGCCGGGCAGGCCTCGATGGCGGCGAGGGCGCCGCTGGCGTGCGGCGGCAGCACGTTAGGCATCGCGGCCGCGCGTTCCGCCAGGTCGATACGGCCGCCCCGGTGGAGGCGGTCGATAGCCCGGCGCCAGCGGTGCGGGGTCCAGTTGCCGCCCTCGGGGAAGATGGCAAGCGCGCTGCGCCCGTCCAGGCCGACCGCGAGCCGGCGGATCTGGTCGACGTGATGAGAGCCAGCCGCACCCGTTCGGAATCCTGGACTCGTCCTTGATCCTGCTTCTCCTGCTTTTGGCTTGGCCCGGTGCAGGAACGCGTTGGGCACGCGGTTGGCCAAGATGTCCATGCTCGGGTCGAGTTGCAGCGTGGACTTCATGACGACGCGCGGGCGCCGCTCGCACACGCTGAGCAGGTAGTGGATGAGCAGCAGGGAGTCACCGGGACCGGCGTGGCGGCTGAGCACGATGAGCGGGCGGTCGCCGCTGGGGCCCGCCTCCGGCGGGCCGGTCACCGTCACGCTTAGCCCGCACGCGCGGCCCGCCACCCGGTAGATCAGGTCGAGGAACCACTTGATCACTGCGTAGTTGCGGGCCTGGTACGGCTCGGTGTCCAGCCGCCCGCCGAACCCGCTCACGAGCCACAGGCAGAGGGACACGGTCAGCGCGGCGGTCTCACCCGCCGACCAGGCGAGCCCCAGCCACGTGACCCGCAGGAGCCGCGACCGGCGCGGGCGCCCGGGGCGGGCCCGCCGGCTGATCAGGTTGAAGGCGGCCGTGAGCAGGGCGACCGCCGGGGTCAGGGCGGCAAGTGCGGCGGCGATCACGACGACGAGCGGCACCAGGAGCAGGCGGCGGATCGGCCTGGGCGGCAACATCGGCGGCTCCCCGTTGTCGGTCAGCGGGGTCGCGCTTCGCCCACCTGGGCCAGGTAGCTTGCCGACGCCGCGTACGAACGTTCCATGCTGCTACTTACCTGTTTTCTGCCGCGATAACGGAATTGGCGCAAACCAGGGGCAAGCTGCTCGCTGCCGGTCGGCAGGACGTGGACCCGCACCCCGGGCGGCAATGCGGACATTTCCTCGTGAAAGCGATGCCTGCGCGCGATCTCGAACGCGACAAGCCCGACTTCCCACGGCCGGGCGGGAACCGGGAGCGGGCTCTCGATCCGGCCGACGTGCAGCACGTAGACGGTGCTCGCGCCGAGCGCGACCGCGCGGCCGACCGGGATGGAGTGGACGAGGCCGCCATCGAAGTAGTGCGCGCCGTCGATCTCGACCGGGGGCAGCAGGCCGGGCACCGCGCACGACGCCATGACGGCAGGGATCAGCGGGCCGCGGCTGAACCAGCGCGCCGTCGCCTCCTCAATGCTGGCCGCGACGCAGTGGAACGGCAGCGCCAAGTCCGTGAAGTCCCGGGCGGGGAGCTTGTCGGCGAGCAGTTTGTGCAGCGGCTCGATCGCGTGCAGGTGAGTCCCTGAGCGGGCCAGCCGGACCGCACGGGCGAGGACCGTCTCACTGAACACCATGCCAAGCGACTCGCCGCGCCACAACTCGGCCAGCCGTTCCGCCGCCCGCTCCGGGTCCGCGGCGACGAACGCGCCGTTGACCGCCCCGATAGAGGTGCCGACAACGATGTCGGGCCGCACGCCGGCTTCCGACAGCGCGTGCAGCATGCCGACCTCGTGCGCGCCGAGCAGCCCGCCGCCGCCGAGTACGAATGCAGTCGTCACCTACGGCAGGCTAACCCGTGCCGGGGAGTGCGCGGGGACGGGCTAGGGGACTTCGGCCACGCCCACGATCATCTCGCCCTCGCGTTCGGGCGGCACCGACACCCTCGGCCAGCCGGGACGCCAGGATCTCGCGTCCGCCACGCCGGGCGGCAGGAGCGGGAGGCGCTGCGCCAGTCCCCGGTCCGCGGCGAAGTTGTCCCTGCCGCCGAGGAAGTAGTCGTAGACCCGCGCGATCGACGGCGTAGTCGGATCGAAGTCGGCCACGTACGGCATGTTACGCGTTCTCCGCCGCATTAGCAGCCGACGCAATTGCGTTTTAGCATTCACATCGACGCATGATGATATATCGTACCGTAACCGGTCATATGCGGCAATACGACACCTTTTTGGATTTTGCAATATTTCGGCGCATTCGCGGGCGTCCGTGTTACCGTGAAAAACACCTGCGACAATACGTATCAATGGTTGGTCACGCCGGGGGGGTCTCGGCTACCGCCGGGCCAGGGGTGCTAGGCAACTTGAGCTTGGTTTTGATTTCGCATGCCTCTGCGATGGACGGGTGGACAGCTCCTTCGTGCTCGTCCTGAGTGAGGCGCTATGGCGATTATCCGGCGTCCTGTCCGCTCCCGGCCGATCAGGCTGTTCCTGATCGGCATGTTCGCCGTTCCCCTTCTCTCGTTGATTGGCCTGTGGGCCTTCGCGGCGAGCGTCACCGTCCCCGAAGCGGTCAGCGACCACAACTACAACGTCAGCGGCCTGGCCACGACCAGCTCGGACGTCGCCACGCTGACGGTCCAGCTTCCCGCTGAGCAGCACGAGACCTATCTCTGGCTGCTTAGCGGCCGCCGAGCGGCGAAGTCCGCGCTGCTCGCGACCAGGGGGAGCATCAACCAGGTCCTTCCGGGGGCCGAGGCCACGCTGATGGGCGGGGACAACCAGCTGTCCGCTACTTCCAGGGCAGACTTGAACGCCCTGGAAGCCGACCTGCGGGGCATCCCCGGCGTCAGGCAGTCCATCGATGCCGGAACGATGACCGCCGCCGCCGGCTTTCAGGCATACAGCAACGTCATCAGCGCCCTGTTCCAGTTTTACTACGCGGAGACCCTTGACCAGGGCACCTCGCTGCAGGCGATCGGCGTCGGCGCTATTGACGGGGCGCTGGAGCTGGAGGTAGTCAGCCAGGAGGCAACTCTTGTCGACGGCGCGCTGACGGTCGAGCACGGCCACATGGACGCCGCGGCGCGCCAGTTGTTCACCGCCAGCGCGACCCGCAGGCAGTTCCTCATGAACCAGGCGCTGTCGCTGCTCACTCCCAGCCTCCGCGCCGGGTACGCCGCCACGACCCAGTCGCCGGCCTACCAGCAGTACCAGGCCATGGAGGGTCAGATCATGGCCAGCGCGGGCAGCGGGCCGATCCCGGTGAACGCCACGACGTGGGATGCGGACTCGGGCGCTGTCCTCGGCGCCATGCTGAACGCGGAGAGCGGCATCAGCGGGCAGCTGTCGGCGATCAGCGGGTCGGCGAGCAGCTGGCTGTACACCAAGGCGATCCTCGCGGGCGGCATCGGGCTGCTCGCGGTGATCGTGTCCGTGTTCCTGCTCGTCTGGTTCGGCCGCAAGGTCACCGACGACCTCACCGGGCTCTACACCAGCGTCCGCGGGATGGCCGAGGAGAGACTGCCGCGCGTGGTCGAGCGGCTGCGGCGCGGCGACGACGTGGACGTGTCCGCCGAGTCCCCGCCGCCCGGGACCAGCGGCGTCGTGGAGATCTCGCAAATCGCCCGGTCGTTCGGCACCGTGCAGGAGGCGGCCGTCGCCGCCGCGGTCGAGCAGGCACGGCTGCGCAAGGGGGTCAACCAGGTCTTCCTGAATATCTCCATGCGCAACCAGTCGCTGCTGCACCGTCAGCTCGGCATGCTGGACGCGATGGAGCGGCGGACCAGCGAGCCGGGTGAACTCGCCGACCTCTTCCGCCTCGACCACCTCACCACCCGCATGCGCAGGCACGCCGAGAGCCTCATCATCTTGTCGGGGTCCACGCCCGGCCGCGGCTGGCGCGACCCCGTCCCGGTCGTCGACGTGCTGCGGGCCGCGGTGGCCGAGGTCGAGGACTACGTCCGGGTGGATGTGCTCAGCGAATCCCGCGACCTGGTCGCCGGGAATGCGGTCAACGACGTCATCCACCTGGTCGCCGAGCTCGTCGAGAACGCCACGGTCTTCTCCCCGCCGAACACCAGGATCGAGGTCAGGGCGGACCGCGCGGGCGCGGGGCTGGTCGCGGAGATCGAGGACCGCGGGCTCGGGCTGAGCCACGAAGAACTCGCCGACATCAACACGCGGCTCGCGAACCCGCCCGAGTTCGACCTCGCGAACAGCGAGCAGCTGGGCCTGTTCGTCGTCAGCAGGCTGGCCGCCAGGCACTCCATCAAGGTGTCGCTGCGCCAGTCGGTGTACGGGGGGACGACGGCCATCCTGCTGTTCCCGTTCGGCGTGATCGTGCGCGAGGAAGAGACCGGGATGATCGACGGCCAGGGCGACTGGAGCGCCGATGGCCACGAGCCCGGCGGTGCGCTCCTCCCGCCCGACGCGCGGCGATCAGGCCTTTCCGTATCCGGTCCGATGCCGGCATTCGGCGTGACCGGCCGGCACCGGCTGTTCGCGGCCGCGACGGGCGAGCCCACCGACTCCGACGAAGCGGGGAGCGACGAGCAAGAGCGGTTCCCGGCACCACCGACCCTCCCGCGCCCGCCGTGGGAGTACGTGCAGGACGAGCCGCGGGAGCCCGCGGTCGCAGGGCCGACCGTCACCGGGCCGCAGGCAGCCATTGGGCCGCAGGCGGCGCAGGCACCCGCACGGGACGCGGAAACGAACTCGTCCTGGTTCGACGCTTTCAGCCCGTCCCCCGGCCGGCGCAAGCCGGACGAGCCGGGCGGAGACGGGCCGGCTTCCGCGCCGGCGCCGCGCGGCCAGCAGGAGGCCGGCTTCGCGTCGTCGGGCAACCACCTCGGGATGCCGGTCCGGGTCCCGCAGGCAAGCCTGGCGCCGCAGCTGCGGGCTCACCCCGGTAGCGGCCGGCCGACGGCGGACAGTACGGCGCCCGACGCCGGCTCGCGATCGCCTGAGGCGACCCGCAGCTTGATGATCTTGATGCAGCAAGGCTGGGAACGCGGCCGCGTCGACGACCTGGACGATCCGGCAGGCGTCTCAGACAACGGAACAGAGCGATAGCGAGGCGGGGGTAATGGCACAGACTGACACGGCCGGACAGCTGAGCTGGCTGCTTGACAACCTGGTCAATCAGGTCGAGCACGTCCAGCAGGCGGTTATCTTGTCGCGGGACGGCCTGGTGGTGGCGGCGTCCCGGGGACTGACCGCTGAGGACGGCGAGCATCTGTCGGCCCTGGCGGCGGGGGTACAGAGCCTAGCCCGCGGGGCCGGGCGGCACTTTCGGGGCGGCGAGGTCAGACAGACCATCATCGAGATGGAGCAGGCATTCCTCTTCGTCATCGCGGCAGGGAAGGGCACCTGCCTGGCGGTACTTACCTCCGCCGATGCGAACGTGGGCCTTATCGCCTACGAGATGGCGATGCTAGTGCGCCGCATGGGTAAGTACCTGGCCGCCGAGACACGATTCCCTGAGCACGAGATAGCGGCAGAATGACCCCGCGCGACGGTCACGGAGAACGGTGGTTCGATCACGAAGCCGGCCCGGTGGTCCGTCCGTACGCGGTGACAAAGGGGCGGACCCTGCCCAACGGCGGCGCGTCGCTCGGTCTCATCGACGTCGTCGTCGCCACCGGCGAGCGGCCGCCTGAATACTTCAGGCCCGGGCCTGAGCACCGGCGGATTCTCCTCGTCTGTCGCCGGCCCGTGCCGATTGTCGACCTGACCTCGGAGATTGACCTTCCCCTGGGAGTAGTGCGCGTCCTGCTGGGCGATCTCATGAGCGAGGGGATGGTGCGGATCATTTCCGCGCAGCGACAGCACGTACCCGACCAGCGTCTACTGAGGATGGTGCTTGATGGACTCGAATCGCTCTGACGGCACGGGGCACTTTGGCGGCACTGATCACTTTGGCAGCACAGCGGACGAGGCTGCCGTGCCGGCGACCGCCAAGATCCTTATCGCCGGCGGGTTCGGCGTCGGGAAGACGACGCTGGTCGGGACCATCAGCGAGATACGGCCCCTGCGCACCGAGGAGCCGCTGAGCAACCACAGCGTAGGCGTCGACGACGTCCAGGGGGTCAGGGCCAAGACCACCACGACCGTGGCCATGGACTTCGGCCGGATCAGCTTCCAGTCCCAGCTCGTGCTCTACCTCTTCGGCACGCCCGGCCAGGAGCGCTTCTGGTTCATGTGGGACGACCTGTCGGTGGGTGCCATCGGGGCCGTGATCATGGCCGACACGCGGCGGATCGGCGACTGCTTCGCCTCGATCGACTACTTCGAGCGGAACGGCACGCCGTTCGTCATCGCGGTCAACTGCTTCGACGGCGCTCCCCGGTTCGAGCCGGAGGACATCAGGATCGCCCTGACGCTGGGGCCCGACGTGCCCGTCGTGCTCTGCGACGCCCGTGACCGCGACTCGGTGAAGAAGGTCCTGGTCGGCCTGGTCCGGTACGTGATGACCAACAACCAGACCAGCCAGGCCGCTCGCGCCTGAGCCGCGGTCCTGGACACGCCGACGCCTTTGCGCCGGGGGGGCGTCCCCCATGGGGAAACTGCGGTTAGCTGGGGGCCGATCTGGTGCGGCAGGCCACCTCCATGCCGTTGACGTCGCACCACAGCTCGTTGCCGTGCAGCAGGTGCCCGACCCAGTCGTAGCTGGCGTTCAGGGCCGGCCCGCCGCCCTTGACGGTGACGGGGGCGGCCGGGTCCATCGGGCTGACCGTGATCGCCTTCAGGGCGGTGGTGGGAGCGGTCAGCGGGAAGGACTGCGCCCCGGGTGCCGTTCCTTGCTCGACCCAGCTCAGCAACGGGTCGAGCAGGTCGGCGGTGACCTGCGGAGCGCCGCCGCCGAGGCAGTGGTAGCCGCCGGGGATCATGTAGAGCCGGGAGAACTGCTGGCTGGCCGCGAAGCCGCCCGCGTCCTGGACCACGGCCTTGTAATAGTTGATCGTGCCGAACGGGTTGATCGCGGAGTCGGCGAAACCCTGCCAGATGATGATCTTCCCCCCCGCCTTGGCGAAGGCGCTCAGGTTGGGGTCGGTGGCGTCATTCAGGCCGTTAAGCGCGGTGAGCGACTGGTAGTTCTTCAGGCTGAAGTTCCAGTCGGTCAGCTTGAACGAGGCCGGCGGGTTCGTCCAGAACGCCAGGTCTTCCAGCATGCCGGTCGCCGCACCGTAGTCGATCGTGTCGGCCGGCCAGGCGGCGTCCGCCGCCGGGTCGGTGAACCACGAGGTCCAGGCCAGCTCGGACCCGTAGGGCTCGCCTCCCGGGTACAGGTTCTGCCCCTGAGGGTCGCGCGGGCCCTGGTACAGCTTGACCACGACGGCGACCTGCGCCGGCGTGAGGCAGTTGCTGTTATCCGTGCCCGCCGGGCACTGGATCGACGCCGGGTCGAAGTCGCAGGTCCTCGAGTCGGCGATGTAGCCCTGCGCGTTGGCGCACTTGGCCTCGACCGCGGAGTGCAGCGCCGGCAGTTTCTCCGCCGTCAGGATCTCGTGGCCGCTCGCGTCCATGTTGGCGAGCAGGTTCCAGGCCTGGACCTCGCCGTTGAGCTCGGAGGCGTAGATTTCCGGCGCGCCCGCCAGGATGCCGTTGAAGTCGTTCGGGTAGCGCTCGGCCTCGACCAGCGCCTCCCGGCCGCCGTCGCTGCACCCGTCGAAGTAGCTGTAAGCCGGACCGTGACCGTAGTAGGCGGCGATGATGGCCTTGGCCGCGAGGTCAAGGTTGTGCTCGGACGTGTACGCGTAGGAAACGCGCATTCCGGGGTCCCAGCCGAAGAGCGCGTCGAACCCGCTGCCGGCGTGGCCCTCGTTGTCCGTCGCGAGGGCGAGCTCGTTGCCGGTGACCGCCGGGCAGTTGGTCGCGGCCTGCGGCGCCCCGGGTCCGACCGCGCCGCAGTACCCGCCGCAGCCCTCCTGGACGTAGCGCCCGGTCCAGGTGCTGACCGGGAGCCGCAGGTCGAACTGGAGCTGCGGCGGCTGGACGCCCTGCACCTCGCAGTACTCGGCCCCGCTGACCGTCGTCTCGGTCGCCGACGTGATCTGCGTCGGCGCGCCCGGCGCGGCCTGCGCGAAGTCCATCGTCGCGAGCTGCGCGCAGCTCACCACCGGGGTCACCGTGCCCGCCGCACTGACGAGGCTCGCCGCGGTCACGCTGGCGGGCTTGGCGGCATTCGCCGCGCTCGCGGGTGAGGCGAGCTGAAAGCCGAGCACGGCAAGCCCAGCGCTCGCGAGCAGGGCCACCGTGAGAATTACGGGATGATGATTTCTTGCGTTTCGCCTGGGCATCGCCTCTCCCTTGAGTTAGAGCCATAGCGCGTCAGGTATTGCATAAACCCGGGCCGCCCATTGGTCAACGGCCCGGTGAACAAATCGGGATCATCGCCGATGCATGCCTGGCGACAAATCTCCGACCGGGAGAAATTGATTTCGCGGCGAGAGTGGGCCGAAGTCGTTCGGGATAATCCTGGGTTTATTCGTTTCGGTCACCGGCGCCGCTGGCCAGGTCGGCGATGAGGCCGTCCGCGACTGATTCCTCGTAGACGGCGCGGTCGTGCGCGATCATCGTGGCGGCGAGCGACGGGTCCCACGGGGTCGGCTGCGGGGTTCCCGCGAGCGCGACGTAGTCGGCGTTGTTCTTGATGGCGCTCTCGTAGTCGGCGGCGCCGAGGCGCCAGGGGCTCGCGTTGTGCCTGGCGAGGATGGCCTGCGCGATCGAGATGCCCGGCCAGTCGAAGTCGCCGTGGTAGCTGAGCCGGCTGCCTGCCTTCGCGACGGCGGCCGCCAGGCGGTGGAACGCCGTGGACGGCCGGCCCTCGGTACAGATGAGCGGCCGGGCGCCGGCGCCGAGTTCCCCGGCCGCGCGGCGCAGCACCGCCGGGTTCTCGCAGGCGCGGACGAGCTGGCCCGGGTAGACCTTGACGGGCATCGTGACCAGCTGGTGCAGGGTGACGTAGAACGGGACGCCGTGCGCCTTGGCCGAGGTGAGCCACTCCCCCAGCCCTTCGCCCGCCGCGGGCAGGTTGAGCACGAGAACGCGGCTCGCCAAGTCGTCGACGATGACCCCGCTGCGGTCCCACAGGTCGCGGCGTTCCTCGGTCGTCTTCGGGCGGTCGGCGCCCAGCCGGAACGCGAGCCCGCGGAGCACCAGCGTCGCGAGGACCGTGCCGTGGTTGAGCACCTTGGTGTCGCCGGTGATCGTGGCCGACAGCTCGGCCAGCTGGGCGGGGGCCGCCTTCAGCTCGGTCCGCTGCTCGATCCACTCAAGGACGCGGACGGCCTGCCGCATCTGCGCGGTCTCGTCCGCGTTGACCAGCCTGGTCAGCGTCCCGTCGGCGGCCAGCTCCGCCAGCCAGGCGTGGAACCAGCTCCGCGCGGTCAGGAAGGAGTCTTCCGCGGAATGAAGGGCGGCGTCGCGCCCGTCGGCCAGGCGCTGCCGTTCGGCGGGACGGTCCTTGAGCGGCGGGCCGAGGCGTTCGAGCAGCTGGGCCAGGTCCTGGCCGGTCGTCTCGCGGACGGCGTAGTCGAGGTCGGTGAGGCGCACCGCGAGCACGCCGACGCCTTCCGGGCGGTACTGGCCGGTGATCCCGATGATCGCGCGGCGTTCCCGGTCATCCGGCGACTTGACCGTGACCGTGCGGGTGAGATCGCCGCCGGTGCGCTCCAGCGAGCGGCGGGCGGCGTCGAGGAGGCGCCGGTACTCGGGGCCGGCGTACCTCGCGGCGGCGTCTTTGCCCTCGTTGGCGACGTCCTCGTTCGGCATTTCCGCCTGCGGCCCCCGTCTCCCGGCACAGTGTTTCCCGGCACAGTTTCTCCTGACAGTGCACTTTACAGAAGCCGGCACTAAGTGCCGCGACTCCGGCACGGAACGTGCGATTCGGTTCGCGGCCGGACAAATGGCGCTGGTGAACCGCCCCCTGGCCCGCCGTTGGCTAGAAGTAGTCGCGGGCGCGGGCGACCGCCAGTGCTTCCGTGAGGTGCTGCGCCGCCCGCGCCGGCTCGCCCTCGTCCCAGGACGCGCAGGCGGCGGCCAGGACAGCGGTCAGGTCGGCGGGGAGCAATTGCTGTGACGGGTCGATGATCCGGCGCGCGGCGGCGACCGCCTCCGCGGTAGCGCCAGCGGCGAGCCGGGCGGCGAGCACTGGGAACAGGAAGGTCCATCCGTGCATCGCGGCTGAGCCGACGTTCGTCAGGTCGAGCGACTCGATCTCGGCGGCTAGCCTCAGGACCTCGTCCGGGCGGCGGTCCTGCCAGGCGAGCCAGGCCGCGACGGACATGTTGGCCGCGATGCGGCCGTCAAATTTCGCGCCGACCTCCTTGGTCGCCGCCAGCGCCCGCGGGAGCAGGGCGCGCACCGCTTCGGTGTCATGCCGGCGCAGGGCGATCATGGTGAGGGTCATCAGGGAAACGTCGCGCAGGACGGCCTCGCCGATGCGCTCGGCCAAGTTCAGCGCCTCGGTCTCCACTTCAGCGGCGGCGGCGAGGTCACCGCGCACCCACAGCGCCCAGCCAAGGAAGTCCGTCGCGTAGCCGACATCCTTGTCTCTGTCTTCGCCGGAATGCTCGGCCGCCGCGATGGCGGCACGCAGGTTCGCGAGATCCTCCTCGTCGACGCGCAAGCGGTTCCGCAGCAGCTTCTGCAGCGTCCAGAAACGATAGAAGGACGTCTTCCTCGCCGGCGAGCCGTGGGCCTCGAGGACCGGTTTGACCTGTTCGAGCTCGGCGAGGGCGAGGTCAAGCTCAAGGCACCACAAGTGCATGCTGGCCCAGCCGTCGATCATGAGCTCAAGCCACTGATCGGTCGCCGCGTCATCGGTCGGGCCGGCTTTGCCCGCATCGGCACCGAGCAGTGCCTGAGCGGCGTCGTAGGCGGCGGCCGCCTCGGCAAAGCGCCTCTCGTGCATCTCCAGCCGACCGAGGCGGGTATGGAGATGCGCCCGCAGCACCGGGTCGAGCGGGCGCGGGCCCGCGCCCGCCAAGCGCAGCGCCGCGTGGAAGGCGTCCCTGGCCGCATCGCGGCGCGCGGTGCGCCACAGGACGTTGGCGAGCTTGGCGTTCAACTGAACGGCCGCGGCCGCCAGGTGAACGCCCGCGCGTTCCGTCACGGCTAGGGCCTCGCGGAACGACGCGACCGCCTCGTCGTTCGCGAAAGCGTCGGTCGCATGGTCGCCGGCGAGTTCGAGGAAGTACACCGCGCGTTCGGCGTTCTCCGCTATCGCGTAGTGGCGGCCGAGGATCGCGGCGACTTCCGGCAGCCGGCCGACGGCGGCGGTCTCGATCGCGCGGGCCGCGCGGGCATGCAGGTCGCGGCGCTCGGCGCGCAGCAGGGCCAGGTAGGTGGCCTCCTGGATCAGGGCGTGGCGGAACAGGAAGGCGGACCTCGAGTTCTCCGCGTGATGCACGAGGTCACTCGCGGTTAGCTCGGTGAGGATCGGAGCCAGTGCGGCCGGGGTGGTGCCGAGCATCGCGGCGAGCAACCCGTCGGTGAACCGGGTCCCCAGGACCGCGGCGGCCCTGATCGCGTCGACGGCGGGCGGGCTGAGCCGGTCCTCACGGGCACGGACGAGCCGCTCGAGCAGCTGGGGCAGCGGCGGGTTGGCCGGCTCGCGCAGCCGCCAGGTGCCCTGGTCCTCGACGAGGGCACCGGCTTCCAGCATCTCGGCCAGGCGCTCCTCAAGGAACAGCGGGTTGCCGTCGGCGCTCGCGAGCGCGGCTTTGAGTACCTGCGGGCCGCCGACCTTGCCGAGCAGTGACGTCGCGAGGGCCTCGGCCGCTTCGACCGCGAGGGGACGCAGCCGGATCTCGCGGGCCGGCGGCAGCGCATGCGATCCTGGCCTGCTCGTGGCGATCAGCAGCAGTGGCCGGTCCCGCGCGAGTTCCGCGAGCTCGGCGGTGAGCCGCAGCGAGGTCGGGTCGGCCCAGTGCAGGTCTTCGAGCACGAGCACGGTGGGCGCCACGGCCGCGAACCGCGCCACCAGGGCCCGCACGGCGGCGAACGCCTGCCGCTGCAGTTCCTCCGGGCTTCTCCGGACGGTTGCTGCCGCCTGCTCCGGCTGGGGCAGGCCCATGAGCGACGCGAGCGGGACGAGCAGGTTCGCGTTGCCGAGCAGCCGGGTCAGCGCTTCCGCCAGGGCCGCGCGGATCCGGGCCGGGGGCTCGTCGAGCGCCACGCCGATCCAGCTGGCGATCAGGTGGCGGTACAGCCCGTAGGGGGTCGCGGACGCGTAAGACACGCCGCGGCCCTCAAGCCAGAGCGGGCGCCGACCGCTGCCCGCGCCGAGCCAGGCGATGAACCGCTTGCGGGACTCCTGGATCAGGCGGGTCTTGCCGATGCCCGGCTCGCCGGTCAGCGCGATGATCTGACCGCGGCCGGCGACCGTTTCGCGCAGCATGGCGTCGAGCATGCGCATCTCGGCCTGCCGACCGACCAGCGGCGCTTGGCCGCCGAGGCGCGGCCGCCGGTCCGCCGCCCGGGCCAGGGGGGCGTTCAGGTAGGCGGCGGCCATGGGCTTGGCGTCGGCGGCGAGCGTCACTTCTTCCGTGGCTCCCCAGCTGAACAGGTGCGCGGTCGCGGCCCGCGTCGCGGGGCCGACGAGGACCGATCCCGGGCCGGCAGCGGACTGCAGCGCCGCCGCGACGCTGACCACGTCGCCGAACGCGGCGTACTCCACCTTGGCGCCGTCGCCGATCGGGCCGACGATGGCCGGACCCGACTCGACGCCGATCCGCAGCCCCAGGGTTTCCGCCGCGTCCGCGGCACTCGCGCCGACGGCGGTTGCCGCTGCCGCCGTGGCGGACACGGCCCGGTAGGCGGCGCGGACCGCCCGCTCCGGATCGTCTTCGTGTGCCTCGGGGGCGCCGAACATCGCCTGCAGGCCACGGCCGGACACCGCGGTGACCGTCCCGCCGAGGGCCTCGACCTGGGCGATGACCATCGCGAGCGAGCCGCCGACAAGGTCGCGCAGCGCTTCGAGGCCGAGGGTGCCCGCAAGGCCGGCCGGGGCGGCCACCTCCGCGAATAGAACGGTCACCGGGCGGCGTTCCTCGCGGGCGGCGCTTCGCCGGGCGAGCGTCGGATGCGCGGCCGGGGCGACCGGCGCGGGGCTTGACGGGGCGGGTGATGCCGCCGGCCCCGGGGTCACCGGCGCGCGGGCGGCGGTGGCTGACGCGTAGATCCGCTCAAGCGACGGCGAGATCCGCAGTCCGAGCTCCTCAAGGGCGGCGCGGCAGCGCTCGAAGACGCGGACGGCCTGCTCCGGGCGCCCCTGGGCGAGGTAGCCGCGGATCAGCGCGCCCGCCGCCTCTTCGCAGGCGGGGTCGTGGTCGAGGCACGCGAGCCAGGCCGCCGTGACGTCCTCGGGGCCCGGCCGCCCCGCGCCCTTCGACCGCTCTCGCGCCAGGACGAGCCGCGCCTCCTGGCGCAGCGCGTTCAGCCGGTCCCGGGCCAGGTCCGCCCAGCCGGCGTACGGCTCGTCGGTGAGCAGTTCGTCGTCCGCCGCGAGCGCGGCGGCAAGCGCGTCGTCCTTTTCCCGGCCGGGCGGCAGGGGAAGCGCGGCGTGCAGCGCGTCCGCCTGGACGTCGGCGTCGACCACGGTCTCCGGCGAAAACCACAGGTGCGTCAGGTCGGCGCCGAGCAGCGCCGCGCCAGGCTCGCCGAGTTCCGCGAGCGCGGCGCGGGCCATCGACAGCGCCTTGGACAGCGAACGCGCGGCGGCCCTCGGCTCGAGGCGCGGGAACAGTTCCTCGCAGGCCAGGTCGCGGGTCACCCGGCGGCCGGTGCTGACCAGGAGCAGGGCGCAGAGCCGACGCGCACTCGGCCGCGGCCACGGGCCCGCCGTGCGGCCGCCCGCCGTGATGGCGAACTCGCCGAGCAGCCTGACCCGGACAGCCTGCCCCGTCAGCGCATCCTGCGTGATTCCCGCGACCACGCCTTCATTATCGGGGTGCGGTCCGACATTCTCCGCCTGCTTTTTGCGCGGATGCCCCGGTATTCCCGCCCGGCGACGGAGCCGGCCCGGGCGACGGCGGGCACGCGGCGGCGGGAACACCGCGGGAACAGGGTCTTCCTACCTTGTGCTCAGGAGGTAGGAACAATGAACATCTCGTACCTGATTTATGAGGCAGAACGGCCACGGACCATAGCGGAGCAGCGGGAAGCGGACGTGCGGGTGGGTGAATTCGCGGCCGCCGTGGCGCGTCTCGGGCACTCGCTCCGCCGGACGGCCACGCGGAAGCAAGAGCCGAGGCGGGGCGGCCAGCGCCCGGCGACGGCCGCCCTCTCGTGCGCGGTCCCGCGGCCACGGTAAGCCGGTGGGTCGGTGATTACCTGGCGGCGTCACCGATCCACCTTCACCCCTCCGAGCAGGCAAGAACTCGGTGGTGTCTCCTCTTTGCAACGGCGGTTATAATCGCCATTAGAGGCTATACTTGCGATTATGCCCGCCACTAGAAGTCAGCACGTTACTCCGCTGTCCGTCACCCGTTCGCTGCGCCTGCTTGGAACGCACGTGTCGAACTGGAGGAAGCTAAACCGGCTGACAGCGGCACAGGTCGCCGAGCGAGCCGGAATCTCACGTGACACCCTGCGCGCGATCGAGCAGGGAAAGGGCACTGCGAGCACCGAGAACCTGATGCGCGTACTGCGGACGATCGGGATTATGGACGTCGTTGTGAAATCCGCCGACCCGTACGAGACCGATGTCGGCCGTCTTCGCATGGACGAGATCCTCCCGAAGCGGGTCAGGGACTAATGTCCGATCGAGACCCAGTCGAAGTCACCGTTGAGATCGACGGACGGGAACTGCTGGCCGGGACCCTCTGGGTTCACGGGCGCACCGGGCAGACCGCGTCGTTCCGGTATTCAGACTCGTACCTGATCAGCCCTGGTAGCTACGCGCTTGACCCCGTCCGTCAGCCATCCACGCGCACGGCGGCGTCGAGCACGGGGGCGAGTTCGGCCGCGATGGTGGTGAGCGGCTCGGCGTCCTGGCGACTGCGGGCCACGATAAGCGCGCCTTCCAGCGAACTGAGCATGAGCAGTGCGAGCGGTCCCGCCCGGTGCTCCGGCACGCCAAGGCCGACGAGCGTGTTGGCCACTGACTCCTGCCAGCGGTCCATGGCGCGCCTGGCGGCGTCGCACAGAGCCGGGCTCACCGCGGCGGAGTCGGCCGCCGTGGCGGCGATCGGGCAGCCCTCCGCGAACCCGCGCCGCGCGTAGACGTCGCACCAGGCACCCGCCATCGCCGCGAAAAGCGCACCAGGGGTCCGGCTCTCAAGGTTGCCGGCCAGCCGACGCACGCGGCGGGCGGCCGCCTCGCCCGCCAGCGTGATCGCCTCGGCCACCAACTGGTCTTTGCCTCTGGGGAAGTAATGCTGCAGCGAGCCGCGCGGTGCGTCCGAGGCGGCAACGATCTCCCGCAGTCCGGTGCCGCTGACCCCCTGCGTGCTGATCAGCCGGACCGCCGCGTGCAGCATCCGCTCGCGGGGCGGCCGGTCATCCACAGGTTCTCCCGAGCGCCTTGACTATGACAACTGTCATGATGGACGATGTTACTCCGCTGGCCCAGGCGGGGCGGCGGAGGAGGGACCGCGATGAGTCCAGCTGACCGCGGCGCTGGGGTGTACGACGATCTCGAAGCCGAGCAGGACCGGCTGGATGCAGTGCTCGGCGGTCTCGGCCCCGGCGGCTGGGGCCGGTCGTCGGCCGCCGTCGGCTGGAGCGTCAGCGACGTCGTCCTTCACCTGGCCCAGAGCGAGGAAGCGGTCGTCGCCAGCGTGCGGGGCGACGCGGCGCCGTTCGGCCGTGACCAAGGCCGGGGCGGCTCCGTCGACGAGACCGCCGCCCGCCGGGTCGCGGCCGAACGAGACACTCCGCCGGACGCGGTGTACCGGCGGTGGGGGGACGCGCGCCGCGCGGCGATCCGCGCGCTTCGCGAGTGCCCGCCCGGCGCGCGGCTGCAGTGGGTGGCCAGCCCGCTGTCGCCCGCCACGCTGGCCACCACCCGGCTCGCCGAGCACTGGGCGCACGCGCTTGACGTCACCGAGCCGTTCGGGATCGCCTACCCGGACACGGCGCGGCTACGCCATATCGCGTGGCTGGCCGTCCGGACGCTGCCGTACTCGTTCGCCGTGGCCGGCCTGGAGGCGCGCCCGGTCCGCTGTGAGCTCACCGGGCCCGACGGCGAGCGGTGGGAGTACGGGCCCGCGGACGCCGAGTCGTGCATCACCGGCACGGCGGCGGCGTTCTGCCGGGTCGCCGCGCAGCGACTCGCCCCTGAGGCTTCCGGCCTGTCGGCCAGCGGGCCGGACGCTGCCACGGCCATCCGGGTCGTCCGCACGTACGCCGCCTGAACGCCCTTAGGACTGGTCGGCGCCCTCGCGGTAGGCGATGGCGGCCGCTTCTGTCCGGCTCGCCGCGCCCAGCTTGGCGAGGATGTTGGAGACGTGGACGCTCGCGGTCTTCGGCGTGATGAACAGTTCCGCGCCGATTTCGCGGTTGGACATGCCCCGGGCGAGCAGGCCGAGCACCTCGCGTTCCCGGTCGGTCAGGCCGTCGAGCGGACTCGGGGCGCCCGGCCCATCGCCGTGCCCTGTCCCCGGGTTCAGGCGAGCCCCGTGGTCCAGGCGAGCCCCGTGGTTCAGGCGAGCACGACGCGCCAGGTCGTCGAGCGCCGCGGCCAAGGGCGCCGCCCGCAGCCTTGACGCGGTATCGCGCGCCGCGCGCCACACGGCGGCGGCCTCATCGCGGCGGCCGTCTTCCACCAGCGCCTCGGCGAGCCGCCACTGGGTGCGCGCGGTCTCGTAGACGTACCCTGGCCCGAACTCGGCGAGGACCCGCTCCCAGGCTTCCGGGGAGTTTGTCTCCGTGAGGCGGGCGTATTCGGCTTCGCAGCGGGCAAGCCAGCCGCGGCCTTCTGGCCCGAGCACCGCCTTGGGCCGGTCGGGGTAGCTGGCGCCCTCCCTGGCGACACCGAGCAGGGCGGCACCGGCGGTCGCCTCCGCGTCCGCGGCCGGGGCATCCCCGGCCGCGCGCAGCTGCGCCGCCCGGTCGGCCCGGGCCGCGAGGGCGATCGCCGTCACCCGGATCACCGACGGGCTGTGGGCGGGCCACGCGTCCGCGTCGATGGCGGCTTCCGCCTCCGCGAGGGCACGCTCGTTGTCCCCCTGCCACAGGGCATGCTCGGCGAGGATCCCGCGCGCGATGTACGCGACGAAGACGTCGTCCCAGAACGGCTCCAGCCAGGTTCGCCGTTCGCTAACCGCCGGGTTGCCCCGGGCCACTTCGATGAACAGCGCCATCGCGGACAGCACGGCCTCCGCCTGCCTCGTGACCCGCACCGGGAACACGTCCGCCAGCTCCTGCGCGGCGTCCCACTGTCCTTTGGCGAAGTGGGCCTGGAAATGCAGGTGCTGCAGGTCAAGGCCGAACGGGGCCAGGAGGAGTCCCTCCGCCTCGGCCCATTCCACCCCATGGTGGGCGACGCTGTTGGCCTCCGCCAGTTCGCCCCGCGCCATCCGTTCGGCGGCCAGTTCGGAGACGGCCCGCAACCGGACGCCGACGGCCCCGGCCGCTCCCGCCTGCTCGATCGCGGCGGTGAGCATGCCGATCGCCTCGCCGGAGTTGCCGGCCCGGAGGGCGAGCTTCGCGGTCGTGGCGAGCGCGTCCGCCTCCACGGAGGCCGACCCGGCGGCGCGGGCCGCCTCCCTGGCCCGGCCGGCCCAGTCCCTGGCTTGGTCGTAGCGGTGCGCCGCCATCAGCGCGATGGCGTAGGTCGCCATGGCGCGGGCACGGTACCAGGTCGGCGGCTCGTCCAGCGTCTCCCGCACGGTCGCCGCGGCCACGCCGAGGGCCTCGGCGTACCACTGCGTGTTCTCGCTCTGCAGCAGGTGGTAAGCGAGTCGCTCTCCGACCCGGCAGCGCAGTTCAATGTTTTCGGCGGATCCTGGGCTTTCCGCGGGTTCCTCTTCGCCAGACACCCAGTCCCTGATGCGGCGGAGGAGGTGCACGGCGCGGGGCACGTCGCCGCTCGCCCCGGCGGCCAGCGCGGACTTCAGGCCAAGCTTGCCGCGGGTCATGCCCGCGATCCGTTCCGCCGCCGCTACCCGCGCCCACAGTTCCAGGGCCATGTCGTAGTGGCGGTGCGCTTCCGCCGGGGCGCCGATGCCCTCGGCCTCCTCGGCGGCCCTGACCGAGGCGGCGAACGCACCGGGGATGTCATGGCTCGCCATGCTGTGGTGCGCGAGTGCGGCGGCGGCACCGGGCAGGTCGGCGAGCAGGCTCGCGAGCCGGGCGTGGAGCCGGGTCCGCTCCCCCGGCATCAGGTCGCCGTACACGGCCTCGCGCAGGAGCGCGTGCCTGAACCGGTACCCGTCGGGCCCGTCGGGCGCCAGCAGCTGAT
>Ga0102924_1001654_pt1 | contig 25381 bp, 28 predicted proteins | sample PaiPotPPM11metaG_FD_80116 | JGI IMG/M metagenome (GOLD analysis project Ga0102924, IMG submission 80116) | Iron sulfur acid spring bacterial and archeal communities from Banff, Canada, to study Microbial Dark Matter (Phase II) - Paint Pots PPM... ... | reverse complement strand
TGTGGCGGGAGGAGCAGGACCCAGCCGGGGTAGATGAGGCTGGGGTCGGTGAGGGTGCGGCCGTCGGGCTGGGGTTTGCCGGCGTTGAGGCGGAACAGCTGATGCCAGTCCTCGCCGTTGCCGAGGAACCGGGCGGCGATGGCCCACAGGTCATCGCCCGCCGCGACGCGGTAGACGCGGGGCCGGGCCGCGGGAGCGCCGCGGCTGCCGAGGGTTTCGGGCGGGCTGGCCGGGGTGGGTGCGGCAGCTGGTTCGGGCTGGCCCGGCAGCTGCGGGCCGACGACGGCGGTGCTGGCGGTCAGCGCTGCCTGCAGGGGCCGGGGGGAAGGCGGGACGGCCTGCACGGCGTGCAGGGAGGTCAGGATGGTGGCGCCGATCAGCGCGGCGGCGGCGGCCTGGAAGGGGCCGATGACCGGCAGCCGGGGCGCGGGATGGCCTGCGAGCGCGGCTGCCGCCTCGAGAAGCAGCGCGGCGGCCGCTATGGCCCACAGCAGCCAGACCGCGCAGGCCAGCCCGGTGATGATGGCGTCGTCGCTGAGCGGGCTGGTCAGGAACGCCTGCAGCTGCGGCCAGGCGGGCAGGTGGCGGGGCAGCGGCCAGCCGGTGAAGCGGGCCAAGGCGTACGGCGGCCCGGCCAGCACCACGGCCATCGCCGCGAGCCCGGTGGCGGCGCGGGCCAGGCGCGGCAGCCGCCCGGCGGGCCGGGTCACGGGAGTTCCCCGTTGATGCCGAGTTCCGGGGTGGCGGTGGCGGTGGCGTGCACGGTGATCGCGCGCAGCCCGGTAGCATCCAGGATCTGCATCGGCTGGACGATAGTAACGGTCACGGTGACCACGTTCCCGGTGGCGGTGGCGGTCCCTGCGGCACCGATGCCGGCCAGGTAGGCGCGGGCATCGGCGACGGCCTGGCCGGGGGTAAGGACAAGGGTCCCGTCCTGCCGGTAGACGGCGAGGTTGATCGCCTGGGCGCCGGCCCGGGCGGCTTCCTGCGCCTCGCCGAGGGCACGCTCGCGGGCGGCCAGCGTGAGGCCGCCGTCCAGCACCAGGCCGGCCAGCAGGATCAGGGCGGCCATCATGACGACGACGAACGCCGTGATCTGCCCGCCGTCGCCGGCCAGGCAGAACCCCTGCTGTCCCGGGCGGCGGGGCGTCATGGCCCGGTCCCCCGGTACACGTCGATCGGAGAGGTGAACTGGCTGGTGAGGGTTTCCGCCCCGCCGATGTGCAGCAGGCTGAGGCCGGCGAGGGACACGGTGCAGGTGACCTGGACGGTGACCTGCCCGCCGGGCCGGAACGCAGTGGTGTCCGGGCTGACGGCGGCCGGGTCGCAGGTGATGTGCTCGCTGGCCAGTGCAGCCCGGGCGGTGGCGTCCGCCTGGGCCGCCGCGGCGGCGGGGTCGCGGGCGAGGGAGGCGGCGCGGGCTGCCTGCATGGCGGCGCTGTCGACCTGCAGCCGCGCGTCGACGAGCCGGCCGGCGGCGACGATCAGCAGCAGGATCACGATGAGCAGCGGGGTGATGAGGACCAGCTCAGCCGCGGCCGAGCCCTCGTCGCGGTGGGCGGCGCGCAGCCGCGCAGGCAGGCTCATGGCGGCTATCCGGGCTGCGTGGCGGGCACGAACCGCTCGACCGGCCCGGTGACGGTGACGTGCACGGGCAGGGGCAGTCCGGGCACCGGGAGGACTTCCTCGGCCGTGCCGGTGATGGTCACGGTGGCGGTTGCGGCAGTTCGGGTGACGGAGACGTGCGGGGCGATCAGGACCGAGCTGCCGATCTGGGCGAGGACCTGGGCGGCGCGCTGCTGCCCGGCGGCGGCGGTGCCGCCCTGGACGCGGGCGGCGGCGAGGGCTTCCTCGGCGGTCGCCTGCGCAACTGACGAGGCGTGCGCCCAGATCGCGAACTGGACGATCAGCAGGATCAGCAGCATGAGCAGCGGCACCGCGATGACCATCTCAACCGCGCCTGCGCCCCGGTCATCACGCCACCACCCTCGCCGGCGGAAGGCGCGGGGGGACCGCGGCAGCGCTGTGCGGGCGGGCCGCCGGCCGGCCCGGTATCCGTCCCGCGGGCGCGGCGGGTGACGCGCGGTCCGGGCACTCATCCCAGGTTCAGGGAGTGGGCCTTGGCCAGGACCTTGGCGGTGATGATGGCGATCGCGGCGATCGCCAGAGCGACCAGCAGGGCGATCACGACGACGGTCTCGGTGGTGTAGCCGGCGTCGCCTTCCCTGCGGACTTCGGCAATCCGGGCGCGCAGCACGGCGAGTATGAGGCGGAGGTATCCGAGGAGGGCGGGCATGCGGGTTCCCTTGAGTTGCTGGTTTTAGATGCCGGTGAGGACGTGGACGACGGCCGGGAAGCCGATCAGCAGCAGGAACCCGGCGAACAGCAGGACCAGGGGCAGGCTCATCCGCTCGGTGGCGGCCTGGGCGGTGGCCTCGGCGTCGGACAGCTGCCGGGCGCGGATGGCGGCGGCCCGGGAGGTGAGGCTGGCCCGGACTTTCGCGCCTTCGGTGCCGGCCAGGGTGATGGAGGCGGCCAGCTCGGTCAGCTCGCTGATGCCCAGCTCGCCGCCGAGCTGGCCGAGGGCTTCCCAGGGCGGGCGGCGGGTCAGCCGGGCGGTGTCCAGCGCCCGGCGGATCTGGGTGAACGCCCAGCCGCGGCCGGCCGCGGCGGCGTAGGTCAGGGCGGCCTCGACGCCGGCGCCGGCGGCGACCGAGATGACGACCAGGTCCAGGAACGCGGCCAGGGCATGGCGGGCGGCGGCCCGGCGGGCGGCGGCTTCCTGCCGTGCCGCCAGGGCGGGGACGGTGAGCCCGGCCGCGGCCAGGGCCAGGGCGCCGGCTGCCGGGAGCTGCCAGGGCACGATGATCCCGGCGGCGGCCAGCAGCCCGGCCAGGGCCGGGGCGAGCAGCAGTCCGGTGATCGCGGCGGTGGCCTGCTCGGCGAGCTGCCGTTCCGGGGGCCGGCCGAGCAGGGCCAGGTCGGCGCGCAGGCTCCGGGTCGGCAGGCCCAGGCCGGCGAGCAGCCCGGCGGCGGGGCGGCCGAGCCGGGCGGCCCAGCCCCCTTGGTCGAGGGTGACTAGCGGGGGGCGGGGCTCCCGGAGGATGGCCTCCAGCGCGCTGGCGAGACTGACCCGCCGCGGGGCCAGGCCGGCGGCGATGGCGAGCAGGCCCAGGCCGGCCAGGGCGCCGAGGAGCAGGGCCGCGGTCACGGCCCGGCCCCCGGCGGCGGGTCCGCGGGCTGGGCGGCGAGGCCGGTCAGGATCCGGGGGTTGTCGCCGAAGCCGGCGATCTTGTGCAGCCACCAGAACGCGGCGGCGAAGCAGCCGCCGACCGCGAGCAGGACCAGCTGCCCGGCCGCGCCGTCGTAGGGGGCCAGGAACACGCGGCTCCATGCCAGCAGGCCCGCGGTCAGGGCCACGGTGACGGCGATGATGATCCGGGAGGCGGTGCGGACCCGGGCGCGGGCGGCGGCGACCCGCAGCCGCATGGCGGCGTGCTGGCGGGCGGAGTCGGCCAGGCTGGACAGCAGCTGGCCCAGGTCGCGGGCCTGCTGCTCGGCGGCCAGCAGCAGCGCGGCCGTGACCAGGTCGGCGGCCGGGTCGGCGGCCTCGGCGGCGAACGCCCGCAGCGCGCCGGGGAGCCGCTGGCCCTGGTGGATCCGGGCGGCCAGGCCGGTGACCTGCTCGCGGACCGGTTCCGGGGAGATCGGCGCGGTGGCCAGGATCGCCTGCTCCAGCCCGGCGGCGGCGGCGAGGGTGTCGCGCAGCTGCTCGGTCCACGACGCGATCGCCTCGATCCGCCGCACCTGCTGGTCACCGGCCCGGTCCGGGCCGAGAACGGGGGGCAGGAACCAGGCCGCCAGCGCGGCGAGGATGGTGCCCGCGGGCCAGCGGGTGATCGCCGCCGCCAGGGTGGCGGCCAGCAGCGTGCCCCCGACCCGGGGCATGGTGGCCTTGCCGCGGGCGCGGGCCAGCGCCTCCCGCCAGCGGGACTCCGCCGCCACTGCGCGGCGGCGGCGCAGCCCGCAGAAGACCAGGATCAGGCCCAGGCCGGTCCCGGCGCCGAGCAGGCCGGCCAGCGCCACGCTCCCGCCAGTCACAAGGCAGCCTCCCCCAACTGGTAGCCGGCGGCGGCCAGCTCCTCCAGGGTGGCGGCGCGGACCGGCACCGCGGGGATGGCCCGGCGGTCCGGGCCAGGAGCCCAGATCTCGTTGGAGACGACCTGCCGGCCGTCGGCGTCGGTGACCTCGCGGATGCTGGACACGCACCGCCGCCCGGCCGTGTCCCAGGCGAGCTGGATGACGAAATGGACCGCGCCGGCGATCAGCAGGTTGGTGTCCTCCAGGGACAGGTGCTCGGCCGACTGGGCGGCGTAGGAGGCGACTTTCATGAACGCGCCGCGCGACGAGCTCGCGTGGATGGTGGTCATCGACCCGTCGTTGCCCTGGCTCATGGCGTTCAGCATCGGGACGACCTCGCTGCCGCGGACCTCGCCGACGATCACCCGGTCCGGAGTCATCCGCAGCGCCCACCGCACCAGCTCGGCCAGGGTGATCTCGCCCTCGCCCTCCACGTTCGCCTCGCGGGACTGCATCGCGACCACATCAGGGTGGGCGTCGGTGTCCCAGTCCAGGCACAGCTCCAGGGAGTCCTCGATGGTGATCAGCCGCTCCCGCGGCGGGATCGCCGACGCCAGCGCGCGCAGCAGGGTGGTCTTGCCGACCGCGGTGCCGCCGGAGACCAGGACGTTCTTGCGCGCCCGGACCACCGCGGCCAGGAAGCCGGCAAGGCCGGAGCCGAGGGTGCCGTTGCGGGCCAGCTCGCGCAGGGACGCGGCGGCGAGCCGGTCGCGGCGGATCGCCACGCACGGCCGGCCGGTCACGGCCATGACCGCGAACAGCCGCCCGCCGCCGGGCAGCGGGACGCTGACCCTGGGGGTGGCCCGGTCGAACCGGCGTTCCTCGTTTCCGGCCCGGGTGGCGATGGCGCGGATAAGGCCGGTCAGCTCATCGTCGCTGCCGGCGACCGGGGCGGCGCGGACTCTCCGCCCGCCGGCGTACTGGACGAAAACCTGGTCGCAGCCGTTGGCGTTGACCGATTCGACGTCGGGGTCGTCCAGGAACGGCTGGAAGCCGCCCAGGCCGAACAGGGCGTCGAATGCCGCCTGGCCGACTTGCTGCTCGGCGGCGGCGTCCAGCGGCGGCCGGGCCTCGGAAAGGGCGCGGGCGGCTTCCTCGTCGAGGGCCTCGGCGATCAGCCGGCGGCCCAGCTCGGCCCGCTGGAGCGGCGTTAAGGGCTGGCCGCCTTCCGGGCCGGCGGCGTCGCGGGCCAGGCGGCGGGCAACCTCGCCGCGCAGCCGCCGGGTCAGCTCCTGGTCGTGCCCGTCGCCGGCCGGCGGGGGCAGATTTCGGCTACCGGGCTGTGTCACCGGCGGTCACCTCCGCGCGATGATGCGCCGGGACCCGGGCAGGCCGGGGCGCGGTTTCCGGGGACAGCCCGTCCCGGGCGCGGCCGGGGGCCAAGGCGGCGGCGAGGCTGGCCGCGGCCCGGGCTAGCGGCAGCCGCCCCATCGTGCGCAGGTCACCGCGGCAGCGGATCACGGCATCGGCGCCGCGCGGGTCAGCGGGAATGCTCGCCTGGACCGGGAGGACCAGGGTGGCGGCGATCTCCTCCGCCGGGTAGCTGGCCTCGGCGGGCCCGCGTCCGGCGCCGGGGGCGAGCAGCAGCACCATCCGGGCTCCCGTCCGGGTCAGCCCGTCGGCCCGCATTGCCAGGTGCGACAGGTCGCTGACCCGCGGCCGCACCATCAGCAGGGTCACGTCCGCCCGGGCGGTGATGGCCAGCGCCGGGGAGCCCGGGTCCAGGCGCCCGCAGTCGGCGACGACAGTGTCCGGCCCGGCGGCGAGCGCGCCAAAGAACGCGCTGCCGTTGCTGGTCAGGGCAGTCAGGCAGGCACCGGCCTGCTCCGCGCCGGCCGGCGCGGCCACCAGGTGCAGCCCGCCTGCCAGCTCGCGGGCGTGCTGCCAGGCCAGGCCAGCACTGGGATCGCGGCGGGCGGCGGCGGCCAGGCCCGTCAGCCCGGGGGCGGGCGGCAGGCCCAGCCACGGGCCGAGATCCCCGCCGGCCGGGTCGGCCTCGATGACCAGCCGCCGCTCCCCCGGCCACGCCGCGGCGAGCGCGAGGCAGGTGGTGGTCACGCCCGGGGACCCTTTCACCGAAGCTAGCGCGATCAGCGGCATCGCGGCTATCCTCCTGCCGGGATCGTGGCCAGGGCGATCTGCCCGGTCGCGGCCGCGGCGGCGACCTGCGGGACCGCGTTCTGGCTCAGCCGCAGTTCCACCACGGTGGTGCCCGAGCTGGCGTCCTGGTCGACGGCCAGGACGACGGCCTGGCCCGCCGGCAGCGCCGGCGACGGTACGTCCTGCGAGGATGTCGCGGACGACGGGGCCGGGGTGGCGAGCACGTCGACGGTCTGCCCGGCCGACAGGTCCGGCGGGTACTGGCCGGCCTTGACCGCGACGCCCAGGTCGTCCTGCCCCGCGGCTGGGGCCGCCGGGCCGACATCAGCCAGTGTCAGCAGGGCACCGGCGGGCAGCGGCCCGGCGGCCGGGCGGCCCAGCATGCCGGGTTCTTCCGCGGCGGGTACCAGGCTGACCGGGCCGGCTGCGCTGACCCGCACGACCTGCAGGTCCGCCGCTGTCAGGGCCTGGCCGGGGGCGACGGCGCGGACCACTGCGAGGACGGGCTTGCGGTTCCCGGCCTGCAGCCACCCCTCGGCGAACAGCAGCGCGCAGACGGCCACCACCAGGACGCCGGTCACCGCCAGCGCCCAGCTGCGCCGCGGGCGCCGCGGCGAGACGGGCGGCGCGGGCCGGCCGCGCGCCGCCTGGCGGATCCCGGCCAGGACCGTCATTTCCCGCCTCCGGCAGTGTTGACTGCCTGCGATTCGGCCACCCGCATCGCCGCGGCAGCCGTGGTGTACAGCGGCGGCAGCGCCCCGCCCGCGCCGCCGGTCCCGGTCCAGGTGATGTCCCAGGTGATCGTGACCGTCACCCGGTAGGCCGCATGCGGCTGCCCGGCGCTGGACCGGTCATAGGTGTAGCCGCACGCCGGCGACGCCGCCGCCGGGTTGTCCGTCACCGTGTAAGGGGTGCCGGGGCCCTGGCAGGTGACCGTCTGACCGTCGCCCATTTGCCACGATGCGGAGACCGGCGCCGCGGTCGCGGTCACCGACTCGCCCGGTACCCGCGCCGTTCTCGACTCTGGCTGCCAGAGGGCCGAGGCGATCCACAGCCAGGTCGGCAGCCCGGTCAGCTGCAACGCCCCCGGCGCCGGGGACGAGCGGATCACCGGATCAGGCAGCCGCAGGTACCGCAGCGCCAGCTGAGCCAGCACCCCCGGCGGTGGAAGTCCCGCGCCGGCGCCGGGCGGGCCGGCCACGCCGAGCGGGCAGGCCAGCGTCTGATTGTTGACCGTGCAGCCGGGCGGGACGCAGCCGTACGTCTTGCTGACCGTGCCCGCGCAGCCGCCACCGCCGCCGGGTCCGGCGGCGGTCAGCGTGCCGCCGCCCGTGTTCTTGCTGCCGGTGCTGCCGCTGGCGGGCGTGCCGGCCGTCACCGTGCAGCCCGGCGTGTAGCTCTGGCCGCACAGTGTGCCGCCGAACCCACCGCCAGGCGGGCCGCCCGCGCTGGCCGCGCCCTGCCACAAGCCGGAGACGATCACCACAGCCGTGATCACGACTGCCGCGCGTGCCAGGGCGTGCCTCAGCATGTCCCCGCCTTCTCCACCACCACAGTGGTTACTTTCCAGGCGGTGCCGAACAGCTGCAGCCGGGCGTAGATGCGGTGCCGTCCGGCCGGGGCGCCGCTGGCGGGCTTGCCGGAGGTCGTGTACTGCAGCCACCGCGAGTCATCCGCGCAGTCCGTCACCGATGAGCTATCCGGAGCCGCTGCTGGAGTCATGGCCGTGACCTGCGGGTCCAGGACCGGGGCGCCGCGCAACACCACGCCGCGCTGATGGTTCTCGTAGAGCGACCGGGTCAGGATCATCAGTGCGTCCCCAGCCGCATAACGCGACAAGGCGCCGGGCTGGTAGTCAGCCGTGCGGGCCGCGGCGGCGTACGCGCGCCACATCCCGGCGTAAGCGGCCAGGATCAGCGTCCGCGAATCACCTGGCGCCGCTGTGCTGCCCGCGGCCGACGCAACCGGTAATACCGGCGAAGGGTAACTGGCCGGACTCCCGCCGCACCCCGCCGCCCCGGCGCTCACGCATCCGGCCAGCGCCGCAGCGCGCAGCGCCGTCCCGATGCCAGGCAACTCCATCACCTCCCTGAGGATCACCGAATCTGGAGGTGATGTCCGTCTTACCACTACCTCCCATGCTTACTTCAACGTTCATTCGATGGCACCCTGAAGTGCCATGGCATCATCTATTGCTGCCGTGTGGGTCAGTCCTGTCAGCGAACGCGCCGGGAGCTATGGTCGGCCCCAGCTGTCATCCCGGCTCCGGGCCGCGGCAGTTCCGGCACGAGGCCCTGGTGTTGGCTTATGGCCGCGGAACCAGTCGTCGAGCACCTTGAGCGCGCAGATCAGCCTCTGCCCCGCCGGGCACAGCCAGTACCACGTCTCCCGCGGGACCCCCGGCACCTGCCGCCGGGCCGACGTGACCGCTGCCCTCCAGCCGCCGCAGTGTGTCATTCAGGACCTTCCAGGTGATGTTCCGGCCGGCCGGGGCTTGGCTGTTGATGGCCTGGATTAAGTCCGCAGGCCGCCTGGGCCCGCCGGCCAGGCTGGCCAGCACCGCGACATCCCACCGCCGGCGCAGTGGCGCCAGCTCATCCAGCAGATCCCGCCAGTTCACCTCAGCTCCTATGGCGCTGCTCATCCCAAGTGCCGGTCCAGCCGACCGGACTTGCTGCGCGTAGCTCCCGGCAGGCAGACGGCTTCGCCGGAGCCCTGGCACATGACCGTCGGCATTCGGCGAACTGAGCACCCTTGCGGCTATTTGCTGGCTCGCTCGTGGATCACCGCATGGCTGATGCGGCCGGTCGCGGGCGAGCCGCCACCACCTCCCGCGCGCCTCCGCCGCCGCAGCCAGAACCCGCTGACCAGCCCGAGCATGGCACCGCTGATCGAGATGCCATGCGTTGAGCCGGTCCTGGGAGCGACAAAGCGCTTCGGTGCCGTCTTGCACAAGATGCTTGTTCAGGGCGCCGTGCAAGTTTCAGTAGGGGCAGCGCTACCCCTGCGAGCTCAGCCATGATCGCGGGGGTGCGACGTCCGGGCGGCAGCTCGATTGGCCCGTGCACAGACCATGGATTCAGTGACCACGCTGAATGGCTCATGGAACCGGGCTCGCAGGGGGGCTGCCGGTGTTCACGGCGCCGTCGGAATGCTGCGGTCCTGCCAGCGGGGCTGCTTCTCGCACGTGGGCCTGCGCCATGATCTTGCGGTCGGCGACGACGATGACAAGGCCAATCATGCTGACGATGACCATGACCAGGGCGAGCACGTGGAGATGAGCGTCGCTGACGCTGGTGTGAAAGGTGACGGAGATCAACGCAGAGGAGGCGATGGAACCGATCGAGCCGAAAGTCTTGAACAGCCCGGACGCGGTGCCGATCTGTGCCGGCGCGACCTGATGGTAGAGCGTCGTCTGGTTGGCGCTGACCATCGCACCGAGCGTCACGCCGAAGCCGAGGGTGATAAGAACTATCCAGATGACCGGCGTGCTGGTCGTCAGGACAAGCACTCCGCCGGAGGCGGCTAGACATGCGATGGCCGCCGCGAGCAGCGGCAGGCGGACTAGGTTCCGCTGGGAGATGGGCTGGGCGATGACGGCGGACAGCGCGGCCATCGGCAGGAGAAGCAGCCCTGCTTCCTGAGGTGACATGGCCCGGCCGGCCTCGAGCCACTGGGTCAGGCCGTACAGGATGGCGTAGACGCACAGCGCCCCGAGGGCGAAGCGCAGGTAGGTGCGGGCGAGCGCCCGGTGCGTAGCGAGGAGCCGGACGTCGAAGAACGGCCTGCTCGCCCGCAGCTCCCACCACACCAGGACCGCGCCGAGAGCGAGGGCCAGGCCGAGCGCGATCCAGGCCGGGCGGGGCAGGCCGAGCAGGAAGACCAGCAGGGCCGTGACCGTGCCGCCGAAGCCGAAGATGCCGACCAAGTCGATCCGTGTCGCAATCTCCCGGAACGACCTCGGCCCTTCGACTGGCGCGTCCCGGGGAATCCAGGCCAAGGTCATGACTAGAGCCAGGGCGGCGAAGGGCAGGTTCACGAAGAACGCGGTGCGCCATCCCCAGGCGTCGACGAGCACTCCGCCGATGGGCAGGCCGAGCGCTGCGGTAGCGCTCCCGGCGACCACCAGTCCTCCAAGCACTCCGCCGGGCGGCGCAGCGAGCCCCGCGGCGTGGGCCCGGCGGCGGATGAGCGGCATAGCCGACGGGTACACGGCCGAGGAGCCTGTCCCGATGAGGACCCGGGCCACGACTAGCGTGGTGAGGTCCTGCCCGAACCCGCCTACCAGCCCGCCGATGATGACGACCACCAGTCCGGCCAGGAACACCCGGCGCGGCCCGAATTCCTCGGCCAGCTTGCCGGCGGTGGGCTGGGCCAGGGCACTGGCCAGGTAGAGCGCCGAAACCAGCACGGCGGTCTGGCCGACCGAGACATGAACCGCTGCGGCGATCGGAACCAGCGCAGTCGCGATCAGGGACGTGTTGACCGGGTTGAGCGTCGAGGCCATCAGCAGCGGTGCCACGAATCGCCACGAGAACGCCTTCGCGCTGGCCTCCTGGCCGGGCGCCATCACCACAGGCCCTCTCCCAGCCGCTCGATCAGCGGCGCAGCCGTCATGAGGGCCCTCATCTCGGCGCGGGTGAACCGGTTCTCCAGGACCCTCGCCATCTGCTCGGTCCGGGCGTCCCGGCGGCTCTGCAGCGCCCGGTCCCCGGCCCTGGTCATCGACATCAGCACCCGCCGGCCGTCCCCGGCGTCGGGGCGACGCTGGACCAGGCCGCGCTCCTCCAGCGCAGCGAGCGTCGCCCCCATCGCCTGCGGGGTGATCTGCTCCGCCCTGGCCAGGTCGCTCGTCGTGGCGGACCCGACCCGTTCCAGGCGCCCCAGCGCCAGCAACTCGGAGAACGTGAGCTCGCCACCGACCGGCGCCTGGCGGAGCTGACGGGTGAACAGGCCGATGCTCTCCTGGATGGCAGCGGCGACCTGACGCGGAACCAGATCATCAACCATACTAGGAAGCCTACCTTAACAATTAGGTTGAAAGCTAGCCTTCAGTTCTAGCCCGATCACTCTCGCCGAGATCCCGGCCGCCGGTCCTCAGACACCTTCGTCATCGCCGAGGTGGACGCCCTCCGGCGCGCCCAGGCGACTTGCAGGAAAGCCAACCGGCTGCCAGCCGCGCATGGCCGGTCGAAGACCACATCCAGGGCGAGGACGTTGGCTCGGCAACTAAGCAGGCCAACAGGGCCGGTTTGATCCCAGTTCTAAACGAGCCAGATCCCTGGCCGGCGACCGGCTATCCAGCCGCTGCCGTGGCCGGGGCGCGAAGGTCGTCGCCGACCTGTCTGCTCGTTTTCTACCCGGACGCCGTGGAACGGGCCGACACTGCGCGACACCAGCGGCACTGTCATTCGGGACCTTCCAGCCGATCCTCCGGCGCTGGCAGGCCGGCCGTTGACGAGCTGAATAAGGTCCACCGGCGCATGTTCGCCAGCACCGCCAGATCTCACCGCCGACGCAGCAGCGCCGAACCCATACAGGCAGATCCAGCCAATTCACCACAGCTCCCATGGGCCTGATGATCGCAAGTGCCAGCCCCAGCAGGAGGGTTGCTGGTGCCGATGCCACCCATAACTGGGATGCAACGGACCTCGCGTGTCTGCGAAGGTGCGCCGGTCGCAGCAGTAGCGGCGCGGCTGTCGGCGCGCGCGGCGCGCTACTTGTCGTCCCGGCTGCCCGCCGCGTTCGTGCCGTCTGCTGCACGGTGGTGGCGCTGTACCAGTCGTCAAGCATTGCGAGCGCGCAGATCAGCCGCTGCCCGGCCGGGCACAGCCAGTACCAGGTCCGCCGCGGAACGCCCAGCACCTGCGGCGGGCCACGTAGCCGGCAGCCTCCAGCCGGCGCAGCGTGTCCTTCACCTTTCAGCCGACGGCCCTCGGTCTGGCTGTTGGGACCCTGAAACCCTGGTCGGCACAACCGAGGGCCACCGGACCCGGCCGTCATCGGGCAGCTCCCTGGGGGAAGTGGCAGGACTGGCACTTCTGAGAATGTGTCACCTGTGACGGAAAGTGAAAGCATACCGTCACGGTCACGGAAAATCATGATGCGGCAGTCCGCCGGCACCACCACCTCGGCGAAGACCCGCCCGGCCCGGTGCCTGCCGGCCTAAGGCCGGCAGCGTTGTCAGGTGCAGATCTGGATCACCCAGGCGAGGACGACAGCCACGACCAGGCGGCGCCGGCCAGAACCGCCAGCGGGAGCGCTCTCATACCCGGTGGCCGCCTGACCTCAGCGGCAGCCGCGCTGGCGCCGATCAAGCCCGGCCCGCCTGTCGGCCGTCTCGTCGGCCGGACTGGGCCGACAGCCTCTGCGGCAGCGAATTCTGCCAGGCGCGGGTTCGGTGCTAGCGGCGGCCGGCGGCTGACTTCGGAGACACCGGGACCTGCAGCGTGGAGAAGGCCTGGTTGATCAGGGTCGGCAGGGATACGCCCTTCCTGCCTTCCCGGCGCAGCTGCCCGCGCCGCTGCAGCGCGCTGCAGATGGCGGCGAAGGCGGTGCGGCCGAGCACGTCAGCGAGGTAGTCGGCTTCCATTGCGTACGACTGCCCGGACTGCTCCAGGCGCTCCCTGATGACCTCGGCCAGGCCGGACTCGACTCGGGCCAGGGCGCCCCTGGTCGACCGGCCCAGCCGCACGCCGGGCGGTCCCTGGCTGAACATCCACAGCGGCGATGGCCGCGGCGCGGCGGTCACCGCGTCGGTGCCCGCGGGCCGCTCGCGGATACGGTCCTGGAGCAGCGGGACCCAGCCGAGCGCCTCATCCAGGATCAGGTCCTCCTTCCCGGCAAAGTACCGGAAGAAGCCGCCCCGGCGATATCCCGGACCGTCGTCTCGGCGTAGCCCCGCTCGGCGAACAGCCTGCTCGCCGCATCCTGGAGCGCCTGGCGGGTGCCCAGCTTCCGTGCCTCGCGCCGCCCCGGCATCCTGGTCATGATCGCTGCCTCGTCATGTGCCGATAGTGCCAGACCCTGGTCCGGCGCGAGTGCCGCCCAGCCGAGGGTTCGCCCGGCCCGGCTGCGGAATGGGCTGTCACCAGTGACAGTCCATGCATAACCTGTCATGTATGACAGATACACGGGAGCCGCCGGCCGGGGCCGCGCGAGGGCTGGCCTCGCGGCTGAGAGCCTGCACGCGGCGCGGGCGGCTGCGCCGGCAAAAGCTGGCGCAGGCAGCCGGCCCGGAGGCGTCCTCCATCGCGGACCTGCTCAGCGCCGCGACGGCGGGCGGCGCGGAGCAGGACGCGGGCAACGCGGCCAGCCGGGTGATCGCGGCCGCCGTGCTGGCAGAGGCCTTCGATCAGGCGCTGGGTCGCCTGCTGGCCGTCCCACCCGGGACCCGCGGCGACGCCGCCCGGATGCTCGCCAGCGGCGTGGCCGCGATCACCGACATGACAGCCGGGCTCAGCGTGACGGACGCGGCCGGCCTGCCGGCGGCCGTCGGCGGCCTGGCCGTCACCGCCTCCGGGATGCCGTCCCTGCTGGACCAGCTCGCGGCGTTCCTGGAAACCCAGCACGTGCGCGACGCGACCACCGGGGACGGGCGCTGCGCCGGTGACGAGGCCCTCAGGATCGCCAGCAGCCTGCGGCGTGCCGCCGACACTGCGCGGGCGATGTCCGCGGCGCTGGACGCGCTGTGCCTGGCCTGCGCGCCGCTCGGACGGCCGCCGCCAGATTGTCAGCAGTGATACTCTGCGAATGCTGTCATCTGTGACAGATTCCCGGAGCGGGCTGACCGGAAGCGTCGGCCCCGCGAGCAGGGCAGCGCGCGCAGATCCGGGCAGTGTCAGCAGCGTCCGGGGCAGGTTGCCCGTGACAATTGCGCATGCTGCTGTTGTTGCCCGCACGCATAACCCGCATGCTGGCTTGGCGCCGCTCAGACGGCGGAGGGGTAGTCTGCACGGCGTCGCGAGTTGGCGTCCCGGCTGGCCGCCGTTGCCGGGCCGGTCCCCCTTTCCGGGTCGTGGCTGCGGTACCAGTCACCGAGCGCGGCGGCGATCAGCCGGTGCCCGGGCCGGCTCGGCCAGTACCACGCCTCCCGGGGAACGTCAGGCACCTGCGGCCGGGCGCGTCCACGGTGCCGCTACTTGTCGTCCGGGTCGACCGCCGCGGCCGCGGCGGTCGCGCCATCATGCGGGTCGTGCCTGCGGTACCAGTCGTCGAGCACCGCCAGCGCGCACATCAGCCGTTGCCCCGGCGGACAGAGCCAGTACCACGTCTCCCGCGGAACACCCGGCACCTGCCGGCGGGCCACGTAGCCGCTGGCCTCCAGCCGCCGCAGCGTGTCATTCAGCACCTTCCAGCCGACGGCCCGGCCGCCGGAGACGTCGCTGTTGATGACGTGGATCAGCTCCGCAGGCCGCCTCGCCCCGTCCGCCAGGCTGGCCAGAACTGCCACATCCCACCGGCGGCGCAGCGGCGCCAGCTGGTCTGTCAGGTGCTGCCAGTCCACATCAGCTCTCCCGTGTGCTGTGACGTCTTGAGGCATCGAGGACACTCCGGCCGGCCAGCCGGAACCCGCAGCCGGGCGTGGACTGGCCGGCCATTCGCAGCCGGCCGTCAGCCTGCCGGGATGTGCAGTACGTGTGCCAGCACGACGGCGACGATGATCGCGGCGAGGGCGCCGGCCAGAACCGCTAGCAGCAGTGCTTTCATGGCTCTGCCACCGGTGACCCGGGCTGGTGCCGATCGCTGCGCCCCGCCCGGGCCTTGGGGAGAATGTTTTGTGTCATGGCTGCTGTGTCCTTATCGCGGGGCTGCCTGGCGGCGCCGTGGCTGGTGCCGGTCACCGGGTTCGGGGGCCGGCGTGGCGGCCGGGCGCGGGTTCCGGTGCCGGGCCAGGGCCGGGCTGGGTTCCCGGCGCGGCGCCGGCGCGGATGGCGAGCTGGCCGCTGGTCATGATCGCCGTGCGCTGGGCGCGGCGGGCGACGGTGCTGTCGTGGGTGACCATCACCAGCGTCAGCCCGTGCTCGCGCCAGAGCTGATCGAGCAGGGTGATGATCTCGTCGCGGGTGTCCTCGTCGAGGTTGCCGGTGGGCTCATCGGCGAGCAGCACGGCCGGTTCCTTGACCAGGGCCCTGGCGATGGCGACGCGCTGCTGCTGGCCTCCGGACAGCTCGGACGGCAGGTGCCTGGTGCGGTCGGCCAGCCCGACACTGGCCAGCGCGGCAGCGGCCCGGGCCCGGCGCCGGGCAGCCGGGACGCCGAGCGGGACCAGGGCTGTCTCGACGTTTTCTTGTGCTGGCAGGGTGGGCATCAGGTTGAAGGTCTGGAAGATGAACCCGATCTTGCGGGCCCGCACCCGGGTGACCCCGGTTTCCCGCATCGCGCTGAGGCTGATGCCGTCGAGTTCGACCGTTCCGCTGGTGGGCCGGTCGAGGCCGCCGAGGATCTGCAGCAGCGTGGATTTGCCGTGGCCGGTCGGGCCCTGGATGGCGAGCCACTCGCCGTCGGCGACCTCCAGGTCGACGCCCTGCAGCGCGCGGACCGTGTCATGGCCCTTGTGGTAGTTCTTGTCGACCCCGCGGAGCCTGTACATCGCTGCCTCTCCTTCCGTTACTCGACCCGGGCCAGAGCGGCCGCGGGGCGCAGCCGGGCCGCCCGCCAGCTGCCGACCGCTCCGGCGATCAGCCCGCCGGCGACGGCGAGCACCACGGCGAGCACGATCACGTGGACGGTGACCGGCGCGGTCAGGCTCACCGAGATCGTGCGGGCGGGGCTGGCCAGCGCCCGGAGCGAGCTGGCGATGCCTCCGCCGGAGGCCGCCGCCGGTGGCGGGGCTGATCCGACTGTCGCCGACAGCGGTGGTGCCAGCGCGTCGATCAGGGCGGCGCCGCCGTAGCCGAGGCCGATGCCTGCCAGCCCGCCGGCGATGCCGATGGCCACTGATTCGCCCATGACCTGGCCGACGATCCGCCTGCTCCGCCAGCCGAGTGCCTTCAGCGTGCCGAACTCCCGGACCCGCCGGCCGACTGCCGTGATCGTCAGCAGGCTCGCGAGCAAGAACGCGGCCACGAGCACCGCGGCCGACAGCCACCGGCCGAGGCTGCTGGCCAGGCTGGACGCGTTGGACAGCGACCCGGTCACCTGGCTGGCCAGGTCATTCTGGTCGGTGACGGTGGCTCCCGGCAGTGCCCGGGCGATCTCGTTCTGCACCGCCGGGATGTCGGCGGCGCTGGCGGCCGCGACATAGATGGTGTTCACCCTCCCTGTCAGGCTGGCGGTGCCGGTCTTGCCGAGGCTCTGAGCTTTTGCCAGCGGGATGTACACGTCCGGGGGGCTGCCGCCCTGCGGGACGCTGACGATCCCGATGATCGCGAAGCTGGTGCCGCCCACGACGATCGCGGACCCGGCGGTCAGCTTGTGCTGCTGCGCGTAGCCGGAATCGATGACGGCGTCGTCGGAGTGCGCGTCGGCGGAGGTGAGCGCGGTACCGGAGGTCACCCTGGCGGAGCTGAGCGCGCCCAGTGCGGTGCTGGCCAGGTCTACCCCCTCAACGGCGAACGAGCCGGTGGTGAAGCTGGAGCTGATGCTGCCGCTGCCGGCACTGACCGCCGGCACCGTTCCCGTAACAGTTACGTCGCTGAGAGTGAGGCCGCCTGCCGCGGCCGACACGTTGCGCTGCCCGGCAACCGTGGCCACCGACCCGGAGCTGAGGGTCCCGTACTGGCTGTTGACGAGGTTGTTGATGTTGATCTTCGTGCCGGCGGCGATCTGGCCGCTGCGGTAGGCCTGTACCTCCTGCCGGAACCCGAACGTTGTCGCGCTGCTCGAGCCCCGGGCCGGCGGCCGGGTGACGGTGACGTCGGTTCCCACCCCGTACAGCGAGTGCAGCACAGTAGCCTGTGAGCTCTGGACGCCGTCCGAGGCGGCCGTCACCGTGATCACCAGGCCGACACCCAGCGCCAGGCCGAGCGCGATAAACGTGGCCTGCCGGACACGCCGCCGCAGCTCGCGCCACAGATAGCTAAAGAACATGCGCGATCCTCTCTCACCGTTGATGCTCGCCGCGGCCGGAGTGGGTCATTGCCGGCCGGACACGCAGGATTTCCAGGCGGACGGGCTGCCCGACCGCAGCTGGCTGACGTAGCTGAGGATGCCTGCGGCCCGCGTACCCGCCGGCACGCCCGGGAGCATCACGCCGCGCGATCCCGGCAGCCGGCAAACGCCCGGACGGCTGCGCTGACGCCGCCGGCCGGGCGCAGCGACCTGCACGCCTTCCGCGGCCCGGCACCGGCGCCGCGCTGCAGCAGGCAGCTCACGTAGCCGCTGACAGTCGGCGGGGCGGACGGGCCAGCCGGCAAACCAGCCGGCCAGGACCCGGATGCGCCGCACGCCGCGACGGCAGCCAGCAGGGCCGCCATGACCGCGACCCAGGCCACCGCCCGGCCAAAGATGCCTTGACCGCGCACTCCCCCGGTGACGCGTCAGGCTGCCCCTGCCGCCTGGATGCTGCCGTGACAGTCGCACGTGTCCGCTCATCCTGGCCTCACAGACGTGCCCGGAGCAGCCTGCGCGGTGCCGGGTAGCGCGGCCGGCCTGGCCGCCGTCCGGCTGGTGCCGGGCAGGATCGCGTCCAGCCAGCGCGGGGTCCACCAGTTGTATGTGCCCAGCAGGAACATCGTGGCCGGGACGACGACGAGCCTGATGACGGAGGCATCGACGATGACGCTGAGGGCCAGCCCGAGCGCGAGCATCTTGATGACGACGCTGACGGACATCAGGAACGCGGCGAAGACGCTGGCCATGATGAACGCCGCGCAGGTGATGACCCTGGCTGTGCCGGCCAGGCCGCGGGCGACACTCTGGTGGTTGTCGCCGGTGGCCAGCCAGGCCTCGCGGATCCGCGAGAGCAGGAAGACCTCGTAGTCCATGGACAGTCCGAAGACGATGGCGAAGATCATCATGGGCACGTAGGACTCGATGGGCACTTTCTCGCTGACGCCGAGCAGGGAGCTGCCCCAGCCCCACTGGAAGACCGCGACGATGATGCCCCAGGACGCGCCGATCGACAGCAGGTTGAGCACGCCTGCTTTGAGCGCGAGGACCGGGCTGCGGAATGCGAGCAGCAGGATGAGGAATGCGGCCAGGATGACGGTGGCGATGATGTAGGGCAGGCGGCTGCTGACGACGTCGCGGAACTGCAGCTGGCCGGCGACAGAGCCGGTGACGTAGCCGCGGGATGAGGTCGGGCCGAGCACGCCCGGCAGGGTGCTGTCCTGCAGCACCTGCATCAGATGGTCGGTTGCCGCGGCCTGGGGGCCGGTAGCGGGCAGCACAGTCGCATACAGCAGCGCGCCGTCCGGCGTCGATTTCACCGGGGTCACCGCGGCGACATCCGGCGTCCGGGCGAGGCTGGCGCGGAGCTGGCCCGCCAGAGCCTGGCGGGGGGCGGCGGCATGCATGCCGGGGCCGAGCTGGGCCACGATCGTGAAGGGCCCGTTGGCGCCGGGTCCGAAGGCGGCGCGAAGCTCGTCATAGGCGAGCCTGGCCGTTGAGCCCGCCGGGTCGGCGCTGGCGTCGATGTGGCCGAGCTGCATGGAGAACGCCGGGATCGCCAGGACGGCGAGCAGCGCGACGCCCGAGGCCAGGAACCGCCAGGGATGCGCGCCGATGATCTCGGCGTAGCGGAGCCAGCCGGCGTGCCCGGCCGGCGCCTCGGCGACGGGCGGGCGGACCCGGAGCCGGTCGATCGACGTGCCGGCGATCGCGAGCAGGGCCGGGACGACGGTGATGGCGCTGAGGGCCGCGACCGCCACGGTGATGCCAGCGGCGAGGCCGAGCTTGCCGATGTAGGTCAGGCCGGATGCGTACAGGCCCAGCAGCGCGACGATGACGGTCGTCGCAGCCACCAGCACGGCCCGGCCGCTGGCCGCCAGGCTCCGGGCCGCGGCCTGCACGGGCGGTACGCCGTCCATGACAAGCTGCCGGTGCCGGGTGGCAAGGAAGAGCGAGTAGTCGATGCCGACCCCGAGCCCCATCATGATGGCCAGGGTCGGCGAGACGGTCGGGAACGTCGTGGCCACGGCGAGCATGCCGAGGGCGGACACCCCGGCGAACGCCCCGGCCAGCGCGCTGAGGATGGGCAGCCCGGCAGCGTACACGCTGCCGAAGCCGGCCAGCAGCACGATGATCGCCACCAGGATGCCGATCAGCTCGGACCGCACGTCCCTGCTCTTGGTCTTAGCCGCAGCGCCGAGCTGGCCGCCGTAGTTCACGCTGACGCCTGCGGTCCTCGCCGGGGACAAGGCCGCGGTCACGCTGTTGACGTAGGCCTGGCCGAGCTGCTGCGGGTTCACCGAGAAATGGGCGCTGGCGTACGCGGTCCGGCCGTCCTTCGAGACCGCCCCCGGCATGAGCGGGTCAGAGGCCGATAGCACGTCCGGCAGCTTGCGGACGTTCGCCATCGACTGATCGATCGCGGCGCGGTGACTGGCCAGGGTGCCCGAGCTCGTGGTGAAAACGAGGTAGCCGCTCTGGCCGCCCTGGCTGCCGGTGCGGTGCGCCTGGAGGAGGTCAGCTCCCTGCTGCGCCGGCGTGCCCGGCAGGCTGAAATTGTCGGAATATACCCCGCCCAGAGCATGATTGCCGATGACAACACCCGCGACGACCACAAGCCAGCCCAGGATCACGATCACCCGGTGACGGGCGCTCCACAACCCGATCCTGTACAGCACACCGCGTTCCTGCCCCGATGCCCGGCCGTCGCCGCCGCGGTCAGCGGCCTTGTCCTGCTCCGGTTGCGCGTGCCGGAACGCGCTCTCCCCGGCGGTGCTGCCGCCTCCGGCGCCCGGTCCGCCGCCCGTGCCATCGCCGCCCGGGTGGCCGTCCTTGCCGGTGCCGCCATCCCTGCGCGCGCCTGGCCGGGTACGGCTGCGGCGGCTGCGGCGCCACACGATGACGCTGGCGACGACAGCGGCGATGACCACGATGATGATGACGAGCAGGATGAGGCGCCGGTAGTGGTGCCCGTGCGCGGCCGCGGCGAGCTGGCCGGCTGCGGCAGCGCGGCCCAGATTGGCGGCAAGAACTGTCATGTGCGACACGTTAGCATAACTGTCAGGTGTGACAGAACTGTAGGATGGATGACATGACCGAGCCGGAGGGCCGCAGGGAAGCCAGCAAGCGAGCGACCAGGGCAGCGATCCTGGCCGCCGCGAAAGAGATGTTCGCTGACCGCGGGTTCGAGGCGACGACCGTCCGGGATATCGCTCGTGCCGCCGGCGTCACCGAGCGGACCTTTTACCGCTACTTCGACGGCAAGGAAGGCCTGATCGCCGGCGAGTTCCTTGCCTGGCTCGCCGTCCTGCGGCAGGCGATCGTCGGGCGGCCGCCCGCGGAGCCGCCGGTCACCGCGATCCGGCGGGCGGCTGTCTCACTGGGCGAGCGGGTCACGACAGGCAGCGGCCCCGTTCCGCTGTGGCTGTTCAGCGACGGTCCGCCGGTGACCGGCCTGCGCCGCTTCGCCCTGCGTCCCCTGCTCCAGCTGGAATCAGCGATCACCGACGCCATCATCGAGCGCACAGGCACCGGGGCCGACCCCGAGTCGACGTTCCGAGCGAAGGTGATCAGCCGGGCCGCGGTGAGCGCCCTGCGCACAGCGCTCATCCAGCGCCGCGAGACGACCGCCGCTGGCGGCACGGCAGAGAAACTGCCGGATCTCGTTGACGCTGCGTTCGCGATCCTCAGCGAAGAGTACGGGTCGCTGCCCGGCTGACGACCCGCGCCGGGAAACAGGACCTCCTGGCCGCACGGCGAGAGCTCGCCCGATGTTCCACCTGCCCGCAACTGCCGCACCAGCCAGCCTCTCCAGCGCGGCCACGATCGCGGACACTGTCCGCTATCTGTCCGTGCGGGCAGCGGGATCAATCAAACGGCCGGTCCGCTCGATGCGGCGGCCAGTAAACCAGCGATCACGCGCTGCCCGCGTCCGGGCCTGCTCACGTGGCCTGCCGCGCTGGGGCGGCCAGGGATCGGACCTGCCCGTCACGCATAGCGTGGAAGATCCAGGTGACCAGCTGGCGGGCCATTGCGACCTTGGCGAATCTTGCGCGCCCGGGCGCCACGGCGGGCAAAGGCGCCACGGCGGGCAAAGATGTCGTCCCTGCACCGGCGCAGCGGGAGGCCAGAGCCCTCGTGCGCTGATCACGACATCGTGCCTGCTCCGGCTGGTGGTGGTGTCGGTCGCGGGTTACGGGCTGTGTCGCTGTGGCCGGGTTTCGGGTTCAGGATCGGTGTCGTCGGGTGTGCCATTCGGCGATGGCTTTGCCGATGGCGTGGGCGGAGTCTTCTTGGAGGTAGTGCTTGCCTGGTACGGTCACCTCGTGCTGGCTGGGCCAGGTGCGCACCCACTGCCGGTGAGCGCTGGTGAGGATGGCGCCCGGATCGGCGTTGACGAACAGTTTGGGGACCTGGCTGGCTGATAGCCATCTCCCGTAGGATTCGACGATGGTGGTGACGTCGCGGGGTTCGCCGTCGATGGGCAGTTCGCGTGGCCAGGTGAGGGTGGGCCGGCGGTCCTCGCCGGCCGCGCGGAATGGCGCCCGGTAGGCATTCATCTCCTGGTCGCTTAGGGCGCGCAGGATCGAGCCGGGCAGCAGGCGCTCGACGAAGAGGTTGCGTTCGAGGATCATGTCCTCCCCGGCGGGGGACCGCAGCGCCTTGAAGATGCCCCGGGCTGGCTCGGGCCACTGGGCCCAGGTGAGTGGCCGGACGATGGCTTCCATGTAGGCGATGCCTGCGACGGCCTGGCGATGACGGCTGGCCCAGTCGAAGCCGAGCGCCGATCCCCAGTCGTGTACTACCAGCGTGACCCGCTCGGTAACTCCGAGTTGCTCCAGCAGAGCATCGAGGTATCGGCGGTGCTCGGCGAAGCGGTAGCGGCCGGGACCGCTGGCGGGGAGCTTGCCCGAATCGCCCATGCCGATCAGATCTGGCGCTATGCAGCGGCCGTGCGGCTGCAGGTGCGGGATCACGTTGCGCCACACAAACGAGGAAGTCGGGTTGCCGTGCAGGAACACGATCGGGTCGCCGTGGCCGGCCTCGATGTAGGCCATCGGCAGTCCGAGGACGTCGCTGTAGTGTTTGCCAAACGTGGTCAGCGGTGCGCTCCTGTCGCTTCAGGCTGGGCCGGCCCGGTCCGGGCCGTGCCCCCGTTGTTGAGAGCGGCACCGGTCGCGTTGTCGGCGGGGTAGAACAGCTCGATCGTCAGCTCATCGAGCGTGATGTCCTGGGGCGTGGCGAACTTGGTGAGCGTGATGAAGTACGAGTGGATGGCGTCACCGATTCGCAGGCGCCAGGGGATGAGCAGGTCGGGCTGGTCAGGGGGGTCATGCTGGCGCAGGCGGCGCAGGGAGACGACGTTCGGGTAGGCGAAGACCTCCCGGGCGATCGCGTCGACAGCGGGGTCGGGGCTGCGGGCGCGCAGCCTGTCCAGCTGACCGAGCAAGAACGCGGCGTGCTCGGGGAAGTTGATGGTGCGGCTGGCCAGGCCGTCGGGGTGCAGGCAGAGCCGGAACACGTTGACAGGCGGGCCGAGAATCGCCGGGGGCAGTCCCTGGACCATGCGGCTGGCCGCCTCGTTGGCCAGCACCGTGTTCCACTCCCGGTCGAGCACCACCCCGGGACACGGCTGGTGGACCGTCAGCAGGCGGCGCAGCGCGCCGTGCACGCGGGCCATGTCCGGGTGGTCGAGGCCGGTTTCGGGGTAGCGGGGGGCGTAGCCGGCGGCAAGCAGCAGCGTGTTGCGTTCCCGGAGGGGGACGTCTAGTCCTTCGGCGAGCGCCAGGATCACTTCCGGGCTAGGGGTGGCCCGGCTGTTCTCGATGAAACTCAGGTGCCGGGTTGACATGCCGATGGCCAGGGCCAGATCCATCTGGCTGCGGCCCCGTCGCAGCCGCCACGCCCTCACCAGCGGGCCAACCGGACGGACAACCCGGCGGCCTTGCCGGCCGCCTGGTTTCAGCGCGGTCACCTTAGGGGCGCTCCGGCCCGGTCCGTCCGCCTCCGCGGCCGGATCGAATCCGGCCGCCCGTGGCGGTACGGCGGCTCGCCCGGTCATGGCTGCGCTCCGGTCGCACCTGGCTGCATGCCCGGTGTGTCCGGGCGGCCTGCCGTGCCGGTGAGCACCCGGGCCAGCCCAGCGCGGGCCTTGGCCTGGGCCGACGCGGGCGGACCGGCGGTGAGTCCCCCGTCAACGGCCAGATCCTGGCCGGTCACCAACGCCGCGGCGTCGCTGGCCAGCCACGCTGCGGCGCCGGCGACGTCATCGGGCACGGCGACCCGGCGCAGTGGTTGCCACGGCGCCAGCCATGAGGCGAACACCGGCTCCAGCGCGGGCGCGTTCTGATCGGCCTGGGCGTGATCAGCCCCGGCGGCTTTGGCGAAGATCCCGGTCAGAACCGGGCCCGGCGAGATGGTGTTCACCCGCACGCCGTGCTCGCCCAGTTCGACCGCGGCCCATCGGGTCAGGTGGATCACCGCGGCCTTGGCGACCGAGTAGTCCAGCGGGGACCAGCCGGCCATGCTGCCGCCGGTGCTGGCGATGGTGATGATGCTGCCTGCGCCCTTCTCGACCATCAGCGGCGCGCCGTGGCGTATCGCGGCGGCCGCCCCGCCGACGTGGCCCCTCAGCGTGTCGCACAAGACAGCCACATTCAGCGACCTGACGCTCCACTGGCGCCCGCCGACGCCGGAGCTGTTGACCAGGCAGTCCAGGCCGCCGAAACGCTCTCCGACCGTCTCGAACAGCGCCCGGACCTCGGACTCGGCTGTCGCGTCGGTGCGGACGAAACAGGCACGCGAGCCCAGTTCGCCCGCGAGCTGCTCACCTGCCCCGCCCCGCCGCCCGGCCATGACGACCTCGGCGCCCTCAGCCACGAAGCGGCGGGCCGTGGCGGCACCGATCCCGCTGGTCGCGCCCATGATCACAGCCACTTTCCCGTCGAGCGTGCCCACGCAGCGCCCTCCTTCGGTTCTCCCGCCGTGCCGATCGTGGTAGCCAAGTCAATGCCAACCGCGCCCGTCCCGCCATTACCTGCCAGGTAATGGCGGCCGGGGACGCTGATGAGGCACCATCGCAGCTGTGGAAGCCGTCTATGCCGGCGAAGGTGCCGTGATCACGCCAGCCGAGTTCGCCACCGGACCGCGGAACCCGGCAGTCCAGCACGGCGGCGCCCTCGCCGCCATGCTGGCCCGGGCCATCGAAGCCGTCCAGCCACCCGGCCCCGGCCAGGTGGCGCGGGTAACGATCGACCTTATCCGCCCGGTCCCCCTCACGGCACTGAAGGTCACCACCCGCACGCTCCGCAACGGACGCAAACTTCAGCTCACCGGGCTCGTCCTCACCGCCAACAGCACCCAAGTCGCCCGGGCCACAGCCGTGCGCTCGCGCAGCACGCACCTCGACCTCCCAGCCGAGGCCGCAAGCTCGCGCCCGCCCGGCACCGGCACCGGCACCACCCCCCAGCCGTCCGGGCCCCATCCCTAGCCATGATCGTCTTCGCGAGGAGCCGATTCCGGCTGCTCGCTGACGTCGCAGCTGCCCGCAGTGATCTCTGTGAAGGGGGCGGGCACGATGAGAGCAGAGCGCGGCGGCACTTCGCTCGCAGCGACGGCGCCTTGCATCCGCGAGGATCCGGGGCCTCGCCCTGCGTTGACCCAGCACCCGGGATTCGACGCGACGCAAAAGAGACGCAAAAGAAAGGTAACCGTGGACGCCGTTTTTGAAGTCGCCGGGCAGGCCGTCGAGACCAGCGCCAGTGCCGGCGGTCCGTGGGATCACGCATTCCAGCACGGCGCGGCCCCCGCCGCGCTGGTCGCCTGGGCTGCGGAGCGTCTGGAGACCGGCCCGCCCATGAGGATCGTGCGGCTGACGCTCGACCTGTTGCGGCCGGTGCCCGTCGCACCGTTGGAAATCCGAGGCGAGGTGGTGCGTCAGGGACGGAAGATTCAGGTCGCCGTGATCTCACTGCTCGCCGGTGACGTCGAGGTGGTCAGGGCGGGCGTGCTGAAGGTCGTGCAGTCGAGCCCGCCGCTGCCGGAAGGGCTCGGCGAGACGGCGCTCGATGTCCCGCTGCCGGATGAGTGC
>Ga0102924_1001653_pt1 | contig 25395 bp, 23 predicted proteins | sample PaiPotPPM11metaG_FD_80116 | JGI IMG/M metagenome (GOLD analysis project Ga0102924, IMG submission 80116) | Iron sulfur acid spring bacterial and archeal communities from Banff, Canada, to study Microbial Dark Matter (Phase II) - Paint Pots PPM... ... | reverse complement strand
GGCCACCTGCTGATCTTGTCTCGTCACAAAGCATGATCATCCAGGTGGCCGTCCTGACGCTCACCCCGCCCCCGGCACGTCATGATCACCCAGGCGCTACATCACAAACCGGGACTGTAGTACAGGGCGGCTGGCGGAACCGGACATAAGGGCATAATTCGCTAGAACGCCGGGGCCGTGGCTACAACAGGATGGTCGTGACACCTTCGCGCTCGGCCGGCCCTGCTGCCACTGGCCAGGCTCCGCGCCGGCGTGGTCGAATTTGGGCGTCGCCGCACAGCGGAAGGGGCGCTCATGCTCGTGGCCGGAGTGGACTCATCGACCCAGTCCACCAAGATCGTGCTGTGCCGGGCCGAGGACGGGGCCGTGGTGGGCCGGGGGAGCGCGCCGCACCCGGACGGCACCGAGGCCGACCCGGCCGCCTGGTGGGCGGCGCTGCGGCGGGCGGGCGATGGGCTGCTGGACCGGGCCGCGGCCGTCGGCGTGGCGGGCCAGCAGCACGGCATGATCGTGCTCGACGAGGACGGCGAGGTGATCAGGCCCGCGCTGCTCTGGAACGACCTGCGCTCGGCCCCGGCCGCGGCCGAGCTGGTGCGCGAGTTCGGCGGCCCGCGGTGGTGGGCCACGGAAACCGGCAGCGTGCCGACGGCCTCGTTCACCGTGACCAAGCTGCGCTGGCTCGCCACCCACGAGCCGGCCAGCGTCAACCGTGCCGCGGCCGTGCTCCTGCCACACGACTGGCTGACCTGGCGGCTGCTGGGCGGGGCTCCGGCCCCGATGGTCACCGACCGGGGCGACGCGTCCGGCACGGGCTACTTCTCGCCGGCGCGCGGGGTGTGGCTGCCGGACCTGGTCAAGTCGGCGGCCGGTCGCCCGCTGCGGCTGCCGAGGGTGGCCAGCCCGGGTGAGGCCGTGGGCCAGACGGCGTGGGGCGCGACGGTGTCCGCCGGCACCGGGGACAACATGGGGGCCGCGCTCGGCTTGGGGCTCGGCCCCGGTGACGTCGCGGTGTCGATCGGGACCTCGGGCACGGCGTTCGCGGTCAGCCAGGTCCCGGCCGCCGACCCGTCCGGAGCGGTGGCCGGGTTCGCCGACGCGACCGGGCGGTTCCTGCCCCTGGTGTGCACGATCAACGCGGGCCTGGTGCTGGCCGCCTTCGCCGGGCTGCTGGGCACCGGCCTGGACGGGCTGGACGCGCTCGCGCTGGCCGCGGCGCCGGGCGCGGGCGGGGTGACGCTGCTGCCTTACCTGGACGGCGAGCGGACGCCGGACCGGCCGGACGCGGCCGGCGTGCTGCGCGGCCTGACCACGCACAACGCGACCCGGGAGAACCTGGCCCGGGCCGCGGTCGAGGCCCTGCTCGCCTCGCTGGCCGACGCCGCTGACCGGCTGGCCGCCGCGACCGACCAGCCCGCGGCCGGCGAGCCCGCGGCCGGCGAGCCCGCGGCCGGCGAGCCCGCGGCCGGCGAGCCCGCGGCCGGCGAGCCCGCCGCGGCCTCGTCCGCCGGAGGCGAGGGGCGCCCGGCCCGGCGGGTGCTGCTGATCGGCGGCGGCGCGAGATCGCCCGCGGTGCGCCAGCTCGCGCCCGGCATCTTCTTCTCCCCGGTCCACGTGCCGGAGCCCGAGGAATACGTCGCGCTCGGCGCGGCCCGCCAGGCGGCGTGGGCGCTGGCCGGGACCCCGGAGCCGCCCGCCTGGCCGTCCCGGCCGGCCGGCACCTACACCGGCCCGCCGCGGCCGGAGATCCGCGAGCGCCACGCCGCGCTCCGCGACGCCACCGTGACCTGGGATGAAAGGACCGTCTCGTGACCACCGACCGCTACGCACCGACCCCTGCTGACCGGTTCTCGTTCGGGATCTGGACGGTGGGGTGGCAGGGGGTCGACGTGTTCGGGTCGGCGGTGCGGCCGCCGATGCCGGCCGAGCGGGCCGTGCGCAAGCTGGCCGAGCTGGGCGCCTACGGGGTGAACTTCCACGACAACGACGTGTTCGGGTTCGACGACACCGACGAGGAGCGGGCGGAGCGGATCGCCGCGTTCCGCAAGGCCCTGGACGAGACCGGCCTGGTGGTGACCACCGCGACCACCAACCTGTTCGCCCACCCCATCTTCAAGGAAGGCGGTTTCACCGCCAACGACCGCGACGTGCGCCGGTTCGCGCTGGCCAAGGTCATGCGCAACCTGGACCTGGCCGCCGAGCTCGGCGCCCGGGTCTACGTCTGCTGGGGCGGGCGCGACGGCGCCGAGTCGGGCGCGGCCAAGGACATCCGCGCGGCCCTGGACCGGCTGAAGGAAGCCTTCGACGTGCTGTGCCGGTACGTGCTGGACCAGGGGTACGCGATCCGGTTCGCGATCGAGCCCAAGCCCAACGAGCCGCGCGGCGACATCCTGCTGCCCACGGCCGGGCACGCGCTGGCGTTCATCACCGAGCTGGAGCACCCCGAGCTGGTCGGCCTCAACCCCGAGGTCGGGCACGAGGAGATGTCCGGCCTCAACTACGCGCACGCGATCAGCCAGGCGCTGTGGCACGGCAAGCTGTTCCACATCGACCTGAACGGGCAGCACGGGCCGCGGTACGACCAGGATCTGCGGTTCGGCGCGGGCAACGCCCGGGGGGCGTTCTGGGTGGTAGACGCGCTGGAGGCCGGGGGATACGACGGGCCGGTGCACTTCGACTACAAGCCGCCGCGGACCGAGGACGACGACGGCGTCTGGGCGTCGGCCGCGGCCTGCATGCGCAACTACCTGATCCTGCGGGAGAAGGTGCGGGCGTTCCGGGCCGATCCGGAGGTGGCCGAGGCGCTGGCCGCGGCCCGGGTCCCGGACCTCGGCCAGGCCACCCTGGGTGACGGCGAGACCTGGCGCGACGTCCGCGGGTTCAGCCCGGACGTGGAGGCCCTGGGCGAGCGGGGCATGGCGTTCGAGCGCCTGGACCAGCTCGCCCTGGAGCACCTCTACGGCGTCCGATAGGCATTGAGGCTGAGCGGGTCTCGGTGAGCTGCGGGAACGGGCGGCTTACACTGAGTGATCCGTGATCTTCGATCCGGGATGGCCGGGCGGGTACGGCCCGGCGGCCCGGGGCCCGTGGGGTGGGTGACGATGGAGCAGGCTCGCCGCGGCGCCGGGACGCTGCGCCGGCCCGGCGGGCTCACCGTGGGTGAGGTCCTGCGGTTCGGGCTGCTTCGATCGGCGGTCGTGCTCGCGGGCCAGGACGGCGTCGGGCGGCCGGTGGAGCGGCTCAACGTCATGACCGTGCCGGAGATCCTGCCCTGGGCCAAGCCGCACGAGTTCATGCTCACCACCGGCTATCCGCTGCCGCGCTCGGCCCAGGCGCTGGCCGGGCTGGTCCGCAGCTTCGCCGATCGTGACCTGGCGGCATTCGGGATCAAGTTCGGCCCGCACCTCAGCGAGCTGCCCGCCGAGATGCTCCGGGCGGCCGACGACGTCCAGCTCCCGGTGATCCGCATCCCCGAGGAGGTGGCGTTCGACGACATTCTCAGCGTGGTGCTGTCGGAGATCGTCAACCGGCAGGCCACGGCCATCTCCCGGGCTCAGCAGATCCACGATTCGTTCCTCGATATTGTCCTGTGCGGCGGCGCGCTCGCCGATATCGTGACGAAGCTGGGCGAGCTGGTCCCCGGGGCCGCGATCATCGTGGTCGACGACGCCGGGCAGGTGCTGGCCGAGTCGCGGTCGGGGGAGGCGCGGCGGCTGCTGGCCGAGGCCGACCTGATCGACGACGCCGGGCGGCTGCGCGTGCGGCTGCTGGCCGGCGGCGGGCGCCGGCCCGGCGGGCTGCAGGCCAGCGACACGGACTACGTGCTGGCGCCGCTCCAGGCCGGACCGCTGCGCCACGGGTACATCCTGGCCCTGCGGCGGGCCGCGCCGTTCGATGATTTCGCGGTCGTCGCGATCGAGCAGGCCGCCGTGATCTGCGCGCTGGACATCACCCGCCAGCTGGCGACCTCCGCGGTGATGCACCAGTTCGAGGCCAACGCCCTGCACGACCTGGTCTCGGCCCGGCCGCCCACCGCCGACGACGTCCAGGCCTGGTCGAATTCGTTCGGCTGGAACTTCGACCGGGCCCTCGTGGTGGTCGTCGGGCGCCCGGAGTGGGCCGCGGCCGGCGCCGGCGGCAGTCCCAGCCAGCCCGACCGGCAGCGCGGGATCGCGCAGTGGGTGACCGAGGTGCGCAAGATCGACCGGCTCGGCGCGGCCGCGGCCTTCACCAACGAACTGGTCGCGGTGATGGACGCCGAGCAGGGGGCGGCGCACTCGCCCGAGGCGCTGTGGTCCGCGCTGAAGGCGGTCAGCCACCGGGAGTTCTCGCTGGGCGTGAGCCGGGTGTTCCACTCGGCGGCCGGCGTGGCCCGCGCGTACGAAGAGGCCCGCAAGGCGCTGCAGATCGGCCGGCGGGTGGCCGGGCCCGGCCGGACCACGCTGTTCGGGACCCTCGGCATGTTCCGGCTGCTCAGCCTCATCGAGAACGCCGACGAGCTGCGCGCGTTCGCCACCGACACGCTGGGCGGCGTGCTGGCGCTGAAGCCGAACGAGCGCGGCGAGCTGCTCCGCACCCTGGAGGTGCTGCTCGACACGCACCTCAACGTGGCCGAGGCGGCGCGGATCCAGCACTTCCACTACAACACGATGCGGTACCGGATCCAGAAGCTGGAACGACTCGTCGGGCCGTTCACCCGGGACAGCCGGCTGTGCCTGCAGCTCTCGGTCGCGCTGCAGATCCTCACGATGCCCGAGCTGGCCGGGGCCTGATCGCGGCCCTGGGCTATGGCAGGCTTTGCCACAATCGGGGCCGGGAGTCGGGCACTTCCTGCCAGTGTCATCCGGGTCGTCCCGGCGTAGCGTGGGGTGAACGGCCTGGGATTGGCGCGATGGACGTGGCGGGCGGGCGGCTGCCGGTCAGGCTGTCGCCGGCCCACGGATAGGAGCACAGAACGTGGGTGTCAGCGTCGGTCTCGCGGTCGGGAACTTCACCCCGGAGTCGGTGAGCCCTTCCCCCGAGGGGCTTGCCGAGTACGCGCGCCGAGCCGAGGAGCTGGGTTTCGACTCGCTCTGGGCCTGGGATCACCTGTTCCTCGGCGCGCGCCGGGCGTTCCCGTTCTTCGAGGCTCTCACGACCCTCACCTGGCTCGCCGCCCAGACCCGGGAGGTGACGCTGGGCACCGGGGTCCTGGTCCTGCCGCTGCGGGACCCGACCGTGCTGGCCAAGGTCACCGGGACGCTGCAGGCGGTCTCCGGCGGCCGCCTGGCGCTCGGCACCGCCGCCGGCTGGTACGAGCGCGAGTTCGAGGCGGTCGGCATCCCGTTCCGGGAGCGCGGCCGGGTCTTCGAACGCAACCTGGAGATCCTCTACCGGCTGTGGGAAGAGGACTACCTGACCGCCGACTACGGAGACCTGCACTTCCGGTCGGTCCGCATGCTGCCCCGGCCCGCGCCGCGGCCGCAGCTGCTGATCGGCGGGTACGTCGACCGGGTGCTGCGGCGCGTGGCCACCCGCAGCGACGGGTGGCTGACCTACTTCTATACCGCCGAGAGCTTCGGCCGGGCCTGGGCCAAGATCCGCGAGTTCGCCGAGCAGGCCGGGCGGGACCCGGCCGAGCTGACCAACGTGGCCCAGCTGCCGGTGTGCGTGGCCGGCTCCTACGAGGAGGCCGACAAGAAGGCCCGCCAGTTCGTCGGCGACTACTTCGACGTCGCCGAGTGGAGCGAGTCCACCCCGGACAGCGCGATCCGCGGCACGCCGGAGCAGTGCGCGGAACAACTGGCCGAGCACATCGACGCGGGCACCCGGCACATCGTCCTGGTGCCGTACAACTACGCCCTGGACCAGGTCGAGGCGCTGGCCAGCGATGTCCTGCCGCTGATCGGCCACTCGCCGCGGCGGACCGGGTCGTGACCGTTTCCGCGGCGCAGCCCGGGTCGGTTCCGCCGGTCACCCACCGGCTGGTGGCGGACAAGCTGGTCACCGCGCGCGAGGCGGTCCTGCTGGTCCGCGACGGCGACCACATCGCGATCGGCGGCACGCTGTACTCGCGCACGCCGATGGCGCTGCTGTTCGAGCTGCTGCGCACCGGGCGGACCGGGCTCACCCTGTCCCGCCCGCTGGCCTGCCACGAGACCGAGCTGTTCCTGGCCTGCGGGGCGGCCGAGCGGATCGTGACGAGCTGGGTCGGCATCGGCCTGCGCTGGGGCCTGTCGCCGGTGCTGCGGCACTACGTGGAGAACGGCCTCGCGAGCTACGACGAGTGGAGCCACCTCGCCCTCGGCCTGCGGTACAAGGCCGCGGCGATGGGCGTGCCGTTCCTGCCCACGCGGACCATGCTGGGCTCGGGGCTGGCCGACCGGACCGGAACGCAGCGGGTGAGCTGCCCGTACACCGGCGAGGAGCTGCTCGCCGTCCCGGCGCTGGCCCCCGACGTCACGATCTTGCACGCGCACCGGGCCGACGTCTACGGGAACGTGCAGGTCGACGGGTACCGGCACATGGACGTGGACATGGCCCGGGCCGCGCGCCGGGTGATCGTCAGCGCGGAGGAGATCGTGGCCCCGGAGGTCATCGAGGCCGCGCCGGGGTCCACGATGCTGCCGCACTTCACGGTCGACGCGGTCGTCGAGGCCCCGTTCGGGTCCTACCCGCACGAGTGCTACGGCCGGTACGAGGCCGACTTCCGGCACTTCGATGATTACGTGGCGCTGCTGCGGGAACACGGCCCCGACGGGGCGCGCCGCTACGTGGACCGCAACGTGCTCGGCCAGGCGGACTTCGCCGGCTTCCTGGAGACCGCGGGCGCGGGCCGGCTGGACGAGCTGACCCGGGCGGCGCAGGAGCTGACCAGCAGAGCGGGGAACACCACATGAGCGACGTCACGCCCGAAGAGCGGATGGCCATCACGGCCAGCCGCCTGCTCGACGACCACCGGGTGGTCTTCGCCGGGGTGGGGATGCCCCTGCTGGCCTCGGGGCTCGCCCGGCGGCGGCAGGCGCCGCACCTCACGATCGTGCTCGAGGGCGGGATCATCGGGACCCGGCTGCACCCCGGCCAGCTCCCGATCTCCACCAACGAGATGCGGGCCGCCTACGGCGCCCCGATGCTCACCGACATCAGCGACATATTCCTGTATGCCCAGCGCGGCTTCTTCGACTACGGGTTCCTGGGCGCGGCCCAGGTGGACCGGTACGGGAACATCAACACCAGCTTCATCGGCGACCCGGACAGCCCGAAGGTCCGGCTGCCCGGGTCCGGCGGCGCCGCGGACATCATCTGCCTGTGCCGGGAGATCTTCATCGTGACCAGCCACGAGCGGCGCCGCTTCGTGGATACCGTGGACTTCGTCACCAGCCCCGGCTACCTCACGGGCGGCGAGAGCCGGCGGGCCGCGGGCCTGACGTCGGGCCAGCCGGCCGCGGTCGTGACCGACCTGGCGCTGCTCGATTTCGAGCCGCAGACCAAGGAGATGCGGCTGCGGCAGGTCCAGCCGGGCGTGAGCGTGGCCGAGGTGCAGGCGGCCACGGGCTTCCCGCTGCTGCTCGGCGAGGAGATCACCGAGCTGGCGGAGCCGTCGGCCGTGGAGCTCGAGATGCTCCGCGAGCTGTCCGGCGAGGGTCCGGCCGGGCCGCGCGCGGGCGCGGCGTGATGGGGCGTCCAGGAGGGACAGCACGGACATGACGAACGGAAGCGGGCGGGACGAGGCCACCCGGATCGGGCTGATGGTCCCCTCCTCGAACACCATGATGGAGGCCGACTTCACCCGCGGGCTCCCCGCGGGCTGGACGCTGCACACGGCGCGCATGTACCTGGAGGACACGACCGCGGCCGCGGAGAGCCGCATGCTCGACGAGTTCGCCCTGCCGGCCGCGCGTGATCTCGGCACCGCCCGGCCGCACGTGGTGGTGTTCGGCTGCACCTCGGCCGGGGCGCTGCGCGGCGGCGACTACGACCGCGAGCTGTGCCGGCGGATCGGCGAGGTCACCGGGGCGCCAGCGGTCAGCACGATCCAGGCCGTGACCACCGCGGTGCAGCGCGCGAGGGCGCGCCGGGTCGGGGTCGTGACGCCGTACGTCGACGAGCTGAACGACCGCATCCGGGCCAGCATCGAGGCCGACGGGGTCGAGGTGGTCAAGATCGCCGGGCTGGGCATGACCGAGAACTACGAGATCGCCCGGGTGCCCGCCGGCCGGATCGTCGAGTTCGCGGCCGAGCAGCTCGGCGGGCTCGACATCGACCTGGTCTTCGCGTCCTGCACGAACTTCGGCGCGGTGGCGGCCATCCCCGAGCTGTCCGCGCGGCTCGGCCGGCCCGTGGTCACCAGCAACCAGGCGGTGCTGGCCGCGGCGCTCGAGCAGGCCCGGGCGGTGGCCGCGTAATGCACACGGTGAGGCACACGGTGACCGAGCCGGCGGGGCGCCGCGACCGCGCCCCGGAGGCGAGCAGGTAACCGTTCATGGTCGCCGCGCCGTTCGAGTACGCCCGGGTGGGCAGCTACGACGACGCCGTACAGGCCCTGTCGGCCTACGACGAGGACGCGAAGCTGCTGGCCGGCGGGCAGAGCCTGGTGCCGATGCTGAACCTGCGGCTGGTCCGGCCCACGGTGCTGATCGACATCAACGGCGCGGACGCCCGCGCGCCCCACCTGGCCGACGGCGAGCTGGTGCTGCCCGCGCTGACCCGGCACGTGCGGCTGACCACCGACCCGGTGGTCAGCGGGCACGCGCCGCTGCTGAGCGCCGCGGTCCGGTACGTCGGCAACGTGCGCGTGCGCAACCGGGGGACGATCGGGGGCAGCCTGGCCCACGCGGATCCCACCGGCGAGCTGTCCTGCGCCGCGCTCGCGCTCGGCGCGAGCGTCATCGTGTACGGCCCGGAGGGGGCGCGGGTGATCCCGGCCGGGGAGCTGTTCACCGGCTTCCTGGGCACGCAGCTCGCGCCGCAGGAGGTCATCGGCGAGGTGCGCGTGCCCGCCTGGCGGCCGCCGTACGGCTGGAGCTTCCAGGAGGTGGCCCGCCGGGCCTCGGACTTCGCGGTCGTCGCGGTGGCCGCGAGCGTGCAGGCCGATCCCGGCCGCGGCCTGATCCGGCAGGCCCGGGTCGGGCTGGCCGGGGTCGCGGACCGGGTGGTCCTGGCCGACGAATCCGCGGTCGGCAGCCTCGTCGGCACCAGGCCGACCGACGCCGAACTGGCCGGCGTGGCCCGCGCGGTCGCCGAGGCGACCTCGCCCGACAGCGACGTGCACGCCTCCGGGGCCTACCGCAAGCGCCTGGTGGCCGTGCTCACCCGGCGGGCCCTGGCCGAGGCGATCAGCCGCGCGGACGAGGCAGAGGCGGCCTGATGAGCGCGGAGCAGAACGGGAGCGAGCCGGGCCGCAGCCGGGCGCTGGTCACGCTCACGGTCAACGGCGCCGAGCGCGAGGCCTGGGTCGAGCCCGGCGACCTGCTGCTCGACGTGCTGCACGATGAGTTCGGCCTGGGCGAGGTCCGGTACGGGTGCGGCGAGGGGGTCTGCGGCACCTGCACGGTCCTGGTGGACGGGGAGCCGGTCAGCGCGTGCCTGATGCTCGCGGTGCAGGCCGAGGGGCACGCGGTCACCACGCTGTCGGCGCTGTCCGGCGCGCGGGACGAACTGCACCCGCTGCAGCAGGCGTTCCTGCGGCTGGGCGGCTCGCAGTGCGGCTTCTGCACCCCGGGCGTGATCCTGACCGCCTACGCGCTGGCCCAGCGTTTCGAAGCACGGGGTTCTGAAGCACGGGCTCCTGAAGCACGGGCTCCTGAAGCACGGGCTCCTGAAGCACGGGGTTCCGGCGCGCCGACCCGGGACGAGATCCGCTACGAGCTGGTCGGCAACCTGTGCCGGTGCACCGGCTACACCAAGATCCTCGACGCGATCGAGTCCTACCTCGCCGAGGGGCCGGAGGGATCGCGGTGACCAGCCCGCCGACCGAGGCTGTGCCGACCGAGGCTGTGCCGACCGAGACCCAGCCGACCGAGACCCAGCCGACCGAGACCCAGCCGACCGAGACCCAGCCGACCAAGACCCAGCCGACCGAACCGCGGCTGGCGCCGGTCGCCCCGATGCGGGTGGTCGGCCAGCGGGTCTCGCACCACGACTTCGTCGACAAGGTCAAGGGCTCGCTGCACTATGCCGCGGACTGGCAGCTGCCGGGCATGCTCTACGGGCGGGTGGTGCGCTCGCTGGTCCCGTCGGCCCGGATCGTCTCCATCGACACTGCGCAGGCGCAGGCGATGCGCGGCGTCGCGGCCGTCCTGACCGGCGCTGACGTGCCCCGCAACAGCCTGGTCGAGCGGGCCAGCGGCGGCCTGGGCGAGCTGCTGGTCCCGATGCCGATCCTGGCCGCCGACCGGGTCCGTTACGTCGGCGAGCCGGTCGCGGTCGTCGCCGCGGTCACCCAGCAGATCGCGGACGAGGCGGCCGAGCTGGTCGCGGTCGAGTACGAGGAGCTGCCCGGGCTCTTCGACATGGAAGCCGCGCTGGAGCCGGACGCCCCGCGGGTCCATGACGAGGGGAACGTGCTGGTCAACTGGCACATCGCCCGCGGGGACGTGGACGCGGCGATGGCCGCCGCCGACGTCGTGGTGGAGGGCACCTACCGCACCCAGCACGTCGAGCACGCCTACCTGGAGCCCGAGGCCGGCGTCGGCTGGATGGACCACGACGTGGTCACCGTGCGCGCCTCGACCCAGGTCATCGAGCACGCGGCCGAGATCGCCGAGATCCTGGACCTGCCGGCCAACAAGGTGCGGGTCATCGCCGCCTACATGGGCGGCGGGTTCGGCGGCAAGGAGGACATGACCGTCGAGCCGTTCATCGCGCTGCTGGTCTGGAAGACCGGGCGCCCGGTGCGGATGATCTGGGACCGGCAGGAGTCGATGCTGGCCAGCACCAAGCGGCACCCGTTCCTGATGCGCTACCGCACCGGGGCCCGCGACGACGGCCGGATCGTGGCCCAGGACATCGACCTGCTCGGCGACGCCGGCGCCTACCCCTACCTGAGCGCGCGGATCCTGTTCGCGGGCGCGGCGCTGTCCTGCGGCCCGTACCAGGTGCCGAACGTCCGGGTCCGGGCCCGCCCGGTGTTCACCAACAACGTCCCGACCAGCGCGTTCCGCGGCTTTGGCGCGATGCAGGTGACGTTCGGATACGAATCTCAGATGGACCGGGTGGCCGCGGCGCTCGGCCTGGACCGCGGCGAGGTGCGCCGCCGCAACTTCCTGCGCAAGGGTGACCTGATCCCGACCGGGGAGACCCTGGACACCGTGGTCGCGGTGGACGAGACGCTGCGCCGGGCGCTCGCCGCGCTCGGCGAGCCCAGCCCGCCCAGCGCGCCCGGCCGGCTGGTCGGCCGCGGGTTCGCCTGCAACATGCAGCCCTACGGGCGGACGATATGGTTCCGCGACCGCGCCTCGGCCTGGCTGACCCTGCAGGCCGACGGCACGCTGCTGATCCGCTCCGGGGTCACCGACCTCGGCGCCGGCCAGGCGGCCAGCCTGTGCCAGATCGCCTCGGAGATGCTCGGCGTGCCGCTCGGCGACATCAGCGTGTACATCGGCGACACCGCGCTGACCCCGCCCGCCGGAGGGACGTTCGCCACCCGGCAGCTCTACATGTCCGGCAACGCCGTGCTGAACGCCGCCCGCGACCTGCGGGCCAACCTCGACCCGGTCGCCGCCGACCTGCTCGGCTGCCCGGCGGGGGAGCTGAACTACTCCGGCGGGCTGGTCCGGGCGGGCGACTCGGCCGACGCGAAAGGGGTCAGCCTGGCCGAGCTGGCCCGGGCCTGCGACGCCCAGGCGGTGGAGCTGTCCTGCCTGTCGACCTGGCGGGCGCAGGCCGGCACGTTCGACCCGGCCACCGGCCAGGGCGGCAGCTTCCCGGACTACACCTACGGGACGCACGCGGCCGAGGTCGAGGTCGACCCGGAGACCGGCGAGGTCCGGGTGCTGCGCTACGTCGCCTCGCACGACGTGGGCGCCGCGATCAACCCGATGCGGGTCGAGGGGCAGATCCAGGGGGGCGCCATGCAGGGGCTCGGCTACGCGCTCACCGAGGAGATCGTCCTCGAGGACGGCCTCACCGCGTCGAGCCTGTTCTCCAGCTACTTCATCCCGACCTCGCTGGACATGCCCGACGTCCAGGTGGAGATCGTCGAGAGCGGGGAAGGAAAAGGTCCTTTGAACGCCCGCGGCATCGGGGAGCCGCCCCTCGGCCCCGTCGCGCCCGCCATCGCCAGCGCGATCGCCGACGCGACCGGGTGCCGCCCGACCCGGCTGCCGATGACCGCCGAGCGGATCCTGGCCCTGCTCGACGAGCAGGCGGGCCGGCCATGAGGGTCATGAAGACCGCCCAGGTGGTGGTCAACCACCGGTCGGTGCCGCACATCCCGGGCGTCGAGCCGCAGCGGCACGCGCTGCGGGTGCACCGCCGCCTGCCCGGATACCAGCCCACGCCGTTGGTCGACTGCCCGGCGCTGGCCGCCGCGCTCGGCGTGGCCCAGGTCTGGGTCAAGGACGAGTCGGCCCGGCTGGGCCTGCCGTCGTTCAAGATGCTGGGCGCCTGCTACGCGACCTACCGGGAGCTGTGCCGCCGGCTGGGCGGCGAGCCCGACTGGTCGGACCTGGGCGAGCTGCGCACCGGGCTGGCCCCGCTGGGCGCGCTGACCCTGATGGCGGCGACCGACGGCAACCACGGCCGCGCGGTGGCCCGCACCGCCCGGGTGCTCGGCTACGCCGCGCGCATCTACGTGCCCGCCGGCACGGCGGCGGCCCGGATCGCGACCATCGAGGCCGAGGGCGCGCCGGTCACGGTCATCGACGGCGACTACGACGAGGCCGTGCGGCGGTGCGCGCGGGACGCCGGCGAGGGCTGCCTGGTGATCTCGGACACCTCCTGGCGCGGCTACGAGCAGATCCCGGCCTGGGTCATCGACGGCTACGCGACGATGTTCTGGGAGGTGGCCGAGCAGTTCCCGGGCGGCGACGGGCTCATCGACGTCGTCGCGCTCCCGGTCGGCGTGGGCGCCCTCGCGTCGGCCGCCGTGCGCCACTTCCGGGGCCGGCCCCCCGGCGGCGGGCCCGCCGCGCGCGGGACCGGGGCCCGGCTGGTCGGGGTCGAGCCGGCCGGCGCGGACTGCGTGGGGCGGTCGGTACGGGCCGGCCACCCGGTGATCGTCCCCGGGCCGCACACCTCGATCATGGCGGGCCTCAACTGCGGGACCCCGTCCCAGCTGGCCTGGCCGCTGCTGGAGCAGGGCCTCGACGTGCTAGTGGCGATCGACGACGAGCTGGCCCGCGAGGGGATGCGCCTGCTCGACCAGGCGGGCGTCGTGGCCGGGGAGACCGGCGCGGCGGCCCTGGGCGGCCTGCTGGCGCTGCGCGACGGCGACCAGCCGCCGCAGGGGGTCAGGGCCGCCGGCCTGCGCGACGACGCGCGGGTCCTCGTCATCAGCAGCGAGGGAGCCACCGACGCGGCGGCCTACGAGCGGATCGTCGGCCACCCGCCGGCGTGATCAGCGCACGACAGAAGGGGCGCCTCATGGTTCAGCGCACATATAACGGGCCGCTCGTCGACATGACCGGCGCGGTCGACCTGCACTGCCATCCGTACCCGGACCTGTTCCCGCGCCTGGCCGACGACTTCGACATCGTCCGCGCCGCCCGGGACGCGGGAATGAAGGCCATCGTGCTCAAGTGCCACCACGAGAACACCGTCTCCCGCGCCTACCTGGTGCAGCGGGTCATGCCCGGGATCCGCGTCTACGGCGGCGTGGTGCTGAACTACTACGTCGGCGGGATCAACGCCGCGGCGGTCGAGGCCGCGCTGCGCCTGGGCGGCAAGGAGGTGTGGATGCCGACCGTGGACGCGGGCTACCACGCCCAGGTGCACGGGGGCACCGGCGGGTACGACGCGCAGGCCGGCGGGCGCAGCAAGGCCGAGGGCATCTGGGTCACCGACAGCGACGGGAAGCTGCGCCCGGAGGTCAAGGAGGTGCTCGAGCTCGTGGCCCAGTACGGCGCGATCCTCGGCACCTGCCACCTGTCGCCGCGCGAGATCGTCTCGCTCGTGCGCGAGGCCCGGGACGCCGGCGTGGAGAAGATCGTGGTCACTCACCCCTACTTCAAGGTGCCGAACTTCGACATGGACGCGCTGGTGGAGGTGGCGCGGCTGGGCGCCATGCCCGAGTTCGGCTACTGCACGGTCTCGCCCGCGTGGGCCTACGCACCGGTGGAGCGGATCGCGGAGTCGGTCCGCCGGATCGGCGCGTCGCGGTGCCTGCTGGTCTCCGACACCGGGCAGCGGCACAACCCGTTGCCCTCGGAGGCGCTGCGGATCTTCGCCCAGACCGTGTTCGAGAAGGGGATCCCGCTGGAGGACGTGCAGCGCATGATCTCCGCCAACCAGCTCGACCTGCTCGACGCGGAAGCGGAGTACGTGCCCTCGCCGGAGGACCTGGCCTGGGCGCGCGGGCTGGTCGAGGACCCCTGCGCCGGCGGGCAGCCCTGAACGCACGGGTCTGATCACCGCGTTCAGTCGTGGCTGGCCTCGACCAGCTTGCGGGCCAGCTCGGCGGGGCGGGTGAACATGACCTCGTGGCTGCCGTCCATCTCCACGAGCTTGAACTCGCCCAGCCGCGCGGACATGCCCGGATGCCAGGCGCCCTCGGGCAGCGCCCGGTCGTCGCGGACCGCGATGTAGCTGCGGGGCAGCCCGGCCCGGTAGAACTCGGCCAGGTCGAGCCGGGCGTCCCAGGGCTGGAACGGCTGCGGGACCAGCCGCTCCCAGACCGACCGCGCGTCCTGCGGCGAGGCGTCCTGGATGAACAGGTCGCGGAACACCGGCCAGGGGCACTCGACCGTGTTGTCCGGGCTGGCCTGGGCCGACTGCGCGAACAGGACCGTCTGGTCGGGCGCGAGGTTGTCGTTGACGCTGGTGCCGTCCTCGACCACGAACGCGGTGTGGAACACCAGGCGCTTGAGCCGGCCGGGGATGACTTGCGAGACCCGGCTGACCACCGAGCCGCCGAAGCTGTGCCCGACCAGGACGACGTCGCGCAGGTCACGGCCCTCGATGAAGCGGGTGACCGCGGCCACGTAGTCGTCGTGGGTCACGCCCGCGCGGGGGGCGCCCGGCGAGTGACCGGGGTAGGTGGGCGCGTAGGCGGCGTGGCCGAGCTCGCGCAGGCACCAGGCGGCGGGCTCCCAGGCCCAGCCGCCGTGCCAGGAGCCGTGCAGCAGCACGAACGTCTCGGGCATGGCCTACAGCCCGGTGATGACCGTGAACCCGAGGGTGTCGTACCGGTCCATCGCGCTGAGAACCTCCCCGGCCTGCTCGAGGGTCACGGTCTGGCCCACGATCGACGCCGGCCGCAGGACCTCGCGCTCGACCAGGCCGAGCAGCTCGGGGTAGGCCACGTGCGGGTTGCCCACGCTGCCCACGATCTCGATCTCGTTTTCGATGACGTGGTCGAGGGCCAGCGGCACGTAGCCCTGCTCGGCCTGGCTGGTCAGCCCGACCTGGACCAGCCGGCCGCCCTTGCGCAGCGAGAGCACGGCGTTGTTGACCAGCGCGGCCACCCCGATGCCGCCGATGGCCAGGTGCGCCCCGCCGCCGGTGATCCCGCGCACGGCCTCCACCACGTCCTGCGACGAGGCGTCGACCGTGTGCTCGGCGCCCTCGTCACGGGCCTTGGCCAGCTTGGCGGGCGTCAGGTCCACGGCGATCACCCGCCCGCCGAGCGCGGCCGCGATCTGCACCGCGGACAGCCCGATCCCGCCCGCGCCGTGCACCACGACCCACTGGCCGGCCCGCAGCGCGCCGCGGCGGACCACGGCGTGGAACGCCGTCATGTAACGGCAGCCGATGGCCGCGGCCGCCAGCGCGTCCACGGAGTCGGGCAGGTGCACGACGTTGAAGTCGGCGTTGCGGATGGCCGCGAACTGCGCGTACCCGCCGTCGTGGGTCAGCCCGATGAACTGCAACCGGTCGCACAGGTTCGACCGGCCGACCAGGCAGTACCGGCAGGTGCCGCAGGCCTCGTGGAACGGCACCGTGACCCGGTCGCCCACCGCCACCCGGCGGACGCCGGCCCCGACGGCGGCCACGGTCCCGCCCAGCTCATGCCCCATGACCAGCGGGAGCTCGGGCGTCATGCCGACCCAGCCCCAGTCCCCGTTCCATACGTGCCAGTCGGTCCGGCAGATCCCCTCGGCGTCAACCGCGACGATCACCTCGTCCGGCCCGGGCGCGGGATCGGGCAGCTCGACCATCTCCAGCGGCGCGCGCTGCTTCACGAGGCGGGCAGCCTTCACGGCTTCTCCCTTCCGGGGCCAGATTTCCGGGTGCCTCCTGGGGGCCGAGACCGGCCGGTGGGCACAATGATCTCATTCTGTGCGACGAGAAAACACATTTCACTGGCAGGGGCCGACAAGCGGCATGCCTGATATTTGGCAACTCTTGCCAGCGACAGTTACGTACCCGACCCCTACGCTAATTTTAACTTGAGGGGGGATCGCGCATCCCGCTTAGTGACGCTTTCCGTCCGCTCGTTCCGTGACCGCAGGCCAGCGACCCGAAAGAGGGACCAGGGGTCACTATGGATGTAATAGAAGGAACCGCGACACCGCCACCCCCGTCCGCCACGGGCGTGGAGACCCGGTCGATCGACTACGTCCCCACCAGTGAGCGCCACGGCAAGGTCCAGAGCCTGGGACCGCTGTGGTTCGCGGGCAACGCCCAGCTGGCCACGCTGGCCACCGGCACCTTCGGCGCCGCGCTCGGGCTGGGCTTCGGCTGGTCGCTGTTCGCCATCCTGCTCGGCGCGATCATCGGGACGCTGTTCATGGCGTTCCACTCGGCCCAGGGCCCCAAGCTGGGCCTGCCGCAGATGATCCAGTCGCGCCCGCAATTCGGGTACTACGGGGCGATCCTCCCGGTCGTAGTGGCGGTATTGCTCTTTATCGGCTTTAACGTGTTCAACTCCGAGCTGGCCGGGCAAGCCGTCCAGCAGACGCTGAACATCAACACCACCTGGTCCACGATCCTGATTTGCGCGGTCGCGTTCGCCTGGGCGGTCTTCGGCTACCGGCTGATCCACATCTTCTGCCAGTGGGCCAGCATCCTGTTCGTCGCCGTGTACGTGCTGTTCGCCATCGGCATCCTGGTGTCCGTCCACCTGCCGGCGGGCTTCTACTCCATGGGCCACTTCAACGGGGACGCGTTCCTGGTGGAGCTGGGCGCCGCGCTGAGCTACCAGCTCACCTGGGCGCCGTACGTGTCGGAGTACTCCCGGTACCTGCCGCGCAAGACGTCCACCGCATCCACGTTCTGGTGGACCTACCTCGGGTCGGGCATCGGCGCGGTGTGGCTGATGGGCCTCGGCGCGTTCCTGTTCTCGGCCTTCCCGAAGATCTCTTCCTCGGTCTCCCAGATCCACGCGGCCGGCAACGACTGGTTCCACGGCTGGGGCTTCATCGTGCTGCTGCTGTCGTATCCCGGGCTGATCGCGGTCATCGGGCTGAACATGTACAGCGGCGGGCTGTCCGCGCTGACCACGATCGACTCGGTCAAACCCCTCAAGGTGACCCGGTTCGCGCGGGTGGCGGCGATCACGTTCATCGCCGTGGCCGGCACCGTGCTCTCGCTGACGCTCCCCGGGACGTTCCTGAGCGACTTCGACTCGTTCCTGGTCATCATCCTGTACTTCATGATCCCCTGGACCGCGGTCAACCTGGTTGACTTCTTCTTCGTCCGCAAGGGGAACTACGCGATCAAGGAGATCTTCAAGCCCGACGGCATGTACCACCGGTGGGGCTGGCGCGGGCTGACCGCGTACTGGATCGGGTTCGCCTCGATGATCCCGTTCATGTACACGCCCACCAACCTGTACCACAGCCCGGTGGGAACCGCGCTGGGCGGCGGCGACATCTCGCCGTTCATCGGCTTCCCGGTCTCGGCCATCGCTTACTACCTCCTGTGCCGCAACCTCGACGTCGAGGCCGAGCACCGCATCGCCGAGCAGCAGATCAAGGAGATCGACCCCGAGGGCGACGTCGGGCTCGTCGACGGGTAGCCGCCTTAGGGAACCGCGTGCCCAGCGTCCGGGCGGTCGTCTACGACCTGCTCCGCGAGCTCGGGATGTCGACCGTATTCGGCAACCCGGGCTCGACCGAGCTGCCGTTCCTGCGCGACTTCCCGGCTGACTTCCGGTACGTGCTCGGGCTGAGCGAGGGCGCCGTGGTCGGCATGGCCGACGGCTACGCGCAGGCCAGCGGGCAGGCCGCGTTCGTGTCCCTGCACAGCGCGTCCGGTCCCGGGCACGCCATGGGCGCGGTGGTGAACGCCTACCACAACCACGCCCCGCTGGTGATCATGTCGGGCCAGCAGGACCGGCGGCACCTGGCCATCGAGCCCTACCTGTTCGCGCGGTCGGTGGAACTCGTCCGGCCCTACGTCAAGTGGGCCGCCGAGCCCGCGTCGGCCGCCGACGTGCCGGCCGCCATCCACCGGGCCTGGGCCGAGGCGGTGCACCAGCCCGCCGGGCCCGCGTTCGTCTCGGTGCCCATGGACGACTGGGACACGCCCGCGGCGCCGCTGCCGCGCCGCGAGGTCTCCCGCCGCCAGGGCCCGGACCCGGCCGACACCGGGCGGCTGGCCGCGCGGCTACGGGCGGCCGGGCGCCCGGCCCTGGTGGCCGGGGCGGGCGTCGACCGGTCCGGCGCCTGGCCGCAGCTCGTCGCCGTGGCCGAGCGGCTCGGCGCGCCGGTCTGGGCCGCGCCCCAGTCGGCGCGCGCGGGCTTCCCCGAGGACCACCCGCTGTTCGCCGGGCACCTGGCCGCCGGGGCCGCCACCCTGATCCGCCAGCTCGCCGGGCACGACCTGGTCCTGGTGGCCGGGGCGCCGGTCTTCGCGGTCCTGGCCTACGAGCCCGCCAGCGAACCGCCGCCGGAGATCCTCCTGCTCACCGACGACCTGGCCGAGGCGTCCCGGGCGCCGGCGGCCGCGAGTGTGGTCGCCGACGTGGGGCTGGCCCTCGGCGGCCTGCTGGAGCTCCTCCCGCCGGCCCCCGGCCGGGCCGGGCGGGGCCGGGTGCCTCCGGCGCGCGTCCCGGGCACCGCGCCGATCAGCCCGGCGTTCCTCATGCAGACCCTCGGCGAGATCCTCCCGCCCGAGGCGGTACTGGTCGAGGAGTCGCCGTCCAACCGGGCCGATATGCGCCGGCACCTGCGCATCCGCCGCCCCGGCGGGTTCTACGCCAGCGCCAGCGGGGGCCTGGGCTTCGCGCTGCCCGCCGCGGTCGGCGTCAAGCTGGCTGACCCCGGGCGCCCGGTGGTGTGCCTGACCGGCGACGGGTCCGCGCTCTACTGCGTCCAGGCCCTCTGGACCGCCGCGCAGCACGGCCTGGCCGTCGCGGTGGTGGTCGTCGGGAACGGCTCGTATTCGATCCTGGCCTCGTTCGCCAAGTTCGCCGGTCTCGGGCCGGTGCCCGGCCTGGAGCTGGACGGCCTGGACTTCCCCGCGATCGCCCGCGGCTTCGGCTGCCGCGCCACCGCCGTGACCGATCCGGCCGGCCTGCCCGGCGCGCTGGCCGAGGCGCTGGCCGGTGATCGGCCGCACCTCGTGTACGTCGCGGTCGACCCCGCGGTGCCCGATCTCCTGGGCTGAGCCGGCGTGCTACGCGCCCCGCTGCTGGGCGCGGACGTCGCGCTCGACCCGGTCGCCCAGGTGCTTGTCCACATTGCGCCAGTACTGGAAGGCGCGCTGCAGCACCGGCTCGGACACGCCGGCCAGCAGGTGGCCGGCGATGTTGGCCACCAGCCGGTCGCGCGCCGCGTCGTCGAGCACCTCGCGGACCAGCGTGCCCGGCTGGCCCCAGTCGTCGTCCTGCTCGCGCAGGGTGTAGGCCGAGCGGACCATCTCGCCGTCGGAGTACCAGCCGGCCGGGCTGTAGCGCTCGCTGTCGGCCTCCGGGCCGCCCTTGGAGTTCGGCGCGTACACCGGGTCGGAGACGTTGCGCACCCGCATCGCCCCGTCCTTGCTGTAGCTGTGCACCTCGACCCGGGGCGAGTTGACCGGGATCTGCTTGTAGTTCACCCCGAGCCGGGCCCGGTGCGCGTCGGAGTAGGAGAACCCGCGGGCCAGCAGCATCTTGTCCGGGCTCAGCGTGACCCCCGGGACCAGGTTGTTCGGCTCGAACGCCGCCTGCTCCATCTCGGTGTGGTAGTCGGTCAGGTTGCGGTCGAGGGTCAGCCGGCCCACCTCGGTGAGCGGGTAGTCGCTGTGCGGCCACACCTTGGTCAGGTCGAACGGGTTGAACCGGTAGGTCTTGGCCTCCTCGAACGGCATGATCTGCATCTTCAGCGTCCAGCTCGGGTAGTCCCCGCGCGCGATGGCGCTGTACAGGTCAGCCTGGTGGTAGTCGGGATCGGTTCCGGCCAGCCGGTCGGCCTCGGCCTGGGTCAGGAACTCGATGCCCTGGTCGGTCTTGAAGTGGTACTTCACCCAGAACCGCTCGCCCGCGGCGTTGATCCACATGTAGGTGTGCGAGCTGTAGCCGTTCATGTGCCGCCAGCTCTTCGGGATCCCGCGGTCGCCCATCAGCCACGTCACCTGGTGCGCCGACTCGGGGGACAGCGTCCAGAAGTCCCACTGCATGTCGTGGTCGCGCAGGTTGTTGTCCGCGCGCCGCTTCTGCGGCCGGATGAAGTGCTGGAACTTCAGCGGGTCACGGACGAAGAACACCGGGGTGTTGTTCCCGACCATGTCGTAGTTGCCCTCGGACGTGTAGAACTTCAGCGCGAAGCCGCGCGGGTCGCGCCAGGTGTCGGGGCTGCCCCGCTCGCCGGCCACCGTGGAGAACCGGATCAGCGTGTCCGTCCGCGCGGCGGGCTGGAACACCGCGGCCTTGGTGTAGGCGCTCACGTCGCCGGTCACCTCGAAGTGGCCGAACGCGCCGCCCCCCTTGGCGTGCGGCTGCCGCTCCGGGATGCGCTCGCGGTTGAAGTTCGCCATCTGCTCGATCAGGTAATGATCCTGGAGCAGAATCGGTCCGTCGGGGCCTACGGTCAGAGAGTGCTCGTCGCTCTCGACCGGCGTGCCGGCATCGGTCGTCGTGGCGAGCCTGTCTTGGGTCATTGCCGTTTCTCCTCCGCGTCGTCGTAGGCTTCGTCCGCGAAGACCCCTGCCCCCTGACCGGCGGGGCACACGTCCGTGACACGACCGGGGCGGGGTCGAAGGGAGATGGCAGGAACGTGCGGTTTCAGCACGCCGACCAGGTCTGGCGCGAATTCCCCGAGCTGGTGCCCGGGGTGTTGTACGCCGAGGGCATCACCGCGGACGTCCCGGCCGTCCCGGGCACCGACCGGTTCACCGGCCAGGCCCGGGCCCGCCTCGCGGAACGCCCGGAGGGGGAGATGCCGCAGATCCAGGCGTGGCGGCGCGCGTTCTCCCGGATGGGGCTGCGCCCGACCCAGTACCGCTGCGCGGCGGAGTCGCTGCTGCGGCGGCTGCGCAAGGAAGGCAGCCTCCCGCGGCTGCACCCGCTCGTCGACCTGTGCAACGCGGTCTCGGTGGCCTTCGCCATCCCGGTGGCTGTCTTCGACGTGACCCGGATCTCCGGTGACCTCGAGGTGCGCTACGCGGTCGGCGACGAGGAGTACCTGGCCTTCTCCGGCGACATGGAGCACCCCGAGGCCGGCGAGGTCATCTTCGCCGACGGCGCGGGCCAGGCGCACGCCCGGCGGTGGAGCAACCGGCAGAGCGGCCGGTCGGCCGTCCGCGAGCCGACCTCGGCGGTCCTGATCGTCGCCGAGGCCATGCACGCGTCCGCCCCCGACGACATCCCGGCGCTCTGCGCGGCCCTGACCGACGAGCTAACGGCCACCTGGTCGGTCAAGCCGGTGACGGCCGTCCTCAGCCCGTCCGCGCCGCGGTTCACGTTCGCCGCGGCCTAGGACCGGGCGGCGGCAGCCGGCCGGGTTCGCCCTGGACCCGCCGCCTGCCGCCGCTGACCGGGCCGTCTCCGGGTCCGCTCAGCTGGTGCCCTTGATCGCGGAGTCCCAGAATTCCTGGACGGGCGGGTAGATCAGCTCCTGATCGCGGGGGAGGGAGGCCTTGACGAAGCGGGTCCGCTCGTCGGCGAGCACCTCGACCTCGCCTGCCTCGAGCGCGTCGAACGTCTGCCGGGCCGGCCGCCTTCGAGGCGCCGTAGGAGGCGTTGAACGGATTGGTGTAGAAGCTGGTGACCGAGAGCATGTTGATGATGGCGCCGCCGCCGTTGGCCGCGAGCACCGGCGCGAACGCGCGGCACATGCTCAGCGTGCCGAAGTAGTTGGTCTCCATCTCCTGCCGGGCCGCGTCCAGGCTCGGCGCGCCGGTGCGGACTCGGTGACCGCGTCGGGCTGCCGCGCGGCGCCGTAGACCTTGGCCGCGCCCCGGCTGAGCAGCTCCCGGGCGAATACCCGGCCGAGCCCGCGATTGGCCTCGCTGACCAGCGCCACCGATCCGTCGATCTTCATGGTTCCCCTCCGGTCCCTGCTGCCCAGGCCGAGGTTACGTGGTCCTCGCGCTGGCGACCTCGGCCGGCCGTGGCGCAATCATGGAGATCATGTCGGCCACCAGGGCGGTCGACCGCCGGTGGTGCACGAGGTAGATCTCCCGGGCGGGGGCGGTTCCGTGCGGCTCCCGGACGGTGATCCCGTGCTGGCTGGTGTGGGCCAGGACGCTGGCGGGGACGAGCGAGATGCCCAGCCCGGCCTCGATGAGGGCCAGGGTGACCTGGTAGTCGCGGGTCTCGTAGGCGATATGCGGCTGGATGCCGGCCGAGCGGGCGGCCTCTTCCAGGCAGGCCCGGTTGGGCACCCCGGTCGCGCCGGAGATCCATTCCTGGTCGGCCAGCCCGGCGATGCTGAGCCGGGGCCGGCGGGCCTGGGGGTGGCCCTCGGGCAGGACCAGGCGCAGCGGGTCGCGCATGAGCAGCCGGCGGGTGAGCCCGCGCGGGTCGGGCAGCGGCGCGCCGGGGTAGCGATGGGTGATCAGCAGGTCGAGGTCGCCGGACCGGATCAGCCCGTATCCGTCGGGAGGCTCGAGGTCGAGGAGGGTGAGCGCGACACCGGGGTGATGCCGCCGGAACCGGGCCAGCGCCCGGGGGACCAGGGACTGGCCCGCGCTGGCGAACGTGCCCACCGCCAGGCGGGCGGGCTGCGCGCCGAGCATGGCCCGGACGGTCTGCTCGGCGGCCCGCAGCTCACCGGTCACCGTCTCGGCGTGCGACAGGAGCGCGCGGCCGGCCGGAGTCAGGGTGACGCCGCGGGGATGGCGTTCCAGCAGGCGGCCGCCGAGGTCGCGCTCCAGCTTGCCGATCTGCTGGGAGACGGCCGAGGGGGTGAAGGCCAGGCGCTCGGCCGCGGCGGCGATCGATCCCGCGTGGGCCACCTCGGCCAGCACGGCCAGCCGCTGCGCGTCGAGCATGCCGTCCCCTCCGCACGCGTTAAGCGTTACTAATGGCAGCATAGAACCTCTCGCTGGTGCTAACGGGTCACGGGCGGCAGGCTGGCGCCATGACGACCAGCTCCGATGTCCGGGACGCCGCCGCCCGCATCGCCGGGCGCATCCGGGTCACGCCGGTGCTGGCGGCCGACCCGGGAACCTTCCCGCCCGCCGCCACGGTGTGGCTGAAACTCGAGCACCTCCAGCACACGGGGTCGTTCAAGGTGCGTGGCGCGTTCAACCGCATCCTGTCCGCCGTCGGCGCGGGGACCATGCCGGCGGCCGGGGTCGTGGCCGCCTCGGGCGGCAACGCGGGGCTCGCCGTGGCTTACGCCGCAGCCTCGCACGACCTGCCGACCCGGGTGTTCGTGCCCGCGAGCGCCCCGGCGGTGAAGGTGGACCGGCTGCGCGGCTACGGCGCCGAGGTGGTGCTGGAGGGCAGCTACTACGCCGACGCCTACGACGCGGCCGTCAAGCACGTAGCCCAGACCGGTGCGCTGTTCTGCCACCCCTACGACCAGCCCGAGGTCTGCGCCGGCCAGGGGACCCTGGGCCTGGAACTGCTCGAGCAGACCGGCGGTCAGCTCGACACCGTGCTGATCGCCGTGGGCGGCGGCGGGCTGATGGCCGGGGTCGCGGCGGCCACCGAGGGCCGGGCCCGGGTGGTGGGCGTCGAGCCGGACACGATCCCCACCCTGCACACGGCCCTGGCCGCGGGCCGGCCGGTCGACGTCGACGTGTCGGGCGTCGCGGCCGACTCGCTGGGCGCGAGGCGGCTCGGCGACATTCCCTACGCGGTTGCCGCCCGCACCGGCGTCCGGTCGGTCCTGGTCGGCGAGGCCGACATCGTCGCGGCCCGCGCGCTGCTCTGGGACCGGTACCGGCTGGCCGTCGAGCACGGCGGGGCCACCGCCCTCGCCGCCCTGCTCTCCGGCGCCTACCCGCCCGCCGAAGGCGAGCGCGTGGCCGTCATCCTGTGCGGCGCCAACACCGACCCCGCCACTCTCGCCTGACCGGCGAGCGCGTTTACCGGCCACTGGGGGCAACCGGGCCCCGGCGGCCTCCCCCGGCGGGGCAGGCGAGCCCCGTGTGACGCACGTGGCGGCCTGGCCCGCCCGCGGCCGCGCCGATCTCATGATCGTGGTTGATTAGCAGCGATAATCGCCACCAATCAACCACGATCATGAAAAGCCGATTCCGGTCGGCCGGTAACCGCTCGATTAGCCGGGCCGGAAACGGATACGGCCGGGGGCGAGTGGACTGGGTGCCGCGCCGGATTGGTCATACCGGCTTGGAGAGGCGGATGTCTTCTTCTTCGTAGCCGGACCGGGCGTAAATGCGGCGGGCACGGTGATTGCGTGCGCCGGTCTCGAGCGTGATCCGGGGGAGCCCGCGACGCGTGGCCCACTGATCGGCGGCGGCCAGCAGCGCCCGCCCGGCCCCGCGCCCCTCCACGGCGCGGTCGGTGACCAGTTCGCCGATGTAGGCGTCCAGGTCCCCGGTGAAGTGCCGGCGCTCGGCCAGGCTCACCAGGCCCGCGACTCGCCCGCCGAGCAGCGCGACCAGCACCGCGTGCCCGTCCTGGTCGGCCACGGCCAGCGACGATTCGATCCACCCCCGGGCCGCCGCGGCGAATTTCGCGGGCTCACGCCAGGGCGCGGCGCCAATGGTCAGCCGCGGGCTCAAGGCCAGCAGGGCGGGGTGGTCATCGTCGCGCGCAGGACGTATTTCGAATTCTGCGAGTTCGTTCACGCCTCAAGTATGGCATTTTAAGCGCGATTAAAAAAAGGGCTTCGGAAAAGTTCTTCAATTGGCTCGATTGATATATCAATAATGCCGCGGACCAGACGCGCAAGGCGTCCGCGACAGCGGGGCACCGGCCCGCTC
>Ga0102924_1001652_pt1 | contig 25409 bp, 24 predicted proteins | sample PaiPotPPM11metaG_FD_80116 | JGI IMG/M metagenome (GOLD analysis project Ga0102924, IMG submission 80116) | Iron sulfur acid spring bacterial and archeal communities from Banff, Canada, to study Microbial Dark Matter (Phase II) - Paint Pots PPM... ... | reverse complement strand
GCTGAAGACGTCGTGGGCGAGGAATAGCACGATCATCACCGCCCCCACAGCCGGGCCCCAGCGACGACCGGCCCCCCGCGCGGCGAGCGCCAGCGCCACCCCGAGCAGGGGTAGCAGTGGCAGCACGTAGCGGATCTCGCCGTATTCGGCATCCAGGCGAGGGAAGGTGCGATAGGAGTCCATGCCCATCAGCACCAGCAGCCCCACGACCATGGCGACGTAGATCGCCAGCTCGACTGCGCGGGCGCGCAGCGCGGCGCGGCTCGCGATCAGGCCGCGCAGCGACAGCGCCGCGATCAGGCCAGCGGGGATCAGGGCGAAGTCGTACACCCAGCCGGGGAACGTGGTGTCGAGCCAGCCGTAAAGTCCGACGTACCAGTCAAACCAGATCTCGCGCGTAGTGGACACGCCGGCGAAGTCGACCGGCATGCCGGGCAGGCGCGGCAGGTACAGCTGCCAGATGTAGCTGAGCTGATCCCACAGCGGCCGTCCCGTGTGGTCGAGACCGGTCGAGGCGATCCCCAGTGGCGAGGAGCCCGACAGCGCATGACCGACCACGTACACGGCCAGGGGGCTCAGTGCGATCGCGAGAGCCAGGGCCAACCAGCCGTAGGCGGCCGCTCCCAGCGTGCGCCGCGCCCGCAGGGCAAGCCAGACCAGGCCCGCGAGTGCGCCCGGAGCGACGCCGAGGAAGTTGAGCTTGGTCGCGAAGCCCAGCGCGACGAGCGAGCCGAGCGCGACCGCCCGCCCCCGCGTCAGGCCTGCCCGGAACGTTCGCGCCAGGCAGTAGAAGAGCGCGGCGGTGACCGCGTAGAGCATCGCGTCGGGGCTGACGGCTCCCGACATGAAGCCCAGCAGCGGGACGAGCGCGACACACAGCCCACCCACCGGCCAGGCCCAAGGAGCGCCCGGCAGCGCCTCGCGTACGAACATGAACGCAAACAGCGCCGTGAGGCCCCCCATCAGGGCCGACAGCAGCCGCATGGCCTCCATGCGCCCCAGCAGGTTCGCGCTCGAGGCCAGGGTGTAGGGGATCGCCTGCAGGGCGTAGTACAGGGGCGGCTGCGAGGCTGCCACCCCGGCGTATTCACTGCCCTTCTGCCCCGAGCGCCGGCCGCGCAGGAGGTCGCGCTGCAGCTGGCGCAACTGGGCGCGGGTGGCGATGGTCTCGTTCTCGGGACGCTCGGCGACGCTCTGCAGGTGCACATCTTCCAGGGCCAGCGTCTCTTCGAGCGAGAAGCTGCCGAAGTGACTGGGCAACCGCCCGGTTTCGGCCAGCTGCTTAACGTAGGCCACGTGCTCCGGCTCGTCGGGAACCTGAAAGGGAGGGGTGACCAGCGACCAGGACGCCGCGTTGAGACAAGCGAGCAGCGCGCACAACCAGCCGGTCGCGGGTACCGTCGCGAGGATCCTGCGAGGCGACAGGCCCGCCAAGCGCCGAACGCACGCGCCCAGCCGCCCGCGCGCACCCTGGCGCTCGCGCGCCTCGCGCAAGGTGCGCAGGGGCGCGGTGGCGGGCAGCGCAGCCGGCTGCGCTGGCACGGTCGTGGAGGGGTCCTCGCCGAGCTGGCTCATCTGCTCGCGCGCAGAGCCCCATACGAGGCGACGCACACGACCGCACCGGTCAGCGCCATCGCCAGGAAGACGCTCCACGTCCCGCCGGTTATCCCGCCGATGCCTATGTGGCGCACGACGGCGGGGGCCAGCGACCACCACGAGGTCGGCCCCGGGCGCAGATATTCGACTTTCACCCGCCCCGGTACCTTCGCCTCGCCGGCAACCGCGGAGATCGCGCCAGGTCTCGGTTCCCCCGTCAGAACGGCGCTTTCATGGCCGTTCAGCGCGAGCGTGTAGCAAAGCTCCACGCCCTCTCGCGAGCTCCGCAGCGGCTTGACCGGCACCGTGACCACGCCACCGGTCCAGCCAGACGAGCGCTGTCCATCTGTGATCAGCCGTCCAGCTTGAAAGACCTGCACGGTCACCATGGGGCCGAGCAGAGCGAGGATCTGCAACCGCACGGCATGCGTGTCAGCGGGAAGCGATTCGTCTGACTGACACGACGCCAGCGGTGCCCGCGCCACTCCCAAGCCTGCTTCCTCGTGCGTGTTGGCCGCGATCACCTCGATCGGGGAGGCGGTGAGGGTGAAGGCGAGCGCCGCCGCCATCACAACCAGTGACACGCCGAAGGCGACCCTCACTCGGCGCATCGACGACCAACGACTCTCGCTTGCCGCATATTCGGCACGACTCCTCGCACTTCGACAGCTCAGGACGCAGCACATCGCCTCCGCCGGAGCTTCACAGCGGTTGCACAACCGAGCGGGACGAGAGCGCAGTATCCCATCGCCGTGAGCCGACCGCCAAGCAAATCGCCTGATTGTCTCTAACTATCATTGCCTGTCCGCCAACAGCGCGTACGCCCAATGCCTGCGCAGTCAGGGGAGAACTAGAAACAGTACTTGACCACTATCGCCACCGTGTTACTGTGAGTCTACTCGGGTCAATACCAAGATCCGGGCTCCTGACACATAGAGCAGCCACACGACAGTAGGGCCTGGCGTCTTCACGCCAGGCCCTACTGTGTTTGCCCCGGCGGGCGCGGCAGCCGCCCCCAGACGCACACAGGGGACCCGGCCTCATGCCAGGTCCCCTGCTGGCGTTCTATCGACCAACGGCGAGCAAACTGTGAGCCGCGGTCGCCCACGCTGGACGCATGGACCGGCTTGACAGCGCTCTTTGATCTATACGAAACTGGCGCATTGATCGCGTAATTGGAGACAAAGCTTGCTTGCCCTGACCAGCGCAATTACGGTAGCTGTACTCGGGCTCAAGGAGATGCCCGGATCAGAGCGAAAGAAAGTGAGTTACATCATGCAGACCTTTGTCAAGGGTGCAAGGCTTGGCAAGTACACACTGGCCGCTGTCATCTCAGGCGTCGCGTCCCTCGTGGCGCTGGGCACGGTGCCCGCTCTCGCCACGCCGACCGGCGGATTTGCCGCGTTCGCCAACTGCCCTGTGAACAATCCGGCAGTGATCGACTGCACAGTAGCTACGACCTCGAGTGGCGAGTTCGTAGTCGGCAACAAGACCGTGCCGATCAAGCACACAATCACATTGCAAGGCGGCCTCACCGTCAATCCGGAAACCGGCGTCGTCACATTCGTGGAAGCCACCAACGGCGAAACCCTGTCCAAAACGCCGCAGACCGTCCCCGGCGGCCTGGTCGGAATCGAAGGGCTCGGAGGCGAAGTCACCGCAACATCAGAACTTGCGGGGCCAGCGAGCTCGATCGTCCTCAACACCGAAAGCCTCCTGACGGGTACAGGAACAGCCCTGTCGCTTCCGGTCAAGCTAAAGCTGGGCAACCCGTTCCTCGGGAACCACTGCTACGGCGGCTCCAACGCACACCCGATTGTCCTAAACCTCACGACGGGCACCACGAGCCCGCCGAAACCGAACAAACCGATCTCGGGCAGCCCTGGAACCACCACGACAGAAGAAGAAGGCGAGATCATTGTCGCCAGCGGAACGTCGCTCGTCAACAACTCGTTCGCGGCGCCTGGCGTCGAAGGGTGCGGGCTCGTTCCCTTCCTCGTGGACCCGCTCGTCGACCTCGGCTTCGGTGTACCGGCGGGTGCAGGACACAACACCGCCATCCTCGACGGAACGTTGAAGCTGACATCCGCTGAAGCGGTGCGGGCGCACACTCCCTAACCAGCTCGTCAGACCCTCCCGAATCAATACGTACGCACAGAGGACCTGGCCGCCGGCCAGGTCCTCTGTTGGTCTTTCATCGACTCCAGATGAGCGTTGCGTGAGCCCTTATGGCTGACGCTGAGCGCTCGATCCAGTCGGGCTACATCATCCCGCTCATGTCGGGCATACCGCCACCGCCGCCGCCCATGCCTTCCTTCTCGGGCACCTCGGCGACGATCGCCTCGGTGGTGAGGATGTTCTTGGCGATCGACGCCGCGTTCTGCAGAGCAGAGCGCGTGACCATCGCCGGGTCGATGATGCCCGCGGCGACGAGATCGACGATCTCGTTGGTGGCCGCGTTGAGGCCCTGGCCTTTCTTGGCCTTGCGCACATCGTTGACCACGACCGAGCCCTCCAGGCCCGCGTTCTCGGCCAGCTGACGCAACGGCTCCTCCAGCGCCCGCAGCACGATCCGCGCGCCTGTGCGCTCGTCGTCTGAGCCGTCCGCCGAGGCGCCATTGGTGCCGATGGTGACGGCCGATGAGGCCTGCAGCAGCGCCACGCCACCGCCCGGCACGATGCCCTCCTCCAGCGCCGCCCGCGTCGCCTGCAGGGCGTCCTCGACGCGGTGCTTCTTCTCCTTCATCTCCGTCTCGGTCGCCGCACCGACCTTGACCACGGCCACGCCGCCGGAGAGCTTTGCCAGGCGCTCCTGCAGCTTCTCGCGGTCGAAGTCCGAGTCGGTGTTCTCGATTTCGGCTTTGATCTGGTTGATGCGGCCCTTGATCGCCGCCGCGTCGCCGGCGCCGTCGACGATCGTGGTCGTGTCCTTGGCCACCACCACACGGCGAGCCCGTCCGAGCTGGGACAGCTGGGTGTTCTCCAGCTTCAGGCCCATCTCCTCGGTGATCACCTCGGCTTTGGTGAGGATCGCGATGTCCTCGAGCATCCGCTTGCGCCGGTCGCCGAAACCGGGGGCCTTGACGGCCACGCCGGTGAACGTCCCGCGCAGCTTGTTGACAACCAGCGTCGCCAGCGACTCGCCCTCGACGTCCTCGGCAATGATCAGAATCGGCTTGCCCGACTGGATCACCGCCTCCAGCACCGGCAGCACGTCGCGGACCGACCCGATCTTCTGGTTGGCGATCAGGATGTATGGGTCCTCCAGGGTCGCCTCCATGCGGTCCTGGTCGGTGACCATGTAGGGCGATATGTAGCCCTTGTCGAACTGCATCCCCTCGGTGAACTCGAGGTCCATGCCGAACGTCTGGCCCTCCTCGACGTTGACCACGCCGTCCTTGCCGACCTTCTCGATCGCATCGGCGATCACGTCGCCGATCTCCTCGTCACCGGCCGAGATCGTCGCCACGCGGGCGATCTGGTCCTTGCCGGAGACCTCCTTGGACTGCGAGGCGATGTTCTTTACAACCTCCTCCACAGCCTTCTCGATGCCGCGCTTGAGCGCCAGCGGGTTGGCGCCCGCCGCCACGTTCTTCAGCCCCTGGCGAACGATCGCCTGGGCCAGCACGGTGGCCGTCGTGGTGCCGTCGCCGGCCACGTCGTTGGTCGCCGTGGCCACCTCGCGCACGAGCTGGGCGCCCTGGTTCTCGAAGACGTCCTCGACCTCGATCTCGCGAGCGATCGTCACGCCGTCGTTGGTGATCGTGGGCGCGCCGAACTTCTTATCGAGCACCACGTAGCGACCCTTGGGGCCGAGTGTGACCTTGACCGCATTGGCGACCGCGTCAACGCCCGCCTCCAGCGCTTTGCGCGCTTCTCCGTTGTACTTCAGTTCCTTGTGAGCCATGTCTATTCAGATCTCCTTACGCGACCTTGGCGAGGACGTCGGACTCGCGCAGCACGAGCAGGTCCTCACCGGTGTCGGGGTCTTTGATCTCGGTCCCGCCGTACTTGCTGTAGAGGACCTCGTCGTCCTTCTTGACATCCAGCGGGATGCGCTTGCCGGCGTCGTCGATCCTGCCATCGCCGACGGCCAGGACCTTTCCCTTCTGCGGCTTCTCCTTGGCGGTGTCGGGGAGGACGATGCCACTGGCAGTCTTCTCTTCCTCCTCGATCGCCCGCACGATCAGCCGATCGCCCAGGGGCTTTAGCTTCATATCGAACAACCTCCATCTAGAGAATGCATCTGGCGGCCCGCGGCCTGGTGGCCGGGCGGAGCCGCCCCCTCTGGCACTCTCGAGGCGAGAGTGCCAACGACATCCTCAATATATAGGACTTCCGCCGCCGAGCCCAAGAAAATTGGCAGTCGGCGGTCGAGACTGCCAAGCTGGGGCGTCCCGGAGAGTTCCATCACCGTGGACGCGAACATGTGTTCCGTGGCCTACGGAACCCCCACCGCAGCCAGCTTGGCAACATCGGATACGCGACGGTCGATCGGCAACACGCGCTCGACCGACAGGTCACTGAGCTTCGACAGGAGATCGGAACCCGGCTCGGGCCGTTGGAGCAAGGTAGCCGGGCGAGGGATCAAGCGGCTCTGCTGATCCAAACCGATCTCGCGGAGCTCAATCACCGCCTCGCTGACGTCGAGGCCAAGGTTGACCGATGACTACACTCAGATCGATAGTCACCCAGGCGCAACCGTCAGCTCGCGAACAACTGGCGGCGCTGCTAGATGAGCAGTCCCGCCGCACGGCCGAGTGGCTGGAGCGGCTCCCAGCTGTGCGTGCCAAGGGCGCCGCATCTGGCGTGGTGCTCGAAAGGCTCGCCAGCACGTGGCCGACCGACCCGCCCCCTCGCCACTCGTACGCCGATCTCGTGCTGGCCACCCCCGACAAGCAGTGGGCAGAGGACGTTGCGAGTCGGCTACGCAACGCGCTCTCCCCGGATGCTCGGATCGATCTCGGCACGTTCGTCCCAAGCGCAGGAGACGGGGAGTGGATGCCCACCTTCACCGTACGCTGCCCGGTGTCGCTACCGGGAGTATCGGGCGCAAAGACAACCAAACGGGTGTGCGCGGCACTCGCGGCGATGGACGATCTAGAGGTCGACTACACCGAGTCCCTCAATCTCGTGGTCGTGTCTCCCCGCATCTGAGCGCTGGCGACGCGATATAGCGATATACGCGTTACGCAGGCACAAAACGTACGCACTGGCCGAGTACGTTCAGTTCTGCGCCCCGCCGAAGCCCTTCATCGCCTGCGTCATGCCGGTCGGGTTGTCGATGATCTGGGAGAAGCGCACGACCGTGACCACGTCGTCCATCGACACCGAGCGCCCGTAGATCTGTTCGAGGAAGTTGATGAGTTCCTCGTGGCGGCGGAACTCGGGGTTGTCGTGCTTGATGTCGCGCGGAGACAGCTCGGACAGGCGCATGACCTCGACCTGGTCGATGACCGCTTCGAAGATGCGTTCGCGCGGGGAGTACTGGTAGCCGATCGTCACGAGCACGGCCTGGTTCTTGCGGTACTTGCCCGACTTGTCGCCCAGACGAATCGTGGCGGTCTTGCGACCACGCTTGAGCTCATCGGCGAAGATCGTCGAGTAGAAGTTGAGGACCTGCATCGCAGTGGCAGGCTACCGGTCTTTGCCAGCGCCTTCCTCCAGGCGCTCGTCTGGAGGCCTATGCAGGCGATCGAGGGCGCGGGCGACCATGTCGCGCTCGGCCGGGTAGGAGAGCTGCTGCTGTGCCTCTGCCAGGCCGATCCAGCGTGCCTGCTCGACCTCATCGTCGTGGTCTGCTGTGTCGCCCTCCAGATAGGAGAAGAGATAGAAGTGGACGGTCTTAGAGACCGTGCGCCCGTCGCGGCGATACCAGTAGCGCGACTGGCCGAGCTCGCAGACGGGCTTTGCCACGATCCCCGTCTCCTCGCGCACCTCGCGCGTGGCCGCCTCGATCGCGCTCTCGCCGGGGTCTACGTGCCCCTTGGGCAGCGCCAGCACGGATGAGCCGTCGGCGGCACGGCGGGTGGGGACGATGACTACGACCTGGTCGTCGCGCACGACCACCCCGCCGGCCGACAGCTCGCGCTCGCGCGCCTTGCCCTTGGAAGCCTTGGGCGCGGGCCGATCAGAAGACATACTGCCCCAATGCCTGCGGGCGGTGAACGACCAGGCGCCCGCGGCCCTGGGAGATCACGCCGGCGCGCTCTAGCACCGCCAGGAAGCGGCTGGCGGACTCGCGTGAGGAGCCGGCCAGCTGGGCGAGGTCGGCTTGGGTGGCGGTAATGAGCACATCCGCGGGATCCTGGCCGGCCGCTACTTCCTGGGCGGTGAGCTCGCTGAGCACCGACGCCACACGGCTCTGGACGGTCTGGAAGGACTGGCGCGAGAGGCGCTCGTTCATCTCGCGCAGGCGGCGCCCAAGGGCGATCACCAGGCGCATGGCGATCTGCGGGTGTTCGCTCATCAGCCTGCGCATGTCCGGACCGAGCACGGCGACGACGCTCATCGGCTCGATCGCCTCGACGGTGGCAGAGCGCAGCTCGTCCTCGAACATTGCCAGCTCGCCAAAGATGTCGCCGGGGCCGAACCTGGCCAGCGTGATCGTGCGCCCGTCGCGGTGTGTGCGCACCGCGCGCGCGTGGCCCTCGCGCACCGCGTAGCAGGTGTCGCTGGCGTCGCCCTCGCGAAAGACCGCCTGCCCAGGCGCGAAGCTGCGCGGGACGGCCAGCTCGGCGATCCGCTCCAGGTCGGCCGGCTCGAGCGTAGAGAACACGGGCACCCGCCCGAGCAGCTCCACAACCTCCCCTGAGCGCGCAGCGGCCATCGCGCAGGGGATACCACACGATGGTGGCAGCCGCCGCTGCGACCGGCGCTATCGTCACGTGGATGCTTTTTCACAAGCGCGTGACAGCCGCCGCAGCCATCTTGGCCGTGCTCTGCGCCACCCCCGCGCTGGGCGCGTCGTCTAGCGCCCCGGCACCCACGGGCGAAGGCAAGGCGGGCGAACCGAAAGCGAGCGAACCGGCCAAGGAAAAGCCCCTGACCGGCCGCCCGCTGCTGGACTCGCACGAACTATGGGCGACGATCGACGTTTGCAGCCCTCACAACCAGCCACACACGGTGGGCGTGCGCGGGTCGATGCCGGGCAACGGCGTGGCGCACGACAAGATGTTCATGAGCTTTCGCCTGCAGTACATGGACACGACGACCAAACACTGGGTGGACCTTGTAAGCGGCACGACGCCGGCGTTCGTGCCGGTCGGCGGCGGCGGGGCGGCGCGCCAGGACGGACAGAGCTTTCAGCTGGTCCCCGGCAAGGCGCCGGCCACGCTGCGCGGCGTCGTCGACTTCCAGTGGCGCCGCGGCGGCACCGTGCTGGCTTCGGCCGCGCGGCCGACGACGGCCGGGCGCAAGAGCCTCGCGGGGGCCGACCCGAAGGGCTTCAGTGCGGCTACGTGCGTGATCAGCTGACAACGGAGCTTTTAAGGGCAAACGCCCTTTACTTGCATTGCGCGCGCAACTTTGAAGGACTCCCTCGAAAGCCTGACGAGATAGTCCCTCCGGCGATGGTGGGCGAGCCTATTGACTGAGCATGTCGCGCGGATCGAAGCCGAGAACGTGGGCTGAGCGGATGCTCGCCTGCACACCTCCTCGGCCCCACAGCACGAAGGTGGGGGTCTCGACCGCCTTTGGCACACGCAACGCCTTGCGCTGAAGCTGCGCCAGGTCGCGCGCTCCCAGCGGACGGGACTGCCAGCGGGCCTCCCCCAACAGCGTGGTGCGCGCTCCCCGCAGACCGACCACATCCACCTCGCACGACGCCCCACTGCTGGCCCACCAGCGGTCGATCACGAGATCACCCGGCAGCTCGCCGCGAGCCGCAAGCCTCCTGGCGTGAATCCTCGCCAAATCCTCGAACACCGCTCCGAGGTGCCGCTGCCAGGAGGGGTTCTTGCGAGTGAGCACCGCAGACCCCTGTCCCTCTTCGATCTGCGGAATGTCCGAATAGAGGACGCCGAACCAGAAAGAGAGATAGGGGTCTGCGATCTCGTAGCTCGCGCGCGCTCCGCGCGGCGCGCCTACCGGCAACGCCCTCGATATCAATCCCGCACGAATCAGGATATCCAGGGGATACTCGACCCGTTGCCCGCTCTCGGACGCGATCTCGGCGAAGCGCGTGCGTCCCCGACCAACCGCCGCGAGCACGCGCGTGTAACCGCCGGGGTGGGTGAGCTCCTCGGCAAGCATCGCAGACGCGTCCTCGAGCAGTATCCCGCCCGCCCTGCCTGCCAGGTGCAGGAGGTTCGCATCGGTCGAACGCTCTGGATCCCAGGCCTTCAGATGCAGGGGGTAGCCGCCGCACGCCGCGAACGCTTCCACGAACGCTGCCGGCTCGAGTATTGGGATGAATGCCCGCGCATGCAAAGGGTCGAGAGGAGAGAGCCTGAGCGTCAGCGTGGGACGGCCTCGCAACGCGCCGCGTGCCCCGATCATCGCCTCCATCATCCCGATCGCCGATCCGCACAGCACGAGCGTCAGCCGACTACCGATCGGTAGGTGGTCCCATACGGCCTGCACGATGCTTGCGAAGCCAGGCGTCGAGGCGACTAGGTAGGGCACCTCGTCGAGCACGACCGTCAGCGGCTCATCTTCGGCGAGCGCCACAAAGAAGCGAAGAGCTGCCTCCCAGCTCGTGAAGCCACCCCCAGCGAGACTTGCTGCCTGCTCGCCGAGCCCTCTGCGTACGGCATCCGCCAGGCGTCCGAGCTCCACGGCCTGCGCCTGCTGAGTGGCACCGAAGAACACAGCCCTTCGGTCGTTGACGAAATGGGAGAGCAGGAAGGTCTTGCCGACCCGTCGTCGCCCCCACACCACGACCAGTTGAGGGACCCCGGACGCTGCCCACGATGCCGCCTCGGCCAGCGCCGTCATCTCTTGCTCGCGGTCAATCAACTGGGGCGGGGCCACCGGTCCAGCTTACTACAAGATCAATGTAGTACACGGGCCTTGTAGTACATGATTCATGTAGTAAATGCTCGCGCTGGTGCCGACCCGAAGGGCTTCAGCGCGGCTACCTGCGTGATCAGCTAAACAGGCGCGGGTCGTTGGTGATGATGCCGTCGACGCCCATCTCCGTCAGCTTGGCGATCATGCGCGGGTCGTCGACCGTCCATACGTACAGCTCGCCGCCGCCCTCGGCCACGGCGCGCACGAGCGCGGGGGTGACCACGCGCCAGTGGGCCATCACCGCATCGAAGCGCCCCGCCCGCAGAGCGGTGCGCACGCGGCGCGGCAGCGTCGCGCGGTAGCCGCTGAGCATGGCCAGCGCGGGGATCGCGGTGAGCATGTCGGTGGTGTAGTCGCGGCGCACGCGCGGCACCGACCAGCCCAGGCGCAGCGTCGGCTCCTGCGCGCGGATCGCGTCCAGGCCCGCGGGGAACATGCCGCTGACCAGCGTGCGCGCCACCAGGTCGTGGGCGCGCAGCGCGTCCAGCACGCGCAGCTCATAGCCCGGCAGCTTGACGTCCACGTCGAGGTCCAGCGCAGCGAAGGCCGGGGTGGAGAGGTGGTCGAGCGCCTGCTCGAAGCGCAGCGGCTTGCGCGCGCGCATGTCCTCGTAGTCGTGGGCGACCAGCAGCGGCCCGCTGCCGTCGGGGCGCTCGGACAGGACGTCGAGCTCGATCATGTCCACGTCGTGGCGCAGTGCTGCGTCGAAGCTGGCCAGCGTGTTGCCCGGCTCGATGTGGGCGGCACCCTTGTGGCCCACCCTGCGCGGGCGCCTGGGCGATGACGACTCGATCATCTTCGCGCACGATCGCACAGCGTCAGGCGCGACGCCGGGTGCGGGGGCGACAGCACGATCGGGCCAAAGCGCGGAGAGTCCGCGGCCGGCCTGGAGCGCGATGCCTTCAGACGGCGCGCAGCGGTTTGCGCGCGGCCTGGATCGCCTCGACGGCCTCCTTGGGTCCAAGGTAGGGCGCGAGCATGATGTAGCTGAGCTGCTCGACGAGACAAGGAAGGCGCTGGAGGCGGTCGTTGGCGACGTAGCTGGAGACGATGCCCCAGATCGCGCCGGTGACCGCTTCGCGCGCCAGAGCTGGGCCGCGGCGCGGCTCGGGGGCATCCACGGCAAGCAGCTTGGTGAACTCTTCAACGGCCTTGTTGAGACGGCCGATCATGCCGGGCCCGACTTCGAAGACGTCCACAAAGGCGATTTTCAGCAGCGCCTGGTGGCTGACCAGATATTCGGTCAGCGCGGCCATCGACTGACAGACCGACTGCTCCCAGGTGGTCGCGCTCTGCTGGCGAGGCCGGACCCAGTCGAGCAGTTCGCCGACGAACTCGTCGATGACCGCCAAAAAGCACTCTTCCTTGCTCGGGAACTGCTTGTGGAATGCCTCGGTGGACACGCCCGCGAACTGGGCGATCTGCGGATCGGTCAGCTCGGCGTAGCCCTCATCGAGCGTCAGGTGAATGACCGAGCCGAGCACCCGCGCTCGCTTGTCGTCGCTGGCCAGGAAGGCAGCCGGCGATGGCGCGACCTGCGGCGGGGTGGCCATCCCCGACGCCAAGCGGCCGATCACAGGCGAGCGATAGGACTCGACCCAGTCGAGCACTTCGTCGGTCAACGTGTACAACTCGCGCTCGCGCTGATCGAGCATGCGCGTGAACGCCACATGGCGTACCCCGGCCACGACCGCCCGCGCGGCCAGCGGCGGCAGCTCACCGCCGTCTGGCGCTGCGCGGAAGGCCCCCGTGATCAGCCGCTCGAACGTGAAGCCGGCCAGCTGCATGCGCTCGCGCGCCTTCGGGCCGATGCCCAGCGCGTCTACGAGCACCAGACGCGGCCCCTTGGGGTTCTCGGCGACGTCGTCCAGCAGCGCCTTGGTCGCCGCGTGCACGCGGTTGGCCCAGCCACGCTCGCCCAGCCAGGCGTCGATCATGTGCTTGCGCGCCCTGGCGATCACAATGTCGTAGGTCGCCAAGAAGCAGGCCTCCTTGCATGGGAACTGCTCGTAGAACGCACGCCTGGAGACGCCGGCCAGCGCGATCACGTGGGCGACCGTGGTCGCCTTGTAACCGCGCTGGCTGACCGACTCGATCATCCCGCCGTACAGGCGCGCCCGCTGGTTGCAGGCAACCTCCTCCCGCCTCATGCCGTTCGGCCCATGCGGCAGTCGTCTGTACAACGGTGAGACCTTCCCCTTGGTTTGACTCATCCCCACGGTTCTAGAATATAGATGATTTGAAGACCGAGTGCAACCCTTGTTTCCGCTTTAATAACAGGACAGTTCGGACCATTCCACCACTGTCTCCAACAGGTCCATTCGTCTGACGGACAAAGGTATTCGGACAGACGAATGAAAACGCTCGCTGACTGCGGAATCGACTCCTGGGAACGTGTCTGACTGGCCGTACTTGCCCGCTAGGCGGACAGCGTAAACCTGCGCGGACCAGGCTGGAAACCGAGCTCCACGAGCGTCTGCGCAAAGCCATCCCAGGCGGTCGCCGGCAGGCCGTCGATGCGCTCGAGCGCGAGCCTGCCCACGTGCCCCGCGCGGACCGCGTCGGCGAGCGCGACCAGGGCGGCGCGCAGGTGGTCGCGCTGGCCGGGCGGCCGGGAAACAGGGTGGATGGGCCCTGAGGATGGGGCCGCGGTCAGCGTGATCAGGCTGCGCCCGCCGCGCTCGACGTACAGGACTGGCTCGTCGTCGACCAGAACCACGTACGCGCCCGCCACGCGTGCCGGGCGCCCGGCACGCTCCTGACCTTCGCGTTTGGGCCAGGGCAGGGAGGCACCGTAGGGCTGGGCGGGGTCGGCGGCGGCGATCACTAGGGCGCGCGGCCCGTCCTCGTGGCTGGAACCCGTCCGAGATGCGCCCGAACCGGCGGCGCGCAGGCGCTCGACGGCACCCGGAAGCGCGAACTGGGCGCCGCCCATGCCCTCGATGAAGTAGCCGCGACGGCAGATGCCCAATGTCTCCAACTTGGCGAAGGTGTCGTACAGCAGCGCAAAGCCGCCGGGCACGTGCTCGGCGAGTACCTGCTCGCGGGTGACGATGCCGTAGCGCTCGAGTAGCAGCTCGGCCAGCGTGCGCCGGCGCTCTGGCGCTCCGGCAGCACCCTCGGGGCCGCCACTGAAGATGGGTGCGCTGAGTGACCAGCGGCCCTGCACCTGCTGGCCCACCTCAGAGCGGTGCGTGCGCATGCGACGAGCTGCAAAGCGCGAGCGCCGGGACACAGCCGGGTTGGCGCCGGCGGCCGGCGGCCGCCCAGAGGCGGTGCGGGGGGAGCGCTCGCCCCGTGCAAGAGTCAGGTGCGGTGCACGTAGTGGCGCCCACGCGTCGTTGGTCGCCTCGCCTGCCCACACGAGGTCCCACAGCGCCTCGCGCAGCGCCTCCGCGGGGGCGTCCAGCTCGGCCAGCAGGTCGCTGAAGAAACACGGGCCCTGGGCCAGGCGGGCGCGCAGGAGGGCGTGCTCGACCGGGCCGTCGCCGACAGGCGCGCTGGTCGCCGCAGCACCGGCCGCGGCGGAATCGCGCGCGGCGCCGGCGCGCGCAGCGCCCGGTGGCGGGCCGATCGCGGGGGCGTCCTCGCGGAAGTAGAGAGCAACACGGCCAGAGCGTCCGAGCGGACCTGCGCCCACCCACACGACCTCGCCGCTCGCGCACAGCGCGTCCAGCCACGTCTGCGAGTACGCGCCCGTGCGGCGGGGCAACACGTCGCGCTCCCAGATCTGGGCGGGCAGCGCGAGGCCCTGCAGCGGCACCAGCACCTCGCGCAGGCGGTCGATTCCCGCGCCCGCGCGCGTGTGGCGGTCCACGCCCTGCCACGACGGCAGGAACGCCGCCAGGCGCGTGCTGTCCGTCGGCTCGATCTCCTTGCGCAGGGCCGCCAGCGACGCGCGGCGCAGGCGGCGCAGGACCTCCACGTCGCACCACTCGCGGTCGGTGCCGGCCGGTCTGAGCTCGCCGCGCACCAGTTCGCCATCGCGCTCCAGCTCGCGCAGCACCGCGCCCACGTCCACGCCGTAGCGGGCGCGGATCTCCTCGCCCGTGAAGGGGCCATGCGTGCGCGCGTAGCGGGCCACCAGCTGGCGCAGCGCGTCCGGGACGTCCGCCAGGAAGGCATCAGGAAGGCCGCCCGGCGGCATCGCGCCCAGCGCGTCGCGGTACAGGCCCGCCTCGTCCGCCGCCACGTAGCGCTCCTCGCCGCCCACGCGCAGGCGGATCGCGCGGCGCTCTCGCTGCAGGGCCGCCAGCAGGGCTGGCGTGTCCACGCCGTCGAACACACGCTCGGCGATCTCGTCCGCGCTGAGGTCGCCCACCTGGCGCAGCACGTCGTGCAGGCCGTCGCGGTCGGTCGCGCGCGTCAGCTCGCTGCGGCGCTGCAGGTCGTCCTCCAGGCGCGCCAGTGCACCCGGGTCGATCAGCTCGCGCAGCTCCTCCTGGCCGAGCAGCTCGCGCAGCAGCTCGCGATCCAGCGACAGGGCCGCCGCGCGACGCTCCGCGCTCGGCGTGTCGCCCTCGTACATGTACGTCGCCACGTAGTCGAACAGCAGCGACGACGCAAACGGCGACGGGGTCTGCGTGTCCACCTCCACCAGCGAGATTTCGCGCGTGTGCAGGCCGCGCAGGATCTCCTGCAGACCCGGCACGTCCAGCACGTCGCGCAGGCACTCCCTGTAGGTCTCCAGCACGATCGGGAAGTCGTCGTAGCGGCGCGCCACCTCCAGCAGGCTCTGGGCCTTCAAGCGCTGCTGCCACAGCGGCGTTCGCCGGCCCGGGTACGCGCGCGGGATCAGCAGCGCGCGCGACGCGTTCTCGCGAAAGCGCGCGCCGAATAGCGCCGAGCCGCCCAGCTGTGCCGTCACCGCGTCCTGCACCTCGTCGGGATCCAGCAGCACGAGCTCCGCCGCCGATGGCAGGGCGGTGCCGCCTATCCCGCGTGAGTCGCCATGCCCGCGCGCGCCATCGCCGCCGTCCGCGACCTCGCCGCCGCCCGAGTATTCGTCGTCATCTCCGTCCAGGTCCGGCAGGTGCAAGACGATGCCGTCGTCTGACCAGATCGCGTCCGCCCGCACGCCAAAGCGCTCATGGATGCGCGCCGACAGCGCCAGGCCCCACGCTGCGTGGATACGCCCGCCGTAGGGCGACAGTAGGCACACGCGCCAGTCGCCGATCTCGTCGCGGAAGCGCTCCAGCACGATCGTCCGGTCGCTCGGCAGCACCCGCGTCGCCGCCAGCTGCTCGCGCAGGTAGGAGATCAGGTTGCGCGCCGCCCGCTCGTCCAGGTCGTAGTCGTCCTCCAGCGCTTGGGGCTCCTGCTCCACCGCCCAGCGCGAGAACTCGCCGATCGCCCGCCCCAGCTCCTTCGGGCGCCCCACCGAGTCGCCCTTCCAGAACGGCACCGCGCCCGGCGCGCCCGGCGCCGGCGTCACGATCACGCGGTCGCGGCCGATCTCCTCGATGCGCCACGTCGACGCGCCCAGCAAGAACACCTGGCCCGGACGCGCCTCATACACCATCTCCTCGTCCAGCTCGCCCACGCGCCGCCCGTCCGGCAGCGTCACCGCGTACAGGCCGCGGTCCGGGATCGTGCCCGCGTTCGCTATCGCCAGCTGGCGCGAGCCCTTGCGCGCGCGGATCGTGCCCGCCAGGCGGTCCCACACGATGCGCGCGCGCAGGTCGCCGAACTCGCGCGACGGATAACGCCCATCCAGCATGTCCAGCACGTTCTCCAAGAGCTCACGCGACAGCTCCGCGTAGGAGTGGGTGCGCGTGACCAGCGCGTGCAGGTCGTCGACCGAGACACCGTCTGCCGCGTCGTCTTGCTTGGACGAACCGGGCGGCGCCGGCCCGGTCGCCTGCGCCAGCTCCGCCGACACCGCGATCGCCACGATCTGCTGGGCGAGCACGTCCAGGGCGTTGCGCGGGACCACCGTCTGCTCGATCAGGCCCTCGTGCATGCGCCTCGCCACCACCGCGCACTCCAACAGGTCGCCGCGGAACTTCGGGAAGATGCGCCCGCGGCTGACCTGGTCCACGCCGTGGCCCGCCCGGCCGATGCGCTGCAGGCCCGCCGCCACCGACTTCGGCGACTCGATCTGCAACACCAAGTCAACCGCGCCCATGTCGATGCCCAGCTCCAGCGAGCTCGTCGCCACGATGCAACGCAGCTCACCCGCCTTCAGCAGCTCCTCCACCTTCGTGCGCTCCTCGCGCGCCAGCGAGCCGTGGTGGGCCAGCGCGATCTCCCTCGGCGCCGCGCCCGGGTCGTCATTGCGCGACCCGTCCACGCCGAAGGCGTCCTTGTCATCGTCGTTGTCGTCTTTCGCGCGCTCCTGGGCCGCCAACTCGTTCAGGCGCAGGGCCACGCGCTCCGCCGAGCGGCGGTTGTTCACGAACACGATCGTCGAGTTATGTTCGCGTACGAGCCTGAGCAGCTCCGGGTAGATCGCCGGCCAGATCGACCCGCGCGTCGACTCGCCGCCCGTCAGGGGTTGCAGGGGGTCGTGCTCGGCGGGGTTAGCCGGGGCCGCCGGTTCGGTCATCGACTCCACCGGCACCTCGATACGCAGGTCCAGCTTCTTCCTGACCCCCGCGTCCACGATCGTCACCTCGCGCGACGGGCCTACTAGAAAGCGGCCGATCTCCTCCAGCGGGTTCTGCGTCGCGCTCAAGCCGATGCGCTGGATCTCGCGCGGGCGGGTGGGATCGCCGTCGACCAGCGCCTGCAGACGCTCCAGCGTCAGCGCCAGGTGCGAGCCGCGCTTGGACTGCGCCACCGCGTGGATCTCATCCACGATCACCGCCTCCACGCCCATCAGCGTCGCGCGCGCCTGCGACGTCAGCAGCAGGTACAGCGACTCCGGGGTCGTCACCAGGATGTCCGGCGGGTTGCGCAGCATCGCCGCGCGCTCGCGCTGGGGCGTGTCGCCCGTGCGGATGCCCACGCGCACGGGGCACACAGCCCGGACGGCTGGGTCCGCGCCCATGCCGCGCAGGGGAGCCCGCAGGTTGCGCTCGATGTCGTACGCCAGCGCCTTCAGCGGGCTCACGTACACCACGCGCGTGCCAGACGCGCCGGGCGACTTGGCGTCGGCTGCCGCGCCCGCACTCCGAGCGCTCGCCGGCCCAGCTGCTGCGCCACCGTCGCCGCTCAGGCGGTCCAGCGCCCACAGGAACGCCGCCAGCGTCTTGCCCGAGCCCGTCGGCGCCGACACCAGCACGTGCTCGCCCCGCGCGATCGCCGGCCACGCCTGGGCCTGGGCCGGCGTCGGCGCCGCGAACGCCCGCTCGAACCACTCGCGCGTGCGGGGGCTGAAGCTCGATAGAGGCACAATCTGAGGCTACCGCGCCACCCGGAACGGTCATACGAAACCCTATACTCCACGCGATGGAACTCGTCGAGCTCGCTCGTGAACTGGACGTAGATGGGCGTACGCTGCGTCGTGCCGTCGCCGACGGGACGATCCGCTGTGAGCGTTTGAGCGCCCGGCGCCAGCATGTCAGCCAGGACGAGCGACGGTATGCAGCCGCACACTGGCCGCTGCTGTCAACGCTGCGACGCGCGCTGCGGACCGAGCCCAACGTCCGCCTCGCCGTGCTCTTCGGCTCGGTCGCCCGAGGCGACGACACGCCTGCCTCCGACCTGGACCTGTTGGTCTCTCTCCGAGAGGACCGTGCCGACGCCGCCGTCAAGCTCGCCGTGCGCATCGAGCGCGCAGTCGGCCGCCACGTTGACGTCGCAAGACTCAATCGTGTGCAGGCCACCGCGCCTCTGCTGTTGCTGCGAGCCCTCGACGAGGGCAGAGTCCTGCTCGACCGAGATGGAGAGTGGCCCGCCTTGAAGACACACCGAAGTGAGATCGCCAGACGCGCCCGCCGTGCGCACGAAGCCAGACGTCAGCGCGCCCGCGCCTCGATCCGCGAGCTGCTCGCTACCCAGCCGTGACCGGCGAGGAGACGAGCGTCGCGGGAGACGCAAGCGCCCACAGCAAAGACGACGCGCGGGCGGCCCAGCTTGATCGAGTCGACGCCAAGCTCGAGCGACTTGCCGACCAGAGGAAGGCGCTGCGTAAAGCTATCGAGCAGTTCGGCGCCCGCTTTGACGCAAAGGTGTGGACGGCGGCCTTCAACTCGCCCGATCCCGACGAGATCAACCGCGTCTTCACCGTGACCGGCGGGTATCTCGCGCTCGTCAACAACACAGCCGAGGCGATCAGGGCGGGGGCGAAGCTGACCGGCCTGAAGTCCACGCCCGGCATGCCCGGTATCCCAGGGATCATCGACGCCATCCGAGCCGACCGCGGCTTCACGAGCAGGCAGGCCAAGACCTTCACCGAGCTGTACCGCACCCGCAATCGCCTCCAGCACTCCTCCCCCGACATCGACGCCGACGAGGTGCACCGACAGGTTCGACTCCTGCTTGCACACCTACCGAGGCTCGTCGAGAGCTATCTCGCATGGCTCGAGAGGCACGAGGTCGAGCTTTAGGTCGTCAGAAACACCCGCTCGTGCGATGCACCCAATCACTATGTCGAGGGTTATCCTCGATGACCGTGGACGCCACCGCGCCAAGCGATCCCATAGCTGCGCCCCGCAGCGGGACGCCCGTGCCCGCCTGGACCGTTCGACTCGCCACGCCCGCCGACGTCGCGCAGGTCGCCGATGCCGTCGCCCAGCTGTTGGTCGAGCTCGGCGCCACGCCACCCGACCGAGACGCCATGCACGCCGCCACGCGCGCGCTGCTCGACGAGCACGACGCCGGCGTCGTGCTCGTCGCAGAGGCCAACACCGGGCTCGTCGGCGTCCTCGCCGCCAGCCTGCAGACCGCCATCCACATCCCCGGCCGCTACGCGCTCATCCAGGACCTGTGGGTGCACCCCGCCTCGCGCAGCAACCACGTCGGCGCCGCGCTCATCGCCGCGCTCGTCGAGCTTGCCCGCCAAGCCGGGATCGCGCGACTTGAAGTCGGACTGCCGCGGGAGAGCTTCGCCGCGATCGATGCCACCACCGCGTTCTACGCGCGCAACGGCTTCCAAACGCACGGGCCGCGCATGCGGAGGGTGCTCGCGTGAGCCAGGCGCCGCCATCGTCTGATCGAGGGCCATCGCGATGAGCGCCAGCGACTCGCCGGCGAGTGGCCTCCAGCCTTTCCGCAAGCGGCTGGACCAGCTTGACGACCAGATTGCGCAGCTGCTCGGCGAGCGATTCGACATCTGCCGCAGCGTCGCCCTGTACAAGCGCGAGCACCAGATCCCCATGATGCAGCCAGACCGCGTCGCCCAGGTCCGCCAGCGCTATCTCGCGCGCGGGGCCGACGTCGATCTGCCCGCCGACTTCAGCGCACAGCTGTTCGAGCTGCTCATCGGCGCCACCTGCAAGCTCGAGGACGAACTGATCGACGCACCGCCCGACCGCGAGGCCCAAGCACAGCCGGTGGGCGAGATCGTCGACGCCCAGACCAGTAGCGACACAGGGCGCGCCGCATGACCCGCCCCACCTTCATCACCCTTGGGCCCGCCGGCACCTGCCACGAGAACGCGCTGCTGCACTACCTCGACTTCCAGGGCATCACCTCCTTCGACACCCTCCTCGTCCCCGACCTGCTCGCCGCCATCGTCCAGGTTCGCGACCGGCCCAACACCTTCCTCGTGCAGTGCAGCGCCCACGTGCAGGTGCACCTCGTCACCGAGCGCTACCACAACCACGTCTTCGTCATCGACACCTTCATCTACCCCACCAAGGAGCTCGGGCTGATCGTGCGCACCGACATACACGAGCCCAAGAGCCTTGGCATCGTCTCCGCCACCCGCGGCTACCTCGACCTGTCGCCATGGCACACCGTCATCGACGAGCCCTCTAAGCCCGTAGTCGCCGCCAACCTGCTCGCCGGGCGCTATCACGCCGGCCTCACGCACGTCCACCACGCCGCCGAACACCCTGACCAGCTGCGCCTGGTCGAGTACTACGGCGCCGTCGACACCACCTGGGTCGTATACGGCCCGCACAAGCGCTTCAACGGTGCCGTCATCGGGCAGCGCGCGCCATGGCTATTTGAGCCCGAGCAGCTCGCCACGCCGTCGCAGCCCGCGCCCGCGCAGCCCACGCCCGCGCAGCCCAGTACCGCCGCGCTGTAGGTCGCCCGCCGCGATCCAGGCGCCGTTCGTGCATCCCCCCAAAGCGAGAGATCAATAGCGCACTACGAGTGGCCGACAACACGCACTGCAGGCCGTCTTGCGCTTGAGCGCGATGTAACGTCGCGTTTGTGACCAGATAGCCAGCTATCTGGAAACCAAATGCTGAAACACATAGTATTGCCTGAATCCATGGGGTTGTGAAACAGGAGAGAGACGAACCCTTGGCCTACTTGAAACTCTAGTGTTTATGATTGCTATCGCTGCTATACCAAGTTACGGTCCTCTATCAATTAGGGGATCCTCCATGCGAGGGGCCATGCCAGCGCAACCACAGGGACCAGATGCCAATGCCTAGAACGAGTTCAAGTGCCGCCAAAGGCTCCAACGGAGCCGACCCAGCCTGGTCGATCCCCAGCCTGCGCGAACCGCGTTACTCCCAGTCGCTCGAGCGCGGCCTCGCCATTCTTGGCTGCTTCACGCCCAAGCGTCCCGTCCTCGGCATCGCCGACATCGCCGACGAGCTCGGCATGAGCCGCTCCACCACCCACCGCTACGTCATCACCCTCGTCGCGCTCGGCTACCTCGAGCAGGGCGCCTCGCGCAAGTATCGCCTGGGGCTGCGCGTCACCGACCTGGGGATGTCCGCGCTCAACTCAACCGGCCTGCGCGAGCACGCCCACCCCTACCTCGAGGAGCTGCGCCAGCGCACCTCCTACACCGCCAGCCTCGCCACGCTCGACGGCGCCGACATCCTCTACGTCGACCGTGTACGCAGCTTTCGCCGCGGACACGGCAAAGCCGAGCTCGACCTGCACCCCGGCTCGCGCCTGCCCGCCTACTGCACCGCCATGGGCAAGCTGCTGCTCGCCAACCTGCCCGAGGCCGAGCAGCGCGACCTGATCGCCTCCATCAAACCCAGCAAACGCGGGCCAAACACGATCACCAGCAAGAAAGCGCTGCGCGAGGAGCTCGACGAGGTGCTCGACGCCGGCTTCGCCGTCAACGACGAGGAGCTCGCCGCCGGGCTCTACGCCATCGCCGCGCCCGTGCGCAACGAGGCCCGCGAGGTCGTCGCCGCCGTCAGCCTGTCCGCGCACAGCTCCATGATCTCCCTCGAGGAGATGGTCGACGCGCTCGGCCCGCACCTCGTCTCCACCGCCGATCGCATCTCCGCCCGCCTTGGCTACCGGCGCGCCGACGAGCAGAGCTAGGCCCTCAGGCGCGGCGATCCATACGGTCTAATAGCCTTGCGGCCATGCGCCGCGCCCTTGCCCTGCTCTGCTGGCCCCCGCTCGCGGTCGGCCTGACCGCCTGCGCCACCGCCGTGTCCACCTCCGCCTTCAAGGGCCAGCAGCACGAAGTCGCCCAGACCATAGCCAACCTGCAGACCGACGCCACCGCCGGCGAAGACAAGAAGATCTGCGCCAACGACCTCGCCAGCGCCGTCGTCGCGCGCCTTGGCGGCGCCAGCCGCTGCGAAGCCGCCATCAAAAGCCAGCTCGACCAGGTCGACAACCTCGAAGTCAGCGTCCAGTCGGTCACGGTGGGCGCCGGCAAGCCCGGGGGGGGCGGCGGCAAGCCTGGCGGGGCCGGCAAGCCCGGCAGGGCCGCCAAGCACGGCGCGCCCGGCCTCCAGACCGCCAGCGCCAGGGTCAAGAGCATCCACTCCGGCAAGCACGCCGAAAGCACCGTCTCCCTTGTCAAGGAAGGCGGCAAGTGGAAGATCTCCGCGCTGGGCTGAGGACGCGCGGGTCGCGACACGCGGGCTGAGCGGGCGAGTCTGGGTTGCTGGGGTCGTGGGCGCGCGCGGCCGCGGGTCGGAGGGCCGTGGGGCATATGTCTCGTTACAACTGGTGTATAACCATAGCTATACACCGATCGTGAGTCGTGAGGGGAGTATCGACGAGGATGGATATCTCGCCAGGCCGTTTCATCCCAAGCGGGTGATTGGATGGCCGCGCTAGGCTTGTTCGGCGATATGCCCACATTGATCCTGGACCCCCCGCCCGCCGGGTTGGAAGAGCTCCTCGAGCAGCGTCGCCGGATGGGCGCAGACCGGCACGACGAGGTTTGGGAGGGCGTCTACCACATGGTCCCCGGGCCCAACGCACCGCATTCCTTTGCAGCGCAGCAGCTGGCCGTGCTGCTCGACGCGCCCGCGCGCGCCGCCGGCCTGCACGTCAGCCTCGAGTTCAACGTCGGCCTCGACAAGGACAACTACCGGGTGCCCGACCTCGGCGTCCACCGCGAGCGCCGGACTGGAGTGTGGATCCCCACGGCTGCCATCGTCGTCGAGATCCTCTCGCCCACCGACGAGGCATGGCAGAAGCTGCCCTTCTATGCCGAACGAGGGGTCGACGAGCTGGTGTTCGTCGACCCGGCCACCCGGTCGGTCACTTGGATGGCCCTGGGCAAGGGCGACTACCGGCCTGTGGACCGCAGCCAGCTGATCGACCTGGGCGCATCTGAGCTCGCCGAGCGGATCGACTGGCCGCCCGAATGATCAGTGGATCTCGTCGAGCAGTTCGCCGGGCGACTCGAGCTCCAGCGCGCGAGCCAGCTTGACCACGGTGTCCAGACGGGGGAAGCGCAAGCCGCGCTCGAGCAGGCTGATCTCGGTGCGATCCAGTTCGCACCGCTCACCCAGTTGTTCTTGAGACAGCCCCGCGCGGTTGCGAAGACCGCGAAGGTTAAGGCCGAACTGCTGGCGTATGTTCTCCATGTGGTGCAGCCTCGCGCAGCGGCAGACAAAGTGTCTACCGATGATCGTCTGCAAATTCTAAAGACGTTGGGCGGCCTCAGGGTTGCAGGGTACGCCCGTACTGCCGTTCGTAGTACGCACGGTAGTCGCCCGAGCGGATCGGTTGCCACCACCAGTCGTTGTCGCGATACCAAGAGACCGTCTGCTCCAGCCCCTCGTCGAAGCGCACGCCCGGGCTCCAGCCCAGCGCGCGCACCTTCTCCGAGGACAGCGAATAGCGGCGGTCGTGACCGGGTCGGTCGGTCACATGCTCGATCTGGGACTCCTGCGCTCCGGTCAGCTCCACGATGCGCCTGACCACCGTCATGTTGGCCTCCTCGTCGGGGCCGCCCGCGTTGTAGACCTCGCCCGGCTGGCCGTGCTCGAGCACGTGGCCGATCGCAGCCGCAAAGTCCGTCGCATGGATCCAGTTGCGCACCTGCATCCCGTCGCCGTACACCGGCAGCGCATCGCCGTACAGCGCGTTGAGGATCATCAGCGGGATCAGCTTCTCAGGGTACTGATACGGGCCGTAGTTGTTTGAGCCGCGGCAGATCAGCGCGGGCAGACCGTACGTGTGGAAGTAGCTCTGCACCAGCAGGTCCGCGCCCGCCTTTGTAGCTGAGTAGGGCGACGAGGGCGCCAGCGGGCTGTGCTCGGTGAACGTCCCTTCCTCGATCGAGCCATACACCTCGTCCGTCGACACCTGCACGTAGCGCAGCGCATGCTCGCCTGTGCCCCTCAGGGTGCGCGCCGCCTCCAGCAGAACGTAGGTACCAAGAGCGTGCGTCGACACGAACGTGTCCGGCTCTGCGATCGAACGGTCCACGTGCGTCTCCGCCGCAAAGTTCACGATCGCCTGCGGCGAGGCCGCCTCGATCGCTCCGGCCACCGCCTCGCGGTCCTCGATCGCGCCGCGGACGAAGTGGAAGCGGGGATCGTCTGCCAGATCCTGGAGATTCTCCTCGCGGCCCGCGTACGTCAGCTTGTCCAGCACCGTCACCTCGTCGCCGTGCTCTTGCACGCGCTGGCGCGCGAACGTCGAGCCGATGAAGCCCGCGCCGCCGCAAACGAGGAGTTTCATGGACGCATCATCCCAGGCGGAGACCCAGCGTGCCACCGCCTTGCGCGCGTTGCATCCCAAGCGCTCAGTTGCATGGGACGACGACGTTCCACAGCGGTCTCGTCTCCCCACGCGGGGCTACCATGTGTGCATGGCCAGCGTCGTGCATCCTCGCGTCGAGACCTGGGAATTCGACGCGCTGCAGGAAAACAGGGGCTGGGACATGGACTACGAGCTCATCGCCGGCGAGGCCGTGCTCGTGCCCCCGATAGGCGAATCCGCCTCCATGGCCCAGGGCGAGCTGTATCTTGCGCTGCGCCGGTGGCAGGACGACACCGCCGACGCGGGTGTGCTGATGCAGGACGTGTTCGTCGCGCCCCCGGGCAAGAACCGCCTGGCGCCCGACATCTCCTGGTGGAGCGGTGGTGCGGGGCACCGCCCGATCCAGCCGCCGGGGGCGTTGAAATGGGGCATGAGGCGCGGCGTCCCCGACCTCGTCGTAGAGGTGCTCTCACCGTCGACCCGGGCCAACGACGAAGGCATCAAGCGCGAGCTGTACATGACCTCCGGCGTGCGCGAGCTGTGGCTCGTGGACCCAGATGCGCACACCCTCACGCGGGTAAGGCCGAACGCCACACCCGATGAGCTGCTCGGTGAGGGAGATACGCTGCGCAGCGAGCTGCTGCCCGGGTTTGCAGTGCGTGTGGCGAGCCTCTTCCCGTTCAAGCCCGAGTGAGCCCCGCCCGCGCCGCCAGATAGCCCGCCAGCCCGTCCTGCCAGGACGGCAGCGGCAGGAGATCGTCGCGCTCTGACTCCAGCACCGACCACGCCGGGCGCGGCGCCGGGCGGGCCATCGTCTG
>Ga0102924_1001651_pt1 | contig 25413 bp, 13 predicted proteins | sample PaiPotPPM11metaG_FD_80116 | JGI IMG/M metagenome (GOLD analysis project Ga0102924, IMG submission 80116) | Iron sulfur acid spring bacterial and archeal communities from Banff, Canada, to study Microbial Dark Matter (Phase II) - Paint Pots PPM... ... | reverse complement strand
GGCGGCGGACGACTTTGATGATGTCGTGGAGTACGGCGCCGCCCATGGAAGTAATGACGCCGACCGAGTGGGGGAAGGTGGGCAGGGGGCGTTTGCGGGCGGCGTCGAAGAGGCCTTCGGCGAGGAGCCGGGCTTTGAGCTGCTCGAAGGCGAGTTGGAGGGCGCCGGAGCCGCGGGGTTCGAGGGTTTCGGCGATGAGTTGAAGTTGGCCGCGGGATTCGTACACGGAGATGCGGCCACGGACCAGGATGGCGAGGCCGTCCTGCGGACGGAAGCGGAGGAGGATGGCCTGGCTGCGGAAGAGGACGACCTGGAGTTGGGCGTCGCCGTCCTTGAGCGTGAAGTAGATGTGCCCGGAGGGAGCGGGGCGGCAGTTCGAGATTTCGCCTTCGACCCAGATGTCGTCGTACTCGCGCTCGAGTTGGCGGCGAACGCCGGAGACGAGGTCGCGGATGGCCCAGATGCGGCGTTCGGGGGGCGGCAGTTCGGTGGACGCGACTTTGCGGCTTCGGGTGGCGGGGGCCGACGGAGGTTTGGCGGGACTGGGTGCAGGCGTTGAGAACAGGAGGTCGAGTTGGGAGTCAGCGGTGGGAGTGGACTCGGTGCGAGGGCGCGCGGGTTTGGATTTGAGCCAGAGATCCGCCAGGGTTGCGGGCGCGGATTGGTCGTCGGGCTGGTTGTCGCGGGCCATATCAGATGAGTCTAGAAGATTTGGCGGCCGAGGGCAGCGCGCGGTAGCAGGGGACGAAGCTGATCCGTGTCGAGCTATGAGCGGTGAGGTTTGAGGGGTGAGCTGTCAGCGATCGGCTGTCAGCCTTCAGCCTGTCAGGAACGGTAGAGGTGGTGGGTCTGGATGTAGTCGGCTACGGTGGGAGGCAGCAGGCCGACACAGGGGTCGCCGAGGCTCAGGCGGCGGCGGAGGTCGGTGGCGGAGACTTCTTCGTGAACGGTAGCGAGGACGTGGACACGGGCTCTCTGGGCAGGGGTAAGGGAGAGCGGAGCGAACTCGGGCAAGTCGAGAAAGTCGGGGGGCAGCGGGAATTCGGGCCGGCTGACGACAATCCACTCGGCGAGTTCGAGGAGTTTGAGGGAGGATCGCCACTTGCGCAGGGTGAGGAAGCTGTCGGCGCCGGTGAGGGCGTAGAGGCGGGCCTGCGGGAGGCTGCGACCGAGTTCGGCGAGGCTGTCGACGGTGTAGTTGGGGAGGCCGTCTGCGCGAGGGGCGTCGATGCGGGAGACGGTGAAGCGGGGCTCGGCTGCGGAGGCGACGGCGAGCATGGTCATGGCCAGGCGGTCGGCGAAGGGGGCGGCGACGCTGTCGGATTTGAGGGGTTGGCGGCCGACCGGGGCAAAGAGGACCTGATCGAGCGCGAAGGTATTCGCTGCAGCGGAGGCAACGGCCAGGTGGCCGCGATGGATGGGATCAAACGTGCCGCCGAAGAAGGCCACCCGCATTCTGACTATGTTACTGCAGGAATTGGGTTAACGCGCGGTTTTCGGAAGGGGGCGGGGAGGACACGCCCCCTTCGGCAGGGCTATTTCTTCTCTCCCGGGCCGAAGCGGAAGACCAGGCCGGTGCTTGCGTTGACCAGGTAGTTGCTGCCGTTGGCGGCGTTGCCGGGTTTGTAGCTGCCAAGGAAGCCTGCTCCGCCTTCCACGCGCCAGTCGATCTGCTTCCAGACTTTGTGGTCCACGCCAAGGGTAAATAGATAGGCAAGGTTGTTCGAGTAGTGGAGCGCGAACGGTACTTTGGTGTGTCCGATGCCGAAGCCGCCCTGAATGTAGGGGATGGTGCCTTTCAGGGGTTTCTTGAGGGCGACGCGCAGGCTGAAGAAACCGTCCTGACGATTCAACGTGGAACCGTATTCCGAGTAACGGAGGGTTTCTCCGCGGCCGTCGATGCCCACGACTACCGGGCCAGTCTTAAGTGGGCCACCCTTGATGAAAAAGAGATTGGGGAGACGGGTGACGTCGTAGTAAGCGCCGTATGAGGCCCCCGCGAGAAAGGGAGAATCGATATTGCTATGGTTGCCCCCGGCGTCCGTAGAGGGATTTGCGTAGATACCCTCCTGGTGGAACTCCTGCGCGGTAAACATGGCGTAAACGCCGGATTGTGCATGGGCAGCGGCAGATGCCAGGGCAATGGTCAAGGCACTAGCGATGGTTCTCAGTCTCATTGGTGTTCCTTTTTGCGGGTAAGTTTGGCGCACCGATGAGCATATAGAAGCGAAGCCGCAATGTCAGCAATAAATTTCTATAGCGGAAAGATTTCGACGGCGGAAAAGTTGGCGTCGGGCGACGGGGCGGCGAGGCCTATCCGGGGAAGGAAAGACGTGGTCGCCGCGGGAGGGATGCTGGGGCGGGAAAGGCTGTTGGCTGGGTCGCTAAAACCGAAAAACGAGGCCCGAACTGAAGCTGAGAAGCTTGGATGCGGGGATCGCGACGTTGCCGCCGGCGCCGACCGTTGCGCTGCTGACAGTGGTCAGAGAGCCGTAGCCGACCTCGATGGCGCGGAAGTCGACGTGGCGCGCGAGGGTGTAGTCGACGCCGCCGAAGATCCCGTAGTCGACCTTCTTTACGGTGACCGTGCTGTTCGGAGCCTTGGTGGTCCCGTAGCCGAAAGACGCCACCGCGTAGGGTTTGATGGGCCGCGCGAAGGGATGGCCGGCGACACGTAAGCCTATGTTGAAGCCGTGCAGAGCGGCATTGTTGGCGTGCTGGTCGGAATAGCGCACGTCCAGGCCGGTGTCGAGGCTAGTGGTATGGAAGAAATCGTAGAAGCCGCCCAGATCGAAGCCGACGAAATACTGCGATTTGGAATTCGCGCCGAGGAAGGCGAAGGGGCCGGTGTCTGCGACGGAGTTGCTGACGCGTGTGGCGATGGGGTTGAAGTAGAGGCCAACGTTACCCTGACTCTGGGCGTGGGCCGCGACGGTCGTCAGAACGAGAAGGACGACTGTGGCAAGGTACCGAAGCTTCATTCGTGATCCTCAAAAAAAGTGATGCTGGCGGCGCCGACACGGCAACGCACTTACAAGTCTATACAAAGATTCGCGGTCGCGATTAACCCGCATGGGTGGGACTCTGTCCGGCATGGGCCGTTAGCGGGCGCGGCCGCGGGCGTTGGGCTTCGGCGGAGGGTAGGCGGGCTTGAGTTTGGCAGCGAGCGCGAGCCCAGCCGGAGCCGGAACAAAGGCCGGGCGGTGAGCGGTCACCAGCGTGGCGATTGCGTATTTGAGTGGCTCGATGCCCTCCCCGCTAACGGCAGAGATAGGGAAGAACTGCATCTTGCGGCGCTTGGCGAAGGTGGCGAGCTTCTTGAGTTTGTCCGGATTCGCCACGTCAATCTTGGCGGCGACGAGGATGGTGGGCTTGGCGGCGAGCGCGGGGTCGAAGGACTTCAGTTCGTCCGTGATGACCTTGAAGTCGGCGACTGGGTTTGGGCGATCCGAGGAATCCGACACGTCGACGAGGTGAACGATGACGGACGTGCGCTCGATGTGTTTGAGGAACTGGATGCCGAGGCCATGGCCGAGGTGCGCGCCCTCGATGAGCCCGGGAAGGTCGGCGATGGTGAAGGACTCGACGTGGGGAAACTCGCCGACCTGCACGACGCCGAGGTTGGGTTCGAGGGTGGTGAAGGCGTAGTTGGCGATCTTCGGCCTGGCCGCGGAGAGGCGCGAAATGAGCGTCGATTTGCCGACGTTGGGGTAACCGACGAGACCGGCGTCGGCGAGCAGACGGAGCTCGAGGCGGTAGGTGCGCTCTTCGCCGGGCCGGCCGAGTTCGTGCTCGCGCGGGGCCTGATGGGTGCTGGTGGCGAAGTGCTGGTTGCCGCGTCCGCCGCGGCCGCCGCGAGCAATGACGATGGTCTCGCCGGGGTGGGCAAAGTCATGGACGAGTTCGCCCGTCTGGTCGTCGAAGAGCAGCGTGCCCACGGGGACGTTGAGCGTGATGGGTTCGCCGGTTTCGCCGGAGCAGTTGGAGCCCAGGCCGTGGCCGCCGCGCGGGGCCTTCCACTCGGGATTGAAGCGGAAGTGGACGAGGGTGTTGTGGGAAAGCGAGGAGGACATGAGGACGTCGGCGCCGTGGCCGCCGTCTCCGCCGGAGGGCCCGCCGCGGGGAACGAACTTCTCGCGCCGGAAGGCCATGCAGCCGTTGCCGCCGTCGCCGGCCTTGACGCGGATTTTTGCTTCATCAATAAACATTTCTCTTTCCAGTGTAGAGGAAGCAGGGTAGACTCAACCGCATTCCACCAACTTGGGTCCGTGAACGGGCAAAGGATCATCGATCAAGGGTTATGTTCGATAACCGCAGGGACGGGCTGTTAATCGACCGAACGGGGCCTGATATTCACACTCCTTCAATGCAGGGGTGGCAGGATTAGCTGATTCAGAAATCAGGGCAATCGAAAAATCGCGTTTCCCCGCGAACGGGGAAGCGTACGTCTTGATGCGTTGCCCAGCAGGCAGAAGTAAGAACGCAATTCGAGGAGAGCAAAATGTTGAAGGCTTATCTGGTTGGAATCGGTCGCAAGAGCGTCCTGCTCCTTTTGGCGGTGACGTTGTCCGGGGCGAACCTGGTTGCCGCCGCGCAACAGACGCTGGGTGGTTTGAGCGGAACGGTAACAGATGCCACCGGAGCTGTGATTGGCGATGCGAAGGTAAGTTTGACCGGAGACGCGAACGGCATATCGCTCTCGGCGAAGAGCCAGCGCAACGGGGTTTATCAGTTCAGCAATCTTCCCGTCGGCGTATACACCTTACTGTTCACACGCGATGGGTTTGATGCCGTCCGCATTCCGGCTATCCCAGTGCAGGAGAACCGCACCGGCACCATTAACGCGAGTCTCAAGGCGGGCAGCACCACCACGACCATCGTAGTGAATGAGACGCCGCTGTTGGACGAGACGGACGCCACCAACGGCTACGTGCTCGATGCTCAGGAGATTCAGCAGACTCCGCTGGCGACGGGCAGCTTTACACAACTGGCGCTGCTGGCGCCGGGCGTGAGCGCTGAGATGCTGGGCGGGATCGGGACAAACTCCGGTCTCGGCAATCAGCCGATCTGGGCCAATGGCCAGCGCGACACATCGAATGGCTTCAATGTCGACGGCGTCGATGTCACCAACCTGTTTAATGGGAAGTCATCGTCGCAGGATCAGTCGCAGCGGTACAACTTCAACATCGGCCAATCGAATACCGGCACTGTCGGCGGCCAGAATACGACCAGCACTTCGGTCTACGGGTCGAACGGCAACGGCCTGGCGACGCCGGCGCCTGAGTTTATCCAGGAGATCCGTGTCAATACCTCGCAATACGATTCTCAGCAGGGGAACCATAGCGGCGCCCAGATCGACGTCAACACCTCGACCGGCACCAATCGCTATCATGGCCAGGCGTTCGGAAACCGCGCCACCAACTTTGCCAACGCAGCGCCGTACTTCAACAAGCAGGGCGTGCTCTACCAGAACAATCTCCCAATGAGCTTCCTGGTGCCGCAACTGCACCGCGACATTCTGGGCGCGACCTATGGCGGCCCGATTCTCAAGGACAAGCTGTTCTTCTTTGCGGGCTATGAGAATCAGCATGTGACCGATGCGTTGAAAGGCTACTCCGCGGTCACTGTTCCCCAGGGGCTGACGGACGATCGCTCGCAGGCCGGCATTCTCAACGCCATCAATAGCTGGAACGCGACGACGACGTCCGCGGCTGTCAAAGGTACGGCGGTTCCGTTCAATGGGACCTACGATCCGGTTGCCATGGCTCTGCTGCAGGCGAAGCTCAACAACGGAAAATATCTGATTCCGTCCGCACAAAATACAACTGCTGCTCCCAACCTCGGGACCAACGTCTTCCTTCAGCAACCGGATCTGTTCAAGGCCGATGAAGCGACTGGCTCACTCGACTACAACCTCGACTCGCGCGATCGAATTTCGGCGAAGTATTACTACCAGCACTCGCCGGACGTCAGCCCGTTCAGTAACGCGAATACCGGCGGCTTTCCCGCAGCGGAAGACTCGGGTGCACAGGTTGGCGCGATCAGCAACTCCATTACCATTGGGCCGCGCATCAACTGGGAGCAGCGGTTTGGCTTCTCGCGGCAGAAGGTCTACACGACGTTCAATGCACTGTTGCCGGACAGCACCTTCGGAATTGGTTTTCCTGGGGGTACTTCGCTCCCGGGAGTATCGCTGGGCAAGTTCAGCTATTCGAATGGTGGTTCGATCACGACCGGCCCGAACAGCACCTTCGCCAATGAAGGCTACTTCCAGAATCGTTGGAATCCGTCGACCAATCTGATCTTTTCCCTGGGCAAGCACAACCTGTCCGCGGGCTCCAGCTACAGCTACACGCAGCTGAACATTCGCAACCGGCGCGCCAATCTGGGCAGCGTCGCGACCGCTAACTTCGTCACCTTCGTCGAAGGCCAGGCGAGCAGTTCCAACGAACTCATCGGCAATGCCAACCGCTACTATCGCGCGAACGAGATGGGAAGCTACCTGCAGGATCAGTGGCGCGTGCTGTCCAACCTCAGCATTACGGCGGGGATTCGCTACGACTACGACGGGGCCTTCACGGAAAAGTACGGCAACATGTTCAACTTTGAGCCCAGTGTGTACAACGCAACGCAGGCCGCAGTGGTGAACAGCGGATTTGTGGTGGCAGGCAACAACCGCTTTTCGCCGACCTCGGGTGTCAGTAACTCGACGCTGACCGGAAGGCAATGGGGCATCGCACCGCGGCTGGGATTTGCCTTCACACCCAAGCAGACTGGCGGCAAGCTCGTGATTCGCGGCGGCGCAGGCATCTACTACGATCGCGGAGAGCTGTTCAGCTATCTTTCGCAGCCGGCGGGCGGCTCCCTGGGCGGTCCCTTCGGCGTGACCCAGGCCGCTCCGCTGGTCAACTACGTTACCGGCACAGGGACCGAGACGCTCGAGAACCCGCTGGGCTCGGCGGTCATTCCGGCGTCATCCTCCGATCCTTCCACGTTTACGGCAAAGATCGCCACAGCCAATGCGATCCGTGCGGGCTGTACCGGTCTGCTGGTGCAGCAGACCAAATCCAACAGCGATTGCAGCGTGACACCGTATAACTTCGGCGCCTACGCACGCAACAACAAGCTCCCCTACAGCATCGATTACACCTTCAATGTGCAGTACCAGTTGACCAACGACATGGCGGCGACGCTTGGCTACACCGGCAACCGCGGCCGTCACCTGGTGATCCCGGTACCCTTCAATGAGCCGGGAATCGCGACCGCGGGCAATCCGATCAATGGCGAGACCAGCAGTTATGGATACGAGGTACTGAATACAAGCAACCCCACCATTTCCGGCGGAAAGACCTACTACAATCCCATCTCCTCCGAGCCCTACGATACCTACGATGGCGGCAACATCGATTTGCGCGTACCGTACGTGGGTTACAGTCCCAACGCTTCGCTCTATGAAGCGGCTGGCGTTTCGGCGTACGACGCGCTGCAGGCCCATCTGGAACGACGCATGTCGCATGACCTCAGCCTGGGCGTCTCCTACACCTACAGTCACGCGCTGGATGAGCAAAGCGACATCGGACTCTTCTTCACGGGCGACAATCCGGATCACCTGCGCGACTCCTGGGCAGACGCGGACTTTGATCGCACCCATATTCTGGTGTTCAACTACGTGTTGCAGATGCCGAAGCTGGCGAGCGAATCGAGCCTGCTTGGTAAGTTCACCAACGGCTGGCAGCTGGTCGGTATTACGAAACTGCAGAGCGGCCAGCCCTATAGCCTGTACGAATATGACGGCGCGGTCGGTAGCATTTACTTTGGCAACTTCCCAAGTCTGGCCAACCCGGTTCTCGGAATCAAGAACGGATCCAATCCCAAGTCCGCTTTGACGGGGCACTCGGGCTCCCAACTGAGTGTCACAAGCCCGGGAAACTATACGTACATTCCCGCGATCGATCCGACTCAGCTCCACGTCAACTCCCTGCAGCCGGGGCAGAAGGGCATTCCGGCCTGCAACACCAACGAACCCTGTGACATCTTTGAGACGGACTTCACGCCGGGACAGCGCAACATCTTCCGGCAGTCGTTTCAGAAGGACGCCGATGTATCGATTCAGAAGATCACGCGTCTGTCGGAGCGTTACTCGGCCCGTTATACGCTGGATGTTTACAACATCACCAACTCGAGCAGCTTCGACGTGCCGAACAACAGCGCAAGCGTGAGCCAAAGCAAGCTGACGCCGACCGGCGGCACGGCGGTTGCCTATGGTCAGGTTGCGACCAACAGCGCGAATCAGGGGGCCGATCTCAATCGGCTGTACGTAATTCCGACCTATGGCGCGACGTCATTCGGGGCGGTCCGCAATGCGATCGGACAGCCTCGGACGGTCGAGATGTCGCTGCATATCGTGTTCTAGATCAGCTCCCAGGCACGACTTGAAGGGCGGCGGCTTCGGCTGCCGCCCTTTTGCGTTGGCCAGGTGGCGGTGGAAAAACCGCCTCGTGAAGTGGGTAAGCGATCAAGAATCGACAGAGCGCATGGGTTTCCTTCTGCCGGCTGTGCCCGCGGTCACAGCACATCGGGGTGGCGGACGAAACAATGTGGGGGAATTCCCAAGGAGTACCATGCTGACCCAAGGAATAAGGAAGATTGGGATCGCCGTAGTGTGTTTCGCGATTCTGAGCGTTATGGCCCCCGTGATGCTGGCGCAGTCGACAACCCAGGGCGCGATCGGCGGCACTGTATTCGACCAGACGGGCGCGGTGGTCGCGAACGCGAAGGTGACGATCCACAACGACGGAACCAATGCGGAGCAGACGCTAGTCTCTGACGCCAGCGGGTATTTCAAGGCGCCGCTGCTCGAGCCAGGTACGTACACGGTGACCATTGTGTCGCCGGGCTTCAGCGAATTGCGGACGACGACGCAGGTTGTTCTTGGGCAGTTGACGCAACTGCAGCCCGTCCTGAAGACGGGCTCGGCGACGGAGGTTATCGACGTTACTTCTGAAATTCCGGTGATGAATACGGACGCGCCTGATTTTTCGGCGAACCTGAACACTCGCGCGCTGCAGGACGTTCCGGTCAATAACCTGCGCTGGTCGAGCCTCGCGTTGACGACTCCCGGGGTGGTGTCGGACTCGAACGGCTTCGGACTGGTCAGCGTTCGCGGCATCAGCCCTCTGCTGAACAACGTGCTGATCGACGGCGCGGACGACAACCAGGCGTACTACTCCGAAGAACGGGGGCGGACGCGGGAGGCGTACTCGACGCCTCCAGAAGCGGTGCAGGAAGTTCAGGTCAATTCCGGTGTCTATCCGTCGGAATATGGGCGCGCGGTGGGCGGGGTCATCAACTCGGTGACCGCCAGCGGCACAAACAGCCTGCACGGCGACGCATACTTCTATGACCGGGAGAGCGCATGGGGCGCCTATAACGACTACACGACGAATACAGTTGCGAACTACGCGAATGGCGGGACGATTCCTTCCAGCTTTACCACCTCCCCCTACAAGCCTTCGGATTCGCGCAGGATCTGGGGCTTCACGGCCGGCGGTGCTCTGCTGAAGGACAAGCTGTTTTGGCACTATACCTACGATCAGCATCATCGGAATTTTCCGGGCACAGCGAAAGCCAACAGCCCAGCCTCTTTCTTCACGCAGCCGGATGCAGCGGTCTCCGGCGTGCCAAATACGGTAACGCCTCCTGCTACTTCGACGGTTACGTATCCCACGTACACCTGCAACCTGGCCACCGGCTATCTGACACCGCCCTCGTCGCCGACTCCTGGATATAACATTGCAGCCCCGGCGATCGACGCGCAGACCTGCACGATGGCTGCGCGCGAAGGGCTTTCCAATTACGCTGCCGCGGTCTCTGCGTATTCGAATGGACTGGGCGTATTGCTGGGCGACCTGGGCTCCGTTCCACGGACGGGCGACCAGGTGGTGAACATGCCCAAGCTGGACTACCAGATCAACAACAAGAACCACGTGAGTCTGCTCTACAACCGCTTACGCTGGGACTCGCCCGGTGGCGTGCAGACGCAGGCGACCAACAACTATGCGGTCGACACGTTTGGTACGGACTTCGTCAAGCTGGACTACGGCGTGGCGAAGCTGACGACCCTGGTGACTTCGAACATCAGCAACGAGTTGTTGTACCAGTACGGGCGCGAGCTGAATAACGAGGGACAGCAGCCGTTCAGCGCGTTCAGCAAGAAGTATTTGTTTGGATCGGGCACCTCGGCGGGGAACATCCCTGAGGTCGCATTGGCAACTTCGAGCGGGTTCTACATGGGATCGCCGTACTACTCGTACCGCAAAGCGCTGCCGGATGAGCGCAAGTGGCAGACGGGCGACACCCTGTATCTGAATCGTGGCAACCACAGCTTCAAATTCGGCCTGGACATGGTGCACAACGACGATCTGCTGAACAACACCTACGAGAGCAACGGATATATCAGCTACTCCTACATCAGCAATTTTCTGGCGGACTTGAACTCAGAGGGCAAGGCAACCGATTCCTGCAACAGCACGGCGCTCTCTACGGCAACCTCTTCAACCAGCGCGCTCGGCACTTCTCCTTGCTACTCATCGTTTGTGCAGGGGTTTGGACCGTCGGTGTTCGATATTTCCACGCTGGATTTCGGAGCCTTCGTGCAGGACAACTGGAAGGTGACGCCGCGCCTGACATTGGAGTTGGGCATGCGGTATGACTACCTGAAACTGCCGGGTAGCTCCTCGAACGCGAACCTGACCGCAGCAACGACGACGCCAGTGGCTTTCACTGCCTACCCTGGTCTTACGAATGCGCCGGCTGACAAGAATAATCTTGGGCCGCGCATTGGTTTTGCGATGGATCTGACGGGTAGCGGTAAGTCGGTACTGCGTGGCGGATACGGCATGTACTACGGCCGGATCCCCAACGCGGTGCTCTTGAACGCGATGCTGAATACCGGAAGCCCGCTGGGCCAGTTCACTGCTTCGCTGAAGCCTGCCGCAGCGGGTGCGCCGGTGTTCCCGAACGTGATCTCGGCGGCGACACCTCCGACGCCTGGTTCGTACTTCTTCGCCAAAAACCTGCAGGATCCGATGGTCCATGAGTTCGATTTGATTCTGCAGCAGCAGGTCGGAAAGGGGACGGTGGCTTCGGTGAGTTATATCGGCGCGCTGGGCAGAGAGTTGACGAACTACATCAACACGAACCTCAACCCGGCAACGATGGTCAATACGACGATTACGGTCTCGGATGTCAACGCGAAGGGGCCGATCCCGAACGGCACTCAGTTCGTGGTGCCGCAGTATACGAGCTACATCAACACGGCGTTCACCAACATCACCGAGGTGCTGAGCAACGTGAATTCCAGCTACAACGGACTGGCGATTGAGGTTCAGAACCGCTCACTGAAGACGATTCAGTTCGATGTGAACTATGTCTGGGCGCACGCGCTCGACTACAACCAGAACTCGCTGACGACTGCGAGCACCAACAATACCTACGATCCGTATGGCAACCAGTTAGCGAATTACGGCAATTCGAACTTCAACGTTCCCGACCGCCTGGCGGGCTACGTGCTCTACAACCTGCCGCAGACCAGCCGCGGAGACTGGGTGAAGTATCTGGCGAACGGCTGGGCGGTCAATACCGGCTTTCAGGCGCAGAGCGGGTTGCCCTACTCGGCGACGTTGAGCGGGTACGCGTCGGCCACGGCGTTGAACAGTAGTTGGAACGGAGCGGGCGGCACCTCGTGGCTCCCTCCGATCGGCCGCAATACCTACAAGAACCCGCGGGACATGGTGCAGGATGTCCGGCTGCAGAAGCAGATCTCCTTCACCGAGCGGTATAAGGGAGAGGCGCGGATCGACCTGTTCAACGTCTACAACCATCAGAACGTGACTGGCGTAAGCTCGCTGGCTTACGCGCTGCAGTCCACCGGCAATACGGCGACCGCGACCTATCAGTCGGGAGTGACGGGGAGCGCGACGACGGCATTTGGCCAGGCCACCAACTCGAATTCGAGCGGTTTCAACTACACACCGCGGCAAGTGCAGATCGGATTCAAGTTCCTCTTCTAAACCGGTATCGCCAGAGCAGGGCGGCGGCTTCGGCTGCCGCCCTTTTTCTTGCGTGGAGGGTCATAGCTGTGCAGAAGAGTGCACAGTCTTGCGCGGATTTCTCGCCGAAGTCCAACCGAAATGTAACATTCTGTTAATATTCGGGCCGCAGGATGAACCAATAAGCAGAAACAAGAGCAGAGCCCCGATTTTCGCTGGAGCGACCGTGACGCATCAGGCGCATGGACCTCGCGGAAACGCATTCTTCGTTTCATAGGAGACCACATGCTAATCAACCGGATTTGGAAGAGTCTGTTCGCTGCCCTTGGCGTCGCGATTGTATGTTTAGCGAGCCCAATACTCCTGGCACAGTCGACGACGCAAGGCGCCATAGGCGGCACGGTGGAGGATACTTCCGGCGCCGTGGTTGCCAAAGCAACGGTGACGATTCACAACGTTGGCACCAACGCCGAGGTGGTAATCCTGTCGGACGACAGCGGCTACTTCAAGGCGCCGTTGCTGGAGCCGGGCAGCTACACCGTGACGGTGAGCGCCCCTACCTTCAGCGATTACCGGGCGAAGGATGTTGTGGTCCAGGTAGGTCAGCAGACCGAGGTGGCGCCCAGAATGGCGCTGGGGTCCGCGACTACGGTGGTTGAGGTTTCGGCGGATACGGCGGTGTTGAACTACGAGTCGGCCGATGTGAGCGCTGAACTGTCGCGGCAGGCAATCGACGACGCGCCCATCCAGAACCGGCGCTGGTCGGCGCTGGCGCTTTCGACTCCGGGCGTCGTGGCGGACTCGAGCGGCTTTGGGCTGGTGAGCATACGCGGCATCAGCACCCTGCTGAACAACGTGCTGATCGACGGTGCGGACGACAACCAGGCTTACTTTGCCGAGGAGCGCGGACGCACGCGCGAGGGTTATTCGACCTCTGCAAACGCGGTGCGCGAATTCCAGGTGAACTCAGGCGTCTATTCCGCTCAGTTCGGCCGCGCGGCCGGCGGGGTGATCAACTCGGTCACTCGGAGCGGCACGAATACGCTGCATGGCGAACTGCAGTTCACGGATCTGGACAAGGGCTTTGGTGGATACGTGCCGGGCTCCGTCGATCCGTTCGGGCATCCGTTGAAGCCGAAGGATCTGCGCAAGATTTATGGCGGATCGCTGGGCGGCGCGCTGATCAAGGACAAGCTGTTCTGGTTCTACACGTACGACCAACTGACGCACATCTTCCCGGCGATCTCGAAGGCCGCGGTGTATGGATCGGCTGGCACCGTGGGTAGTTTTCTCGAGCAACCGGACCCGAGCACTCCTACGATGGAGAGCGCCTGTAATTTCCTGACGGGGTATCTGAATACGACCACGACGGGCGCGCTGACCCACAGTTCGCTGGATAGCCAGGTCTGCACACTCGCGGCTCGTGAAAAGCTAACAACCTATGCGGCCGGGGTGACAGCGTATCACTCCGGGGTCAGCGCGCTCCTGACGGACCTGGGCACGGTTCCACGAGTCGGCTACCAGGAGATCAACACGCCGAAGCTCGACTACCAGATCAACAGTAAGAACCGGATCAGCTTTCTGTATCACCGTTTGCGCTGGGATGCGCCGGGCGATGTGCAGACATCGGCCAGCGCGTCGTACTCGGTGGACGCGTTCGGCACCGACTTCGTGAAGCTGGACTACGGTGTTGCAAAGCTGGCGACCATGGTCACGTCGAACATCAGCAATGAGTTGCTGTACCAGTACAGTCGCGAGCTGAACGACGAAGGGCAACAGAAGTACAGCGCGTATACGCTGGCGAACCTGGTCGCAGGGCCCGGCGTGATTCCGCAGTCGAACATTGCGGGCGGCACGATTCCGTACATCAACCTGAACACGTCGATCGGCTTCAATCTCGGCTCGCCCTACTACTCGTATCGCCCAGCTTACCCGGATGAGCGCAAGTGGCAGATTGCGGACACGCTCTACTACATCAAGGGCAACCACAGCTTCAAGTTTGGCGCCGACGTAGTGCACAACTACGATATCTCCAACAACCAGCAGTACTACTTTGGCGACTACAGCTACGGCGCAGTCTCGACCTATCTGGAGGACCTCGCGTCGAAGGGCAAGGCCGGGACCTGCAACAGCTCGACCTTGACGGCTGCGACGGCGACCACATCCGGTGTCGGCACTTACGGATGCTACAGCTACGTCTTCCAGTCGTTCGGCGCAACGGCCTACGACCTGTCAACGCTCGACTACGGCTTCTTCGCTCAGGACAACTGGAAGCTGACGCCGAAGCTGAGCCTGGAGCTTGGCCTTCGCTACGACTATGAGTCACTGCCGTCCCCGACGACGGCGTTGACCTCGGCGCAGGGGACGTTCGTTCCCTACCCGGGGATTGCGAACCGGCCGAGCGACAAGAACAACTTTGGTCCGCGAATCGGCTTTGCCTACGACGTGTATGGCCAGGGCAAGACGATCCTGCGTGGCGGCTACGGCATCTACTACGGGCGCATTATCAATTCGACGATTCTGTCGACCTACTTTGGTTCCGGCAGCCCGGCGGGTCAGTTCCAGACCGCGCACATCTCGCCGACGGCCTACTCGGGTTCGCCGGCGGGAACCTTGCCGTATCCGATCGCAGGCGGTGCAGGCTCTACGCCCAGCTCGACGTTCCTGGCGCCGAACCTGCAGAACCCGGCTGTCCACGAATACGATCTGGTGATGCAGCAGGAGTTGGGCAAGGGAATGGTCTTCTCGCTCACCTATGTAGGTGCGCTGGGACGGACTCTGCCGAACTTCATCGATACGAACCTGCAGCAGCCGAACACCAATGTGACCATTACGGTTTCCGACACGACGGGCAAGGGACCGCTGGCGAGCGGTACAAGCTACGTGGTTCCGACGTTTACCACGACCACCACGAAGGGATATGTCAACCCCAATTTCAGCAGCATCACCGAGGTGCTCAGCAACGTCAACTCCAGCTACAACGGCATGACCGCGGAGATTCAGAACCGCTCGTTCCACGGTTTGCAGTTCGACGCCCACTACACCTGGGCACATTCGCTGGACTTCAACCAGAACGCAACCACGGGCATTTCGACGAATGGGTGGCTGAATCCGTTCGCTTCGCAGCGGCAGAACTACGGCGTTTCCCAGTTCAACGTGGGCAACCGGTTTGTCGGATACGCGGTATACAACTTCCCGAAGTTCGCGGATGGCGGCAACGGGCTGAAGTACCTGATCAACGATTGGAGCTTCAGCGATACGTTTACGATGCAGAACGGCTTGCCGTATTCGGCGACCATCAGCAGCGGCAAGAATTCCACGAACGCTCTGACCAGCGGCACGTGGAACGGCGTGGATGGCAGCGGGGTGTTCTACATCCCGGTTCCGAAGCTAGGCCTGAATTCGTACCAGGCGCCGCGCGGGATTGCAGACGACCTACGGCTGCAGAAGGGCATTACCTTCGCGGAGAAGTATGATCTGCAGTTTCTCGCGGATGTCTATAACGTCGCCAACCACGAGAACATCGGAACGGGCGATCTGAGCAAGAGCGCCTATAGCCTGAGTCCCGTGAGCGCCACCAGCGGAACGCTGGTGTACGCGCCGGCGTTCCAGAGCAAGACCGCAGCCAACGACAGCGGCTTCAACTTCACGCCACGCGAGATTCAGATTGGGGTCCGCCTGGAGTTCTAAGCTGAGGTGCACTGATACTCAGAGAGCGGCGGCTTCGGCTGCCGCCCTTTTCTTTGTGGAGTGACGGTGGTCCTTCCCAAATTGGGAAAAGTCGAGTAGTCTGCGGCTGTTGTTGGCGTCGTGTTTGGCGGCGCGCTGAAAACGCGCGGTACATCTCTCTCCTGCTGCGTTGGTTCGGAGGGCGCGTGAAGGCGGAACGAGCGGCATTGGCCGCGCCCGGGACATCTTCGTGCTGACCCTTGTGGTGTGAACGAAGGGTCGATGGGCATTCGGATCAGTCGCGGATGGCTTGGGCGGATCGCGGCGGGGTGTGTCCTTTCAGCGTGGATCGGCAGCGGGTGGGCGCAAAGTGCCGCGGATGGAGCGATCGGCGGGCGGATCACGGACACTGCTGGAGTGCCGGTCGCGGGCGCGGTGGTGGCTGTCGAGGAATTGGATACCGGGCTTGTGCTGCGGGCGGTGTCGGGCGCGAAGGGCGAGTTCCTCGTGGCGCGGCTTCCTGTTGGTGACTATGCCGTGACCGTGGACGACGCGGGCGGCGAGCTGGTGCTGCCCGATCCGGTCAGCGTGGAACTGGGCGAAGTGACGGAGATCGAGGCGCGGTTGCAGGCGGCGTTGCTCGGGCGGCCGGCATTGCGGAGCGGCGCTGGTCGATCGGGGAGCGTGGTGACGGAAGCAGACGTGGCTGCGTTGCCGGCGGACGGCGCGTGGCGGTCGCTGGCGCGGACTCAGCCGGGGGCGAATGACGCGGGCGGAGACGACGATGCGGGCGAGGTAAGCTTCCGCGGAGTTGCGGCGAGCCAGAATAGTTCGCGCAGCGACGGGACCAGCGAGGACGAGGCGTTCTCGGGAGCGCGGGTGGGTGCGGGTGTTGCCGAGGATGCGGACGCGGGTGGGGACGAGGTTGCCGATGGCGCAGCGGGAGTGGGCAGCGGCTCGCGCTCGGTGGCGGACGGAGGACAGCGGGCGGGATCGGCGTACACGTTCTCGCAGGCGGCGGTGCGGGAGTTTCGGGTCGCGGAGCAGCCGACGGCGGCGGCGTACGGGTCGGCGCTGTATGGGCACGGCGTGGGCGGCGTGGTGACCACGGTGTCGCGGTCGGGCGGAACGAGGCTGCACGGGATGGGCTTCTACACGGTGCGGGACAGTGCGTGGGCGGCGGCGAATCCGTTCTCGGTGACGTCGACGTATGTGAGCGGCGTGGTGACGAGCGCGGTGGTGAAGCCGCTGGATGTGCGGCAGCAGTTCGGCGGACGGATCGGCGGACCGCTGCTGGAGCACTCCGCGGGCGGAGTCGCTGCGTCGCGGTTGTTCTATTTCTATGCGTTCGATACGCAGCGGCGGAACTTTCCGGCGATCTCGGCGCCGGGTTACGCGGGCTTCTACACGCTGACGGCGACACAGCAGGCGTTGCTGGCAAACCGCGGTGTGACGCCCGCGAAGACGATGGCGGCACTGAACTACCTCGACTCACTCACCGGGAGGGTGGCGCGGCACGCGGACCAGACCGTGAACTTCGGACGCCTCGACTGGGACCGCGCCAGCGGCAGCCGAGTGGTGCTTGATTACAACCGCGCGCGCTGGAGTTCGCCGGGCGGCGCGCGGTCGGGCGCGGTGGTAGATCGCGGCGTGGCGAGTCTCGGGTCGAGCTTCGGCGCAGTCGACATGGGTGTCGCGCGCTGGGTGCAGATGCTGTCGGCGCGTCTGAGCAACGAGGTGCGCGCGCAGTACGGGCACGAACTGCAGTACGAGACGGCGCAGACACCGCTGTCGCAGGAGCCTGCGATCGGGCCGGGTGGGATGGCGCCGGAGGTGTCGATCGGGCCGCAGGGGTTCGTGTTCGGGACGCCGGCGGCGCTGGGGCAGCGGGCGTATCCGGACGAGCGGCGGCTGGAGGCGGCCGATGTGCTGGCGTGGATGAAGGGCCGGCACTTCGTCCAGATTGGTGCGGACTTCAGCGCGCTGCGTGACTTCACGAATTCGCTGACCAACGCGGAGGGGACGTTCAGCTACGACAGCGGGGTGACCGGCGGCAAAGCGGGCGGGCTGGTGGATTGGATTACGGATTTCACCTTCAACGTACACGCGTATCCGAACGGAGGCTGTCCATCGATCAACGCGGTGAAGCATGACTTTTGCTTCCGGTCGTACTCGCAGAGCTTCGGGCAGCAGAGCCTGAGCTTCGACACGCAGGAGTGGGCGGGCTTTGCGCAGGACGACTGGCGGGTGGCGTCGACGCTGACTGTGCATGCGGGCGTGCGCTACGAGTATGAGTTTCTGCCGCTGCCGCAGCAGCCGAATGCCGCGCTGGATGTGGTGTTCGGCGGAGTGGGCGCGACCAGCGTGTTTCCGGAAGACAGGAACAACTTCGGTCCGCGGCTGGGGCTGGCGTGGCAACCGTTCGGCGTGGGGCGCGGCGTGGTGCGCGTTGGATATGGCATGTATTTCGGCAGGCTGCCGGGTGCGACGGTGCGGGCGGCGCTGCTGGATACGGCGCTGCCGGGATCGACGACGCGGGTGCGGATTCTGCCGACGACGGAGACGGCGTGTCCGCAGGCGACGACGGTTGGGTTCGGATACGCTTGCTCGTTTCTCGCTGCGCCAACGGGCGTGGTGGCGGCGACGACTTCGGCGATGGTGTTCGACCGCAGGTTCCGGCTGCCGATGGTGCAGCAGGCGACAGTCGAAGTGGAGCGCGAGCTGGGCTGGGGCGTGCTGGGGCGCGTGGAGGTTGCGGCGAATCTGGATCGGCAGCTACCGAATTCGGTGGACATCAATGTTGCTCCTTCGACGGTGTGGCGGGCGTTTCAACTGCAGGGTGGAACGGGGGCGGCGGGCGCTCGCGATGGCGAGACGTTTTGGGTGCCGGTTTATTCGGCGCGGGTGACGCCGAGCTTCGGGCCGGTAACGGACATCGTGTCGAACGGGAACGCGAGTTACAACGGGCTGACGGTGGAAGCGCGGCGCGGACTGGGTGGGCGTCCGGGCGCGGGCGGCGTGGGGCGCGGGCTCGAGTTCCGCGTGGCGTGGACGTGGTCGAAGGCGATCGACTACGGGCAGAACGCGGGGGCGGTGCCGCGGACGAGCGGGCAGTTCGATCCGTTCTCGATGGGCTACGACAAGGGGCTGTCGGCGCTCGATTTTCCGCATCGCGTGGTGGCGACGGCGGTGTGGGCGCCGCGGTTCGTATACCCCACTCATCGCGATGGAGCCGCGATGAATGGGGCACCCGAACGGTGGCTGCTGGCAGCTGCAAATGGGTGGTCGGTGGCGGCGATCTTCTCGGAGGGCAGCGGGCGCGGGTACAGCTATGACGTGTTCGGCGGCACGCGGCTGGCCGGCGGGCGCGAGAGCATCAACGGTTCGGGCGGTTCGGTGGTGCTGCCGACGGCCGGGCGGAATACGCTGCGGCTGCCGGACGCGGCGAACCTGGACCTGCGGATGAGCCGGAGCTTCCGCGTTGGCGAACGGCTGCGGCTGCGCGGCTCGGTGGAGGCGTTCAATGTGGCGAACCGGCAGAGCATTTCCGGCGTCACGCAGCGAGCTTACCTGGCGGGTACAGCCGGGACCGGAACCGCGCCAGGGGTTACGCCGCTGGTATTTCAGGATGCGGCGACCGTGGCGGCCGAGGGACTGAACGTGCTGCCGTTCGGCGCGTATACGCAGGCGGGAACGAGCGCCGCGCGGGAGCGGCAGGTGCAGATGGGGCTGCGGGTCGAGTTTTAGAGTTGCTGGTTGCTGGTTGCAGGTTGTGGTGCGCGGTCAGTGCTGCGAAATGGAGAGGATGTTGCCGTCGGGGTCTTTGAACCAGGCGACGCGGGCGCCGTTGGGTGCGGTCCAGACGCCGGCTTCGTCCTGGTCGAGGCCGGGGAAGCGGGAGAACTGGATGCCGTTGCCGGTCATCACCTCGGCGGTGGTGTCGATGTCTTCGACCTGCCAGCCGAGGATGGTGAAGGGATGCGGCTTGAAGTCGCCGACGCGGGCGATGCGGAGCATGGTGCCCTGGCAGTCCATGACGACCGCGAAGGAGTCATCGGAGAGGAAGCGGAGGCCGAGCTTCTGCTCGTAGAAGGCGCGGGCGCGGTCGCCGTCGCTGGTGGGGATGAAGGCGATGACTGGGTTGCTGGTGAGCATGCGATTTGTCCTCTCGGGAGGTACCCAGTGTAACGGCTTCAGTGGGAGAAAAGCTCGGGGCTAAAGCCCCCTGTTTCATCGGCCCTTTCCAGCGGCCTAAAGGCCGCTGCTAATCCGGCAAGAGGCGGAAACCGATGTGGAAGGCGTCGGTGAAGCGGTCGAGGCCGTGGGAGCCGCCGTTGACGAGGCGGCGGGCGGCGGCGAGGTCGTTGGCGGTGAGGGCGCGGCGGATGGGGGCTTCTTTCTCGGCGAGGAAGTGGGCGAGGAGTTGGGCGGCGACGGCGGGGGAGGCGGCGAGAGCGGGATTGGCGACGAGCGGCTGGTCGATTTCGTGGGCGTAGTGGGTGTAATTAGCGCGGCCCGTGAGCTGGACGAAGCCGCGGCCGCGGAAGTCGGCGCCGTCGGGCGGGCCCTGATTGCCGAGGTCGCGGCGGTGGTCGTATAGGTCGAAGGGGCGGCCGCCGGGCGAGGTGTTGTAGACGGAGGGCGCTTCGGTGAGCGGGAGGAAGGGTTCCGCCTCGGCGCGGATGGTGGCGAGGGCGACGAGGAGCATGGGCTTGTCGTCGAGGTGGGCGGCAGCAAGGGCGGCGAGGATCGGTGGCAGGTGTGCCTCGATGTTGGCAAGGGGAGTGAAAGGGAAGAGCTGGTGGACCAGGTTGGCGGTGATGGTGGCGGTCGGCTGGAGCGGATTGGCGATGGTCGGCATATGGTACCCCCCCCGGGGGTATATCTAGCTAAGTGGCTTTGATTCAGTTAAATGTCGGTTTGTATATACTGTTTTATATATACTTTTGATGATCCAGGTGCTTCGTTTTCCCCCTCTGGGGACTGGGCAGGTTAAATGGAAAGGCCCGGCGGAATGCCGGGCTTTTTGTTTAATTCACTACTACCAGATTAGCAGGTTGAACATAACTCGCCGGTACTTCTATATTGTTTTGTTTGTTTGAGATAGGCGGTATGGGGCTTGACAGGGTTTTTGGAGGATGAGGGTGTTGCCTAGACCCTGGACTCTTTCCGGACTACTGCTGAGGCAGAGCGGCAAGCCAGTGGAGGACGGAAGTTTCGAGCGCGATGCGCTGGCCGGAGAACGGATGGTCGGTGGCAAGGTGCTCTTTGGAGACGAGCGCGTTGCCGCCGACGGACTGGAGGGTTTTCAGGAGGGCGGTGCTGTCGGCGTCGGACCCGTCGTCGGCGGTGATCAGGAGCACGCGCGCGTGGGTAAGACGGGGAGCGAGCGCCGCGAACGTGTAGGAGGTGCGGTGTTCGAAGATTTCGGCCGCGAGAGATTGAGGTGTACAGCCAGCGAGGGGCAGGAAGTCGTTGGGTTCTGTATCCGCGAGGAAGGTTTTTTGAACTCCGGCGAAGTCAGTGTCTTTTGCGTGGGAGAAGCGGCCAGCAATATCCCAGGCGGAGATCATGATGACTCCTGCGGGTTGTGGACCGGGGACACCGGCGCGCTGGGCAGCGGCGGATGCGGCCATGAAGCCTCCCATGCTGTGGCCGATGAGGACGACGCGGTGATTGTCGATGCGGAACTGAGCGGAGTGGACGGGGTCGAGCACGAAGTCGAGTTCTGCATCGGCATCTTCGATGGCGTGGGCGAAGGAGAAAACCCCGGGAGTTCCCCAGGCGCCGCGGTAGTGCAGGGCGAGGACGTTCCAACCGCCGCGGCGGAGGGTTTGGGCGAGGTCGAGGTTCTGCTCGAAGCCGGGAAAGCCGTGGAGGAGGATGGCAGTGGGATGGAGCTCGGCGCCGGCAGCGAGGTAAAACACTCCGACGAGTGGCTGGCCGTGGCTGGGAATTGTGAATTCACGCATTGTGGGCGGAGACGCGGGATCGGGAGCAGGATCGGCGGAGATGGCGTTTTGGCTGCGGAGGGCGCCGGCTGTTGTGAGCAGCAGCGTGAAGAGCAGGAGGCTGGAACGCATCGGTCGATTATAGATGTGGCGGTATTCGCACGTAGAATGGAGGGTGATGGCATTTACGGAAGAGTTCGATGTGGTGGTGGTGGGCGCCGGGCACGCGGGATGCGAGGCCGCGATGGCGGCGGCGCGTATGGGGCTGCGGACGGCTTTGTTTACGCTGAACCTGGATTTGATTGCGCAGATGAGCTGCAATCCGGCGATTGGCGGGATCGCGAAGGGTCACCTGGTGCGCGAGGTGGATGCGCTGGGCGGGATTATGGGCGAGGTGGCGGATGCTTGCGGGATCCAGTTCCGGCTGCTGAATACGAGCCGGGGGCCGGCGGTGTGGTCGCCGAGGGCGCAGTGCGATAAGGCTCTGTACCGGGTGAAGATGCGGGAGGTGCTGGAGGGGCAGAAGGGGCTGTTTATTAAGCAGGCGGAGGTGGTGGATCTCGTTGTGGAGGAGGTTCGAGGTTCGGGGTTCGAGGTTCGAGGTGAAGCAGAATCGCCCGGGGGGTCTGGGCGCTCCGAGCAGAATACGGGGATTCTTCGCTCCGCTCAGAATGACAACTCCGAAATGCAAGGGCCGAGGCGGGTGACGGGGGTGCGGCTGCGGGATGGAAGGGTGATTCATGCGAAGGCTACCGTGGTGACGACCGGGACTTTCTTGAATGGGCTGATTCATTGCGGGGAACAACAGTATGCGGCGGGACGGAGTGGCGAGCCGGCTTCGGTTTTGTTGGGCGAGGCACTGAAGCGGCTGGGGCTGCGGGAGTGCCGGTTGAAGACGGGGACGCCGCCGCGGCTGGATGGGCGGACGATTGACTGGACGAAGTTTGAGGAGCAGCCGGGGGATGCGGATCCGACGCCGTTTAGTTTCCGGTTCAAGGTTCGAGGCTCGAGGTTCGAAGGAGAAGCAAGGACAAATGCGGGGGTTCTTCGCTTCGCTCAGAATGACAAGCCAAATGTGGGGAATGACGACTCGAAGGCGGAGGTTGGTTCGGGGTCGTGGGTGCCGGAGTTGCGGCAGGTGAGTTGCCATATTGCGACGACGACGCCGGAGACGCTTCGACTGATTAGGGAGAATGCGCACCGGTCGCCGATGTATACGGGGCAGATTTCGGCGGTGGGGCCGCGGTACTGCCCGTCGATTGAGGACAAGATTGTGCGGTTTCCGGAGAAGACGCAGCACCAGTTCTTCCTGGAGCCGGAGGGGTTGAATACGCACGAGGTCTACGTCAACGGAATGAGTACGAGCTTGCCGATGGAGGTGCAGGCGGCGATGGTGCACTCGATTCCGGGGCTGGAGAATGCGGAGATGTTGCGGCCGGGGTATGCGATTGAGTATGACGCGATCGATCCGACGGAGTTGGACCGGACGCTCGCGGTGAAGAAGTATGACGGACTGTTTCTGGCGGGGCAGATTAACGGGACGAGCGGGTATGAAGAGGCGGCTTGCCAGGGGTTGATGGCGGGGATCAATGCGGCTCTGAGTGTGAAGGGCGAGGATGGATTCTGGCTGGATCGGACGGAGGGGTATACCGGGATCCTGATCGACGATCTGATTTCGAAGGGGACGAATGAGCCGTACCGGATGTTTACGTCGCGGGCGGAGTTCCGTCTGCATCTGCGGATTGATAATGCGGACCGGCGACTGACTCCGCATGGGCGGCGACTGGGGCTGATCGATGACGCGGCGTGGGCGGCGTATGAGGCGAAGATGGCTCGGGCGGGAGCGTTTGAAAAACTGCTGCGGGGGGCGAAGGTGGAGTTGGAAGCGGTGCCCCCGGAGTTGAGAGAGACGCTGCGCGGCGATGCGGATGGGCTGCGAGGGAAGTCGTATGCGGAGATGCTGAAGCGGCCGGAGGTGACGGTGGAGGGGCTGTGGCCGGTGCTGTCCGGGTTGATGAAGGATGTGGATGAGCTTAGTGCGTGGGTGGAGACCTCGAATTCCCGGCCGCCGGCGTGGGTGCGGAACGAGATGAAGACGGTGGAGACGGAGATCAAGTACGCGGGATACCTGGAGCAGCAGCGGAAGTCGATGGCGAAGCTGAAGCGGGATGAGGAGCGGGTGATTCCGGAGTGGTTCGACTATGCGGCGTGCTCGGGGTTGAGCAAGGAGATGATTGAGAAGCTGGGTAAGGTTCGGCCGCGGACGCTGGGACAGGCGAGCCGGATGCAGGGCGTGACTCCGGCGGCGGTGAGTTTGGTGAATTGCTTTATTGAGATTCAGGGCAAGCGGCAGGTCCTGCCGGACGGGCGCCCTGCGCGGGCGGCGGTCACTTCGTGACGGGTATTGGGCTTCGCGTGGGTGCTTCCGATGGTCGCAAATCGGATCTTTACCGGCCAGAGGAGTGCGGGATTCGTCTAAGAAGTGCGAGGTGAAGGGCGATGGGAACGAAGATTGGTGCGGTGGTTGTGGGGATTGCGTTGGTGCTGGTGGTTGCGATGGGGGTGAGGTCGATGGTTCATGGACAGGTGAGGACGGAGAAGCTGCCGGCGCCGCTGGTGGATGAGCAGGTTGCGCCGGGGACGGCGGCGCATAGCGAGACGGCGGTGTTTGCGGGTGGATGCTTCTGGGGCGTGCAGACCACGTACGAGCGGATCAAGGGCGTGGAGAAGACGTGGGCGGGTTATTCGGGCGGAACGAAAGAGACGGCAAACTACAGCGCGGTGTCGAGCGAGACGACGAAGCATGCGGAGAGCGTGAAGGTGGTGTTCGATCCGGCGCGGATCAGCTATGGGACGCTGCTGCGTGTGTTCTTCAGCGTGGTGCACGATCCGACGCAGTTGAATCGGCAGGGGCCGGATGTGGGGACTTCGTATCGGTCGGTGATTTTCTATACGACTCCGGAGCAGGAGAAGATTGCGAAGGCGTATATCGCGCAGTTGGATGAGGCGAAGGCGTTTCCGCGGAAGATTGTGACCGAGGTGGTGCCGCTGGAGGCGTTCTACGACGCGGAGGATTATCACCAGGATTATGCGGAAAAGAATCCGGATAATCCGTATATCCAGGTGTGTGATATTCCGAAGGTGCATGCACTGCAGGCGCAGTTTCCGGAGTTGTTTCAGGATTACAAGAAGAAGTGATCAGTGGTCAGTGATCAGTGGTCAGTAAGTGCGCTGGTGGCGTAGCGGCGGAGGGGCGCGGTATAGTTGCGGGCAAAGCGAGGTGAGCGATGCGCGTGATGATGCTGCGGGTGGTGTGTGGGTTGGTGGGGATGAGTACGGTCGGAGTGGCGCAGCAGGCTGCGGCTCCGGCGAATCCTCATGCGGCGCTGGCGCTGTGGGCGAATGGTGCTCCGGGGAGTGAGGGGAAGACGGCGCCGGAGGTGGTGACGCCCCAGAATTTTGAGGGCGAGCATGCGGTGTCGAGTATCAACAATCCTTCGATCTCGCCTTATCTGGTGCGGGGGGCGAAGGGGCCGGTGGCGGCGGTGATTATTGCTCCGGGAGGCGGGCATGCGCTGCTGTCGATCGACCACGAAGGGTACGACGTGGCGAAGTATCTGGCCGGGCACGGGGTGGCAGCGTTCGTGCTGAAGTACCGGTTGGCGAAGGATAAAGGCTCGACGTATACGGTGGATGGCGACGAGATGCACGATATCCAGCGGGCGATTCGGATGGTGAAGGCG